>Ga0209014_10002010_pt1 | contig 11943 bp, 14 predicted proteins | sample BarGraNGADG00212_FD_184491 | JGI IMG/M metagenome (GOLD analysis project Ga0209014, IMG submission 184491) | Arctic peat soil microbial communities from Barrow, Alaska - Barrow Graham LP Ref core NGADG0002-212 (SPAdes) (version 2) | ecosystem: Environmental > Terrestrial > Soil > Wetlands >... | reverse complement strand
TTCATCATCGGCTTCATCGAGGTAGGCGCCACGGCGATGGGCTACGCCCGGTGGGGCCCGGCCATCGTGTTCGGGGTGCTGGTCATCGTCCTCGTCTTCCGCCCGACCGGTCTTCTCGGCCAGCAGCTGGGTGAGCGGGCATGAGCGCTGTCACCGAGCTGCCGACCCGCAACCCCTTGAAGCCGGCGGGCCGGCAGCGGCTTCGCGAGGTCAGCTCGCGCCACCGGTCGCTGTCCATCATGGTGGGCATCGCCATCGTCGGCGCCGTCCTGCCCGTCCTGGTCTTCTTCCCGCCGTTCACGCTGGCCCAGCCGACCAATGCCTGGATCGACGGCTTCACGAACGCCGGCGTGTTCGTGCTGCTTGCCCTCGGCCTGAACCTCGTGGTCGGCGTCGCGGGCCTGCTGGACCTCGGGTACGCGGCCTTCTTCGCCATCGGCGCCTACACCTACGCCTACGTGCTGTCGCCGTTCGGCAACAGCATCATCGGCATCCCGATCGTCCAGACGCTCGGATCCGAGGGTGCCGGCTTCCTGTTCTGGCCCATGCTGCTGGTCGGGGCGCTGGTCGCCGCGACGTTCGGCATCCTGCTCGGTGCGCCCACCCTCCGCCTCCGCGGCGACTACCTCGCGATCGTGACCCTGGGCTTCGGCGAGATCGTGCCGATCGTGTTCCTCAACTCCGACCTGGTCACCAACGGCACGAACGGCATCGGGGGCCTGTCCCGGCCCAGCCTGCCGATCATCGGCGGGTTCTCCGCAATCAATCCGTGGCCGTACTACATCACGATGCTGGTCCTGGTGGCAGTCGTGATGATGCTCTGCTACCGGCTGATCGAGAGCCGGCTTGGACGGGCCTGGGAGGCGATCCGGGAAGACGAGCTGGCGGCTGCGGCGAACGGCATCAACACCGTCGTCGCCAAGCTGCTCGCGTTCGCCCTGGGCGCCTCCACCGCCGGCATCGCCGGCGTGTTCAACGCCTCGAAGCTGGTCACGGTCAGCCCGGACCAGTTCACGTTCATCGTCTCGTTTACGGTGCTCGCCATGGTCGTTCTCGGTGGCATGGGCAACTTCTGGGGCGTCGCCGTGGGCGCGTTCGTGATCTACACGATCAACAACGTCCTCCTCAAGTCGCTCAACCAGTTCTTCGACGCGACCGGGATCCCGATCCTCAAGGACATCGACTTCATCCAGCTGCAGTTCCTGCTCTATGGCCTGGCGCTGGTGGCGATGATGCTGCTGCGGCCGGAGGGCCTGTTCCCCAACTCGAGACGGCAGCGCGAGCTGCACACCGACGTCACGTTGCCGGAGCAGGATGAGCTCGGGACGGCCGAGGGCACCACCGAGGAGGGCCAGCGATGAGCGGCGATCCCCTCTCCAACCCGCCCATCCTGATCGCGGACCAGGTGACCCGCAGGTTCGGTGGCCTGGTGGCGGTCAGCAAGGTGGACTTCACGATCCCCGAGGGGTCCATCGTCAGCCTCATCGGGCCGAACGGCGCCGGCAAGACCACCTTCTTCAACGTCCTGCTGGGCGTCATCGACCCCTCCGACGGAGCCGTCGAGTTCAAGGGCCGGCGGATGATCGCCCGGCCGGAACGTCTCGGCTACGAGTCGCTGGTCTGGCTACTCCCGGCCCTGCTGGTGGGACTCCTCACCTTCGCGCTCACGGAGGCCGGGGTCCTCGAGGGGCGGTTCCTGGCCCTGGCCGGGCTCCTGGTCCTGATGCTGCTGATCGGCTCGCTCCTGCTCTCGATCATCCGACCGGTCTGGTACCAGAAGCAGCTGGTCAGGCTGGGGATCTTCCGCAGCGCCCGGCCGAACGACATGGTCGAGGCCGGCGTTGGCCGCACCTTCCAGAACATCCGCCTGTTCAAGAACATGACCGCCGTCGAGAACATCCTCGTCGGCCAGCACGTCAAGCTCAAGGGCAACCTCGTCGACGCGCTGTTCAATACCCGCCGTGCCCAGGCCGAGGAGGAGCGGGCCGAACGCCGGGCCGAGGACCTACTGGCCCTCGTGGGCCTCAGCGGCAAGGGCAACGAGATCGCCCGCAACCTCCCGTACGGCGACCAGCGCCGGCTGGAGATCGCGCGGGCACTGGCCTCGGATCCCAAGCTGCTGCTGCTCGACGAACCGGCCGCAGGCATGAACCCCAAGGAGACGATGAACCTGGTGAGCCTCATCTCCAAGCTCCGCAGCGACCTGGGGCTGACGATCCTGCTCATCGAGCACGACATGAAGGTGGTCATGGGGATCAGCGACCGTGTCACCGTCCTGGACCACGGCGAGAAGATCTCCGAGGGCACCCCCGACGAGGTCCGCAGGGACCCCCGGGTCATCGAGGCTTATCTGGGAGCGCCCGCCGTATGACCGCCCCGTCCGCTGCGTCCGTCCCGTCCGTCCCGTCCGCCCCGTCGGCGACCGACGTCGTCCTGCGGCTCCACGACGTCCACACCTACTACGGCGCGATCCACGCCCTCCAGGGCATCGAGATCGAGGTCCGTCGCGGCGAGATCGTGACCCTGATCGGGGCCAACGGCGCCGGCAAGACCACCACCCTGCGAACCATCAGCGGGCTCCTCCATCCCCGCGCCGGGACGGTGGAGTTCGAGGGCAAGGATGTCTCGCAGATCCCGGCCCACGAGCTCGTCGTGCGCGGCATCGGGCACGCGCCCGAGGGCCGCCGGATCTTCTCGCGCCTTACGGTGTACGAGAACCTGCTGATGGGCGGGTTCACGCGCACGAAGGCCGAGAACGAGCAGCAGGTGGCGCACGTCTACGAGTTGTTCCCGCGGCTCGAGGAGCGCCGCGCGCAGAAGGGCGGCACGCTCTCCGGCGGCGAGCAGCAGATGCTCGCTATCGGCCGGGCGCTGATGACCCGTCCGTCCGTGCTCCTTCTCGACGAGCCGTCGCTGGGCCTGGCACCGATCCTCGTGCAGCAGATCTTCAAGATCATCCGCGAGATCAACGACCGCGGCATGACGATCCTCCTGGTGGAGCAGAACGCCCTCCAGGCGCTCTCGATCGCCAACCGCGGGTACGTCCTGCAGACGGGCGAGTGCGTCCTCACGGGTGACGCGCGGGACCTGATGGTCAACGAGACCGTCCGCAAGGCGTACCTCGGCGAGGACTGACCGCGGGTTCCGCCGCGAGCCAGCAGACCCCGGGCCAGCGGCCGATGACGTCTCCTGGTCGCCTCGTACGCGATCGTCCGATCAGCGGCGGGGCGGCTCCAGCATGATGTCGTACGCGGCCCGCAGCATCATCACCGTGCCGACCACCGAGATCCAGTACCCGTAGGCGCTACCTGGCAGGAGCCCCTCGGGCGCCTCCAGCAGGCCGGGCACCCACAGGATCACGCCCGCCAGCGCGACCAGCGCCAGCAGCAGGAACGCGAGGCCCCGGTCAACCGCCATCGGCCGTTCACCGGCCGCGTACGGGAGCGCGACCAGGGCGATCGTGGCCAGCGCGGCCAGGAAGGAAGCGATCCCCGGCCCGTCGAACGCCCGGTACACGACGGGCGTCAGCCCGCCGTCCCCGCCCACGGTGTACCAGGGCAGCAGGCAGCCCACCAGCAGCACGATCGCGCCGATGAACGCCAGGCGGCGTCCGTTGCCGAGGGGACGTCGGTGCATCAGCCGCTCGTGCTGTAGACCTCGGGGCGGAGCACGCCCACGAAGCGGAGGTTGCGATAGCGCTCGCCGTAGTCGAGCCCGTAGCCGACGACGAACTGGTCCGGGATCTCGAACCCGACGTAGTCCACGGGGATCTCGACGAGGCGGCGGGCCGGCTTGTTCAGGAGGGTGCAGATCTTCAGCGACGCGGGGTTCTTGCCGCGGAGGTAGCGCACGAGGTAGTTGAGCGTGAGCCCGGTATCGATGATGTCCTCCACCAGGAGGACGTCCTCGTCCACGATGCTGGCCGAGAGGTCCTTCATGATCCGGACGAGGCCGGACGACTCGGTGCTCGTACCGCCATAGGAGCTGACCTCCATGAGGTCGATCCGCAGCGGCAGCGGGATCTGGCGCATCAGGTCTGCCATGAACGGCAGCGAGCCCTTGAGAACGCTGACCAGGGTCAGGTTGCGACCGGCGTAGTCGACGCCGATCCGGCGTCCCAGCTCGGCGACCTTGGCGGCGATCGCCTCCTCGCTGAGGAGGATCTCCCCGATGTCGGCTTGAAGATCGGCGGTGCGGGTCATGGGCGGGTCGACGGTGCCTCCACGTGGGTCGGGGCGGGGTACGAGGCGATGATCGCGCGTCCGGGCCTCCGGCGCACGGCGAGCCGGACGGTCACACCGGTCCCGGATCGCGGACAGGGGCGACAAGCGGGCGGGCGAGCGGGTCGGCAATCAGCGCGGCGGTGGCTGCATCCGACGCGCGGCGGCGGCGGCGCCCGCGTCGGCGGCTGCGCACGATCGCGGGATCCCGGGGCACCCCGGGCTCGTCGGCCACACCGGATCGGACGGCCGCGCCGGCAGCGACGGGCGCGCCGGCAGCGACGAGCGGGTCCTGCCCAGCCGTCCCGGCCAATGCCCCGGTGGGCGGCGGGACGACCGCGGGGGCGTGGATCCGCGGAGGCGTGGACTGGCCGGTCGTGCCGGTCATGTCGTCCAGCAGCGCCATCCGCCCGAACTTGAGCATCAGCATCCGGAAGTCTCGCCCGTAGAACAGCTTGATCCGGATGTCCGGGTAGAGCTCGCGCAGGCGTCTCAGCTTGCGGTTCTTCTTGCGCACGAGCTTCTGCTTGAGCGTCGTGAGCTCCACGTAGAGCTCCATGTCCGGCAGGTAGAAGTCCGGGGCGAAGCTCTCGACCACGTCACCGTCCAGGTTCCAGCCGATGGGGTAGGTGTCGGGCTCGTAGTGCCACCGGACCTGGTAGAAGTCCAGGATCCGGGCCAGCTCCGCCTCGCTCGCGTGGGCGAATGACGGCCGGACGGGCGCGGCGGCCGTCACGTCGTGCTCTCCGGCGCGCCCGGAGCGCGTGGACCGTCGTCGTCGAGCAGGGTGCGGAGGTCGCCCTCCCAGCCGGCCAGGAACCGGCGCATCTCGACGACGTCCGCCTCGACAAGGGGCCGTCCTCCGGCCGCGCTGACCTGCGCCACCGGTTCGAGCGCGGGGTGGGCGGTGGCAGGGCGGGCCGTCCAGTGCTCGGCCGCAACGACCACGCTCACCGTCCTGATGCCGCAGGCCGGGCAGTCCAACTCTACGAAGGCGATGTCGCCCCGGACGGCCAGGACGGCGATCCGGGCCACGGGAACGGCCGCTCCGCAGGCGGAGCAGCCAGACCCGGTGAGGCGCGCCCGGAGTCCGCGGTGGTCCATCGTCGGTCAGTCTACCGACTCCGCGTCCGAATGGCGTGGGGGTGAGCCGTTCGATTTCGACATACCCCCATGGGGTATCATGCCCGCATGGGCGAGACCACCTCCCGGCCGGCCTCGGGGCACGACGCCGACCACGCCACCTTCCGGCACAGTTACAGCAAGGACAAGGCACAGCTGGTGCGGCGGCTCAGCCGCATCGAGGGCCAGGTCCGCGGCATCGCGCGCATGATCGAGCGCGAGGAGTACTGCGTGGACATCCTCCAGCAGACCGCCGCGCTCCGGGCGGCCCTGGATGCCGTGTCCATCCTGATCCTCGAGGATCACGTCCAGGGCTGCGTCCGGACCGCCGCCGAGCGCGGCGAGGCCGACAAGTACGTGGACGAGATCATCGACGTCGTCCGGCGGACCCTCGGACGACCGGTCAGGGGCGCGAAAAGCGTCGTCTGACGCCGCCCGGAGCCCCGGTTATCCACAACTCGCGCGCTCCCGGTGGATTCGTGGACAACTGGTCTTGACGCTCCCCGCCCGCAGGCCTAACGTCCGCAGTCCGCACGACGCGTGCGCGCACCGGGGAGCGTCATCTGCGAGGGGTTCCGGGGAAACCCGGGCCGGAACCGACCGGATGACGCGAGACCGAGTCGACGCCCGCGAGTGCGACCTCTTCGACGCCGGGAGCGGCTCCCGGACGAACCGGTGCACGACCACAGGAGGGTGCCCTGGATCGCCCGAGAGATCCGCTCCCGACGTGCGTTGTGGACCTTCCGCCCCTGCCCGCCGAGTACGGGGACATCCTCGACGCCGGGCTTGAGGTCCTGGGTCTCCGGCTGACGCCGGACGTCCGGGACGTCATCGACGGCCACGTTCGCCTGCTCCTTGCCTGGACCGCGGCGATCAACCTGACCGCGATCCGCGACCCGGCGGGCATCGCCCGGCTCCACGTCCTCGACAGCCTCGCCGCCGTGTCCCTGCTGGCCCCCCGCGGCGTCACGGGGATCCTGGACCTGGGCAGTGGTGGCGGGTTCCCGGGCCTGCCGCTGGCCGCTGTGCTGGCGCCGGCCCGGACGCTGCTCGTCGATTCGGTCGCCAAGAAGGTCGGGTTCCTGCGCACGGTCGTGGCGGCGACCGGTCTCGAGGGCCGAGTGGCCGCGGAAGCCGTCCGCGCCGAGGCGCTTGCGCGCGATCCGCGCGACCGGGAGGGCTGGCCGGTGGTGACCGCGAGGGCGGTGACGAGTCTCTCGGAGCTCGTGGAGCTCGGGCTCCCGCTCGTTGCCCCCGGCGGCATCCTCGTCGCCTGGAAGCGCGAGCCCATCGAGGACGATCTCGCGGCTGCGGCCCCGGCCCTGGCCGCTCTCCAGGCCGGCAACGTGACCGTCCACCCGGCCGGTGTCCCGGGCCTCGAGGCCCACCGGCTGGTCGTCGTCCCCCGCCGCGGTCCCATCGACCGGCGGTTCCCGCGCGACCCCGCGGAGCGTCGCCGACGTCCGTTGTGAACGAGCGGCAGCCGCCGGCCCCTGCTGCGCTACCCTGCCCGGGATGCGAGTCGCGGTGCTCTCCGACATCCACGCCAACCTGCCGGCCCTGGAGGCCGTGCTCGCGGCCATGCCGTCCGTGGACGAGGTGTGGCAGCTGGGCGACATCGTGGGCTATGGGCCGGAGCCGGACGAGGTGGTGGCACGGCTGCGAGAGATCGGTGCGCTCGGCGTCCGGGGCAATCACGACGCCGCGGCGCTCGGCGGGCCGGAGATCGAGTCGTTCAACGTGGATGCCCGCAACTCGATGCTCTGGACGCGCGCGACGATCAGCGACGAGACGCGGACGTGGCTCGGTTCGCTCCCGGACCGGCTCGAGCGCGAAGCCTTTACGCTGGTCCACGGGAGCCCGCGGGACCCGATCTGGGAATACGTCACCTCGACGCCCGTGGCCAGGGCGGGGATCGCCGCGATGGAGACGCCCGGCGGCCTCCACGGTCACACCCACATCCCGATCGCCTACCTCGAGGACGACGGCCGCCTCGAGACGATGAGCCCGGGCTCCGGATCGCGGCTCGTCTTCGAAGGCCGCCGGTTGCTGCTCAACCCGGGCAGCGTCGGCCAGCCGCGGGACGGGATCCCCGCCGCGTCGTGGCTGCTCCTGGACACGGGCGAGGGCTCCGCAACCTGGCGGCGCACGGCCTACGACGTGGCCTCGGTCCAGGCGGCGATGAGCCGGTTCAGCCTCCCGGAGCGACTGGTGGCCCGCCTGGCCTACGGGCTCTGATGATCGCGCCGGAGCTGCCGACTGAGCCGCGCGGAAACGCGTGGCGTGCCGTATCGTCCCTCCGGTACACGAGGACGGGCCCGAACCTGCCAATCCGCACGAGGTCGTCCGAAACCAGCCCATGATCGGAGGACGCAAGCCCATCCAGGGCCGCAAGCCCGCGGATCGGCGGATCCGGGTGGAGCGGCCACACTCCGTCTTCTTCCGCTACACCGGACCCGGCCAGCTGGTCGCCAAGCCCGCCGCGTCCCGACCGACGACGCCACTCGGGGCCGCGCTGTCGCGCGTCAAGCAGGCGGTGTTCGGGCGCCCCCTGGCGAACGAGGAGGAGATCGGCGAGCGGCTGTCCAAGAAGCTCGCGCTGCCGATCTTCAGCTCGGACGCCATCAGCTCGTCCGCGTACGCCACGGACGAGATCCTGCGGGTGCTGGTGCTCGCCGGTGCAGCCGCGCTCGCGATCTCGATCGAGGTCGCGATCGCGATCGCGATCCTGCTCACGGTCGTGTCGTTCTCGTACCGCCAGGTGTGTCGCGCCTATCCCTCTGGCGGCGGCGCCTACATCGTCGCGCGCGAGAACCTGTCGCAGATCGCGGGTCTCGTGGCGGCGGCGGCGCTGTTCATCGACTACATCATGACCGTGGCCGTGTCCACGGCGTCCGCGGTAGCCCAGGCGTATTCCGTGTGGCCTGCGCTGTATGACATCCGGATCGAGATCGCCCTGACCTCGATCTGCCTGATCACGGTGGCAAACCTGCGTGGGCTGCGGGAGTCCGGGAACATCTTCGCGCTGCCGACCTACCTGTTCGTCGGCTTGGCGCTGCTGATGATCGGGCTCGGCGTGGCCCACGTCGTCACGGGTACGGTACCTGCGCTGCCGGACCCGGCCTACGTGATCAAGCCGCCCGACCCGGTCGAGGCGCTGACGATCATCCTGCTGCTCCGGGCATTCGCCGGCGGCGCCGTGGCCCTGACGGGGGTCGAAGCGATCGCCAACGGCGTGCCCGCCTTCAAGCCGCCCGAGTCGAAGAACGCGGCCAACACGATGACGATGATGGCCATCCTCCTGGGCGTCCTGTTCATCGGGATCACGTTCGTCGGCACCAGGTTCGGGATCCAGCCCACGACCGAGGCCGGACCGACGGCCATCGCGCAGGTGTCGAGCGCGGTGTTCGGGGCCGGTTCGCCCCTGTTCGTCCTGTTCCAGATCGCCACGGCCCTGATCCTGTTCCTTGCCGTGAACACCAGCTTCAATGCGTTCCCGAGGCTGGCCGCGATCCTGGCCACTGACGGGTTCATGCCCCGCCAGTTCAGCATCCGCGGTGACCGGCTGGCATTCTCGTGGGGGATCGTCGTCCTCGCCGCCGTGGCAGCCGCTCTGCTCGTGTACTTCCAGGGCGACGTTCACATGCTGATCCCGCTCTACTCCGTCGGCGTGTTCGTCTGCTTCACGCTGTCCCAGGTCGGCATGGTCCGGCACTGGCTGACGGTCAAGGAGCCGGGCTGGAGGTGGCGGCTGGCGGTCAACGGTCTGGGTGCCGTCCTCACGTTCGTCGTGCTGGTCGTGGTCGCCTCGGTGAAGTTCATGAACGGAGCCTGGCTCGTGCTGGTGCTCATCCCGGCGCTGGTCGCGCTGATGCTGTTCATCAACCGCCAGTACGCCGCGTCCGCGCGCCAGCTCGCCGTGCGCCCGGACTTCGTCGCGGCGCCGCCGGGCCGCGAGGAACGTGCGGTCGTCCCCGTGCCCGCGCTGAACCGCGCCGTGGTGCGGGCGGTCAACGTCGCCCGCTCCATCTCCGACGAGGTCCTCGCGGTCTACATCAGCGACGATCCCGAGGACTCGGCCGCGATGCGCTCCCTCTGGGAGCGACAGGTGCCGGGTGTCCCCCTGGTGATCGTGGAATCGCCGTATCGGGCGCTGGCCGGGCCGCTGATGGCGTACCTGGACGTCCTCGATCGGGCCTGGCCGCCCGACAAGCCGGAGCCGATCACGTTCATCGTCATCCCCGAGTATGTCGCCAGCCACTGGTGGGAGCGGATCCTGTACAACCAGTCCGCGCGCCAACTTCGACGGGTGCTTCTTGGTCGCCCCCATACCGTGGTCATGGATGTCCCGTACCGCCGGGACGACCCGCGCAAGTTCGGCATCAGCGACCACGATCCCGACGTGGACGATGGCGGACGCCCGTCCGAATGACCCGGTGACGGGCGAGCCGGTGGTATCGTGACCGGCGCGCAGGATCGGCCGTGGCATCATCCGTGACCAACTGTTCCCGCGCTTGACTGGAGGCTCCTGAGCTCGTGGCCGACTCGCCGGCACCCCAATTCCGGCGCGCCGTCATCGCCCTGTCGGGAGCCAGGACGGATCGTCCGATCGTGGCGCTCGCCGCCGGGATCGCACGAGCGGGGCACGCGGAGCTGATCGGTGTCCACGTCGTGGAGATCGACTGGACGCTCCCGCTCAACGCGGACGTCGCGGGTCGTTCCGAGGACGCCCAGCGCGTCCTCGACATCGCCGAGACGACCGCCGAGGCCGCCCGGTACCGGCTCGAGACCGTCCTGCTGCAGGCCCGCGATGTCGGCGCCGCCATCGTGGACGAGGCGAGCGAACGTGGAGCTGACCTGCTCATCTGCGGCCTTCCGTTTCGTCGGCGGTTCGGCGGAGACTTCGCCATCGGCAGCACGATCCCCTACATCCTGAAGAACGCCCCCTGCGCAGTCTGGGTCATCCGCGAGGCGATGCCCGAGGAGCAAGCATGAAAGCCGTCATCGTCGGCTGTGGTCGAGTCGGGGCCGGTCTGGCCGACGAGCTCGATCGGGCCGGCTGGCAGGTCCTGATCATCGACCGGGTCTCGTCCGCGTTCGACCGGCTGCCGTCGGCGTTCGGCGGCACCGCCCTGCGGGGCGACGGTACCGACGAGGACACGCTGCGGCGTGCCGGCGCCGAGGGCGCCGACCTGTTCATCGCCCTCACCGAGGGGGACAACCGGAACATCATGGCGGCCCAGCTGGGCATCGAGGCGCTGGGCGCCCGGCGGACGATCGCCAAGTGCAATGACCCGGTGCGAGCCGAGGCCTACGCCCACCTGGGGATCGCCACGGTCTGCCGGACCAACCTGATGATGAATGCCGTGCTGGAGCACCTGGGCCAGGCAGCACCCGCCCACCCGGGCATCCATGCCCCCGAGAAGCCCCACGTGCACGCTGGCGGGATTGCGCCCGCGGGTGACGCTCCGGGCGGCACCACCCCGACGGAGGCCTGAGCAATGTTCGTGCTGGTCGTGGGTGGCGGCAAGGTCGGGTACTACCTGACCAAGGAGCTGATCGATTCGGGGCATGAGGTCGCCCTGATGGAGAAGGACCGGGCTCGCGCGGAGCAGATCCGCGACGAGATCGGGTCCGTGGTGATCGCGCAGGACGGGTGCGAGGGCAAGTACCTCCACGAGGCCGGCGCGAACCGGGCGGACATCGTGGCGGCGGTCACCGGCGACGACGAGGACAACCTGGTCATCTGCCAGATGGCGAAGCACCACTTCGACGTGCGGCGGACGATCGCCCGGGTCAACAACCCGAAGAACGAGGCGCTGTTCCGGCACCTCGGCGTGGACGAGATCATCAGCCCCACCCGGATGATCCTGGGCTCGATCGAGCAGGACATCCCGGTCCACGAGCTGCTGCACCTCGCGGCGCTGGGCGTGGGCGAGCTGGAGATCATCGAGGCGCACCTGCAGCCGGGCTCGCCGGCGATCGGGAAGGTTGCCCTGGACCTCTCGGTCCCGAACGGCTGCTCGCTGTTCGGGGTGATCCGCGGGGGGGTGCCGACGCCGCTCCGCCTGGACACGATCCTCGCCGAGGGCGACAAGGTGATCGCGATCGGGCGGCCGGACTGCGAGGCAGCGCTGCGGGACCAGCTCATCGGGGATAACGCGGAGGCCTGAGCCTCGGCGTTCGTCCGGGCTGGGCGCCCGCTCACCCGCTTTCCGCTCTCGGCTCTCGGCCCGGGCGAGGAGTCGTCCTGCGCAGCCTCGCGCTGAGTCGCCGGTGGTGCAACCCCGGGGCCCTGAGTCCCGCGCTGCCCAGGGATGCCGCCGCTCCACGGATCCCGGTCCCGCCACGTACCAGCCGGGCTGGTGCCATCCCAGCCCGAGGCTCACGGTGGTGTCAGGTACCAGCGCAGTTGGTACTGGGCAGGCGATCGTGCCGCCGGAGCGGCGGCCCAGCCGCATCCCGAGCGTGGATGTGCCTGGCCAAGCTGGCAGGACGTGTCGGAACCTCGCCCAGCACCAGCCACATTGGTCGCTGACGGAACCGATGGCGGGCGGAACCAGCGCCGGGCGAAACCGGCGGCGGGCGAAACCGGCGGTTC
>Ga0209014_10002009_pt1 | contig 11949 bp, 12 predicted proteins | sample BarGraNGADG00212_FD_184491 | JGI IMG/M metagenome (GOLD analysis project Ga0209014, IMG submission 184491) | Arctic peat soil microbial communities from Barrow, Alaska - Barrow Graham LP Ref core NGADG0002-212 (SPAdes) (version 2) | ecosystem: Environmental > Terrestrial > Soil > Wetlands >... | reverse complement strand
CCTCCGGCGACTCGTCCGCGGACTGAGCCGGGCGACCTAGAGCTGAACGCCGTGCTCGGCGGCCGGCTTTTCCCGGAACCGTCGCGCCGCTTCGATCGCCGCACCGAGATTCAGGCCCTTGTCCTTCGCCTGCTTGATCAGCATCACGGTCTCGAGCGCGTCCATGTCGTAGATGCGCTGCTTCTTCCCCTTGGTGGGGATCTGGGCCTTGTTCGTCCAGTAGTCGAGCTGCATCTTGGAAATCCCGGCGATCTGGCAGACCTGCCCCAGATAGAGCTCAACCTTGTCCAGATGCTCGGCCAGGTTGATCGGTTCCAGAAGGTCTACTTGTCTACTGAGTGCCATGCCGTCCCTACCCCGTCGAAATACGAACCCCTGAACTTACGAGTTATAGAGCGTAAAGTTGTATTTGGGAAGAGGTAGACGTAGAACTGTCCCCCGTTCGAGGGACTGATCCTCCGTCAATCTGCTGTTCGAGACTACTCGGCCGCGCCGGCGTCAGGTGCCGCGAGTTCGTCGTCCGGGACGTCGGTCTCGGTCGCCGGCTCGGCCTCGGCAGCCGCTGCAGCAGGAGTCTGCTCGTCGTCGTCCGAGTCGACGACGGGAGCGAGGGCCGAGACCTGCTCGTCTCCGCGGAGCCGCATCACGATCACGCCCTGCGTCGAGCGTCCGAGGCGCTTGACGTCCTCGACGGGCATGCGGATGACGGTGCCGCCCGTCGAGATGAGCATCACCTGGTAGCCGTCCCGGACGACGCGGGCGCCGGCGAGCTTGCCCTTCGACTCGGTGAGCTGGATCGTCTTCACGCCCATGCCGCCGCGGCCCTTGATCGGGTACTCCGCGACGCGGGTGCGCTTGCCGTAGCCGTTCTCGGTCACAACCAGCAGGTCGGCGTCGTCCTGCGCGATGTTGATCGAGATCACCTCGTCGTCGCCGCGCATCCGCATGCCCTGCACGCCGGAGGCGTCACGACCCATGGCCCGGGCGTTCTGCTCGTTGAAGCGAATCGCCTGGCCGAGCTTGGAGACCATCAAGACGTCGTCGTTGCCGGACGAATGGCGAACGCCGACGAGCTCGTCGCCTTCGCGCATCTTGATCGCGATGATCCCGTCCGCCTTGAGCGGCGTGTTGTACGCCTTGAGCTCCGTCTTCTTGACGACACCGTTCTTCGTGCCGAAGACGAGATACTTCGCCTCCTCGAACTTCCGGGTCTGAATGACGGCACGAACGGTCTCGTCCTGGCGGAAGGGCAGGAGGTTGACGATCGCGCGGCCCTTCGACTGGCGCGACCCGAGCGGCAGCTCGTGCACCTTCAGCCGGTAGACCTTGCCGACGTTCGTGAAGAACAGGATGAAGTCGTGCGTCGAGGCGACGAAGAGATGCTCGATGTAGTCCTCGTCCTTGATGTCCATCCCCATGACGCCGATGCCGCCACGGCGTTGCTCGCGGTATGTGGTGACGGGAACGCGCTTGATGTAGCCCGAGCGCGTGATCGCGATCACCATGTCCTCTTCCGCGATCATGTCCTCGAGGTCGAGCTCCTCCTCGGCATGCACGATCTCGGTGCGGCGGTCGTCCTTCTTGCCGTAGATGGCGCGCAGCTCGAGCAGCTCCTCGCGGATGAGCGCGTCGATCTTGGCGGGGTCGCCGAGCAGCGTGCGCAGCTCTTCGATGCGCTCGCGGAGGTCCTTGAACTCCGCCTCGATCTCCTGGCGCGCGAGCCCGGTGAGGCGGGCGAGACGCAGGTCGAGGATGGCCTGCGCCTGGATCTCGCTCAGCGAGAAGCGCTCCTGGAGCTGCGTCCGCGCATCATCTGTATCGGCGGCCGCACGGATGAGCGCGACGATCGCGTCGATGTTGTCGAGCGCGATGAGATATCCCTCGAGGACGTGCGCGCGGCTCTCGGCCTTGTGCAGCTCGTCCTTCGAGCGGCGGATGACGATCTCGCGCTGGAAGTCGAGGTAGTGCGTGACAAGCTCGAGCAGTGAGAGCGTCTTCGGCACACCGTCGACGAGCGCGACCGCGTTGTAACCGAACGTCGACTGCAGCGGTGTGTGCTTGAAGAGCTTGTTGAGCACGACCTGCGGAATCGCGTCGCGCTTCAGCTCGACCTGGATGCGCATGCCGGTGCGATCGGAGTGGTCGGCGAGATCGGAGATCTCGGTGAAGACCTTGTCGCGCACGAGATCGGCGATCTTGAGGATGACGCCCGTGTCGCCGCCCTTCTTCACGCCGTACGGCAGCTCGCTGATCACGATCGCGGACTTGCCGCCGCGCAACTCTTCGATGTGAGCGCGCGCGCGCATGACGATGCGTCCGCGACCGGTGCGGTACGCGTCACGGATGCCGCTGCGGCCGACGATGTACGCACCGGTCGGGAAGTCGGGGCCCTTGACGTACTGCATCAGGCCCTCAACGTCGATGTCGGGCTTGTCGATCATCGCGACGATCGCGTCGACGATCTCGCCGAGCTGATGCGGCGGCATGTTCGTCGCCATGCCGACCGCGATTCCAGTCGAGCCGTTGACGAGCAGATTCGGGAAACGCGACGGCAGCACCGTCGGCTGTCTGCGCGACTCGTCGTAGTTCGGCTCGAAGTCGACGGTGTTCGCGTCGATGTCGCGCAGCATCTCCGTCGCCATGCGCGACAGCCGCGCCTCGGTATATCTCATGGCAGCCGGCGGATCGTCGTCGATCGAGCCGAAGTTGCCCTGGCCGTCGACGAGCGGATAGCGCAGCGAGAACGGCTGCGCCATTCGCACGAGCGTGTCGTAGATCGCCGAGTCGCCGTGCGGGTGGTACTTCCCCATCACGTCGCCGACGGTTGCCGCGGACTTCTTGTACGGCCGGTTCGGTTGCAGGCCGGCCTCGTGCATGCCGTAGAGCACGCGCCGGTGCACGGGCTTCAGCCCGTCGCGCACGTCGGGCAGCGCGCGCGAGACGATGACCGACATCGCGTAGTCGAGGAAGCTCGAGCGCATCTCCTGCTCGAGCTCGCGCGGCTCGACGCGGCCGCGGTCTATCGCACCGGTATCGAGCTCAGACACGAGTTCTCCTAGACGTCAAGGAACTTGACATCCTTGGCGTTCTCTTCGATGAAGAGACGCCGGGGCTCCACCTGATCGCCCATCAGCATCGAAAAGAGCTGATCGGCTGCGTGCGCGTCGTCGACGTCGACACGGATCATCAAGCGCTTCTGCGGATCCATCGTCGTCTCCCAGAGCTGCAGCTCGTTCATCTCGCCGAGACCCTTGAAGCGGGAGAGCTGGATGCCGACTTCTTTCGCGAGCTCGAGCGCCATGCTCCGCAGCTCGGAGAACGTCTGCGCGTCGGCCTTTCTCTTGCCGAGCTGCAGCGTGAACGGCGGCGGGCCTGCAACATCGACGAGGCGTGCGTGCGCCTTGCGCAGGTGCGTGTAGATCGGTGAGGCGAGCAGCTCGGACGAGAGCAGTACGTGCTCCGCCGACGACGTCGACTCCTCGACGACCTTGACACGCAGCCCGTCGGCGTCCTTCGCGAGCACCGACAGGGTGTAGCCGTTCTGCGGCAACCCCTGCAGCGCCTGCTCGACGTCGTCGGGCGTCAGAGCCTCGAGCTCGACAAGGCGGTGCGAGATGACGAGATCGGCTGCGTGGTGCCCGAAGTCGGAGCGCAGTCGCGCCGACCAGCCCTCGAACTCGGCGAGCGCGGCGGTGAACCGCTTCCAGCGCGTCTCGCTGAGCTTCACCTCGTTGCCGTCGCGGTCGTGCACCGCGAGCTCGCCGAAGCGCTCGCGCACGAGCAGGTCCTCGAGCTGCGAATCCTTCTCGAAGTAGTACTCCTGGTTGCCGAGCTTGACCTTGTAGAGCGGCGGCACCGCGATGTAGATGTGACCGCGCTCGAACAGCTCCTTCATGTGCCGGTAGAGGAACGTCAGCACGAGCGTGCGGATGTGCGAGCCGTCGACGTCGGCGTCGGTCATCAGGACGATCCGGTGGTAGCGGAGCCCTTCGATGTTGAACTCCTCGCCGATGCCGGTGCCGATCGCCGTGATCATCGCCTGGATCTCGTTGTTGGAGAGAACCTTGTTGATGCGGTTCTTCTCGCTGTTGATGATCTTCCCGCGCAGCGGCAGGATCGCCTGGTACGTGCGGTCGCGGCCCATCTTCGCGGAGCCGCCGGCCGAGTCGCCCTCGACGATGAAGAGCTCTGCCGACTCAGGATCGCGAATGGAGCAATCCGCGAGCTTGCCCGGCAGCGACGAGCTGTCGAGCGCCGACTTGCGGCGCGTCAGGTCGCGTGCGCTGCGCGCGGCCATGCGCGCGCGCATCGCAGCAAGCGTCTTGGTGATGATCGCGCGGGCATCCTGCGGGTTCTCCTCGAGGAACTGTGCGAGCTGCGCGTTCACGGTGGTCTGCACGAGACCCTCGACGCCGGGGTTGCCGAGCTTCGTCTTCGTCTGCCCCTCGAACTGCGGGTTGCGCAGCTTCACGGAGATGACCGCGGCAAGACCCTCGCGCACGTCCTCACCCTCGAGCTTCTCGTCTTTCTTCAGCAGCTTCATGTCCTGCGCCTTGCGGTTGAGCGTGCTCGTCAGCGCGCTCCGGAAGCCCGAGAGGTGCGAGCCGCCCTCGACGGTGTTGATGTTGTTGGCGAACGTGAAGACCGACTCCTGGTAGGAGCTGTTCCACTGCATCGCCACCTCGACCGCACCCTGGTCCGTCTCGCCCTCGAAATACACGATGTGCTTGTGGACCGGATCCTTCTGCTCGTTGATGTACGCGACGAAGTCCTTGATGCCGCCCTCGTAGTGGAACTCGACCGTCTTGCCGTCGGCGCGCTCGTCGGTGAGCTTGATCAAGAGACCCTTCGTGAGGAACGCGGTCTCGCGCAGGCGCTGCGTAACGGTTGCGGCGTCGATGTCGATCTCCTCGAAGATCTCCGTGTCCGGCATGAACGAGATCGTCGTGCCGGTGTCCTCCGGGTCGGCGTCACCGGTGATCTCCATGTCGCCCTGCGGAGCGCCGCGTGCGAACTCCTGGCGGTACGCCTTGCCGTCGCGCCGCACCTCGGCGACGAGCCATTCCGACAGCGCGTTGACGACCGAGAGGCCGACGCCGTGCAGACCGCCGGAGACCTTGTAGCCGTCGCCGCCGAACTTGCCGCCGGCGTGGAGCTTCGTCAGGACGACCGTCAGCGCGGGCAAATTCTGCTCGGGCATGAAGTCGACGGGGATGCCGTGACCCCAGTCCCGGACCGTGACGGAATGGTCCGGATGGAGGGTCGCCTCGATGCGATCGTTGCGGCCGGCGAGTGCCTCGTCGACCGAGTTGTCGACAACCTCGTAGACGAGGTGGTGGAGCCCTCGCTGACCCGTCGAGCCGATGTACATGCCCGGCCGCAGCCGGACGGGCTCGAGGCCCTCGAGAACGGTGATGTCTTTTGCGGTGTAGACGTCTTCGGTCATGGTCTTCCTTCATGAAAAAGCCCTGCAAATCGCACATTTGCGGGCACAGGTAAGTGTATCAGAACGAGCGGTCGTCCGGGCGTTCTGCAGACGCCCTCGCGAGGCTCGCACGGGCCGCTCTCGCGACCAGCGCGCGCAGCTCTTCGTCCTCGATCTGGGACGCCCACTCCGCCGCCTCACGCGCTTGCTCCAGGGTAGCTTCCGGGGGCGACAGCGCAGAGTCCGCAGCGCGTTCGGGCTCCGCTTCCGGCAGAGGTCCAGGCGCGAACCGAAGCTTCGGTTTCGTCGGTAGGCGCGACGAGATCTCAGCGGCGCGTTGCGTCAACTCGAAGCCCCAGACGGCGTCGCGTGTGTTCACGAGCAACGTCCCGTCGCGCAGGAAACGGGCGGGCCATGCATGTCGTGCGATCTCCGCGCCGACGGCGGCCGGCCACGCCGCAACGGTGTCGCCGATCGCGCCCTGCGGACCGAAGCGCGCGAGCTCGCTGCGTAGCTCGTCCCCCAGTGGTTCCATCAAGACCGGGGCTCCATCACGCCGCCTCGCGCACGCTGCCGCTGGAGACTTCGAGCAGCTGGTCGGGCTCGGCGGGGAGCATGGCCGCATCGGTCGCCGTGATGAGCGCCTGGCCGACGCGGGCGACGCGTGCGGCGAGGATCCGACGGCGGTCCGGATCGAGCTCCGAAAGCACGTCGTCGAGCAGGAGCAGCGGCGCGACGCCGCCGCGCTCGACGATCAGCTCGGCCTCGGCAAGCAGCAGTGCGAGCACTGCGAGCCGCTGCTCTCCCTGCGACCCGTAGCTGCGGAGCTCACGCGTCCCGGAGGCGATGACGACGTCGTCGAGGTGCGGGCCGAGCCCGGTGATGCCGCGTTCGAGATCGCGATCGAGACGTTCCTCGAGCGCGGCGACCGACGGTGGGGCGCCCTCGTAGCGGAGCTCGCCCTCCAGGAGCCCGAGCTCAGCCGCGCGCTCGGCGAAATGCGGGCCGAGCAGCTGCAGCGTCTCGCGGCGGGCGGCAACAAGCTCCGTTCCGAGCTCCGCCACCTGTGTCGTCCACGGTGCGAGCGCGTCGCGTGACGAGTGGCCGCCTGCGACGCGACGCAGCGACGCGTTGCGTTGCGAGACGGCTGCACCATAGTCCGCCGCAAGCTGCGCGCGAGCAGGCGAAAGCCGACCGATCGAGCGGTCGAAGTACGCGCGCCGCGCGGCCGGCGCACCCTTCACGACGCCGAGCCGGTCCGGCGTGAAGACGAGCGTCGTGCTCTCCGAACGCAACTGCTCGGTCGCGCGCAACGGGGCTCCGTTCGCCTTGGCCCGCTTGCCGGCGCCTGCTTCCACGACCAGCTCGACCTCGAGTGGGACGGTTCCGCGGTGGCCGTACACGGCGACACGCGTGGCCGTCTCACCGAAGCGAATGAGCTGCGCGTCGTTGCGGGTGCGGGGCGAGAAGCCCTGGGTTCCGACATGGAGCGCCTCGAGCAGGTTCGTCTTCCCGACGCCGTTTGGCCCGACCGCGAGCACGAGCCCGGGACGCAGACCGAGCTCCAGCTTCGCGTAGGAGCGGAAATTGACGAGCGAGACGCGATCGACGATCAGCTGGGGTTGACTTTTGCTAACCGGGCAGGCGAATCGGCATGACGAGGTACGTGAAGTCGTCGCCCTCGCCCTGGATCACCGCCGGCCGGAGCGGGCTGATCAGCTTCACGCGCACATCGTCGCCCTCGAGCGATTCGAGCCCGTCCCGCAGGAAGTCCGCGTTGAATCCCATCTCGAGCGTGTCGCCGGTGAACCCGATCGGCATCGACTCCTTCGACTCGCCCACCTCGTGTGTCCGCGCGATCACGGTCAGCTCCCCTTCGGCGAAGCGGATCTGCAGCGGCGTCGAGCGCTGGATCATCACGGAGGCGCGCTTGACGACGTCGAGGAACTCGATGCGCGGCACCGTGAGCTCGTATTCGAACGCCTCGGGCAGCAGCTGCTTGTAGTTCGGGAACTGGCCGTCGATGCGGCGCGACGTCAGCCACACACCTGACGTCGCAAAGATGACCTGGTTCTCGTGCACACCGACCTCGACTTCGTCACCGGAGGTCGCGATGCGCGCAAGCTCCTGCAGCGCACGGGCCGGAACGATCGCCTCGAGCTCTGGCACGACGCCTTCGAGCGTCGTCTGCTTGACGGCGAGCCGGTAGGAATCGGTCGCAGCCATCACGAGCATGCCGGCGGTGAACTGGACGAGGATGCCGGTGAGCACGGGGCGCGACTCGTCGCGCGACGCTGCGCGGGCGACGCGATGAATCGTCTCGAGCAGCGGCTCGCGTTCGACTGCGAATGTCGTCACCGCGTCGAGCTCGGGCAGCCGCGGGAAGTCCTCGGAGTTGTACGTATGAAGCGTGTAGCTCGCCGTTCCGGACGTCACATGGACGACGGATTCGGCGGGCTTGTGCTCGATCGTGACCTCGTCGGCGGGAAGCAAGCGGGCGATGTCGGCGAGCGTCTTCCCCGGCAGCACGATCGAGCCGTCGCCCTCGATCTGTGCGGTGAGGGTCGCGCGCAACGAGAGCTCCATGTCGGTGGCCGCGAGACGCAACTCGGAACCTTGCGCCTCGAGCAGGATCCCGGAGAGGATCTGCACCGACGTGCGCGTCGACACAGCCCGCGAGACGACGCCGAGCGCCTGGACGAGATCGTCCTTGGAACAGGTGATGTGTAGTCCGTTTCCCACAGTGGCACCCACGCTGTCTTCAGTTTCAATCATTTAAATAATTCCTTGTAGAGGTAGTAGGGAGTGTGGATGACGGGGAAGACGGCATCGACGCGCCTGGTTGAGCAGAGTTGGGCCATGTCCACCCGGTATGGGACCTGGGGACAAATCGGGGTTGTACACAGGGTCATGGGCTAGCGGACCTGTTTCACCCGTGCGGTCAATTCTTGCACCAGGTTGTACACAGACCTGTCCTCACGGATCAAGCGCGCGATCTTCGAGTTCGCATGGATCACCGTCGTGTGGTCGCGGCCTCCGAACTCCTTGCCGATCCGCGGCAGCGAGGAGTCCGTCAGCTCGCGTGAGAGGTACATCGCGACCTGCCGGGGATAAACGATGTTCTGCGAGCGTCGGTCGCCGCAGAGCTCCTCGAGGGAGAGGTTGAAGCGCTCGGCGACGAGGTCCTGGATCCGCTTGATCGAGACTTCTGCCGCTTCGCCCTGCGGGAAGACGTCCTTGAGGACGTCCTGAGAGAGCTCGACCGACATGGCGCGGCCGGTGAGCGACGAGAAGGCGACGACGCGGGTGAGCGCACCCTCGAGCTCGCGAATGTTCGTGGAGACGCGGCTTGCGATGAAGGTCAGCACCTGCGGGTCGGAGATGTGGATTCCGTCCGTCTTGACCTTCTTGCGCAGGATGGCGATGCGCGTCTCGAGGTCCGGCGGCTGAATGTCTGTGATCAGGCCCCACTCGAAGCGGCTGCGGAGGCGCTCCTCGAGCGTCGCGATGTCTCGCGGCGGCCGGTCGCTCGACATGACGATCTGCGAGCCCGCCTCGTAGAGCGAGTTGAAGGTGTGGAAGAACTCCTCCTGGATCCGCTCTTTGTGCTCGAAGAACTGGACGTCGTCGATCATCAGCACGTCGTAGGTGCGGTAGCGCTGCTTGAAGCCTTCGATCCGCTTGTCCCGCAGCGAGTTGATGAAGTCGTTCATGAAGGTCTCGCTCGTGACGTAGCGGACGGTGAGGTCGGAGGTGTGCTCGCTCACGTACTGGGCTACCGCTTGCAGCAGATGCGTCTTGCCGAGGCCGGTGCCGCCGTAGATGAAGAGCGGGTTGTACGCCTGCGCCGGCGCTTCGGCGACTGCGAGCGCGGCGGCATGTGCGAATCGGTTCGAGGAGCCGATCACGAAGGAGTCGAAGGTGTACTTCGCGTTGAAGCCGCCGCTCTCGGGGCGGCCTGGAATCCGCTCGATGACGACGGGAGCGGGCGCCACAGTCTCGTCGCCGTCGTCTTCCAACCCGGGTACGGCGGGAGTGGCGCCGGCGGTGACACGCAGCTCGATCGGCCGGTCCGCTCCGGTCACGTCGCGGATCGCGGCGCCGATCAGGCCGCGAAAATGGCCTTCGATCCAGTCGCGGGTGAAGTCGTTGGGCACACCGAGGACGAAGCAGGCGTCGGAGAGCTCGAGCCCTGTGACCTCGCCGAACCAGGTGCCGTACGTCGTGTCGTTGAGGGAGCCCCGGAGGCGGCCGGCGACCTCACTCCAGAGGCTTTCGGCTGTCAGCTCGATTTGGTGCTCCATCCCGCTGTCAGCCCCTCTCTCGTGTACCCGGTGGCGAGCATAGCAGCGTCCAGATGAGAGGCAAAACAGCCGATTTTGCAGGTATTTACCAACGCTTCCCAATCCCTCCACACCTGTGGACAGTCGTGGGGGAAACTCCCCATTCGCGCATAGCTACGCGGCGTGAGCCTGTGGAGAAACCGGTGGACGACTGTCGTCTATACTGGCCGCCTCGCGTGGCCCCTGCTTGGGGGAATTTCGACTTTCCGGGAGCTCTTTCTTCTCATGAAACGCACGTACCAGCCCAACGTCCGCCGCCGCAAGCGCAAGCACGGCTTTCGTAATCGCATGTCCACGAAGGCCGGCCGGATGATCCTCAAGCGGCGCCGCGACAAGGGCCGCTCGAGCCTGTCGGCGTAGCGGCCTCCCGCGTAAGCTGGAGTCGTGAAGCGTGCGAACCGTCTGTCCCGCTCGCGGGACTTCGATGCCGTCTACCGGCAAGGCCGGTCGGTTTCGTCGCGCTTCCTCGTCCTCTACTGGTTTCCGCACGAGGATCCGGCCGCGCCGCGGTTCGGCTTCTCGGTGCCGAAGGCCGTCGGGGGCGCCGTCGAGCGGAATCGGATCAAACGGCAGCTCCGCGAGGTCTGGCAGGGCCGTCTCGAGCGGGTTCCCGCCGGCAACGACTACGTCCTGATCGTGCGCTCGGGCCTGCCGGAGGCGGTCGCGACGAACGGCTTCGAGTGGCTCGGTGAGCGGGTCGACGAGGTGTTGTCGATGACGAAGGCAGCCGCCTGATGTACCGGCTCGGCGTTGCGGCCGTCTGGTTCTATCGCGTCACCTTCGGGGCTCTCTTCCCGACGACCTGCAAATACCACCCGTCCTGCTCGCAGTACGCGGTCGATGCGCTGCGGTCGAAGGGTCTCGTCCGGGGGAGCGCGCTCGCCGCCTGGCGCCTGCTGCGTTGTAATCCCTGGAGCCACGGCGGTTTCGACCCTGCGCCGCCGAGGGTCGTCCGATGATCCATCTGCTCGCTCTCTTCGCGTCGAACCCGCTGACGCCGCTCGAGCACGTCGCCCGGCACGTTCTCAACTGGCTCCACTCCAGTGTCGGCCTGTCGTGGGCGTGGTCGATCGTCGCCCTCACGGTGATGGTGCGGATGCTGCTCGTGCCGCTGACGGTGAAGCAGATCCACTCGATGCAGAACCTGCAGCGCTATGCGCCGCAGATGAAGGAGATCCAGAAGAAGTACAAGCAGGACAAGCAGAAGCAGAACGAAGAGCTGATGAAGTTCTACAAGGAGAACCAGATCAACCCGGCTGCTTCGTGCCTGCCGATGCTGGTTCAGCTCCCGGTGTTCCTCGGCCTCTACTACGCGCTGAAGAACTTCGCCAAGCATCCGCCGGGCGGTGCCGCCGCCGTGGCGCATCACGACTTCGGGTGGCTTCACTTCATCCCCTCGATCGCCGACCACACGACCTCCCACTGGGGCGGCTTCGTGCTGCTCTTCGTCTACGTGACGAGCCAGATGGCCTCGACGCTCTTCATGGCGACGACCGTCGACAAGATGCAGCGGTACCTCTTCATGGCCATGCCGCTCGTCTTCGTGTTCGTGATCGCGCACTTCCCGGCGGGCCTCGTCCTCTACTGGGTGACGACGAACCTGTGGACGGTCGGCCAGGGGCTGATCACCCGCAGGCTCGTTCCGAAGACTCCAGCGCCGCTTTCCGACAAGAAGAGCTCGCGGACGCCGCCAAGCGACGACGGTAGGGGTGACGACGGCCGTGGCGGGAACGGCGCGAAACGGGATCCCGACCAGCCGGCGCCGAAGCCGCAGGCTGCAGCTCCGCCGCGCAAGGTGCGCCGGAAGAAGAAGGCCGGCGGCCGGCGGTGAGCGAGGGCGACGTCGTCGTCGAGACGACCGGAGAGACGGTCGGCGAGGCGAAGTGGGCGGCCCTTCGAGAGCTCGAGCTGCGGCACCCCGGCATCGACAAGTCGGCGGTTCACTTCGAGGTCGTCTCGGAGGGCGAGCGCGGCCTGCTCGGCGTCGGCTACTCCCCGGCGCGCGTTTTGGCGAGCGCTCCCGCCGACGCTCTCGATGTGGCCGGCATCGACGAGAGCGAGCTCGCAGCGGACGCTCGGACGCTCGTCATGCGGGTCATGGCAGCCCTCGGAGTCGACGGCCGCGTCGACGTGGTCGAAGACGATGCGGCGATCGTCATCACGTGCACGGGCGACGACGTC
>Ga0209014_10002006_pt1 | contig 11954 bp, 11 predicted proteins | sample BarGraNGADG00212_FD_184491 | JGI IMG/M metagenome (GOLD analysis project Ga0209014, IMG submission 184491) | Arctic peat soil microbial communities from Barrow, Alaska - Barrow Graham LP Ref core NGADG0002-212 (SPAdes) (version 2) | ecosystem: Environmental > Terrestrial > Soil > Wetlands >... | reverse complement strand
CGCCCGTCACCGGCTGCGGCAGGTTGAGCTCCACGATTCTGTCCCGCACCTGGACCAATTCCAGACGCAGCGACAGCAACACCTCGAGGGTCTGGCGCAGTTCCGGTAGCCGGGAGTTGGCTCGATCGATGTCGTAGAAGTCGGGCATGACGGGATGTTATCAATCCCGAGCCTCGAAGCCTCCCCATCCTTCGGGTGGTTCGACGCCCGAAACTTGGGTCGGCTCCGGCTCCGGCTCATGGGCGCGAGCCCGGCCAGCGGATGTAGGATCGCACGATGAAACTCGCAGCGGGGATGGATCGCATCGGAACGGAGACCGCCTTCGAAGCCGCCGCTCGGGCACGGGCGCTGGAGGCGACCGGTCGCTCGGTAATCCATCTCGAGATCGGCGAGCCGGACTTCGATACCCCGCCCAACATCCGCGAGGCCGCCAAGAGCGCGCTGGACCGGGGCGCTACTCATTACACCCCGACGGTTGGCATTCCCGAGTTGCGTGCCGCCATCGCCGCGGACGCGACCGCCCGCAAGGGTTTCGCCGTGACGCCGGATCGGGTCGTCGTGACGCCCGGCGGCAAGCCCGTCATGTTCTTCGCGATTCTCGCGCTCATCGGAGAAGGGGACGAGGTCATCTACCCCGACCCGGGTTTCCCGATCTACGAATCGATGGCGAACTACGTGGGCGGCAAAGCTGTGCCGTGCCCGATCCGCCAGGAGAACGGCTTCAGGCTCGATCCCGCCGAGCTGGCGTCGCTGGTTACGCCCCGCACGCGGCTGGTCATCATCAACTCGCCGGCCAACCCCACCGGCGGCGTATCGACGCGTGAAGACATTGAGCAGATCGCGGCGGTGGCCCTCGAACACGATCTGGTCGTGCTTGCGGACGAGATCTACGGCCGGATCCTGTACGCGGGCGAGCATGTCTCGATCGCCTCGCTGCCGGGTATGGCCGAACGGACGATCGTCCTCGACGGCTTCTCGAAGACCTACGCCATGACGGGCTGGCGCCTGGGCTACGGGATCGTGCCCGAGCCGCTGGTGACGCCCTTCAGCCGGCTGCTCGTCAACAGCGTGAGCTGTACCAACGCGGCGACTCAGTGGGCCGGCGTCGAGGCGCTGACCGGGCCGCAGGATTCGGTCGACGCGATGGTGGCCGAGTTCCGAGCCCGCCGCGACCTCGTGGTGGCCGGGCTGAGTTCCATTCCGGGAGTGACCTGCCTGCTTCCCGAGGGCGCGTTCTACGCGTTCCCCGACATCTCCGGAACCGGCCTGACGGGCTCCGAGCTGGCCGACAAGCTGCTCTTCGAAGGCGGAGTCTCCGTACTGGCGGGGACGGCCTTCGGCCAGGTCGGCCGCAGCCACCTGCGGCTCAGCTACGCGAACTCCCGCGCCAACCTCGAGGAGGCAATGCGCCGGATGCGCTCGGTGATCGAGCCGCTGGTGGACTCTCGGATTCGGTAGCGGCGCCGCGGCGTCTACGGCCTGAGGCGGCGCCCACGGCCTGAGGCGGCGCCCACGGCGGCCGAGGCCTGAGGCCGATGTGAACACTCGAGGCTCGGGCTGCGTCTGGAAGGACTGACAGGGCGCCGGCTCCCGTCAGGAGCGGAGTCCTGCTCGAACCCGAGGAGATACCGTGTCCAGATATCCGCGCGAGCGCTTCGGCGCGGCGCTGCTCATCGCGGCGGTGTTGCTGGCTGCGTGCGGCTCGAGCTCGACCTCGCCGACCCGCTCGCCGGCCCCCTCGCCGACCTCGGCTGCGGGCGCGGCGTCGCCGGCCGCGTCGGCCAGCCTCGACCCGAGTTCCGCCGTTGCGGCCGCGGCCGCCAGCGCCACGCCCGGCACCGCGATCTGCTCGCCACTCGCCGGCGGCGTCGGCTACAGGATGAGTTCGTGCCAGGTTGACGCGCCCTCGCTGGCCGGCAACATGCTGGGCGACCCCGCGACCCTCTCCGCCTACGTCCTGACGCCGGTCGACTACGAGACATCCGGCTTGCACTACCCGGTGGTCTACATGCTGGCCGGCTACACCGATCCAGCGACGGGCATCGCTTACGCGCTCCAAGCCGCCCCTCAGCCGGACTCGGGCACGACGGCAAGCCCGATCGTCGTGGTCGTTAGCGGCGTAAACGCTTTCGGCGGCGGCTTCTACGTGAACTCCCCCGTCAGCGGCAACTGGGAAGACGCGATCGTCAAGGATCTGGTCGGCTACGTGGACGCCAACTACCGGACGATCGCCAAGCCGGCCTCCCGAGGCATCGCCGGTGCGTCGATGGGCGGTTTCGGCGCCACCACCATCGCCATGCGCCACGCCGACGTCTTCGGCGCCCTCTTCGCCGAAGTGCCCGGCCTCTTCGACCCGGACGGCGCGCAAGCTCGGCTCGGCGATCCCGCCGTCATCCAGCAGGTCCTGGCGATCCAGAAGCAGGTCGCCGGGCTGTCGCCGGCCGAGGCGGCCACTCAGCTCCCGGCCCTGATCAAGGGCAGCGAAGACCTCGAGTTCGAATTCGCCTACGGGGCGGCTTTTGCCCCCGACCCGAAGAGCCCCTCGTTGATGCAATTCCCGTTCCGCACCGAGAACGGCCAGACGGTTCGCGACGACGCACTCTGGGCCAGGTGGGAGGCCGGCTTCGGCGGGCTTCCGGCGAAGATCCAGCAGTACAAGGGGAACCTCCAGAAGCTCGCCGGCATTGCCGTCGATTACGGCACGCTCGACGAGTACGCCTGGATTCCCAAGGGCAGTCACTACTTCGCGGGCCTGCTCCAGAGCGCAGGCGTCGACGTCCTGGAGACCACGTTCGCCGGCGGTCACGAAGACCACCAGAACGAGCGGCTCGTCAACCGCATGCTGCCGTTCATGGCGGAGAAGCTCAGCGCGGACTGATGTCCCTGCGGAGTACTCGGGGCCTGGCCGCGCGAGCGAGCTCCGGCCGGTTGTGCGCGGCGGCACAATGTTTGGAGCGCATTCGGCCGGCGGATCGTCACGTCCGTCGATGCGCCGCACAGAATGGCTCCGATGGCACCGGTCGTACGCTCCGGGCAACTCGATCTGAACAAACTGGGCGACGGACTCGTCTGGACGTCTGACCGCGCTGGGCGGTCGAACCTCGTCGCACCAGGAGTCGAGCCACGATGGAGGCGGCACTCGCGTACGCCGATGCCCGCCCTGTGACGTTCGTCGAAGTCGCCGAACGTGTGCTCGACGATGCCTACCGTCTGGCCGGCTACGTGCTCGGCGACGCATCCGAAGCGGAGGACGCCGTTCAGGAGGCGCTGACGCGAAGCTGGCAAGCCTGGTCGACACTTCGGGATCAGGATCGATTCGAGCCCTGGTTCGATCGGATCCTGGTCAACATCTGCCGTGACAAGCTGCGAAAAAGCCGCAGGTTCCGGCTCGAGGAGCTGAACGAAGAACTTGCCGTCTACGTCGAGGATCCGTTCAAGGCGGCGCTTGCGCGCGCCGAGGTCGACAAACTGATGCCCGTCCTTAGCCCCGACCAGAGGATCGTCGTAAGTCTGCGGTTCTGGCGCGACCTCTCGCTCCAGCAGATCGCGGACCTTCTCGACGTACCTCTCGGGACGGTCCAGTCGAGGCTCCACTACGCGCTGCGGGCGCTGCGCGAGGAATCCGAGCGGACCTCGCACGCCGGCGCGGTTATTGCCGAGGCAAGGCGATGAACGAGAAAGAGCTCGAAGAGCGTCTCCGCAGCGTGGTCGACGGCCCGCAGCCGTCGGCTCCGCCGTCGCTCCGCAACTTCCTGCGCGAGCTCCCCGAAGCTGCGCCGCGCCGGCCCTGGGCAGTAGCGTGGCTCGCAGGCGCGTTCCGCGGATTGCGCGGTCTCGTCGCGCCCGTGCCGGCGGTAAGGCGCGTCACGTTCGCGTTCGCCGTTTCGGTGGCGCTCGTCATCGGGCTCGTCGGGGGCGGGCTGCTCATGTCGGCACGCCAGCACCAGGCCCCCGCCGCCTCACCGACTCTCGTCAGCTCGACGACCACTGCCCCGGCCACGCCCCGGCGCTCGACCAAGGCCTTCCCGCCGACCGAGTTCGTGCTGAAGAACATTGCCGGCTTCAAGTGGGAGGGCATCCTCTCGAACATGGACGGCAACGACAAGCAGGCGATGCCGGTCTCGGCGGTGGCGTTGAAGAGCGGCGGGTACGTCGGTGTGTCCACCGACGAATTCGGCAAGAACGGCCTCGTCTTCTCGCCGGACGGCATCTACTGGAACTGGGATCCGCCGACAACCGTCGACCCGTCGGGCGTGACGCTCACTTCGATCGCGGGCAATGGCAAGGGCCAGCTCGTCGTGGTCGGGGCGGCTCCGGGCCAGGGAGGGACAAAGGACGGGCGCATCTACACCTCGACCGACGGCCACGCATGGACAGCCGTGGCCAACGCCACGCAGCTGTTCGGCGGGACCGCCATCCGAACTGTCGTCTACGGCCCGTCGGGCTACGTGGCCCTTGGCTGGAACGATACCGATCCGTCAAGCAGGACCGTTCGCGAGTGGGTGTCCACCGATGGGCTTCATTGGAACCCGATGAGCGGCGTGCCGATCGTCGGGACGGGGGCGTTCATCTTGCCGGTCCAGTCCGGCTACTTGTTGTCGGGGTCGGCTCAAGCGTCAAAGGGATCGGACCCTCCCATCTGGTTCTCGTCCGACGGCCACACCTGGCTGCGCGGGATGTGGAAGAAGGACCCGACCCCCGTCGGGCCGATCCTGAGCGCCACTGTCACCTCCTACGGTGTCACAGCGATCGTGCAAACCGCGGACGGCTCCGGCACGAAGCTCTTGCAGGGGACCGCCGACGGAATGAAGTGGCAGGCAATCGACACGGCAGGCGCCCCGGACCTGTTGTCCATAGCCTCGATCGAGGGCCCCGGCGGGCTGCTGCTTGTCGCAACCGGCAAGGCCCAGGACGGCCACGTCTACGTTTCGACCGATGCCCTGAACCCGACCGGCAGCGTGACCCCGAGCGGCAGCGCGACCTCGACCGGCAGCGTGACCCCGAGCGCCGGCGCGACCTCGAGCGCCAGCGTGAACTGGTCTATCGGCAGCAATCTCTCGACGTTGGCGGGCGCGCCCACCGGTCAGACGCTCCTCCAGCTGGGCGTCAACAACCAGAGCGGCAGCGCCCAGGTGCTCTGCTACGGACATCCGGACTACATGATGGGCGTCTGGCTAGGGTTCGCGCCCGGCCGCTGACGCCGCGCTTTGTCGGGGCAGCGCACTAAGGCTGCGCGGACGGCGCCGGCGGCGCCTGGGGGGCCGGAGGCGCGCCGCAGGCGTAGTACGGGTGCAGCAGCGAGGACGTGCAGACCTGGTACTGAGCCGCCGGATCGCTGGACGTGGTGTGATCCGGCCCGAAGAACGGGTATGCCGCCACGATCGAGACGACCAGGTAGACGATGAGGAGCGCCAGGGGATTGACCCGCCGGCGCAGCAGCCACCACGTCATGATCACCAGGCCCAGGGCCAGCGCGCCAGGGAAGAGCGGGTCGAGGACCGCCGCCTGCAGGTTCATCTGAGCGCCGGCGATGGTCACGGTGGGCGCCAGGTTCACGACCACGAAGCTCGCGGCCAGCGCGCCCAGGACCATGTTGCCCATGACCCCGGCGCCGATCAGGACGCGGTCGATCGCCCCGGACCGAAGGACGTCGGTCACGAACGCGCGGCCGCGCGAGTAGCCCTGCATCCAGGCCGTGTACCCGATGGCCACGATCACGACCGAAACCAGCGCCACATAGATGATCGCGCCCAGGGGATTGCCGGTGGCTCCGGAGAGCGTCGGGACGGCCGTACCGGTCGCTTTCCCGCCGGCGATACCGATGCCGAGCGCCAGCAGGATCGGCGTGATGGTGCTCTGGCTCAGCGTGTCGCCGATGCCCGCCATCGGGCCCATGAGCCCGGACTTGACCGAGTTGATCGCGTCGTCGTCGATGGCGGCGCCGTTGGCTCGCTGCTCCTCCATGGCAATGACCGTGCCGTGGACGACGTTGCCGAAGTTGGGCTCCGTGTTGAAGAAGACCAGATGCCGCTTGAGGGCGGCCCGGATCTCGTCCTCGGTTGTGTAGAGGCGCCTGATGATCGGCGTCATGGCGTGCGCGAAGCCGGTCCCCTGGAGGCGCTCGTAGTTGTAGTTCGCGTGGGCGAAGAAGGTCCACAGCGCCCACGACTTGACCAGGTCGCCTCGAGTTAGCCGGATGCCCAGGCTTGGGCTGGCGATTGGCGCCGTGCCCGGGGGAGCCGACGCAGCCTGAGCTGCCGCCGCCTCGGCCGCGGCTTCGGCCGGAACCGGCGCGTCTCGGCGGACGAAGCTGAGGTGGAGATACGCCAGCGCGAGCCCCAGGGCTGCCACGACCACAAGCGAAATCGAGTTGTGCGTGGCCGTCATCAGGATGTAGCCGATGAAGAAGTAGGGGATCGCGGAGCCGCGGAAGATGAAGCGCATGTTCAGCGCGATGCCGATAGCCGGGAGCACTCCGCCGGCGATGACGAGCCCGTTGACCGTCCAGACAGGCAATGCGTTCAGTGCGTCCTGGACGGCGGTCGGGCCGTTGAGCGCCAGCCAGAACACCGGCACGAAGCTGACGACGAACAGGAAGGCCTGGCCGGGAACCACGTTCATGAAGGCGACCCCGGCGATGTCGGCTTTTTCGGCCCGCGCGTCCGCCCAATGCGCGAACACCGAGTCGACCGCCATCCGGCCGTAGAAGATGATCGTGCCCAGCAGCCCCAGGCCGAAAGCGATCGCGACCGCCTTCGTCGGGTCGAGGCCGCTGGCGAGGGCGACCGTCGTGCCTATCCAGCCGGCCAGGCTCGCGTCGGCTGGCAAGTTGCCGCCGGCCGAAATGAAGCCCAGGTACGGGACGTTGATGGCCGCCCCGATGAGCGTTCCCTGAGCCGGATCGCCGAGGATCAGGCCCACCAGGAAGCCGGCGACGAGCGGTCGGTACAGCGTGAAGAAGGCCAGCCCGAACAAGAACGGGCTATTGGCCAGGTAATAGCCGATGGCGATGAGAGCGGCCTGCCAGACACTGACCGTGATCGTGTGTACAGGGGCCGGCGCTCCGGAGATGGCGCTCGCACCGAGGACCGTCGCCGGCATGGCGGCGGCGAGCAGCATCGCCAGCGCCACAGCGGCGCCGACCGCCGCGGACTTCCTGTACATGTGGCTCCTCTCGAGGCGTGGGCCGATGCCGCCCGCGAGGCGGCTCATGGGTTCGAATCCAGGGATCGGAACGGAATCGGTCGATCGTCGGCGACGATCTGGATCTCGACGCGCGTTCCCATCTTTTCCAGCTCCCGCAGCTCGCCCAGCTCCTCGGGGCTGACGGAAATCGTCTTGTGGAGGCGGCGGCGACCCGGTCCGGCGCCCATGCCGCCCAGGTCGACGACTTCGATCGGAACGCCGGCCTGCCGCAGGCCGAGGATCGTTCTGGGGGAGCGGGCGAGGACGATGACCGGCTCGGGCGATGACGCCAGTTCGAGACAACGCGCCGCTCCTTCGGCCACGCCGTGGACCTCGACCGGCACTCCCTGGGGAGCGGCCAACATCAGCACCTCGCGTAGGAATTCGTCGCGGGCCGTGGCGTCGTCCACGATCACGATGCGTTTGGCGCCCAGCGCGCGCAGCCAGCCGGCTACGACCTGACCGTGGATCAGGCGGTCGTCGATACGGACGAGGCGGAAGCTCATAGAGGGTGGAACGGCGTTACGAAGCGCGGCGAGCGCGGTGGCGGACCGTTTCGGTGATGCCGGCCCGCCCGAGTTCGAGCAGGCGTTCGATGAACGGGTCGTCCAGCGGATCGGCGGCCAGGGCCGCTTCGACGATCATCGGCAGGTTCGTCCCAGCCACGGCCACGACCCGGGGCGAGCGGCGCGCGATCGACGACGCCACGTTGTAGGGAGTGCCTCCGAGCAGATCGCACAGCACCAGAACGCGGCGGCCATCGTGGCCGATCGCTCCGCGCATTTTGTCCGCGTAGCCGTCCGGAGTTTCGTGAGGATCCAGCCCGACGGCCGCAGCCTCGGAGATCGTGCCGCAGATTAACTCCGCGGTGGCGAGCATCGCATCCGGGAACGAGCCATGGCCGGCGATGACGATGCGAAACCCGCGCAACTCGATTCCTCCGTGGTGGTAACCTGACTCTGGCATTCGTGCCTGCAAGTATTTTCACGCAAGGGCTTGCAGCAAGCCGTCGAGCGCTATGTTCGCGGGTAAGCGTCGTGCTTGTCAAGGAGCGACGGGTAGATGGCCATCGGAAGCAGAGGCGACGACACCGTTAGCGGCCCCGCCACGGCTGCCGCCGCCACAGGCGCCGCCGCCGCCACGGGCGCTTCGGCGAGCCCGCGCGAAATGCTCCGACTCGTCGCGGAGCTCTACTACGTCCGCGACATGGGCCAGCCGGAGATCGCGGCGCTGACCGGCTTCTCTATCTCGAAAGTCTCGAGGCTGCTGTCTTCCGCCCGAGCGGCCGGCGTCGTGCGTATATCGGTCGAAGGCGCGCCAGCCGAGCCGACGCCGCTCGCTCGAGCCCTGGCCAAAGCCCTCGAGGTCGAAGTGTGGGTAACCGCGGGCCACGAAACCGCCCCGGCGCTGGCCGCCCGGTTGTGCGGCGTCGCGGCCGCGCCCCGGCTGGCCGAGGAGCTGCCGGCGGACGGCGCAATCGGGCTGACCGGCGGCTACACCGTGGAAGCGCTCGTCGGCGCGCTGCCCGAGTCGAGCCGGCCGAACGCGGTCGTGGTGCCGCTCGTCGGCGGCTGGGACTCGAGCAATCCCCACCTGAACAGCAACGAGATTGCCCGCCACCTGGCGGAGCGCATCGGCGCGAGCGTGCGGCTGCTCCACGCTCCGGGGCTCCTAGACAACGAAGCCACAACCAGGGCTCTTCTCGCCGACAGTGCCGTCACCGCCACTACCCGCTTCTGGGGGGAGCTCCGGCTCGCGCTCGTCGGCATGAGCGGAGCGCCACGTTTCGCCCCCGGCTACGGCACGGTGATGGATCGCCTCGACGAGGAAGGACGCAACCGGCTCGCCGGCCTGGGCGCCGTCGGCGACGTCGCGGGCCACCTCGTGAGGCTCGACGGCTCGTTCGTCCAGGACGAATGGGAGCGCCGCACCATCTCGATCCCGATCGAAACGCTGCGCACGGTCCCGCGTGTGGTCGGCATCGCCGCGGGCGTCAACAAGGTGGAGACGATCGTCGCCGGAGCGCGGACCGGCCTCCTCCACCTGCTCATCACGGACGAGCCGACTGCCGCCGCGGCGCTGGACCTGATCGGCTCCGGACACGACGCCGGGTAAACATTCCAGCACCGCGCGACGCGCGGTTAACCATCAGCGGGCCCTGCCGTCCGGGTTGTGTCCTTCCGAGCTGGACTGCCTCGATCTTGGAATCTCGCGGAGTTTTCATCCTCGCGGCCACCGGGAGTCGATGCAAGACTCAAAACCCGGCTTGTGAACACCGCCGAAAAGGGGTCGCCCGAATGCAGCTAGGGTTGGTCGTCGCCTCTTTCGTTCTATTCGGGCTCGTCTACATGATCTTGTTAGCTGGCTACCGAAGGAACAAGCTTTCGCTGCGTCGCTTTGGCATTCTGCAAGCGGCGCTGATCGTGGCCTTCCCCATCGTCGCCTCCGCTGCCTCGTTGACCTTCGCAGGCGGGCAGGTTGCCCCAGTGGCTGCCATCTTCGGATCGTTCGCGCTCGCCATTGGCGCGGCAATCGGGACCTGGGCGGGCCTGAGGTGGCTTGACCCGCGGGGAGTGGGCAGCGCGCATTGATGCGCAACGCCAAGGGACAAGTCTCGACGCTTCGGCCATGACGCTGTCGGCCGCCCTTTGGTCCGTTGTTGTCCCGGTAGGTTTCGTCATCTTCATGATCGTTGTCTTTAGCAACGCCCGGCTCCGCCTCCTAGCCGAGCGCCGCGGCGTGGTGCCGGTCGTGTTGGTGATGTTCTTGGGGTCGTTGCTCGGCGGCGGCGCGATGCTGTTGGCGGCGATCCGGGTGTGGGCAACTGCGCCTCTGGGCGGAGCGCTCATTGCGATCGCCGCCGCGATCTACCTTGCCGTCATCTTCCCGTACTTGACTCGACTGTATCGAGCCGTGACTTCGGCCCCGACTACCGACCCTGAAGCGCTCCATATGAGCCCTATGTTTGGCCTGTGGCTGATCGGCCCATTCGCGTTCATGGTGTGGATAGCGAGCCAAGCCGCCCGATGAGAGCCGGCGGAAGTCACTTCTAGCCCCCTATCGGGTGGGTATCCGGCCCGATCAGGGTAGGGAGTTCCCATCCTCGCGGATGGCGCGGGTCGAGTCGACACTTAGCACTTCATCGCGAACCATTCGGTCCGGGTGTCTGGCTTCCAACGGGGGAACGCGTGGGTGGGATCACACGTACTTGGGCTAGTCGGGGCTGCCGGGGCGTCGGGCAGAGGCCTCTCGCCGTTCGAGTTTGTTGCGATATCAGTCGTGTCGGTGATTGCGATCCTCGTGGTGAGAGCCATACGGAAACGACCCTGACATGACTCGCCACGAAGTTCCCGCGATACGACCTGGCGCGGCGCGTCCGCGAATCACCCTGTGACGGCCCTGTGAGCGCGCCCGACCCGCCATTGACCTCCGAGAGCCCTCCACGCCGGAGCGCCAAGGCCGCGAATCAGCCACGTTGGCTCGATTGGTTAGCGGGCTTGGTGGTAGCCAGTTGGGCTCTCACGCTGCTTGGTTACGGCATCGAGTTCCTCACACAATCCCCGCTCTCGCCTGGGGCCTTCGTCCTCATGATGCCCGCGTTCATTGCAATGACGCTCTTGCTGTGCCTGAACCGGGTCGAACTCGAGCTGTCGCCGGAGCGGATCGTCATCCGGTCGCGCTGGCGACGGGTGATGCGCGCCGAGCCGCGCGATCTCGTGCTACCGGCCGATGCAGCGATTGTTTCCGAGCGAGGGTTCGTCCGGGTCGGAGGGTGGTCCGCCGGGCCCTGGAAGCTTGACCGAATCGCAGCCGTCGCAAGAGAGGCCGGGGTAGCGCTCGACGTCCAGCAACAACCGACCAGTCTTGACGCCAAACGGCGACTTGGTGCTGCCGTGGGCGCGGGCGTGGTCCTGGGGGCGCTCGCGTTCGTGGTGGGATTCATCGCTCTCGTTTGGGGCCTGAAGTTATCGCTCTCCGGGTTCCTGGAGATCATGTTCAGCGTTACCGGATTGGGCGGGTTGCTCACATTCCTCGTCCTGCTGCGACTGCGCTTCCGAATGGAGCGGGCGGTGCCAGGAGACGCGATCGAGCCCATACGGGGACGCGACCACACTGTCAGGTCCGTTTGAGCGCCACCGACCCAGTTTCCCCGACCTCGGAGGGCGCACCGGGGCGGATCGTCAAAGCCGCGAACCAGGGCCGTTGGCACGATTGGATCGCCGGCTTTCTGGCAGCTTCTCTCGCCCTGATACTGCTTCTAATCGGTATCGAGCTGATCGCAGAATCGCGGCTCGCGTCTCTCACTAATGTCGCCCTGCTGCCGTTCAGCGCCGCAGTAGCGCTCTGGACTTGGGTGAACCGGGCCGAGCTCGAGCTGTCGCCGGAACGGATCGTCATCCGGTCGCGATGGCGACGGGTGATGCGCGCCCGACCGCGCGATCTCGTGCTCCCGGCCGAAGCGGCGATTGTCGCCGAGAAAGGGCTCGTCAGGGTCGGAGGGTGGTCCGCCGGGATCTGGTCGCCCAAACGCATCGCCGCCCTTACCGAGGAGGGCGGTGTACCGCTCGACGTTCGGCAGCAACAGACACCAAAGCAGGCACGGACGCGACGACTCGTCGCGCTCGCCGTAACAGTCCCGTTGGTCATCGTCGAGATTGTCTGGGTCCGGACATGGTCGATTTCCTTTGTCGAAATGATCCTCAGCGTTCTCTGGGGCCTCGGGTCCCTCACATTCCTCGCCATGCTGTGGTTGCGCTTCCGAGCGGAGC
>Ga0209014_10002004_pt1 | contig 11961 bp, 7 predicted proteins | sample BarGraNGADG00212_FD_184491 | JGI IMG/M metagenome (GOLD analysis project Ga0209014, IMG submission 184491) | Arctic peat soil microbial communities from Barrow, Alaska - Barrow Graham LP Ref core NGADG0002-212 (SPAdes) (version 2) | ecosystem: Environmental > Terrestrial > Soil > Wetlands > Peat... | reverse complement strand
CGACGCCGCGTTGGCCGCCAGCGAGACGACGATCGCGCGGCGCACCGGAAGCCCGCGGAATGCCGCCCAGTAGAAGAGGGCCTCGCAGCCGATCGCCCACGCCTCGGCGACGGCGAGGTACCCCGGGGTCCCGATCACGAGCAGCTGGGTGAAGACGAACCAGACCGCCGGATGGCTGGCGAGGTTGGCGAAGAAGATCAGGGCGAGGAGGCGAGGCCAGCTCGGCTCCCGGCGGCGCAGCAGCAGCGCGACGATCGGGGCCTCGATCGCCAGCGTGAGCAGGAAGGCCCGGAACCAGAGATCGACCGGTATGTACACGTGGCGCCTCGGGTGGAAGCGTACCGGATCGCGTTCCGCGGGAGAGAGCGCGGAAGCCCGCGAAGGTCACTCGGCACTGGACGCGCACGACGTGCCGGACCAGACTTCCGGTCGGCGTCGCGGGTGGATCTCGGAGCTCGACGACACGCGCGGCGCCACTGCGAGAGGGGCCGCATGCCCGCGAGACGTCGCCCGCTCCTGGTCATCGTCCTCGCCGCACTCCTCGCGGGTTGCGGCGTGGCGCCCACCCCTCTCGTCAGCCCGACCCCGACCGGCGCTCCGACAGCCGGGACCGTCTCGCCCGGGGCCGCCGCCTCCGCCCCTGCCACGCCCGCCGCGACGCCGACACCGCTTGTCCCGTCGGTCTCGCCGTCGGCCCTGCCGACCCCCTCGCCCACGGACACCCCGCGTGTCTCGCCACCCCCACTCGGCACCGGTGGGTTCACCACGCCGATCCCGGCGGACCCGGCGGCAGCCTGGACGGGAATTCGATGGAGGAAGCTGGCGGCCACGGACCCGCTCGCGCACGTCCGATCGGTGACGCGCTGGGCGGGCGGCTTCGTCGCGACGGGCGACCTCGTGGCCACCGGCACGTCGGCGCGCGCCAGGGTCTGGGTCTCGGCCGACGGCGGGACGTGGGAGCTGCTCGGCGCCGACGTGTTCGGCCCGGCGGCCATCGTGGTCGGCATGGGCGCGATCGCCGACGGGGTCGTCGCGTTCACGGTCCAGAGCGGCATCAACCTCTACGCCGATGATGCTTCCCGGTCCCCCACCGACCTGTCGTCCTGGTCCCTCGAGGGTCCCTGGCAGTCCTGGACCTCGACGGACGGCAGGACGTGGACCGCCCATCCGGGGCCGGGTTTCACCGTGCCACGATCGATGATGGGGGACGGTGGCTACCCCACTCTCCTCGCGGGGGCCGGCAATGACCTCCTGGCCCTCACGCTGGACAACCAGCCGCTCGCGTTCACGCGGGACGGAGTCACCTGGGAAACCGCGTCGCTCAACGCGTTCCCCGGCGGACCGGCCGGCTGGAAGGCGAGTGCCATCGTGGCGTTCCCTCCCGGCTTCGTGTCCGTCGGCGACTCGCCGACGGGACCCGCCGCGCTCGCGTCGGCAGATGGCCGGGCCTGGACCAGCTCCGCGCTCCCCGCTCCGTGCCCGGTGGGGGCCCTGACCGCGGGCCCTGCCGGGCTCATCCTCGCCGGTTACGAAGGGGACTACCATTCACCGACGGCAGTCTGGTGCTCGTCGCTCGACGGCCGTTCGTGGAGGAGGCTCGCCGGATACGCGCCGCTCGGTGAGGGCGCGGTCGGTTACTGCAGGGGCGTGTGCCCCGACGGGATGCTCCTCGGGAACGGCGAGCGGATGGTTGCCTATCACGACCCGAGCCAGGCAGGCTGGGCATCGTTCGACGGCCGGTCGTGGCGACCTCTCCCCTTCTCGGGCAGCCGTCCGACCGGCTGGAGCGAGCCCTTCGGGTACCAGTTCAACCAGATCCTTACGCCGATCGGCATGCTGTTCGTCAACACCGACAACGGGTCCGTCTGGCTGGGCACGCCGGAGACCTGAGCGTCGGGCCCGGGCGGCTGATCTCGCTACGAGCCGAGATAGGTGAGCACCGCCAGCACGCGCCGGTGATCGTTCTCTGAGTCGGGCAGCTCCAGCTTGCCGAAGATGTTGCTGATGTGCTTCTCGGTGGCGCCTTCCGAGATGTTCAGCAGCGCCGCGATGCCGACATTCGTCCGGCCCTCGGCCATCGCTGCGAGCACCTCGCGCTCGCGCGGCGTGAGCGCGTGGAGCCGGTCGTCGGCATGGCGCGGGATCATGAGCTGGGCAACGACCTCGGGATCGAGCGCGGTCCCGCCGCGGGCGACGCGCTGCAGGGCATCCATGAACTCGCGGATGTCCGCGACCCTGTCCTTGAGGAGGTAGCCCACCCCGCCGGCCCGGTCGGCGAGCAGCTCCGTCGCGTACTGGCGCTCGACGTACTGGCTGAGGACCAGGACGGGCGTGCCGGGGACGCGGCGGCGGGCCTCGATCGCCGCCCGCAACCCTTCGTCGCGCTGCGTCGGGGGCATTCGCACGTCGACCACCGAGACGTCGGGGCGGTGCTCGACGACAGCCGCGACGAACGAGGGGCCGTCGCCCACCTTCGCCACCACGACGCCCCCGGAGTCGGCGATGAGCCGCGCCAGCCCCTCGCGGATCAGCGCCGAATCTTCGGCGATGATCACCCTGAGCGACTGCGCATCCATACGTCGATCATGCACCAACCGCGGTTCGGCGCCCGCTGAGGCGAACGGGAGCCCGACGCGGCGTCTGTCCAACCGTCGAGGACTGGCTCCGAATCAGGCGAGTGCCGTGCGGTGAACGCGACGGCCAACCGCCCGGGCTGGTCAGTGCCGTCGGAGCCGCTTGAGGATCCGATCGCCTCGGCTGGGAGCTGCATCTCGCGCGCGAACCGGAGCGTGGCTCGTCCGGTCAACATCACGCAGGCGATCCGCGTCGATCGAACGAGCCAGATCGAGCGAGAGCATGGAGTGCCCCTCGGTGTCGGCGTCGCCCGTCGCTTCGCCGTCGATCCCGATGACGTGATCAATGGGTGGGTCCACCGGTTGGGGAGCCTGGGGGATCGTGTCGTTGGCCATCGGCCTTCTCCTCATGGGGATGCGGGAGAATTCGCCCGTTCGGGGAGTCTGCGCCCTCCGCTCCGCGGCGTCTGTCCCAGGGGGCACTCGGCGCCTGTCATCGAGCCGACCCCCTGTCGAACATGGGCCACCTGCGGTACCCTCGGCGCTCACGATACTGGGGGCTCCTGGGTGATCTGCTCGAACTGCGGGACCGAGAACGAGGCAGGACGCAAGTTCTGCGGGGAATGCGCGGCCCGCCTGGCCGCGGTCTGCCCCGCCTGCGGAGCCTCGAACTCCCCGACCGCCAAGTTCTGCGGTGAATGCGCGACCCCGCTGGGCGCTGGGGCGTCACCATCGACGGCCGGGGTCGGGCGCGCCGACGCACCTGCCCGCGGCCCCGGCCCCGTCGCCGAGCTCCGGCTCGTCTCGGTCCTGTTCGCCGATCTCGTTGGCTTCACGACAATCGCGGAAGGGCGCGACGCGGAGGATACCCGGGACCTCCTGTCCCGCTACTTCGACCTCTCGCGGGACGTGATCGGCAGGTACGGCGGAACGGTCGAGAAGTTCATCGGCGACGCGGTGATGGCGGTCTGGGGCGCGCCGGTCGCAAGGGAGGACGACGCCGAGCGGGCCGTCCGGGCCGGGCTTGAGCTGGTGGACGCCGTGCGGACGCTGGGATCTTCCATCCAGGCGCGGTGCGGCGTCCTGACCGGCGAGGCTGCCGTCACGATCGGCGCGGTCGGCCAGGGCATGGTCGCGGGCGACCTGGTGAACACCGCGAGCCGGCTCCAGTCGGTCGCGCCGGCCGGGACGGTCCTCGTGGGCGAGGCGACCGAGCGCGCAGCGAGCCGGGCCATCGCGTTCGAGCCGGCCGGGGAGCAGACCCTCAAGGGCAAGGCGGCGCCGGTCCCGGCGTGGCGTGCCCTCCGCGTGGTCGCCGAGCGCGGCGGCCGCGGCCGGTCGGACGCGCTGGAGGCCCCGTTCGTCGGCCGTGACGACGAGCTGCGCCTTCTCAAGGACCTGTTCCACGCAACCGGCCGTGAGAGCCGGACGCGGCTCGTCTCGGTCATCGGCCCGGCCGGGATCGGCAAGAGCCGGCTGGCGTGGGAGTTCACGAAGTACCTCGACGGCCTCGTGGAGGCGGTCTGGTGGCACGACGGCCGCAGCCCGGCCTACGGGGACGGGATCAGCTTCTGGGCCCTGGGCGAGATGGTCCGCGAGCGCGCGGGCCTGCTCGAGACCGACGACGAGGAGGCGACCCGGGCGAAGATCGCCGAGACCCTGGCAACCCACGTCCCCGACCCCGAGGAGCGGCGCTGGATCGAGCCGGCCCTGCTCACGCTGCTGGGCGTCGAGTCTGCCGCGGGCTCGGAGCAGCTCTTCGGCGCCTGGCGGACCTTCTTCGAGCGGCTGGCGGCGACGGCCCCCGTTGTGATGGTGTTCGAGGACCACCACTTCGCCGACGCAGGATTGCTCGATTTCGTCGACCACCTCCTTGAGTGGAGCCGGAACGTCCCGATCTACGTCGTCACGCTCTCGCGCCCCGAGCTCCTGGAGCGACGGCCGGACTGGGGAGCGGGCAAACGGAGCTTCACCTCGATCTTCCTCGAGCCCCTGCCGGCAGCGGCGATGCGCGAGCTCCTGGCCGGCCTGGTTCCAGGCCTGCCCGCCGCGGCCGTGACGGCGATCGTCGATCGGGCCGACGGCGTCCCGCTGTATGCCGTGGAGACCGTCCGGATGCTCCTGGCAGAGGGGCGGCTCGCCCTCGAGGGCGGCTCCTACCGTCCCGTCGGCGACCTGGCGACGCTCGCCGTGCCCGAGACCCTGACGGCCCTCATCGCGTCGCGGCTCGACGGCCTGGCCCCCGAGGACCGCGCCCTCGTCTCGGACGCCGCCGTGCTGGGCCAGAGCTTCACGCTCGCCGGGCTCTCGGCCGTCTCCGGGATCACCACCTCCGAGCTGGAGCCGCGGCTGCGGGCCCTCGTCCGTCGCGAGCTCCTCACGCTCCAGGCGGACGCGCGGTCTCCGGAGCGCGGCCAGTACGCCTTCGTCCAGGCCCTCATCCGGGAGGTCGCGTACAACACGCTTGCGAAGCGCGACCGCAAGACCCGCCATCTCGCGGCGGCGCGCTTCTTCGAAAGCCTCGAGACCGACGAGCTAGCCGGGGGCCTCGCCGGTCACTATGTCGCGGCGTATCGCAACGCGCCGGAGGGACCCGAGGCCGACGCGCTCGCGGCCCAGGCGCGGATCGCCCTCCGAGCTGCCGCCGAGCGGGCGATCAACCTTGGCTCCCCGTCCCAGGCGGTCACGTTCCTTGACCTGGCCCGCGACGTCACCCGGGACGACACCGAGCTGGCCGAGCTCCTCGAGCGGGCCGGCAGTGCGGCGTCCGACGCCGGCCTCGGCGAGATCGCCGAGGACCGGCTCCGGAAGGCAGTCGAGCTGCGGCGCGCCCTCGGTGACGCGGACGCTCTCGCAGGCGCGACTGCCATGCTCGGGGCAACCCTGGTCACCGGGCTGCGCGTCGAGGCAGCGCTCGCGGTCCTGGAGCCGGCCGCCGCGGAGCTGCCCGGCGGTGAGCCGGACCGCGGCGGCCCCGCTCTCGGGCCCGGCGCCGTGGCCCTGCTGGCCCAGCTTTCGCGCGCCTACTTCCGGAACCAGGAGCATCAGCGGGCCATCGCGATCGCCGACCGGGCACTCGCAGCCGGAGAACGGCTGGACCTGGTGGCAATCGTCAGCGACGCGCTGATCACCCGGGGTTCGGCCCTGGGCGAGCTCGGCCGGTCCTACGAGGGCGAGGGAGCGATCCGGGCGGGGATCGACTTGGCGGACGAGCACGGGCTCGTCTCGACGGCGCTCCGCGGTCGACTGAACCTGGGCGCGGCGAACACCACCTACCCGCGGGCCGCCTTCGAGACTGCCGAACGGGCGCTGGAGGTCGCGATGCGGTTCGGCCTTCGGTCGTTCGTGCACACGCTGGTCGGGAACCTCGCGGCCGCGGCCCTTGAGGTCGGCGAGTGGGACCGGGCGGTCCGCGAGATCACTGCCGCCCGCGAGGAGAGCCCGGACGAGTTCGCCCGCAACTACCTGGCCTGGGCAGGCCTGACGTTCGCCACCTGGAGGGGCGAGGAGGTAGCGGCCGAGTCCGCCCGACTCACGGCGTGGGCGAACAGCTTCGACGACTCAGGGGCGCGGGAAGCCGTCCACGGACTGCGCGCCGAGCTCGCTTTCGCCGCCGGGAACTTCCCGGTGGCCTGCGACGAGTGGATCGCCCACGCCGCCACCAACGTGCTGAACGCGCCGACGGACTTCTTCTACGCCGGCCTGGCCGCGCTCATGCAGCCGGACCCGGAGCGCGCCGCGGCTGCGCTCTCGGCGCACGTGGGAACGGGCGGTCATGGGCGGCAGTTCGCCCTCGACCGGAGACTGTTGCGGGCTGGCCTCGCGGCTCTTGAAGGCCGGTCGGCCGAGTCGCTGCGCGAAACCCGGGCGGTGATCGGGGAATATGGCAGGCTCGGTTTGCCCTGGCGCCAGGCCCTGGCCGCCCTCGTGCTGCTCTCGACGATCGGCGCGGGCGAGGCCGAGGTCCGGGGAGTGGCCGAGTCCGCGCGCGAGACCCTCGCCCGGCTGGGCGCAAAGCCCTTCCTGGAGCGGCTCGACGCTGCGCTGGCCCGGCCGTCGGACCTGGCGCGGCGCCCAGCCACGTCCTCCACTGCCGCGCCCGGCGACTCGACCGTGAGGCCCGCGTGATCTGTTCGAGCTGCGGGACCGAGAACAGCCTCGGAGCGAGGTTCTGCATCGAGTGCGCAGCGCCGTTCGCGGCGGTCTGCCCGAGCTGCGGGGCATCGAATCTCCCGGGTGCGAAGTTCTGCTCGCAGTGCGCCACGCGCATCGGCGGCGGTGCCGCCGCTGCCGCGGCGACTGCGCTCCCTGCCGCGGCGGCGGCCCCCGATGCAATCGCCGAGCGGCGGCTCGTGAGCGTCCTGTTCGCGGACCTGGTCGGGTTCACGTCGTTCGCCGAGGGCCGCGACGCCGAGGAGGTGCGCGAGCTGCAGGGCCGCTACTTCGACACAGTGCGGGAGATCATCGGCCGGTACGGCGGCACGGTCGAGAAGTTCATCGGCGACGCGGTGATGGCGGTGTGGGGGGCGCCGGTCGCCAGGGAGGACGACGCGGAGCGGGCCGTCCGGGCGGGCCTTGACCTGGTCGATGCCGTTCGCGGCCTGGGCCCGGGGATCGAGGTCCGGGTCGGCATCCTGGCCGGCGAGGCCGCGGTGACCCTCGGCGCGACCAACCAGGGAATGGTGGCGGGCGACATCGTCAACACCGCGAGCCGGCTCCAGGCCGCGGCACCACCGTCGACCGTGCTCGTCGGCGAGGCAACCTTGCGAGCGGCGGGGAGCGCGATCGTCTTCGAGGCCGCGGGCGACCAGGTCCTCAAGGGCAAGGTGAGCCCCGTGCCCGCGTGGCGCGCCATCCGCGTCGTGGCGCAGCGCGGGGGAGTGGGCCGGTCCGAGGCGCTCGAGGCGCCGTTCGTGGGCCGCGACGAGGAGCTCCGGCAGCTCAAGGATCTCTTCCACGCGACCGGCCGCGAAGGGCGCCCGCGGCTCGTCAGCGTGATCGGCGCCGGGGGGATCGGGAAGTCGCGCCTGGCGTGGGAGTTCCTGAAGTACGTGGACGGGCTGGTCGAGCGCGTCTTGTGGCATGACGGCCGGAGCCCCGCGTACGGCGACGGGATCACCTTCTGGGCGCTCGGCGAGATGATCCGGGGCCGAGCCCGGCTGCAGGAGACCGACGACGAGCCCGCCACGCGGGCAGGGATCGTGGCGATGCTCCGCGAGCACGTGCCTGACGAGGCCGAGCGTGCGTGGATCGAGCCGGCGCTCCTGTCCCTTCTCGGCGTCGAGTCGGGCGTGGAGTCGCAGCAGCTGTTCGGCGCCTGGCGGACGTTCTTCGAGCGGCTGGCCGCGGGCAGCCCGGTCGTCATGGTCTTCGAGGATCTCCACCATGCCGACTCGGGGCTGCTGGACTTCATCGACCACATGCTGGAGTGGAGCCGGAACGTCCCGATCCTCATCGTGACGCTGGCGCGCCCGGAGCTGCTTGAGCGTCGGCCCGGCTGGGGCGCCGGCAAGCGCAGCTTCACGTCGATCTACCTGGAGCCTCTCTCGACCCACGCGATGCGCCAGCTCCTGGCCGGCCTCGTGCCCGGTCTGCCGACGGCTGCCCGCGACGCGATCGTGGCCCGCGCCGACGGGATCCCGCTGTACGCGGTCGAGACGGTCCGGATGCTCCTGGCCCAGGGTCGCCTGGTCCTCGAGGACGGCGTCTACCGGCCGCTGGACGGCCTCAGCGATGTCGCCGTGCCCGAGACGCTGACCGCGCTCATCTCTGCGCGCCTCGACGAGCTCGACGCCGGCGACCGTGCCCTGGTGGCCGACGCGGCCGTCCTGGGCCAGAGCTTCACCCTTGCCGGCGTCGCCGCCGTCGCGGGCGTGGACCCGGCCGCGCTCGAGCCGCGCCTGCGCACGCTCGTGCGCCGGGAGCTGCTGGTCCAGCAGGTCGATCCCCGGTCGCCGGAGCGCGGCCAGTACGCCTTCGTGCAGGCGCTGATCCGCGAGGTTGCCTACAACACCCTGGCGAAGCGCGACCGAAAGGTGCGCCACCTCGCCGCGGCCCGCTTCTTCGAGTCGCTCGGGACCGACGAGCTGGCGGGCGCGCTCGCCGGCCATTACCTGGCGGCGCAGGGGTATGCGCCACCCGGGCCGGAAGCGGATGCCCTGGCCGCCCAGGCACGGGTGGCCCTCCGCGGCGCCGCCGAGCGAGCGGCCGCGCTCGGCTCGCACGGCCAGGCGATCGCGTTCCTCGAACACGCCCTGGCCGTCAGCCCGGACCCGGCCGATCGGGCCGAGCTCCACGAGCGGGCCCTTGCGTCGGCCAGGCGCGGCCTCGTGCCGGAGGTCGCCGAGCGCCATGCGGCCGGCGCCCTCGAGGCCCGGCGCGAGCTCGGTGACCGTGCCGAGATCGCGCGAGCCAGCGCGGCGTACGCCAGCGCCATGAGCCTGTTCGGAGATCGTGGCCCTCGAGTGCTCGACATCATGCAGCGCGCGTGGGAGGAGTCTGCCGACCTCGAGACGACACCCGCGGGTGTCGACATGATGCTGGCCCTCGCAGCGGCCCACGTCGGGGTGGGCGACGACGCGGCGGGAGTCGTGTGGCTCGAGAAGGCCCTCCCGGTCGCGGAGCGGCTCGATCTCCTGCGCCAGACCGCCACGGGCCTCGGGAGGTTGAGCAGCCTCCTGTTCCGGGTGGACCGTCCCCGGGAGGCGCTGATCCTCCTGCGCGGCACCCACGAGCTGGCGGTCGCGAATGGCCTCGAGGACGTCCACCGGGGAACGCGCACCGTGCTCACCTTCTACGAGCAGTTCGCAGATCCGGGCGCCGGCCTGGCCATGGCCCGGGAGGGACTCGAGATCGCCGGCAGGCTCGGGTCGGCGGACTACGCCTTCCAGATGGTCGGCAATGCCGTCTCGTGCGCGATCCGCGTGGGCGACTGGGCCTGGGCGAGGGCCCTGCTCGACGAGTGGCTGACCAACGAGATCACGGGCAAGTTCTACCTCGAGCTCTATGCCCAGCGCGCCGTCCTGAAGACCCTGACCGGTGCCGAATGGGCGGAGGACCTGGCCGCAGCCGAACGCCTGCTGCCCGGGATCCTGGACCCCCAGTTCGCGTCCATCTGCCACTGGGCTCGGGCGTGGACGGCGATCTGCGAAGGGCGCCTGCCTGATGCGCGGCGGGAGGCCGTGGCCGGCGGGCAGGCGACCAACTACTTCGTGCCGATCACCTTCCCGATGGCGGCACGCTCTGCGCTCTGGGCCGGTGCGGCTGCCGACGCGACCGACCTCGTTGCGCAGCTGGAGTCATCGGTCATCCGGGGGCAGGCGGTCGCAGTCGACCTGGTCACCCTGCGGGCCGGGATCGCCGCGCTCGAGGGCCGCCGGGCAGATGCCGTCGCGGGCTACCGCGAGGCGCTGCGCGGCTGGCACCAGCTCGGTCTCGCGTTCGACGAAGCGATGGCCGCGCTCGACCTGGCCATCCTCCTTGCCCCGACCGGACGCGAGATGGCCGAGGCAGCCGCAGCAATCGACGCGGCTCGCGCGACGTTCACCCGGATCGGGGCGCAGCCACTCCTGGCCAGGCTGGACGCGGTCACATCGTTTCCGGCGCCGGCGGGCGCCGCCGGGGAGCAGCCCATCAACGGGTGAACGGAATGCGGACGACGCGCGTGGCGGCGCCGATCCAGGATCATGATCCGGGGCCGACCGTCGCGGCCGCCTGCGGCGAATCGGCCGCCTGCGCCGGACCTGCCGCCGACCGCTCCAGCCCGGCCAGCAGGACCGAGATCCCCAGGCGATACGCATCTTCGACGTTGCCCCCCAGCCGGAACGCGCCCGCCGACTCCATGCTCGTGAACCCATAAGCGAACGCGGTCAGGACGCGTGCGGCGGCGAGCGCGCTCGCGGGTCCGACGAGTGCCTCGGCCACGTGCAGGACCGGCCGCGACGCCGTGGCATTGGCCTCCGGGGCGGGCTCGACGCCGGGGGCAAGCCCGGCGAACAGGAGGGCCGCCGCTCGCGGCTTCGCCAGCGCGAAGGAGCGGTAGGCCGTCGCCAGCGCGTCGAGCTTCGCGGACGGGTCCGGGCCGGCCGGCTCGACCGCGGCCGCCAGCTCCCGGCCAAGGTCGAGCGCAACCTCGGTCGCGACGGCGGCAAGGAGGGCGCGCCGGTCACCGAAGTGCTTGTAGAGCGAGGGGGCGCGGACGCCGACGCGCTCCGCGATGCCCGCCATCGAGACGGCTTCCAGGCCCCCGTCCTCGAGGAGGTCCCGCGCGGCAGCGATGATCGCCGGGTCCGACGTACGGGCGCGCGCCGGGCTCATCGTCCGGATCGCCCCAGCCGACCCAGGTGCGTGTCGCCGAACGCCGTCGGATACTTGAGGCCGTATCCCGCGGCGCGGTCCATCCCGGTGTGCGCGACCAGGATGGCCCCGGCGAGAACGGTCGCGGCGGACCCAAGCCACCATCCGAGTGCCAGCACCGCGATCCCGGCGGCCCAGTTGTGGGCGAGGTTGTAGAGGGCGGCGCCGGCCCCGGGCCCGACGAGATACGCGGCCATCGAGACGTCGACGACGAGCAGCAACGGGACGAGCCAGACGAGCTGGCCGCCGAGGTGCAGGTAGAGCCCCGCGCCCGCGGCGAGGGCCGCGAGCCCTTCGATGCGGAGCCAGAGCCGTGGCGCACCGACCACGGCCCGGAAACCATCCCCGGCCGCCTCTGTCCCGGCTCTGTCGCTCACCATCACTTCCCGCATCGCATCTACCTCCGTTGCCGGACCCCCACCGTGGTCGATCTAAAGGCTACGATACGTCGCGTTCATGGCTACTGTCAATAGCGTTCGTCGGCCACGGGGCGACCGGAAGCGGAACTGGCGGACCCCGTGCGGCGTCCTCGGGCCACGACGTCCATCCCGCCGAAGAACGCGCCGACGCGAGGAGAGCCAGCCATGCATGTTCCGCCGCGATCCCCCGACCGAAAGCCACGCCGACTCATCGGGCTGCTCCTGATCCCGTTCCTCCTGATTGCGGCGGGATGCTCGACCGCCGGTTCGCCCGCCGCCTCCCCCGCGGCCGTTGGTGGCGGAGCCAGCCCGGCCGGACCGGCGAGCGACGCGCTCCCTGGGGCCCCGGCCCAGGCGCCGAGTCCGGTGTCGGGCGGGGCGGGCGCCGCGAACGGCGCCGGCGTCAGCAACGGCGGGACCTCCTCGTCCGGCGCTGGGATCGCCGCCCCGAACCAGGCGATCGCCTACCCCTACCCGATCTACCCCGCGTCCCCCGGCGTCGCCCCGGACCACACGATTGTCGTCGTGGGGGTCGGCGAGGCGGCCGTGAAGGCGGACCTCTCCGACCGAGCCTCCGCCCAGCGGAACGCGCTCGCCGCTGCCCTCGCCGACGC
>Ga0209014_10002000_pt1 | contig 11968 bp, 13 predicted proteins | sample BarGraNGADG00212_FD_184491 | JGI IMG/M metagenome (GOLD analysis project Ga0209014, IMG submission 184491) | Arctic peat soil microbial communities from Barrow, Alaska - Barrow Graham LP Ref core NGADG0002-212 (SPAdes) (version 2) | ecosystem: Environmental > Terrestrial > Soil > Wetlands >... | reverse complement strand
AGCTGCTTCGCCGAGCCCGAGACGAAACACGGGCTTCGGCGTTGATCAACAGCGGAGTTCGCATAGGCACCCTTAACACAATGTTGAAGGTGCGATGGGGCCGTGTTGACTGGTCCTCGCCGATCCTGGTGAAGACCGATTCGGCGCCGTGCGCGGGCCTTGATCCCCTAGCGGGAGGCTTCCCATGACCTACAGCTCCACTCAGCTGGCCACTCCTTACTCACCGTTCACGGATGCACCCGACCAAGACATGGTCGCCGCAATCAACGAGAGCACGACCGTAGATGACGCGAGCCCCGCAAACGGATGTCGACGGTTTCCGGGGCTCGGGCCAGTCGTCGCCGGGATCGTCGCGATCCTGAGTGCCGGCGCAGTCGCGCTGGCGGCCGCCGCAATGATGGTCGGCGGCCCGACGAGCTTGATCTTCGGCTATGCGATCATCTCTGACCTCGGCACGGCAGCAGTCGTCGCGCTCTGCTGGGCTTGCTACGGGCCTCGGCACGCAGCCAAGGCACCCCGCGGTACGGTGCTGCGGCGCTCTCAGATCCACGTTGCGAAGGCGTGACCGCGGGAGCCAACGGGGGCGGTACTCAGCGCGCGCCGGCGGCCTTGCCCACCGCCGCCAACAGCGTCGAGAGCGTCAGCCAGCCGTCGTGCTGCCACGTGCCGTTGCGAGCCGCGAGCGAGTACCACGGCGCGTCTTGCACCTGATAGCCATCGGCAAGGGCGCCCAGCGCGTCTGAGACGACGGGAAACTGTGGCCGAATACCCAGCGCCCCAAAAGTGCCGACCAGTGAACCAGCTTGAGGCTCGGTTGTAGCCAGGTCGATGGCCACCAAGCTTGGTAGGCCATCGTGTTGGGCCGTTCTTTGGTACTGGTTCAGGATGGAGATCTGGGCTTTCAGATCCGAGGTCTCAGTCACCCAACTCGCGAGAAAGACGATTAGGTGCGGATGCCCGGGGCCAAGTTCCACAGTCGTGCCCGGCGTGCCCGCTACGACTGTCATCGCGACGTTTACTGAGGGCAGTACCACCGAGGTCGGCGCGGGCGGCGTTGACTGTGTGGCCGCGACACCGAGTGTCGCCGCGATCGCCTGCGCGAGCTGGGCCGCCTGCACAGCGACACTCGCGTACGACATGGCGGTGTGGAATATCGCTCGTTCTCGACCGGCTGGATCGATGACTATGACGACTGGGTCGTGGTCGATGCCCGTCCCGGTGACGGCCGTGTATACGTGGTACGCCGCCCACACCGCCGATAGGTCGGCCACGCTCCCAGTGAGGAAATTCCATCGATACAGCAAGTCATGGGCCGCGGAGTAGGCGCGGACATCACCGACCGTGGTCGCGAGCGGATTGGCGTCGATTCCCAAGAGTTGAACCCGGGACGAGTTCGTGCCCAAGTCATCTGTTGCGGCGGTAAGGGTCGAGGTCGTCAATGGGCAGATCGTCGTGCATTCGGAGTCGACGAACGCGATGACGACGGCTTTGCCGCGATAATCAGCCATCGATACCCGCTGGCCGAATTGCCCGGTCAATACAAACCCGGGCGCCGCGATGTTGAGAGGCAGTACGGCCGGCGCCGGGATGGAGGGGGCGTGGGGAGTCGAGCGTGGTCGCATGACGACGGCCGTGACCGCGCCGACGCAGAGGAGTACGCACAGACCGAAGACGCAGTTGAACAGTACAAGCCGACGCCGGCGGGAGGGCTGCGGAGCGTGTGCGACCACCTCGTCCAACACGTCTTGGCCCCCAATTGTCGGAGCAACGGTAGCGCAGACGCCAGGGGTCTGAGAAGGTGCACAGGGGCTCCGGTACTGGACATCTCGTGGTGCGGAGTGGCGCGGTCGTGATAATTCGGATGCGGCGTTAGTACGAAGACTGTCGTGAGGGCCGCGCCCCGAACGGCGGGTTGGTTATGGCGTCCGACAGGAGGTTGGCGATCCGCTCGTGACGATTCCAACGCTCGGCGCAAGTGACGCTTTCCAACGAACTGTGATCAGCGGACCGCTGCTGGTCGCGGCGGGCGTTGCTGCCTTGGTCGGTGTCGTGGGCTTTCTGTCGCCCTGTGTACTGCCTCTGGTGCCTGGGTACCTGGCCTACATCGCGGGGCTCTCGGGTTCTGACGGTCGTGAGCAACGCCCCGGTCGGATGGCGATGGGCGCGTTGTTGTTCGTCTCGGGCTTCACGGCGGTGTTCGTCGCGACGGGTGCCCTCTTCGGCGCTCTGGGCTCATCGATCGCCGATCATCGCGTCGGACTGGAGCAGGTCTTCGGTGCCGTAACGATCGTGATGGGCGTGGTGTTCATGGGTGGCCTTCCGCTGCTGCAGCGCGAGCGCAAGCTGCACGTGCTGCCCGCCGTCGGCCTGTTCGGGGCGCCTGTGCTCGGGCTGACATTCGGGCTCGCGTGGACCCCTTGTCTCACCCCGACCTTCACCGCGGTGTACTCGTTAGCCGCGAGTCAGGCCACGGCGGGCCGGGGCGCGCTGCTGTCGGTGGCGTACAGCCTCGGGCTTGGAGTGCCGTTCGTGCTCGTCGCGCTCGGACTGGCCAGAGTCACGAGCACCCTTGACATAGTTCGGCGGCACGCCCGCTTGGTCAGCCGGTTCGGTGGGGCGTTGCTAATCCTTATCGGCGTGCTGCTCCTGACCGGAACGTGGGATCAATGGATGAACGAGCTACGAGCAAGTTTCGGGAGTACCGGAGTCGGATCTGGCCTTTGAAGGCGGTAGTGCGTGGCGCACCGGCGCGGCGCCGCCCCCGCTTAGGTCGATGGTCCCGCCGTGGCTGGTTGCCTGGTTGCGGCTGGGCGCGGCGTACCGGGGGGTGATTGGACTGAATCGGTGTCCAACCAGCGCATCACGGTGTACAGGATTGCCGGCAGGAAGCTAACCTCGCCGCAGACCCAGAGGATCGCGCCACCGATCTGCTGATCAGCCGCCCGCTGGGAGAGGGTATGGACCGCTGCGTACCCGACGTAAATGGCCTTGGTGAACATCACCAGTGTCATCGCGACGAGCACCATGACGGCGTTGGTCGCGACGAGTACCGCGACCCGGCGTGGACCATCGAGGATCGGCCGCAGTGGGTAGGAGCCGAATACCTGCAGCCAGAGCGCCAGCCCGAATACGAAGAAGCTCGAGTGTTCAAGCCAGATATGCACGGCCTGATTCTGCAACGCCGCGTCGAAAGGGCCTGGAAAGTGCCAGAAGACCATCGTGGCGTTGAACAGCACGACCGCGGTCATCGGCCGTGACAGCAACCGACGGGCACTGGTGAGCAGGCGGCGGATTGGGCCGCTCGAGCCGGGACGCCCAGATCGAGTGAGTTGTATCAACCGACCGAGGGCGCGCCGCAGTGATCGAGGTAGGCCCCGCAGCAGCGGCACCCAGGGTGCGCCGAGCACGATCAAAGGCGGCGCGAAGAAGGCGAGCATGAGGTGCTGGACGATATGCAGGGAGAGGTATCGATCCGACCAGTAGTCGACGGGAGACGTGACCGCGACGAGGAGAACCGCGAGGCCGGCATAGAAAAGCACAGCCTGCTGTATCCAGGGCGTGGTCGGCCGATTGGCCCGACGGATTGACCTCAGCCGCGCGCGCAGCCCGCGCACATGTACCACGACGACGAGGCACACGACGAGATCGAACGGGTCCGTCGACCAGTGCTGGAAAATGGTGTTCACCGGCCTTCACCTTCATCTGCCGAATCTCGTTTCGGCGGCGTAGCCTTCGCCAGGAACGCTCCGAGCCGACGAGCGGTGCAAGCTGATCCAACTCGTCGAGCGGTCAAGCTCAGCGCCACCATGCCAACAGACAAAGAGGCATTCACAGTGACCATCACCGACCCCGGTCACAGCGCGGTGCGATCAACGCGCGCTCTGGCGGCAGCGGAACGTTGGATCACTGGGCATCGTCGAATAAGCATCGCTGTCATAGTGGCACTTGTGCTCGGGCTCGCCGCGCTTGCCGACTGGCCCCACCGGGCGACAAAAGGCCAGCTGCGGGCCGACTTCGAGTCCTACGTCACCCAGGTGCGGGACGACGTGCTGTCGTGTGGAACCGAGGTGGAAGACTCGCTCAGCGCGTACAACCAGATTCTGGCCGGCGCGTCGACCCAGCGCACGGTCGCGGAGGGCATCATGAACAACGCGGCACTGGACTGCACGCCGTCCGGCAACGCCATGATCCTCGATCTCGCCGAGCTGCAGCCGCCGCGTTCCCTCGCGAAGTTCGACCTCCATGTCGGAACCAACCAGTTGTACGGGTGGGCATCGTCGGATGGCGTGGACGCCACGGAGGACCTTCACTCGCTGATGGTGACTCCGGGAGACCCCGCCATGCTTGGGAAAGTCCGGACCCTGCTGGCCGATATGCAGCAGCGCGCGAGCGCTGCCCAAGCGATCTTCGACCGTGCAGCGCAAGCCGTCGGCGCGGTCACGCACCCACTCGGCCTCGATGAGGTCCAGCCCGGCGTCCTCGTGGGTTGAGTTCACCGCCGCGAATACTGAAAGAACGCCCATAGCACCACGGACACGAACAGGACGATCGGGAAGACGAAAGTCATCTCACTGCCGGTCGGGTTCGAAGAAGCGAGCACATGCATGGCGGGTCTCCTGAGGGTTAGCGGCTCAGCTAGTGCAGAACAGAGAACAGCACGTAAAGGACGACCGCCAGCAACGCGAGGAACGACATGAACAGGCGGAGCCCGGTTACCGATCCGGCGAAGGCAGCCGCCTCCGGCGAGTCCGCGTTGTCACCCACCGGCGCGGTGATCCATCGAACACGTATCGAGCGCGCGAGCAACATCTCGGCCCACACGGCCCCGATCAGCAGCCATAGCGCGAACATCGGCTCGACTGCGACATAGACGGATGCATAGCCGGACGACCCTGGGAAGAATGGGAGCCTGGACAGCCCCCAAAACTGGACACCTGCGGCCAGAACCAGCATCAGAATGGCGACCGCGGAAGAGACGCGCCAGTCGACGCCGGCCTTTCTGGCAATTCCCAAGCGTCGCGAACTCCAGTAATACAACGTCGCTGCGGCCAGGGTAAGCACGAGCACCGACACCGCGATAAACGGAGATATCTTCTGGCCCGGAGCGCGCCACAGCCCGTTACCGTTCAACGATCGCAGGAAGAAGTAGCCGAAGACCCCGGCTCCAAAGCCCATGGCGGAGAGAGCCACGAAGAGCCGTGCCCCGGTGTACTGGGACCCACGGATAGCAGCGCTGCGGTGGGAGATCTCATTGAGTGGGTCAATGTCGCGCACTCGCTCGATGTCAGTCACAGCGCCACCGCGTCATTTGTTGTCTGTGCAGCCGCGGCGGGGACAACTATCATCGGACCGGCGCCAGTGCCGTATTCGTAGGGTCCAGACACCACGATCGGGGTCGCCGGGAAGTTGTCCACCGGCGCCGGGTAAGGCACCGTCCATTCGAGCCCGCGCGAATCCCACGGATTCTGCTCGAGGGGCACCTTGTCATCGATGATGGTCGACTTGATGAAGTTGTACACGAAGATCAACAGCGAGAGTCCGATGCAATAAGCGGAGATAGAAACCCAGTCGTTGAGTGTCTGCAGGCGCTGAGCGTATTCAAAGACGCGCCGCGGCATACCGAGTTCACCGATAGCGAACAGAGGTAAGAATGTCGCGTTGAAAGCGATGAACATCGTCCAGAAATGGATCTTTCCAAGCCGGTCGTTGAGTCTTCTGCCGATCATCTTCGGCAGCCAGAAATAGAGGCCGGCAAAGAATGCGAAGATGTAGCCGCCCATGATCGTGTAGTGGAAGTGCGACATGACGAAGAACGAGCCGTGTGCGACACCGTCGGCGGGCACGTCGGATAGGAACACTCCCGAGATGCCTCCGATCAAGAAGTTGAACAGCATCCCGAACGAGAACAACATCGGAACGGTGAGCCTGATCCGGCCCCGCCACAGTGTTCCGATCATGCATAAGTAGATGATTCCGGTCGGGATCGAGATGAGCTCCGTGGTGAACATGACGACCGGACGCATGTCCGGGTTGATCCCGCTGTCGAACAGATGGTGCTGCCACACGAAGAAACTCAGTGTGCCCACCCCGACGAAGCCAGCCACCACTGTGCGGTAGGCGAATGCCGGTTTTCGGGCGAACACCGGCAGCAGTTCGAGGGTGATGCCAAAGCCCGGTAGGGCCAGGATGTAGACCTCGGGGTGCCCGAAGAACCAGAATAGGTTCTGCCAAAGGTATGAACTACCCCCATGGTTGACATCGAACAGCGCAGTCTGCACCGTCCTGTCCATCAGCGCCATATAGGTGGCGACAACGAGGATCGGCGCCGCAAGCACCATCAGCAGCGCGGTGACGAGGATCGACCACACGAACAGGGGCACCCGGGTCCAGGTCATGCCCGGTGCCCGGTAATTGATGACGGTGACCACGATGTTCATGCCGGCCAGGATCATCGACACTGCCATCAGCCCGAACGCGACGAGGTAGGAGTCCATACCTTCCTTGGCCTGAATGGACAGTGGCGCGTAGCCCGTCCAACCGGTGGGAAAGCCGCCGACGATCAGCGAGGACAGCAAGATGGTGAACGCGGCTGGAGTGAGCCAGAACGAGAGTGCCTCGAGACGAGGGAAGGCCATCCGTCTGGAGCCGATCATCTGCGGGATCAGGTAGTTGCCGAACGGTCCAAGGATCGCCGACGTCATCATCATCATCATCATCGTGCCGTGTTCACCGACGATTTCGAGGTAGGTGTCGGGTGCCAGCAGATGGCGGGTCGGTGAGAGCAGCTCACTGCGAATGACGAGCGCGAACAGGCCGGCAACGAAGAAGTAGAACAGCATCGCTACGAGGTATTGGATACCCACCACTTTGTGGTCGAGAGAGTATCGAAAGTAGCGGTTAAACTTCTGATCGTTTTCTTCGACAGCCTGGGGTTGGTAGCCCAGCAGCTTACGGGCCGGGTAGTTGAACACCCCAAGTCCGGCGAGCCAGCCAACAGTGCCGAATATGTACCCGAGCGTCAGCGCATGGTTGTTTTCGCCGTTCCCGACGACCTGCTGGTAGCTGCCGGCGATCGCGTTGCCGAGCCAATGACCGAAGGCGTAGCCGACAACCGCGCCGACGAGCCCAGTAAAGATGTTGGGTTGACGCCAGTAGGAGCGGGTTATGAACGTCTCGATGTCTGGGTTGCCCGGCTGTCCGCCGTCGACCGGAGGCAAGATATCGACGGTCTCAATACTCATCGCGGGATCCTCAACTCGACGCAGACGGAGAAGGGGCAGCGGAGGCGGGGGACCCAGTGTCACCGGTCGGTTCACCTGAGCTCGGCGACCCGGTGGGCGCAGAGGTGTCCGGAACCGGATCCTGCCCAGGGTCGTAGTAGCCACCGTCCGGGGTGGGCAGGTAGGTCACCGCATACGGTGGCAGCAGCGGGATGTCGGCCGCGTGGACCTTCACCTGAGTGGTGATCCAACTTGTGAAATCGGCTTGAGTAACCACCGCTCCAGTCGTGACCATCGCACCGTGCAGAGTGCCGCATAGCTCGGCACATTTGACATCGACGCTGCCGGTGCGGTTCGCCCGCGCGAACGCGATGTTGTTGACTCCAGGGTTGGCGTCGGCCTTCACCGCCAACTGCTGGGCCCAGAACTCATGGATGACGTCGAGGGAGGTGACGTTGAACTGGATTTCGACGCCGACTGGAATCTCGAGTTGAGTCGTTTCGACTCCACTGTATGCGGGGTAGCGAAACGTCCAACGCCACTGCTGACCGATCACTTGCACCTGGAGGATCTTGTTTGTCTTGGCCGTGGCCGAGTAACCGGGCGGCACCCAGATCGGATTCGCCCCCGAGCCGGTCCCTGCGCCGGCCGGCGTGATGAGCTGATACGTGCCGAAGACAAATAGCGCCATCACTATGGCCGTGGTCCCGAGCAGCCAGCTGGCTTGGAACCCTCGATGACCCTTTATGGGCGGTCCGTCGTCGCTGCTTCCCCGGCTGCGAAAACAGGTGATGGAGTAGCCGAGGTAGGTCCAGATGAACAAGACCACGGGCGTGGCCACGGTGGCTAGGACCTGATTGTCGAACTGCTGGCCTCGGGCGACGTTGGACATGTTGCCAGGGGGCATGTGCGGACCCCAGACGAAATACACGATCGGTGCCAAGACGACGCTCAGCACGCCCCAGATCGAGATGATCCGGATCACGTGCGGCCGATTCACGTTCGCTACCGGCGTGGAAGCTCGTTCCAGATCGGGCCGCGACGCTGCTGGCTCGCCGGGCGTCGCGCTCATCAGGCGGTGACCTGCAGGACGCCGTTCATGTATCCGACGGTCGACATGGGGCCGCCGAAGCCGGCGATGTAGGCGACACCGCACGGCACGAAGCATTGCCAGGTGTAGGTACCGGCCGCGCCGGTCTGGAAGGTGAACTGGACCTTCATGTGATCGAAGCTCGGACTGCACGGCGCGTTCGTCGAGCACGGGTTCTTCGCATCGGAGGGGATACCCGGCAACGGCACGCTGATACCCAACTGCGGCACCGTGAACGTATGACCGATGGCATCGGTCCACATCGAGTACGGCTTGCCGTTGACCGTCGCGTCGCCGACACCCTGAACCTGATTCATCAGCGGATTACGCAGGTCCGAGCCTGAGTCATATTGGTAGATGGTTACGTGAACGGTGCTGTGGGCCGGTACCTTGAGCACCGTCGTGTGCACCCAAGTGCCGTTCGGGCGCTGCACCAAATAGGAGACCCACGGCGGGTGCGGCTCGGTACCGATGGCGCCGACGGTTTGCATCGTGATGTTGGCTTCGCCGGGCGCGGTCGCGGCGGCGGCGACCGTAGGCGGGTAGTGCGTCAGATGGATGAAGGTCCAGATCACGAACGCGGAGAACACTGCGAACACTGCGGCCACCAGGCCGGTTCGCTGGGCCCGACCCACCCGGATCGCTGTCACCGGTGACTCCTGATGCCACACCCGAGCCGCTGCATCCGATCGACCAGACGATGTCCTCCTGCCGAGCGGCTCAAGGTCGATCTCGTCACAAGCGCCCCCGCTGGCTGCCGCCTCGCAGGCGGGCATCGCTCATAGTTGTCACCTACGCCCGTCACGTCAACGGACAACGTCGACGAGTTCGTAAGAGCCTTCGGCGCGGTGCGCCTTTTATCACGATTTATCGGCATTTTCCGTACACGCGTGCGGATCAGCGGCGAATGCCCCGGGCGAGCAAGCCGATCAGATCTTGAGTTTGTTCTGAACGTCAGCGCTAATTTAGCGCCATGGGAATAGCACGACAGCTCTGCACCCGAAGATGGGCCGGCCTGAGCGCGGTCGCGATCGTCCTCGTGGTCACGTGCGGACTACTGGGGCGTTGGCAATATGGACGCAGCTATCGGCCCGTCGACGGCTACAGCCAGGAACCGGCGGCGGTCTCCCTGGATTCGCTCGACTCGGCAGGACATCCGTTGACCGCCGCGGTCGTCGATCGCCAAGTTCTGCTATCTGGGCATTACGATGCCGGGCAGCAGCGGCTTATCGTCGGTCACAGTCTCGGCGGATCGCCGGTGCTGTGGGTGGTAACGCCGTTAAGGCTTTCGGATGGCTCGATGATCGAGGTTGTGCGCGGCTGGATGTCGAGCGTCGATCGTGAACTCGAGGCTCCCCCCGCCTCGCTCGTCTACGTGACCGGCCGAATTCGTCCCTTGCAGCCGACGCCGACGCCCGACAACACTGTCGGGCCTGGCTATGCGGGCGCGATTGATGCCGGGCTGCTACGTCAGCTTCCGCAGCCAACACGCGACGGGTACGTCGTACGCACCGCCCAGAACCCGCCCGACCCTCTCTCGCTACAGCCCGTCCCGAGCCAGGCTCCACGCGAGCCGAAAGCAGCCAAACAGCTGTACTTGTTGAGCGCCTTCTATTCCGTCCAATGGTGGTTATTCGGCGTGCTGGTGATCTGGGCGTGGCTTCGGCTGTTCAGCGCGGATCTGGGCGATCGCAGGCCCCGTCCGGTCTCTGACGGCGAAACCAACGTCGCCCTTAGGACCCCGTGAGCACAGCACCCACGAGCGCGGTGATCTGCGCCTCGGTGACGGGTCCGATTATCCGGTCCGCGATTCGGCCAGTTCGATCCAGCACCAACGTGCTCGGCACCGCCGCCTGCGGGAGCACCCGCAGCTGCCCGAGCAGCTTGCCCTCGCTATCCACCAGATCTGGGTAAGTGGCGCCGACCGAAGCAACGAATTCCTTGGCCTGCTTGACTCCATCCTGCTCATCGATCCCAACAAAGCGGACTGGCTGCCCGGCGAAATGGACGAACGCCCTAGCCAGGGCAGGCGACTCTGCCCGGCAGGGGCCACACCACGACGCCCACACGTTAACCACGACGACGTCTCCCTTCACGCTGGACAGCGTGAACTGGGATCCGGCAAGGGTAGGTCCGGCGATCGTCGCCGCGGCGGGGCGCGACGCCTTGTCGTAGTGGGTGAGCCCAACCAGATCAAGGGATTGGGACGCTTTGGCTTGCTGCTGGACGGACGCGGCGGCGCAGCCCGCCACGATCGCTGTCAGCGCGGCGAGGACGAGCGCGCAGGCCGTTCGACTGCACGAGAACCGGGCGAATACCACCCTGCCCACCTCCGACCGATGCCGTCATCGCTTGCGCTGCGTCAGTCAGCGACCGAGTTGAACGCCGCCGAGCGCAGAGATCCACCCCTGCGAGCGTAGAGCCCAGAACTTGGAAGTCGATGCGCTAGTCATCACTTTCGCTCTGTGCTAGCTTCCGCGGGTTGGGCTCAGATCACAACGCTGGCAAGGGGGCACAGTTGTGAGCGGTCTGAGCGCACTCGGTCACGGTACCGAGAGATCATCCCGAGCTCGCCTGGTCATTCATGACTACATTGCCCTCACCAAACCCCGCATCATCGAGCTATTGCTCGTGACCACGGTGCCGGCGATGATGTGCGCGGCTCACGGCCTGCCGCCGGCCAGTACCGCCGTCGCCACGCTGGTCGGAGGCACTCTCGCCGCGGGCAGCGCCAACTCGCTGAACTGTTACCTCGACCGCGACATCGACGCGGTAATGAACCGCACCGCGAGCCGACCGCTGAATCGCACGGTAGTCGCACCGCGCGACGCGCTGATCTTCGGGCTCATCCTGGGGGTAGTCGCCGCGACATTTCTCGCGTTGACCACAAACGCCCTGGCCGCGGAGCTCTCCGTGGCCGCAATCGCCTTCTACGTACTCGTCTACACGGCATTGCTCAAGCGCCGGACGTCGTCCAACATAGTGTGGGGCGGAGCTGCCGGCTGCATGCCCGTACTCATCGGTTGGTCGGCGATCACCGGATCATTGGCCTGGACGCCCGTCGCGCTGTTCGCCGTGATATTCCTCTGGACACCTCCCCACTTCTGGGCTCTGGCGATGCACTACCGCGTTGACTATGCAGCTGCGGACATACCGATGCTGCCCGTAGTTGCGCCGGCGCAGGTAGTGACCGGACGCATCATCGCTTATTCATGGGCCATGGTGGTCGCTTCCTTACTCATCTGGCCGATCGCACATACGAGCGTGTTCTATGCGATCGCTGCAGCCGGGCTAGGCGGCGCATTTATCCGAGAGGCCTACGCGCTACGGTTAAGGGTTCGCACCGGCTCTGGCGATCACCCGATGCGCCTATTCCACATGTCAATAACGTATCTCAGCACGCTGTTTCTTGCCCTCTCGGTAGATACCGTGCTTCCGCACTCCTGGCATTGATTGCGACCAGTTGCCGGGTCGGAATTGCACCAACTCTGGGTAATCGGGGCGGGCTTGAACCGGGGCTCGTGGCGGGTGAAGCGCCCGCGTGACTGCGGGTAGTCCTCAGGGCCCCGGCAAAGTCGGGTCGTGAGTCACGCGCGTGGTGAGTTGGCGGCGTGTCGGTGAGGGTGGGCACGGCCCCGCCTGGTGATCATGGAGGGTC
>Ga0209014_10001999_pt1 | contig 11974 bp, 20 predicted proteins | sample BarGraNGADG00212_FD_184491 | JGI IMG/M metagenome (GOLD analysis project Ga0209014, IMG submission 184491) | Arctic peat soil microbial communities from Barrow, Alaska - Barrow Graham LP Ref core NGADG0002-212 (SPAdes) (version 2) | ecosystem: Environmental > Terrestrial > Soil > Wetlands >... | reverse complement strand
AGACGGCCCTCGAAACCGAGCGGCCGGCGCTGCTGGTCATGGAGGAAGGCTCCCCCGCGGGCATCGCCTACCGGCTGCGCCGCCAGGCCGCCGACATGGGCCTGACCGAGCCGCCCATCAGCGTCATGCACCGCCACCGGATCCGGCTCGACAACCCAGCGAGTGTCCGTCAACTGCGCGAGGTGGTCGCCGAGCTGCGCCCGACGCTGGTCGTGCTCGATCCGCTGAACAAGCTCCACGGCGCCGACGAGAACCGCCCGACGCAGATGACCCCGGTCATGGACGCCTTAGCGGGGATTGCCTATGACTACGAGTGCGCTGTTCTTGCAATTCACCACCTGTCGAAGCCGAGCGCCGAGCGCCGCGGCGACGTGTGGGACCGTTTCAGAGGCGCGGGCAGCATCCGCTCGGGCACCGACGCGAACCTGGCAATGGACGGCACTGGCGAACGGATCAAGCTCGTCGGCGAGTTCCGCGACGCCGAACCGATGACCGCATGGCTCGAGCTTGACCGTGAGGCGCTGCTGTTCCGTGAGGCGGATGCGCCCGAGGCACCGGCCAAGGTCGACGCCATGGCGCTCCGTGCGTTCGTTGAGGAACGTCGTCAGGTCACCGCGGCACAGGTCTGCGAGCAGTTCACCGTCGCCCGTCACACCGCCCTGAAAGCACTGCGCGCGCTGGGTTGTGACGAGTTCGAGGGCAGCCGTCGGCAGCTCAACTTCAGCCTCAGGACGAGTGTGCAATGACCATGCAGTCAGTGTGCATTGCACGCTCACAGAGGGCAGTGTGCAGTGTGCATTCCCTGTATAGGAATGCACAGTCACTGCACGGTCAAGGAATGCACGGCGTGACTGTGCACCGTGCAACGGCCAAAGCGGCATGTTGACCCCCGTCCGTGCCACGGTCACCGAACAGCCGGACGGCTCGCTGGCCTACCAACTGCGCTGCTCGTGTCTGACCGTCCGCGGCCTGGCCGCACCGTGGGAGGCCGCCGCCGGACTGTGGGTACGGCTCGACGCCGAGCATCGCCGGCGGGCGCCGCTCTGCCCGCACCGCATGACCCGCGTCTCGGGCCCGGACACCCGCGCCCCAATGGCGCCTCCCAAACTTCGGGCGCTGCGACCCCTCACACCCGCGTCCGCCGATCTGCACACCTATAACAGCCCCGAGGGGGGATGCCGGTCGCAAACTCCCCGCGCTGAACGATTGCTGACCGCTCTCGGTGTTTTCGCGTGCGCAGACGAATTTGGGACTCCCTGTCTGGTGGAGAAACCCCGATGACACGCTGCCCAATCGACGGGAAGGCCCTGACGCGGCCCGCGTCAGGCCGCCCGCCCGTGTACTGCTCCAGCGCCTGCCGTCGCGTCGCCGAGGCCGAGCTGCGCCGGCTCGATCGGCGCCTCGCGAGCCTCGAATCCGAGCGCGATGCGTTCGCTGTTTCGATCGCCGCCTGGGGAATCGCCGGTTCGCCTTCGAGCAAGCGCCAGGTAGCCGCAATCGAGACCGCGATCGCCAAGGCGACTGCGCGACAACGGCAGCTCTATGAACAGCTCACCCCTGAGAAAGAGGCCCCATGAGAACACCACGCCCGCCGAGCCCCGCCGATGAGCTGCGCGCAACGATGCTGGTCGAAAACGTCACCGCCCGGCCCGATAAGCCCGATCCGCTCGGCGCCATCGGCGCCGTTGAGCTGATATTCGCGCTCGGCGCCGTGCTCTTTGTGACCGGGCTCGCGATGATCTGGCCGCCGCTCGCGCTCGTGACCGGCGGTATCGCGCTCGCCGCGCTTGCCTGGCAGTCGGCATGATCCGGTATCGCGAGGTGGACGCCGCCGACGTTCCGCGTCGGACCCGGCAGGCCGCCGAGCTCGCCGTCAGGTTCGCCGCGGGCGACTTGGTGACCGCGGTGCCCGATATTCGCTGGTTTCTGCCGGCGCCGACCACGGCGCGCGAGGCGTTCGCGTCGATGCTGAACGAGATGAGCCCGCCGGAGCCGCCCGATGCATTCGAGCACAAGCGGCGCATTCTCGGCAAGGCCGGCGCCGATGACGCGGTGTGGCTCCTGGCCGACCGTGACGCCCGGCGCACGGCCGCGGTAGCACTGCATGAAACGTGCCACGTCTGGCAGCGGCGCCAGATCGGGCCGGCACACGGCCCGCACGAGCACGAGGGTCGCGAGCGACAAGCTCGCAGCTATTCCGCCGACCTCGCCGAGGTTGCGCGGGCCATCGCCAACACCGTGAAAGGGGCACAGCACAATGCCTGACGCCAACGGATTCATGACCCCCGCCGAGAACCGCGCCGAGTGGGTCGCCGCCGAGGCCGCCCTACTGGCCCGCCGTGACCCGGCGCAGCTTGCCGGCGAGGCGACCCCGGCCGAGGCGAAACAGCTCGACGCCGCCGATGCGAAGCTCGCCGCCGCGATCGCCGCCAATGGCGCCGCATTCCGTGGTCTCGTGGCGGCGCAGAACGCGCCGGAGGCGTGGAAGCCGGCCACCTCCCATCAGCGGGACGCCATCGTGGAAGCCGAGCGCGCCCTGGAGCGCGCCCGACGCGATGAGGAGGACGCCCGGCGTGAGCGTATCGAGCTGGGGCGGACGGTCTCCGCCGCCCGCCAGGCCCGCCGGGAGGCCGCCGCATGAGCGACGCCGAACAGGCGCTCCTTGTGGAGCGCACCCGATTGCACGGACGGATCAATGCGGCGCGGGCCGCGAGAAAGGACCCAAGGCAATGAACGGCATCAAGTTCGCCGACGCCGGCATTATCGAAGGCTGGGCCGCACCCTACGGCTCGCCCACGAACCGGGACGCACAAGGGGAATGGTTCAGCCCGCGCACGGACTTCGCCCTGGACATGATCCCGAACGCGCGGCCGCTCCTGATCGGTCACGGGCTGGGCGCCGCCGGCCCCGTGGTGGTCGGCCGGATCACGGGTGCCGAGAAACGCGCCGAAGGGCTCTGGATCCGCGCGCAGCTCGACAAGGCCGGCGCTCACTTCGGCCGGATCAGGGACGCGCTCGCCAAAGGGCTCCTGAGTTTCAGCTCTGGCACCCTGGCCCACCTCGCCCGCGTCGCGGCCAACGGCGAGATTCTGGCCTGGCCCTTGGTAGAAACGAGCCTCACGGATCGACCCGCCTCGGCCGACGCGCGGATCGTCAGCGTCAAGCACGCGGTAGAGCACTACGCCGCCATCGGCGAGCCCATGTCGGCCCTGAAGTCGCTCGTGTTCGGCGACCGGGAGCCGATCGAGCCGACGCCCGAGGAGCGCGCTTATGCGCTCGCCACGAAAGAGGCCCTCCGGGTCGAGGCGCTCGGCGCGTGGGCGGAGTATCGGCATATCGCCGCCAAGATGGACGCCCGGCTCGCCCGGCGGATGCGCTGATGCAAGGGAACGCTGTGTTTGGCTTGCCGGCATGACTGCCAGGGGCGTGTCGGCTCGCTAGCCTTGTCACCATGACCGGCCCGCTGTTTCACGTTTCGCAGGCCCTCTACCGGCCGGGTGACCAGGTATTGCCTGGCAACTGGGGCCGTCTTGTTTTGGGTCAGGGACCCGTCCATCCATTCTTCTACCGCGAGTGCCTGTGGGAATACATCCGCGCCCAGGAGTTCGCTTATCGTCTGACGCGGATGGAAGCTGCCTATGTGTTCGAAGACGCGTCATTCGCCGCTGAGTGGGCCGCACTCGATCAGCCGCATGGCTACGTGTACCTCGTGTCGCTCCCCCCGGACGCTCGGACAGACAGACTGGACATGAGCTGGGTCACGTTCGCCAAGCAGTACCACTCATTCGAAGGCGCGCAGCTGACCATCCGTAGTTACTGGCGTGGCGATATGAGAGATCCTCGCCAAGTCGAAATCCTTACTGGCTCTCCGCTGACGATCGTCCAGCGACTAACACCGATCTTGGAGAACGGTGCGGAGTAGCGAGGGGCGGGCCGTCCCTTGACCCTCGCCGACGCCTGGGAAGAGCTACACGCCGCGACTCCGCCCGGCTGGTTCGTCGGCCGTCCCGGCCCGTGACGTACCCTCTACTCGTCGGCTACTTAACCGGCCTTTGAGGGAGGAGTCACTAACCAATGAGGCTCGGCTGCTTTGGCCTCCTGGTGATCCTGCTGCTGGCGGTCGCGTGCGGTGGCCCCGCGGCCACTCCGATCGTGATCTACGTGACGCCTCCGCCCGCAAGTACAGCTCCCGCAACGGCAACGCCAGCGGTCACCTCAATGCCTGCCGTCACGCCAACGCCAGCGCCCCAGACGCCCGCCGCGCCGAGTATCCCGGCCGGGTTCCAGATGGTGGAAACGCCAGCGTTTCGCGTACTCCTGCCCGCGACCTGGACTGTGGAGCTGAGCCCCTCGGGTGGGGGACTGCTGGAAGCCAAGTCACCACTCGGCGGCACCATCTTCGATGTCTTCAAACAAACTCTAGGCGGGAAGTCCCTGACCAACTTCGTCGGCGAACAGGACGTCCAACTGGAGGGGATCTGGCAGACGGACATCACGCAAACCGAGACGACCCTCGGAGGCGTACCGGCGCTGCGCGGAGACGCAGTTGCGACCTACCCGACCACGATTACCCACACGCTTCTCGACGCCGAAGAGCCAGTCGGTTCAGGCACAATCTGGGATCTGAGCCTCAACACGGAAGGCCCGACACCCGACAAGGCTCTGGACACGATCCTGAGCACATTCACCTACCTCGAGTGACCGATGCTGTCGGTGCCTGCCGGGAAGGGTACAAGTGACCGTTGACATCTAGCTGTCAGCGCCCTAATCCACCAATGTGGGAGAACGCGAATCGTGGGCGGCATCGAGGGACGAACCTCCGGACGAGATTGAGGCCATTCGCTGCTGGTCGTGTCGAAGCTTCATTGAAGCCGATAGCACCTATTGCCCGTGGTGTAGCGCGGCAGTCGTTGCCGCGCGAACGCCCGTCCAGCCCAGCGATGCATCAATAGCCTCGGCCCCAGTTCCGCAGCCGGCGCCTCCGCCCCCAACCGTTACGCCAGCGCCGCCGCCAGCTTCCCCCCCGCCCGTGACGTCGCAAGCGATGCCGGTGCCGAGTCCGCCGCCACAGCCGGCGCCGTACCGCGTGCCAGATGCGGACCCATATTGGCAGGCAGCTCAGCTTCAGGCACGTCAGTCGGTTGTGCTGCGTGATCCATTACCGCCGGAGGTCGGTCGTAACCCCGTGAACCCCGAACCGCCCCCATTTGTCGTATGTCCGCGCTGTGGAACACCCGCCAGGCCCGAGGACCGATTTTGTCGGAACTGCGGTCTCCCGCGCCTCGAGAGTTCGAGCGCCACGATCCCGCCTCCGGTTGCTGGCCGGGGAGGGCGGCGAGGGTTCATCTTCGTGACGCTCGCCGTTGCCGCTGGTGTGATCATCGCGGGCGGCGTCTTCTTCGTTCTCCAGAGCGGGGCTCTCACGCCGAAGCACACAATTAACGGCACATTCGTGCTCAACGGCGACTCTGACAGCATCCTCACCTTGGGAACGACGTGCTGGGGTGACGACGGTTACTCGGACCTAGCCCCAGGGATGCCAATAACGGTCAAGGATGAGAGCGGGAAGATTTTGGGTGCGACGTCGCTCGGCACTGGAACGGGCAACTCGTCTCGATGCACCTTTACGTTCGTTCTCGACGGCGTCGGCGATGCCAATATCTATAGCGTCGAAGGGGGCCGTCGAGGCGCCGTTTCGTATCCTCGGTCACAGCTCGAGGACAGCGGCTGGACCGTAGCCCTCTCGATCGGGAACTGAGAGGCGAGCGATGCTTCGGCTTGTTTGCATGGCGTGTTTTGCAGTTCTCGCAGTTGGCTGCGTGTCGGCTGGTCCGGCCGCCACTCCGATCATCATCTACATCACTCCGCCCCCCGCACCAGTTGACCGGACACCGATTCCATTCGCTCAACCAACGCCGACCACCGCATCGTCGACCCTGGTGGGCCCGACGGTTCGCCCGACGGTTCGCCCGACGCTGCGTCTGCCTGAAACGGGGAGTTGGTACGTCGCGCCCGTTACGAAGGATCCGCTAACTGATCAGTCGACGATGTACATCATGGTCAGCGCGCACAGCGGAAAGTCTGAGTTCGGCGATTCGCCAGCGCTGTACATCCGCTGCAAAGACGGCAACACGGAGATGTACATCAACTGGTCCACGTTCATCGACACGGAAAGCGCCCTAGTGACGACTCGCGTTGGTTCGGCGGCCGCATCCAACCAAATCCTATCGGTGTCGACGGATTACGAATCGACCTTCTTCTTCGCGCCTGAAGACCTTATTCGGTCGATGTTCGGACAGGAGACATTTATCGCCCAGGTCACCCCGTACTCGGCGAATGCGATCACAGCCTCCTTCGACATCACTGGTATAGAGAATGCGATCTTTGAGGTCCGAGCAACATGCGATTGGTAGGACGTCGGGATTGGTAACGCGAGCCGTCGCCGAGTCTCGCATCATTCTGCTTGGGATAACTTGACAGTGGCGCAAGCCTCAGTGGAGGACGCAGCCGCCTCGAGGCAATACTCCACGCCTACCCAGTTCGGCGTGGCCACGAACGACTACCGCGGCGGGTCCGAGCACAGCGAATATCACACGGTCGTCACCTGGGACCGGCTGGCCGAGATCTGTGGCCAGTATCTGGGCAAGGGACAGCTCGTCTCGATCACCGGCCGCATCCAGACGCGCCAGTGGGAAGACGACGAGAAGAAGCGCCAGTGTTAGAGTTATCCCATGACCGCATACGCCTACCTCCGGAAGTCGAGCGTCAGAGACGGCGACCGGGACACCAGTCACGAGTCGCAGGAGACTGCCGTCCGGGAGTTGGCGAAGCGGTACAACGACAACGGCTCGACCTTGACGATCCTGGCCGACTGGGACATCTCTGGACGGCTCGGGCCCGACAGGCGGCCCGGATACCGGGCGCTGCTTGAAGCGATCGAGTCCGGCAGAGCGACCGCTGTCTATAGCTACAGCCTGAGCCGACTCGGACGATCGCTGCGCGAGCTGACCCGGCTCATCGACCTGTGCGACAAGCAGGGGATACCGGTCCGCCTCTACGTCGATAGCTTGGACACGTCGACAGCCTCAGGGCGACTGCTGGCGCACGTCCTCGGCTCCGTGGCACAGTTCGAGGCGGACGTCGCCGCCGAGCGCCAGCGCGCTTCTCAGGCGGCGAAGCGGGCGCGCGGCGAGAAGATCGGCACGACGCCCGTGTATGGCGAGCGCGAAGGCGAAGATGCCGCCATTGTCTCAGCCGCGGTCATGGAGGCCGGCAGCTACTCAGGCGCCGCGAAGCTGCTCAACGAACGCGGGATCAAGCCGCGCAGCAGCAAGCGCGGATGGTGGGCTTCATCGGTCTCGGTGGTCATGAAGCGGATCGACCCCGACGTGCATATCAACAACCGCGGACCGAAGGGGATCGGACCGGACTTCATCCTCGCGAAGGTGCTGCGCTGTCCAACTTGCGGGACACGTCTGACAGGCATGGCCGACCGAACGTGGCGCACCAGCGGCCCTCGGGTCCGCTACGCGTGCCGTCAGGGGTCGGTGACGCCGCACGCCCGGACGAGCGTAAGCGAGCATCTGATCCTGCCTGCCATCAGGGCGGAGGCCGATCGGCTTGTTACACCCGAGATGATTGAGGCGGGCGACACTGAAGCAGAGCAGCGCGCCGAGTTGGAGCACCGAAAAGCGCGAGTGCTGGACATGTTCGAAGCGGGCCACATCGACCGCGATGAGCGCGAGCGACGCTTGACCGGCATTTATCAGTCACTCGAGAAGCTCGACGCGAGGCGGGTCGTCAACGCGATCCCGCGTATCGACTGGACCTGGCCGTCCCGCCAGATCAATGCCGTATTACGGGCGCTGTTCGAGCGCATCGAGCTAGATCCCGCGACGTTTCAGCCGGTCGCGTTCGAGTGGACTGTTCCGGAGTGGCGTGCATCGGGAACCTAAACGCCGGGAGGTCGCGTATTGAAACCGAAAGGACGAGAGGCGCGCTACGGACTGCCTAAGCGCACGAGTGTCAGCTCCTGGCGCCGGGCTGTTTTCTGTGCAGCGTGCAATGCCGAGCTCGGCCGGCAGGATCTCCAAGCGCTTCCCGAGCTCCTCTCGACGGGCGAGCTCGGTCCTGTTCGACTCCGCGAAGCCGCCCTGGCGATCCGGATCGAGTACATCCGGTTACCCTCCGAGCCGGACGGCACGCCTCGCTACGGGCTGCGACAGGCCGCCATGCGCGCTCGTTTGCACGACCAGCACAGCTCGCTCAGGGCTTCCCCCAAGCTGCCCGGCTTCAAGAGCCAACGTCGGGCCGGCATAGCCGTGAACGCGGACCAGGACTGGCGAGTCTTGGAGACGCCCGATCGCGACGCGCCATTTCTCATCCTCCACTGCATCAACCCAAGCTGTCTGGCCCGGAACCTGCTCGATCGAGGGCCGGAAACGATCGCCCGGAGCGCCAAAGTCACGTCCTCGGGCGTGATTTGACACGACGCCACAGCGCGTACTAGCGTTGTAGTCAAGAGCTATCCCCGAAAGGCGGATGCCTACGCGGGCCTCACCGTCGGTTCTGCTGGCGGGTGGAGAGCCCATGTCTACGGAAGATCGCACCGCCCTCGCCCTGCGCGGCCGGATCGGTGCCTACGTCACCCTCTCGCGCCACGATCCGCGCGTTATCACTGCGCCAGCTCGCGCCGCCTTCCTCGCCCGTTTCGAGCGCGAGGTCGATGCCTCCGACCCGGAAGGCAAGCTCGATCCGGTCGAGCGCGCGCGTCGTGTCGCGTACATGCGCCGCCTGTACTTCGCCCGGTTGGCGTACCGCAGCCATGTCGTTCGAGCCCAACGCCTGGCCGAGCGCCGGCGCGCCAAGCGCCCTTGGCTCGTTGACCCGGAGCTCTGGGCTCCCGAGGAGTCAGGCGATGTGCGCTGAGCGCAGCCTGAACGACGGCGGCCTTACGAAAGCCGTCACGCTGGCCAGCCTGTCTGCGCCACAACGCCGGCTCATCAGCGCGCTGCTCGAGGCCGCGCGTTCCGAGCTGAGCGCCCCCGATCTCGTTCCCGACAACAAGATGGACCCCGCGGCACTCGAGATGCCCGCGGGGTCCGGAACGGAGCACGGCCATGCCCCGCGCCGCCCAACCTAACACCCCGCTTGCGGGTCTCAAGCTCGAGGAGCGAGCGGCCGAGCTCGGCCTGCCATACGGCGAGACGGCGGGCGACAGCGCGCTGGCGGGCGGTCCGCGGCAGCCTGAGCCGGTTGCCGACGATGAAGGCGAGGCTTGGGAGCGCCCGGCCCGGCTCGATCTCGAGGCCAGCCCGCCATCGTTCCCGACCGAGGCGCTGCCGGATTGGATGCGGAGCTTTGTCGAAGCAGTGGCCGAGGCGACGCAGACGCCGCCCGACCTGGCCGGGATGCTCGCCCTAGCGACCGTGGCCACGGTCGCGGCGGGGCCGATCCTCGTCGCACCGGCGCCCGATTGGCGTGAGGGGATCAACATCTTCGTCGCCGTCGCCATGGAGCCAGGCTCGCGCAAGTCGGCGGTGTTCAAGGAGGTCACCCGCCCCGTCAGCGCGTACGAGCAGCGCGTCGCCCAAGAGATGGGGCCAGAGATCGCGCGCGCTGCCGCCCGGAGGCGTCTAGCCGAGAAACGGCTCGCCCACCTCGAAGGCCAGGCGGCCAAGGCCGGACCCGACGATCGCCTGTCGCTCGAGGCCGACTGCGAGGTTGCGGCGGTCGAGCTCGAACGGCTGATCGTCCCGCCGGAACCTCGTCTCTTCACCTCCGACGTGACCTCTGAGGCACTCGGCTCGCTGCTCTCTGATCACGGCGGGTGGTTCGCCGTCCTCAGCCCGGAGGGCGGCGTCTTCGATCAGATGGCCGGCCTGTACAACAAGGGCCTGCCGAACCCCGACGTCTTCCTTAAGGGCCACGCGGGCGACACGATCCGAGTGGACCGTCGGGGACGGCCGACCGAGTATGTCGAGCGGCCGGCGCTGACACTTTGTCTGGCGGTTCAACCGAGCTCGCTCGTCGCCGTGCATGGCAATCCGAGCCTGAGCGGGCGCGGGCTGCTCGAGCGATTCCTGTTCTCCATTCCCCAGAGCATCGTCGGGCGCCGAACGATCGACCCGCCGAGCGTCCCGGGCGAGACCCGCGCCAGATACGAGTCGGCCATCGAGACGATCGCCCGGTCCCGTGACGCGCTCACGGCTCCGATCATCCTCACCCTCACGCCTGGGGCGGCACAGCTCTTCCGGGCGTTCCGCACCGAGCTCGAGGTCCGGCGTGGCGCCAGCGGCGACCTCACCTACCTCGCGACGTGGGCCTCCAAGCTCGACGGGGCGACAGCCCGCGTGGCCGGTCTCCTACATGTCGCGCAGGAGTTCGCCAACGGCGTCGATCGGCCGATCGGCGCTGCCACGATGGAAGCGGCAATCAAACTTGCCCGTTTCCTCATCCCGCACGCCCGCATGGCGTTCGACCAGATGGGCGCCGACGTCCATCGTGACGATGCCCGGGCGATTCTCGAGTGGCTCCGTCGGGAGGACCTGCGCTCGTTCACGCGTCGCCAGGCGTTGCGCGAGCTGCAGGGCCGATTCCCAAATGTCGCCACGCTCAAGCCCGCCCTCGAGCTGCTCGCGGCCCACGGCTGGATCCGCGACGTCGAGCCTTCGGCCAGTCCAGGTCGGCCATCCATCGCCTACGAAGTCACTCCCTTCCTATATGACATCACGACACAACTGACACAACCTCCTCATTCGCCCGAAGCGGGCGGTATTGTCAGTTCTGTCTCATTGTCATTAGAGGCGAGTTCCAAACCTTCCACCTCCCTCCCTGACGCTACCGACGACCCGGCGAATCCGGACGGCTATGGGTCATCGGCCTACCTCGATGAGGACGGCCAGGAACTGTCCGCCGGGGGCGGCGGCGCAACAACATGACCCGGCGCCCCCCGTTCGGTCCAACGAACCGCGATCAACGGGTTGCCGATCGTGAGTGCGCCATCTGTGGCGGCGCCGTCTTCCGGGCATCTCGCGGGCCGGCGCCGCGGTGGTGTCCTTCGTGCGATATCAACCTCCGGCGTCGGCGCCAACTGCGAGCCTATCTGCAGGCGGCCGCTCGCATTGCCGATGAGCTCAGTATCGCGAAGGTTGCCGAGCTGACACGCCAGGCAGTCGCATCCCTCGACGACGAGAGAACGAGCGAATGAGCGCCATGGATGACGGGTCGGGCGCCGCGTCGTCGGCCAGCCCGACCGACGCGCGCATCCTCGTCGTGCTTGCCGACGGCCCGTTGTCGACGGCGGCCATCGCCGAGCGGCTGGGAGCATCTGAGCGCACGGTCCGTCACCGACTCATGCGTCTACGCCAAGCCGGCCGGGTAGTGGCGTTGCCAGACGGCCGCCACCGCCTTGCCGACGTGCGGGCGGCAAAGCCGGAGCGCGCCGACGTCACGGCCGCGGAGGGCGGCGCCGTAGTTAAGGGCCAGTTAGCCAAGGGGACATCCCTCGTCGCCCTGGCCGCAGTGGCATTGATCGCCGCGCTGGTGGCCCGTGCCGCGATGGCAAAACGGCCGGCATTGCCGCCGCGCCCTCCGGGCACATGGCCGCGCTATTAGTGGTGGCGTCCGTGGGACAAGGCCAACTGAGCCGAGCACTGTCTGATTCATGCCATCCGCAACCCCACGCCCGGGATGATTCGAAACGAGGTCCTTTTAGGGGACGCTGCTTGAATGATCGATACTGACGGGCGCGACCCTTGCGTAAGTGGCTGCGCGCGCCTGGCTCACCGAAGGGCGCGGTGATCCCGCTATGCCGGGGCTAACGAACGCCACCGGGCATTACTACCGGATCTAGACTCGCGCCATGATCTGTCCGTACTGCGCTGGCAAGACCGGCCCGTAGTCCATTGGAGACGAACGTCCTCTACTACGGCGACAACCTCGACGTTCTCCGCCGGCACGTTCGAGACGAGTC
>Ga0209014_10001998_pt1 | contig 11977 bp, 10 predicted proteins | sample BarGraNGADG00212_FD_184491 | JGI IMG/M metagenome (GOLD analysis project Ga0209014, IMG submission 184491) | Arctic peat soil microbial communities from Barrow, Alaska - Barrow Graham LP Ref core NGADG0002-212 (SPAdes) (version 2) | ecosystem: Environmental > Terrestrial > Soil > Wetlands >... | reverse complement strand
CGCCCGTGACGGACGGGGCCGGCGCGCCCGGATCGGCGACTGCCGGGGTCGCGATGCCCGGGGCCGCCACTGCCGGGGTCGCGTCCGAACGGAGGCCGCTCACAGCCCGAACAGGTTGCGGGCGGCCCGCTCCAGCGTGCCGCCCTCGTCGGCGTGGAGGGCGTCGAGCGGTGCATGGAGGAGCGCGGCAACGAGGCGGTGGCTCATCTGCTCGAGCGCGGCGCGCTCGTTCGGGTCGAGGCCCGGAAGCCGGTTGAGGATCCATTCGAGCTCGGCCTGCCGGATCTGCTCCGCCGACGACGCGACGGCCTGGATCACGGGCACCGAATCGCGCGCGCGCAGCCACGTGCAGTAGTCCCGGCCGGTGTCCGCCACGAGGCGCTCGATGCGGCGCCGGAGCCGATCCGTGGGAGCGAGCGCCGAGCCGACGACCACATCGTCCACCGAGGTGAAGCGGCGCCCGAGCCGTTCCTGCAGTCCCGCGGGCACCGATGGAGGCGACGAGAGGTCCACGATCTGCATGCCCGCGCCCACGATGCGGTCTGCGTCGGCCGAGCCGACCTCCCAGGCGCCCGCGAGCGCGACGATGGCCCCGGCCATCTCCGCCGGGACGTGGTCCGAGCCGATGGCAGCCCAATGGCCGCCGACCTCCGCGGCCAGCGACCGGGCGTGCTCGGCGGTCCGGTTCGCGACGAGGACCCGGGCGCCTCGCCGGTGGGACGCGAACGCCGCGAGCCTTCCCATCCGCCCGGCGCCGACGACGAGGATGGTCCGGTCGCGGAGCTCGCCCGCCTCGGTCGCGATGAGGTCCAGGGCGACGTCCGCGAGCGAACGGGGCGACCCGTCGAACCAGGCGCGGGATTGCCGGCCCGCCCGCAGCGCGGCCTGGAACAGCCGGTCGAGGACCGGGTCGATCCGTCCGCCGTCCCGACGCTCGGCGAGCGTGACCCGCAGCTGGTGGAGGATCTGGTCCTCCCCGAACACCGCGGAGTCGAGGCCGCAGGCAACCTCGACCAGGTGGCGGACCGCGTCGACGTCCTCGAGACGCTCGGCGCCCTCGGGGAGCGTGGGGAGTGGCGGCCCGTCGGTCGACCCGGTCGCCTGGTAGACCTCGACGCGGTGGCAGGTGTGGACGCGGATTGCCCCCGGTCCCAGGTCCACGCCGTCGAGTGCAGTGGCGAATGCCTCCCGCTCGAGGCTGTGCACGCGGCGCGCGTGCAGGACGTGCGCCACGATCGTGGCGGATCCCGGGCGGATCGACATGGTGTCGCCGAGCCCGGCGTCCAGGCGCCCCGCGCCCCGCGCGTCCACGGTCATCGGGCCGGCACGGATCGACGCTCGGGCCGGGGCGCGGGGCGGCCGGCGCCGGCCGTGCTGCTCTCGTAGCCTTCGAGCGTCGCATCGAGGAGGCGGTCGATCGCGACGGTGACCGTCTCGATCAGGTCGGTCGCTCCCGCCGCGTCCAGGCCCTGCCGCTGCGCCGCTTCGGCCATCTGGTGGACGAACGGCGTCCGGAAGCGGAGGAACGTCGCGACCGTCTCGCGCATCGTCGCGCCGAGGGCCCCGGCGATTCGCCCGTATGCAGCCGCCGCGATCAGGCCCTCGGCCAGCGCCGCCTCGCGGGTGTCGTCGGCCTCGGCATCGAGGTAGCGCATGATCGAGGCGGCCACGATCCGGCCGTGGCTCCGAAGGGGCTCGCGAGCGCCGCTGGGGACCCCGTCGAGGAACGTGGGCAGGCCGCCTTCCTCCTGCATCGAGTGGTAGGCGCGGTGGATCTGGCCCGAGGTGGCGGAGCCCGAGATCGCGGCGTGCCGTGACGACAGCCCGGGAAGGAGGGCCTCGATCGTGGCCCGCCGGATGCGGCGATGACCGCCCGGCGTCGTCAACGTTGCGATGCGGCCCTCGGCGGCCCACCGACGCAACGTCGCCGTGGAGACGCCCAGCAGCGCGCTCGCCGTACCCATGGAGAGCCACCCGGCCCCGGCGTCGGCAGGCTCGGCCGCTGCCGCCGTGCCCTCGCCGCGCGGCTCGTCGATCACTGGCATCGATGCACGTCGCTCATTTCGCTCGGATGGTGGGCGGCCCGTTCCGGTGCCCGTGAATCCGAAGTCTGCCCGGGAGCGCGTGGCAGTCCCATCCCCCTGCACGCACAATCCGGGGGCATCCCGCCTCCATCGGGAGGCATGGCCGGACCGCCAGACCGGATCGACCGGTACAGGCGATTCGAGCGATGTGAGCGATTCCATGGTGCGCAGATACTCCACTCGCAGGATTGCGAACTATAGGGCATAATCGCCAAGTTATCGTCAGGATTGATGAGGTTCGAGTGCCGCTGGTCACCCGGTCTTCCACCACCTGGGTCGGCCTCGGCGAGGCCAGCCGTCTGCTCGGCATCGCGCCGGGCACGCTCCGTCGCTGGGCGGACGACGGCCGCATCCCGGTCTTCACCACCCCGGGCGGCCACAGGCGCTTTGCGCGGAGCACCCTGAGCGCGCTCCTGCCTGCTGCGCGGACCCACCGGCCGGCGCTCGCCCGCCTGGGCGCTTCCCCGGACCGCATGGCTCGTGCGTATCGGAGTCGTGGTGCGACGTCATCGGCCGGCCGACCCTGGATCGTCGGCCTCCCCGAGGCGGTGCGCGACGCGTTCCGTACCCGCGGGCGCGAGCTGGTCTCACTGCTCCTGGAGCACCTCGACGCGCCCGATGCGGACCGCGCCGCCGAGTCGCTCCGGGCGGCCTCCGAGCTGGCGGCGGACTACGGCCGGGAGAGCGCCGCCCAGGGGGCCTCGCTCAGCGAGACCGTCGAGCGCTTCCTCTGGTTCCGCAGTCCCTTCGTCGACGAGCTCGGTGCGCTCGCCCGCAAGCGCGGGCTGGACACGCGTGAGGCAACCGCGCTCCTGGCGGACGCCGAGGCCGCCACGGACCGCCTCCTGGTCAGCATGATGACGGGCCACACGATCGGCACCGGCCTTCGCGATGGCGCCGAATGAGCGGGGCTGACGCGGGCGCCAGGTACGTCCGCGCGCTGGCCCTCGGGCTCGACCCGGCATGGCGGCGTCTCGATGCGGCGCAGCGTCGGAGCACGGCCGACGCGTTCGTCAAGGCGCTGGCGCCGGGTGTCGGCGTCGTGACCGAGACGTATTCGCTGATCGGGCTCAAGCCTGGGATCGACCTGCTGGTCTGGCAGCTCGCCGGGTCGGTCGACGCGCTCGAGGAGGAGTCCGCGCGCCTGCTCCGCTCCGGTCTCGGGCGCTGGCTGGCGGTCCGCGAGAGCTTCACTGGGCTGATCAGCGACTCCCAGTACGTGGTCCGGCCGACCACCCAGGAGCAGACCCTCTTCGAGGGCGACCGGGCGCGCTACCTGATCGTCTATCCGTTCACGAAGACCACCGAGTGGTATCTCACCTCGCGCGAGGTCCGCCAGGGCTCGATGAACGAGCACATGCGGGTGGGCCACACGTACCCGCAGGTGCGCCAGCTGCTCGCCTACTCGTTCGGGCTCGACGACCAGGACTTCCTTGTTGCCTACGAGACGGACGAGCTGCCGGCGTTCTCGGCGCTCGTGCGCGACCTGCGCGCGACCGAGAGCCGCCGGTCCACGCTCCGCGACACCCCGATCCTGCTCGGGATCCACCGGCCGGCGGCCGAGATCGTGGAGCTCCTTGGCGCCTCAGGTAGCGACGCCGGTTGACGTGGACGCTCGAAGGATCGACGACGGAGCCCGGCAGCGGTGACGCTCGACGAGAACAGGGCGCTCGTTCGCCGCTTCATCGACGAGATCTTCGTGCAGGGACGCCCTGAGTCTGTCGACGAGCTTCTCAACCGAGACTGGTGATCGCAGGTCCCGGTGCGACACCGTCGCTATGGGTCTATGGGCACCGCATGTCCTGTTCGAGACCGCGACGTGTGACTCAAACCTCGCAGGGCAGACGATCGCACAGCTCCCGTGACCGCGCGAACCCGAGGTGTGCTCGCGACCGGTCACCGGAACGCTGGGAGCCGCACGATATCCACCGATGGTGTGCTGGAATCCGCGCCGAGATCCGAATTAGCGTCATCGGCGAATAGCAGCGCCCGCAGGGCAGGCGTGCGGCACGCTGTTGACGGCTCATTGGGCCTGATCGCCGGGCTTCGGCCGGTCATGGGAAGCTCCAACCTCCGCGTCCGGGGGGCGTGACATTGGTTCTTGCCATCTACACGACGCCTTTCCCCCGCGATCCTCCTGCAGCTCACGAAGTTTCACGCCGGCTTCCCGCGGCGCCGTCTCCGGCGGGCGAGACCGACCTCGCCGTCTGTCGTCGAGGTCGGGGGCCGCTGTCGGTCTCACTGCGTCAGTACCCGGCGTGCTCGACCGCTGTCCTGACGAACGCCTCCACGTTCTCGGGCGGGGTCCCGTACTCGAGGAAGTCGGCGTTCTGGAGGATGAAGTGGCCGCCGGGCTTGCCGATCTCCATCGTCCGCGCGGTCACGCGCCGGACATCGTCGACCGTGCCTCGCTGAATGACGAGCACTTGGTCCACGCCGCCGACGACGAGATAGTCGCCGCCCACGAGCTCCTTGACCTTCGCGAGGTCGGCATCTCCGAGCTGGGGAGGCGGCGAGAACGGCTCCACGCCGACCACGCCCAGGCTCTTGTACGACTCGACGAGCTGCATGATCTGGCCGCAGTTGTGGTAGATGGCAGGCGTCCCGTTCGCCTGGGCGAGCTCGATCTGGCGGCGCTCATAAGCGAGGATGTGCTGTTCATAGTTCCTGCGGCCCAGGAATCCGCCAGGGACGTTCCCCCCGACGAGATGGACGTCGATCCCGGCGGCGTCGATCGCGCTGGTGTAGGCGGCGACGCGCGCCAGCGACAGCTCCATCAGCTCCCGATAGAAGTCGGGATCCGTATAGAACATGCAGTAGAGGTCCTGCTCGTCCACGAGCAGGGAGGCCATGTTGAACGGGCCATGTGGGGACCAGCAACCCACGATCCCGTCGTCGCCCAGTGCCGCCCGGATCGGTGCGACCCGCTCCCGGACCGCGGCCGGCCACCACCCCGGCATTCCCGGCTCGTAGCGCCGGATCAGGTCGAGGTCGGCCATCGTCCGGACGGGCTTTCTCGTGCACGCGTACATGAGCGTGCCGGGACGAATCTCGTCGATCGAGAACTCCTGGGTGAGCGTCCCGCCGGGCGTCCGGATCTCCGACCGCCGGGTAGTGGTCCGCCCGTCCGAGGTCTCGTCCGTCCGAACCTCCCATGAGTCGGTCTCCTCGGACACGTTGAGCCCGCCGAAGAACATCCACTGGAATGGCTCCAGCGTTCCGAAGAGGAGCCGGACGAAGACGTCGGCGCCGAGCTGCCGCGAGATCTCGATGACCTTCAGCTGGATCGCGAGGTGATCCAGCGGATCGATGCCGGGGTACATCTGGTTGATGAAGTGGCCCTGGTCCTGGATGAACAGGGTCACTGGGACGCGATCCGGCAGCTCGCCCCGGAACACCGCCTTGAAACGCTCTCGCGGCGTCATTGCCACTCTGCCAACCTCCGCTGGCCAGCGCACGGCCGCGCCGGCTGCTGGAACTATCCGTCGCGGCCTCCAAGCAGGCCTCGGATGATCGACCAGGCGCGGTCGGCCACCTCCGCTTGATCCTGCCGGATGCTCACCACGCGGTGGGACCGGGCGTCCAGCGCGTTTGCGGGCGCCGGGTATGTCCCGACGATCGTTCCCTTCGGGCGCAGGAAACCGAAGAGCTCACGGAAATAGCCTTCCACGTCCAGTGGCGTGGTGTCGCAGACCATGAGGACCAGCCGGTCCTCGAACGCGTCCTGCATCCGGCGAACCGATGCGAACTCGCCCATGCACCAGTTGTTGATCCCGACCAGGCCCTCAGTGGCCAGGAAGTTGTCGACCTGGTGCGGCGCGTTCCCGCAGAAGTGGAGGGTCCCGCCGCCGAACGCTCGCAAAACGCGGCTGTTGTACGGCACGACGAATTCGCGATACAGGGGCGCCGAGAGGATCGTGCAGTCGTCATCGGAGATCCAGACCCCTCCGAGGCCATCCGGCAACACGATGGCGTGCGGGAAGGCGCCCGAGGCCGGCAGCTGTCCGGCGTGGGTCTTCTGGACCGCCAGCCAGTCGATAAGGACGGTGGTCGCGAAGTCCATGAGCTCGTGCACGGCCATGGGCGCGTCGTACATCCAGAGGCAAAGCTGCTCGACGCCTGCAAGGCTCAGCGCGATGTTGAGCGGCCCCTGGCAGTCCGTGAACGAGACGGGCAGACCGGACGTCGCCCTGAACCGGTCGATACACCCGAGGACGCGTGGCATGAGGCCGTCCCGCCCTGGATCCGGTGGTTCCAGGCGGCGTACGTCGGCCGGCGTACTCAGGATCGGGCCCTCGATCGCGGGCTCCTCCCCCCGCTGGAAGATGATCCGACTGCCCAGTGCGGACGGCACGACGCCCGTGCCGTACCACGGAAACAGGAACGGCACGTAGTCGTCGTCGATGCGCTCCACGTGGGAGGCGATCTTCGCCTCCTGGAATGTGCGCATCGAGTCGAAGCCACTCCCGTCGAAGTAATCCTCCGGGATCCGCGCGGGATCCTCGCCGGTGAGCCAGTAGTTGCAGTCGCCGATGACCACCGGCGGCGTGGCCACGGGCCGGTGGCGATACGCATCGGCGATGCGCTCGCGGGCCCGCTCGAAGCGGCTGGATGCGCTGCCGACGATCGTCTTGACCACGTCATGCCTCCCTGGAAGGGCGGGCGTCCCGATGAGCAAGGTGGCTCAGCATCACCCCGGCGGTGCGCCCCACTTTGCTCACCGGCGCGGCGTGCCGGCCGCCGCGGGAAGCCGCCGTCCCAGGATCGTCTCGACCATCGCCCAGAAGTTCTCCATCGGCGTGTCGAGCTGGACGTGGTGGGTCGGCCCCAGGATGAGGCCTCCCCCGCGGCCGATCGTGCGCAGCCGGGCCCGGACCTCGGCGCGTACATCGTCGGGCGATCCGAAGGGCAGGGTGTGCTGCTCGTCGAGGGAGCCCCAGAAGCAGAGGTGGTCGCCGTACCGTCGCTTCAGCTCGGCGGGATCCATGCAGGCAGGTTGGACCGGGTTCAGGACGTCGAGGCCGATCTCGATGAGGTCCGGGATGACGTCCCAGATCATCCCGTCCGAGTGGTAGGCCACCTTCACGGCGGGGTTGATCGCCTTCACGCGCGCGATGAGCTCGGCCATCCGCGGCTTGAGGTGGCGCCGCCAGAGGGCGGGCGAGATGAGCATGCCCGTCTGCATCCCGACGTCGTCGCCGGTCCAGATCATGTCGACGCCCATCGCCGTGAGCCGCTCCGCAGCCCGGAGATGGTAGCGGAACGGGATCTCCAGGATCGCCTCCGCGATGTCCGGCTCCGTCACCAGGTCGATCATCAGCTGCTCGTAGCCGCGCAGCGCCCAGGCGGTCTCCCAGATCGTGGTGACCGTGACGCCGACGATGTAGTACTCGCCGCCGAGCTGCCGGATCACGCGCCCGGCCTCCTCGTAGAGCTCCGGCCGGTCGGGATCTGGAGCCCGATACGACGCGATTGCCGCGTCGCTGGCAAGGGGCCTGCCGACCATCTCCGTGTAGTAGCCCGTCCCGAACGGGGTCTCGTAGGGCTGGGCGCGCCAGGTCACGCCCCACTCGTCGGTGTAGGCCTCGGGACCCTGGTAGTACGAGTTCGCCCAGCCAACCGAGGTGAGGATGAGATCCTCGTCGAGAGCCAGCTCCAGCTCGTACGTGTTGCCGCCGCCATGCGGGTTGTGGCTGTCGGGTCCGGACCGGGTGACCAGGCCGCGCGCCTCCAGGTCGGCCCGCAGCCGATCCGCGAACTCCGGCGTGAAGCTGATCTGCATGGGGCAGCGATCGGGCTCCTCGTGGGAGAGGGCGGCGATGACGCGATCGCGATGGCGCACCAAGTTCCTCCGTGCCTCAGCCTCTACGGGCGTCGCAACACCGAAGGCCGGCGGCGACAGCACGGCCAACAGTCACGTTCACCGGGCCAGGGCCGCCTTGACGACCTCGACGGCTGTTCCGGCGTCGGGGGCGTAGCCGTCGGCGCCGATCGCGCGTGCGAACTCGGCCGTCACCGGTGCCCCGCCGAGGATGATCCTGACATCCCCCATCCCCGCGTCCCGGACTGCCCTGACGACATCTGCCATGCCGGTCATCGTCGTCGTGAGGAGCGCGCTGACGCCGATGATGCGCGCGTCGTGGGTCCTTGCGGCCTCCACGTAGCGTTCCGGCGGGACGTTGGTGCCCAAGTCGATGACCTCGATGTTGGCGCCCTTCCACATCATTCCCACGAGGTTCTTGCCGATGTCATGGAGGTCGCCCTTGACGGTGCCGATGACGGCGGTCGCCTCCGGCCGGATATCCGCCGCGACCAGGAGTGGCTCCAGGAGTGCCGTCGCCTCCTTCATCGCCCGCGCCGCGATGAGCATCTCGGGCACGAAGATCTCGTTGCGCTGGAAGCGGCCGCCGACGTTGTTCATTGCCGCCGTCATCGCGTCGAGGATCGCCTGGGGGTTGCGGCCATCGTCGATGGCCTGCTGCGTCGCGCGGGTGGCCGCCGCGCGGTCTCCCATCTCGATCGCGGTGGTCAGTCCCTCAAGGTCGGCCATGGCGTGTGATCTCCTTGCAGGTCGACAGCTGGTGCCGGGCGCGGCCGGGTGCGGCGGTGGATCCTAGCCGCGGGAGGCGATCCTGGTGCGCGCCCGCTCCGAGCGCAGCGCCCGGAACTGGGCGACCGCGACGCCGGTGACCAGGAGCATCCCGGTGGCGACGTCCTGCCAGTATTGCTGGACGCCGAGGAGGTTCATCCCGTTGGACAGGATCCCCAGGATCAGCACGGCGAGGATGGTTCCCACGACGGTGCCCTTGCCGCCCGTCGTCGCAGCTCCGCCGAGGAAGACGGCAGTGATCGCCTGGAGCTCCATGCCCTGTCCGTTGAGCGGCGAACCGGAGGTGGTCCGCGCGGCCAGGAGGACACCGGCAAGGCCCGCGGCGATCCCGGAGAACACGTACATCCCGAGACGCACGCGGGACAAATTGATGCCCGCCAGCCGGGCGGCCGTGGCATTGCCGCCCAACGCATAGATGGAGCGCCCAAAGTCCGTGTATCGAAGCAACACGTGGCCGACGATCGCGACGAGGATCAGGATGATCAGGATGATCGGGATGCCGACGAACGAGGCGCTCCCGAGGATGCGGCCCGAGCCAAGCCAGGTGAAGTCGGGCTGCGTGCCGACGCCCACGGGATAGCCGTTCGGGGCGATCAGGAACGCGATCCCCCGGAATGCCGCAAACGTTCCGAGCGTCGCGATGATCGGGTTCACGCGCAGGAACGCGACGATCGATCCGTTGACCAGCCCGGCGCAGATCCCGGCCAGGATTCCGGCGAGGAGCCCGAGCGGCATGCTGCCGGTGCCGGTCACGACGAGGGCCGCCGCCACGCCGGCGATGCCCGCGATCGAGCCGACCGAGATGTCGAGCGCACCGGCGATGATGACCATCGACTCGCCGACTGCCAGGACGCCGAGGACGGCGATGTTCTGGCCCAGCGAGTTCAAGAGGTTCTGCTGGCCAAGGAAGAACTTCGTCTGGGAGACGATGACCGCGATCTCGATCGCGAGGACGATGACCAGGGACAGGTTCTCCGCGCCAATGAACCGCACCATCGGCCGGAGGATCGACGCCACCCGGGCGAGAGCCGTTCGGCGGGGCGAGATGGGAGGAGTCGCCGGGAGATCGACATCGCCGGCGCGTGCTTCGCTCATCCGGGCAATCCTTCTGCTGGGGCGGCCGACTGATGTTCAGGATCTGCGCGAGACAGATGATCGGCCATGGCCAGAGCCAGCACCTTCTCCTCCGTCGCGCCGGGTCCGGGCATCTCCCCGGATATCCGACCGTTCTGCATGACGTAGATGCGATCCGAGAGGCCCAGGATCTCCGGCAGATCCGACGAGATGAACATGACGCCCAGGCCCTGGTTCGCCAGGTCATCGATGAGGTGGTAGATCTCGGCTTTGGCGCCGACGTCGATGCCGCGCGTGGGCTCGTCGAGGATCAGCACCTTCGGCTTGACGGCCAGCCAGCGCGCCAGCACGACCTTCTGCTGGTTGCCGCCGGAGAGCTTGCCGACCTCCTGCTCGAGGGACGGAGTCCGGACCCGAAGCCGCTCGACGTACTCGCCCGCGAGGCGCCGCTCCAGCCCGCGCTGGATGAAATGGAATCGGCTGAGCCGGCGCAACACCGCAAGCGACGCATTCTCGAGGACGCTGCGCATCAGGATCAGGCCCTCGCGCTTGCGATCCTCGGGTGCGTAGCCGATGCCCTCGGCCACTGCGTCACTCGGTCGGTGGATCGATACGAGTCGCTCATCCACGAAGACGCTGCCGCTGTCGCGGGGCAGCTCCCCGAAGACGACCTTGGCGAGCTCGGTCCGCCCCGCGCCCACCAGGCCCGCGAACCCGACCACTTCGCCGGCGTGGACGAGGAAGCTCACGTCATGGTGCCAGTTGCTGGTGATGTGCTCGGCGCGCAGGACCACGCGGTCCGTGACCGCTCGCCGCCGCTGCAACACGGCGCTCAGGTCCCGACCCACCATAAGGCGGACGATGTCCGCCTCGGTCAGGTCGGGCGCCGGACGGACCGCGATGAGGCTCCCATCGCGGAGGATCGCGACCCGGTCGGCCAGCTGCAGGATCTCCCGAATCCGGTGCGAGACGTAGATGATGGCGACCCCTTCGTCCCGGAGACGCCGCACGAGCGTGAACAGGCGGTGGACCTCGTCGTCGGTGAGCGACGACGTCGGCTCGTCGAGCGCGAGCACCCGCACGTTCGACTTGATTGCCCGCATGATCTCGACGAGCTGGCGCTGGGCGGGCGAGAGCATATCGCCCATCAGCCCCATCGGGAGGACCGCGCTGAAGCCATACCGGTCGAGATCTGCCCGGACGCGCGTCTCCAGCAGCCGCCGGTCGACGAACCCGCCGCGGCGCGGCAGCTCTCCGACGTAGATGTTCTCGGCCACGTCTACACCGGGGATGATCTCCGGTTCCTGGTAGATCACCCGGATGCCCGCTCGGTGCGCCTCGAGGGGGTTCGCGAAGCGAAGCGCCTGGCCATTGAGCGTGAGCGTGCCCGCGTCAGGCTGGTAGTCGCCGTTGATGATCTTGAGGAGCGTGGACTTGCCGGCGCCGTTCTCACCCAGGAACGCGACGATCTCGCCGGGCTGCACGTCAAGGGATACGTCGTTCAGCGCCTGGACGTTCGGGAAGGCCTTGCTCACGCCGCGGATCTCCAGGCCCGGGCTCGGGACAGGGACGGCGTGGGGCTGGGTCGATGCCGGCAGGCTCATCGAGTCTCCGCGGTTCGATGCGGTGACGTGGCAAGAGCCGGGCCATCGGGCCCGGCTCTTGCCACGTAGGAGGAGAGAGCTACTTGCTGCAGTTCGCGACCGACAGCTTGTCCATCACGGTCGCGAAGTTCGTGGGATCGACGATGGTCGTGTTGGCGATGGTCGACGCCGGGAGCGGCGTGCCGTCAACGACGTTCGCCCAGAGGGCGTCCGCCGAGGCCTTGCCGACATCGAGGCCCGAGATGAACAGGGCGGCCTTCCAGGCCGAGTCCTGCTTGGCCGCCCATGGCTTGCAGGCCTGGTAGGCGCCAAGCCCCACCGCGATGATGTTGGCGTTGGCCACGCCCGCCGTGGCGAGCGCGTTGACGGTTCCCTGGACGCCTTCGTCGTTGCAGGCGAAGACGACCCAGTTGGTGATATCCGGATGCGCGGTGATGATCGGGCCTGCAGCAGTCTGGGCGGCCGCGATCTCGCCGCTGTACGGGACGGGATACACATTCGTGGCGCCAGCGGCCGAGATCTTCGCCTTCTCGGCCGTGGTGCGGTCATTGCAGACCGAAAGGGTCTGGACTTCGACCGACAGGACGCCCACCTTCTTCGCGCTG
>Ga0209014_10001997_pt1 | contig 11989 bp, 6 predicted proteins | sample BarGraNGADG00212_FD_184491 | JGI IMG/M metagenome (GOLD analysis project Ga0209014, IMG submission 184491) | Arctic peat soil microbial communities from Barrow, Alaska - Barrow Graham LP Ref core NGADG0002-212 (SPAdes) (version 2) | ecosystem: Environmental > Terrestrial > Soil > Wetlands > Peat... | reverse complement strand
GTGGGGATGCTCGGCGTGAGCTACCCGGGATGGACGACGGCGATGGCGATGCTCGATCCGCATCCGGCGCTCAAGGCCGTGAGCCCGCAGGCCTCGCCGGCGGACATGTTCATCGGCGACGACTTCCACCACAATGGCGCATTCCGCCTGAGCTACGGATTCGAGTATGCGTTCCTCACCGAGAACACGAAGGAGAGCTCGCAGTTCGCGTTCGACAAGTTCGACACGTACGAGTGGTACCTCGCACTCGGGCCGCTCTCCAACGCACAGAGCAAATACCTGAAGGAGAAGAAACTCCCAACGTGGGACGATTTCCGGCTACACCCGAACTACGACGAGTTCTGGAAGCGACAGGCGATGCGCCCGTACCTGAAGCGCGTGACGGTCCCCACGCTGAACGTCGCCGGATGGTGGGATCAGGAGGATTTCTACGGACCCGTCACGATCTACCGCGAGCTGGAGAAGCACGACTCGCTCTCGCGCAACTTTCTAGTGGTGGGCCCGTGGCGGCACGGCGGATGGAGCGGCGGGCCCGGCCAGAAGCTCGGCAACATCGACTTCGGCTCGCCGACGGGAGAATATTTCCGCGCGAAGATCGAGGCGCCGTTCTTCGCCTTCTATCTGAAGGACAAGGGAAAGCTCTCACAGCCTGAAGCGACGGTCTTCGAATCGGGGAGCAACACGTGGCGCACCTTCACCGCGTGGCCGCCGAAGGAAGCGAAGACGCGCGCACTGTATTTCCATGCGAACGGCCGTCTCTCGTTCGACGCGCCGGGCGCCGCGGAAGGAAACGGATTCGACAGCTACGTGAGCGATCCGGCGAAGCCGGTGCCGTACCGCAAGCGCCCGATCGAGCCGACGTACTATCCGAAAGGATCCGGATGGTACACGTGGCTGCTCGAGGACCAGCGCTTCGTGCAGGACCGCGGCGACGTGCTGAGCTGGGAGACCGAGCCGCTCACCGGAGACGTCGTCGTGGCCGGGGACATCACCGCGAAACTCTTCGCGAGCACAACCGGGCGCGACGCCGACTTCGTCGTGAAGCTGATCGATGTCTATCCCGAGGACTATCCCGCCGACTACAAGCTTGGCGGATACGAGTTCATGATCGCAAACGACGTGTTTCGCGCGCGCTTCCGGAAGTCATTCGAGAAGCCCGAGCCGATGGTGCCCGGCGAGGTGACACCGGTGACGATCGACCTCCACACCCAGAGCTACCGGTTCAAGGCGGGCCACCGGATCATGGTGCAGGTGCAGAGCAGCTGGTTCCCGATCATCGATCGCAATCCGCAGACCTGGGTGCCGAACATCTTCGAGGCGAAGGAGAGCGATTATCAGGCGCAGACACACCGCATCTGGCGCATTCCTGCCAGCGCGTCACGCGTGGAGATCGCGACGGTGAATCCCTAATTGCGGGCGATCGTCGTATCGACGCCTGGCTGAACGAGGACTACGTCAAGCGAGCCACCGACTACGTCGCCTTCGCCGCCCGCGTGCGCCGTTCGGGGTTGGCCGAAACGCTCGACGTGCTTCGCCGGGCAGGGATCCGGACCGCAGGTGCGGGACGCGATCTCGACGAGGCGCGGATGCATCAACCAGCCCGCGTTTCACGAACATCCTGGTCAGTTTTGCGCCCGAAGGTGCGCAATTTGCACACGTTGAGGAATATCCTGCGCGCGCGAATGGACACAACGCGTGAGTGAAGACGCTCGGCGATCGCGGACCACGCTCAGGTCACTCGCGGCCTTCGAACGCGCAGGCCTTCGCCCACTCGTCGCCGAGGTCAAGGTGCGTGACCCAGCGGTCGAGCGTCGGCCGGCTCACTGCCGGCGCGGTTGAGCGGGGCGACGAAGAGGCCGATGAGGCTAGGCGCCCGCGTCACGCATCAACTCCCGCACGCGCGTGGCCACCCGTTCGTCGGACCAATCGGGATGCGTTCCGCGCACGCCGGCGGTTGTCACGTTCCGCGCCTCGATCCAGAGGGCGTGTGACAGGCGCACCTTCTCGTCGGCCGTCATGGCGCGGAGTCGTTCGGCTTGGCGCGCGAAGGGGGTATCCATCCTTCAATAATATCGGGCGCAGCGGTGCGCGAAGTTAGCACGATCCGGCGCATTCCAGCACACGCCCAACCTATGGAAAACCGGCCCTTCGTGGAACATGAAGCGCACCAACATCTTGCAAATGGGCCATCGAGGAGTTGAACCTCGGACCTCACGCTTATCAGGCCCCCGAAAGTGCGCACGAATTGTGCGCGAATCTTCTTACCAGCCGCGCGGCACGAACATCCTGCTCAGTTTTCGGCGCATTCAGGCACATTCGCGAACTTTCGCTGCGCATTTTGTGCGCGCGAATGGACACCTTCACGGCGACGTTCAAAGCCCGCTGGTCCTTCAAGCGACCAGCGAACCGGCCGTTCGCTCGCGCGCTGCGAGACGGTGCCGCGGTTGTCGTCTTGCGGCGTAAAGTCAGGCGGCCGCCCAGAATCTCCGGAGCGGCCGCCTGACTCGTCGCGCGTGCCCGAAGCGGTTACGGCGCCTTCTTGGCCGGCGCCTTGGGCTTCCAGTACGGATCGGCCGCGATCCACTCCTTCGGCGCGCTGCTCATCGCGGGATTCATCGCGAAGATGTTCACGTCCGTGGACGCCTGGAACCCCTGCACGAGGGCGGCATTCCGCTTGGTCCAGTCCGCCCCGAGGGCGGCCTGGTAGGCGGGGTCGCTGTGGGTCTTGGCGTTGTCGTCCAACTCGGTGAGCGACTTCCGGCCGGAGAAGATGTAGAACGTGCCGCCGGGCATGCCGCTGGTGACCTGATAGACGGAATACCCGTCCGAGAGCTTCGCCTTCTCGTGCGCCGCCTTGAGCGCAGTCCGTGCTTCCACGAACTCGGCCGCGTGTCCCGGTCTCACGAGAATGCGCGTGGCCGTGAGGAACCGCATCTCCCAGATCGGCCTTCCTGTGGAATAGCTGAGGTCCGAACGCAGGGTGAGGATGATCTCGCGGCCGTCCTGCAAGTAGTCCGACTCCGAGGGATCGTACTTCTCGTTCACCGCCGTGACCGCGGCGTTCGCCTCGTTCGCCTCGTTCACCTTCTGCATCTCGGCGAGGGAGCCGTAGGCCGACGCGAACCATACTTCGTTGGGTCCGGTCATCGCGGTCATCGCGATGAAGTGGCTCTGGGACTTCGCAGTTTCCTGCGCGCGAGACCACGCGGTCTCCGACTTGGTGTGCGCGGCGTCCTTCCCGGGTTTCACGGTCTCGCGGTAGATCGTGAGGACCCCCTGGGTGGCTGCCGGGGTCTGCGCGCTGGCGATCGCGGGAAGCACGAGCCCGGCTGAGAGTAAAGCGAACCTGATTCGGCGGTTCATACTTGTCTCCTTGGTGAAGAGTGGGGGTCTCTGTCATCGCGAGTCCCATTCGAACCCGGACGAGCCGGACCCGAAGATATAGGAAGCGGGCTTGCGGGGATAGGGGAAACCCCTAACTGCCATAGGGGTTTCCCCCACCTTACTATGTCATGGGATGGCAAGTTCTGGACTCGGGTCGGCGAAGCCGGCGCTAGGAGTGAGCCGCAATCGTACGCTTGTCACTAGTGCCAACGACCCCCAATCTCACCCCACATTCTGTCGACTGACCGCCATTCGTGACCGAGACAATAAGAGCGCCGCCGAGATCGTAAGTCTCGGCGGCGCTTTGGGTTCTCTCAGTGGGCCATCGAGGAGTTGAACCTCGGACCTCACGCTTATCAGGCCCCCTGAACTGCGCACGAATTGTGCGCGAATGTTCACTTTGTCCGCGCGTTTCGAACATCCTGCTCAGTTTTCGACGCTTCCACGCAGATTCGCGCAGGTTCGTGCGCAATTTGTGCGTGCGAATGGACACCATGGACACCTGGACGGGGCGTCCGAGCAGCGTCGGGAACCGGGGTACGGATCAACCGGCCCCACAGCACGTTGGGGCTGCAACCGCCGGCGGCCGACCGACGCGCTGGCAGCTTCGAATCTCGGTCCGTACAGGCGCTCAACTAGCGGAGTCCAACTGGAGGACATTTGGGGGACCAGGCCGACATTCAGAAGCGCCACGTCGGCTCGAACCTTCCGATCCACAGCTACTGCCTCATGCCAAAGTCGCATGGGCAAAACCGCAGGCGACATTTCGCGCGGGCATTCATGTGGCCTAATCAACTTCGAGCGGACGGCAGTAGCCGCACTCACTGTCCACTAAAGCCGGCGCAGTGGAGCGAGGCTGGACACGGACACCCGTGTGATCGTAAGATGGCAAGCAAGATTGGCGGGATTCATCGCGAATACTGTGTTCGACGCACCGGAGAAGTGCTGCATGCGAATAGCCATCCTGTCGTTGCTTGCGCTCTCCGTCCTCTTTCCAGCTACAGCGCGCACTCAAGCCACGGGAACGCTCGCGGGCGCGGTAACGAGCGAGGATGGGCGACCTATTGATGGCGCGAGCGTTACGGTCAGTGGCACGCAATTGCGCGCCGTGACTGCCGCCACCGGTCGATACACCATCACCGGGGTGCCCGTCGGCCCTCAGTCTGTCGTCGCACGGCGGATCGGCTTCGCGTATGTCACGAAAATCGTGACGGTGAGCGCCAATCAGGTGACGTCGACCGTCTTCCAATTGAAGGAACAGGCGGTCTCGCTCGATCAGATCGTGTCGATAGGCTACACAGCTGCGTCGGTCAAGGACCTGACTGGCGCGGTCAGCGTCTTGTCCGGCGATGAGGTGCAGGCCACCGGCGTCCCGCTGATTACCCTGAGCGTGGCCCTCCAAGGCAAGCTGGCCGGACTCGATGTTGTCTCCAACAGCGGCCTCCCCGGTGCCGGCGCGCGCGTCCGTGTTCGCGGGAGTGGCTCGATCAACGCCAACGCCGAGCCGCTGTATGTCGTCGACGGGGTGCCGCTCCTGCAAGGCTCGGGTTCGGACGTCCCGACCGTGAATCCGCTCGCGTCGATCGACCCAAACGAGATCACCTCGATCCAGCTCCTCAAGGACGCCGCCTCCACCGCCATCTACGGCTCACGCGGCTCGAATGGCGTCTTCCTGATCGAGACCCGTCACGGCCAACGCGGCGAAAGCGGGGTGGAGGTCGAGACCAGCTATGGGAGCCAGACGATCTCGAAGCGAATCTCAGTGCTCGATGGCCCCGACTTCATGAGGCTGGTCAACGAGGCGCAAGTCAACGCCGGCTTCACCGCCCGGTACACGCTCGCCCAGATTGCCGCCGCACCCACCTACGACTATGAGGCAATGCTGCTGCACTCGGCGCCTCAGATGACGCAGCAGATCACCTTCCACGGCGGCGACAAGCAGCTGCGGTACCTCGTCAGCGGCAACTACACAAAACAGGATGGTATCGAGCTCAACTCCGACTTCAGCCGTTTCGGGCTCCGCTTGAACGTGGACGACGATTTCAGTCGCCGCCTCCGAATCGGGACGAGCATCAGTCTCACCCGCTCCGAATCGAACGCACCCTCCGAGGATCGTGGCGCGATCGGCAACTCGACGAATGGCGTCTCCTCCGCCATGATTTACAACCCGACGACGCCGCCTCGCGACACCATCACCGGTCAGTGGATCAAGAGTTCTCCAGAGACCTCACTGCAGGTTTCAAATCCGCTTGCGAACGTGTCGGAACAGATCCTACGCAACACAAACATGCAGTTGTTCGGTACGATGTACGCAGAGCTGGATCTCAGCAGCGAGGCTCGGCTGCGCAGCACCTTCAGTGGGAACTTCGGTTTCGCGAGCACCGACTGGTTCGCACCTCGGACGATCCTCGCGGGCTCACCCGCCGGGCTTGGGAGTCTCTCCACCAGCCAGTCCAGAGACCTCACCAGCACGACGACAATCGATCTGCTGCGGACGCTGGGCCCCCGCAGTCTCGATCTGGTCGGTGGATTCGAGGTGCAGACATCCGAGAACGAGAGCCTCACGGGCAACGAGAACGGTTTGCCGACCGATGCAACCACCGTCTTCGCGCTCGGCAGCTCGGTCACGCCTGTGCGAGCAAGCAGTTCACAGACGGCATCGGCCCTCCTCTCGTTCTTCACGCGGGCAAACTATGGCATCGCCGACCGGTACCTCTTCAGCGTCAGCGCCCGCCGTGACGGCTCGAGCAAGTTCGGAGCGAACAACAAGTGGGCGTTCTTCCCATCCGCGGCGTTCGCCTGGAGAATCTCGAACGAAGCCTTCATGCAGCGCCAGCGGATCTTCAGCGACCTAAAGCTCCGCCTGAGCACCGGCGTCGCGGGGAATCAGGCAATCAACCCGTACCAGACGCTTTCGCAACTGACGAGCGGCTTCGCCAATTTCGGCGGCTCGGAGATCGCGACGGTGACGCCCTCATCCACGGAACCCAATCCGAATCTCAAGTGGGAGAAGACAACTGATCGCAACGTCGGCGTCGATGCGGGCTTCCTTGACGGGCGCCTGACCATCACGCTCGACGCGTACCAGCGCACGACGAACGACTTGCTCTTCGACGTAGGTGTGCCGCAGACGACTGGATTCGGGGACCAGCTGCAGAATGTCGGATCGGTTTCCAATCGGGGTCTCGAGCTGAGCATCAAGACTGTGAATGTCAGCCGGCACGCGTTCGTCTGGCGCAGCGTGTTGACCGCGTCGATGAACCGAAGCGAGGTGACGGATATCGGTGCGGGTTCCGAGGCTTGCCGTCGTGACGTCAACGCGTGCCCCACGATCAGAGGTCGGGGAATTCAGTTTGCCGGCGACACGCACATCCTTCAGGTCGGACAGCCTCTCGGCGCGATATTCGGTTATCGGGTGCTGGGCCTGTGGCAGCCCGGCGATACGTGCAACCTGCGGGTCGCGACCGCGTGCACACCCGGCGAGTACAAGATTCAGGACACAAACGGGGACGGCGCGATCACGACCGCCGACCGCGTCATCTTGGGCACTGGGGAACCCAAGGTTTACGGCGGCTTCGGCAACAGCCTGGTCTATGGGAGCTTTTCACTTGATGTGTTCTTCACCTTCGCCGGCGGCAACAAGCTCATCAATGGATCGCTCTATTACGGCTGCGAGGGTCTGATGCAAGGCAACGAGCGCAGCTGCATGCTCGATCGGTGGACGCCGACGAACATGAGCACCGACGTGCCACGGCCGAACGCTTCACGGAGCCGCCTCGTCTACAGCTCGGTCGTCGAGGACGGATCCTACGTGCGCCTTCAGACCGTGGCGCTGGGCTATGAACTCCCCGCGCGGCTGGTCCCGCGCGCGCATTCGATTCGGATCTACCTGTCAGCTGAGAACCTGTGGCTGCGGACACGCTACTCGGGGTTCGATCCCGAGGCCAGCAGCGCTGGCAGCAACAACACGACGCCCGGAGTCGATGCCGGAGCCTACCCGCGCGCAAAGAGCTGGAATCTCGGCGCGCGCGTCGCCTACTGAACACATGAGAACACGATTCATGAAGCGCCCACACAGGATCGAAGCATTTGCAGTAGCGGCCTTGTTGGTGGTGGCGGGATGCCGCGACATCCTCGTTGAGCGCCCCCAGTCGTTCACCACGACTGACACGTTCTACAAGACCGCTGCCGACTTGAACACCGCCGCGCTAGCGACCTACGCTGCTTTCTCGGGGTACGAGGCGCGAGATGTCTGGTGTGAGCTTGACCTCGCTTCCGACCTGGCCCGGGCGGAGCACCGCGAGCCGAACTACAAGACCCGTAGCCCGGACTACCTCGACTTCAGCCCATCGAACGGCAAGTCAGACGACTTCTGGGATACTGGGTACGCCGTCATCACGCTTGCCAACCTCTTGCTCGAGCACGCACCGGGCATCCAGGCAAAGGACACGCTGTTGATGCAGTACAACGTCGGCGAGGCGAAGCTGATGCGCGCATTCGCATACGTGGACATGGCCAAGGCTTACGGTGACGTACCGTTGCTGCTCTCCGTCGCGGACCAGGCGCGGCTCGACGTGACCCGCACGCCGGTGGAGCAGGTCGAGCAGGCCGCCATCAAGGACATGACCGACGCCGAGGCGCTGCTCCCGACGGTGTGGAGTTCGACTGATGGGTTCGGCAATCCGACGCAGGGACGCCTCACCAAGGGCGCGGCGCAGATGGCGCTTGCAGACATCTACTTGTGGCGGTCGTCCTTCCATCAGAAGAACGAGTGGCAGCTCGCGGCCACGTGGGCCAAGAAGGTGATCGACTCGGGCGCCTGGAGGCTAAGCGACGACTACTTCAGCACTTTCCTCCCTTCGAACAAGGGGAACCGAGAGATGATCTGGGTCATCACCAACGCGGGTGTGAGCGAAAACAGCTCGAGCCAGTTCCAACTCTTCTATTACCCACGTGATTGGGGTGCGAATGCCGGGCAAGGCGGCGGCTGGGGACTCATGCATCCGACCGACTGGTTCCTGGCCAGCTACGCATCCGGCGACTACCGGGCCAGCACGTGCGCGACGCGGGACTCGACCCACTGTGGCTACATCACCGGTGGATGTTCGGCGAGCGGACAGTGTGTCTCGCCGTTCGGTGATGGGCCGATGCCATGGAAGTACCAAAACTCGGACGGCGGGATCGACTACCGACTGATGAACGTGGACGTTCCGCTCTATCGGTACTCGGAGGCGTACCTCATGTACGCCGAGGCCGAGAACGAGCTGGGGAACGCCGCCGAGGCCACGAACGCGCTCAACGTCATTCGCGCGCGCGCGCGGAAGGGGACGGGTGCGGAGAACCGGTCGAGCCCCGCAGATTACAACGGGTCGCCGGACAAGCTTTCGCTCCGCGAGGCCATCTTCATGGAGCGCGCCTGGGAGCTGGCATTCGAGGCCAAACGCTGGTGGGACCTGATCCGTCGTGACGGCGAGGAGCCCGGATATTGGCAGAAACAGCTTCTGACGCACGACGCGGCCGACGTTTTGTTGATCTCTCCGCTCACGCCAAACAAGATGCGGTTCCCTATCCCCTCCTATGCGATCTCCGCTAATCCGCGGCTGACGCAGAATCCCGGTTACTGAAAGCCGGCGTTTCGATGCGGGCTTACTGCACGGAGAACAGCTCGTGACGGCAATCGCACGGTTGACGGCGGCGCTTCGCGATCGATACAGGATCGAGCGCGAGATCGGCCAAGGCGGCATGGCGACGGTCTATCTCGCCCGCGACTTGAAGCACAACCGTCCGGTCGCGCTGAAGCTCTTGAATCCTGAGTTGGGCGCGGTGCTCGGCGTTGAGCGGTTCCTGGCCGAGATCAACGTAACGGCGAACCTCCAGCACCCGAACCTCCTCCCTCTGTTCGACTCGGGTGCTGAGGACGGCTTGCTCTTCTATGTGATGCCGTACGCGGAGGGCGAGTCGCTGCGCGTCCGGCTAAATCGGGAGCGGCAACTCCCGGTGGAGGAGGCTGTCCGCATCGCGGTCTCGGTCGCGGGCGCGCTCGACTATGCGCATCAGCACGGCATCATCCATCGCGACTTGAAGCCTGAAAACATCCTCCTCCACGCCGGCCAACCGGTACTGGCGGACTTCGGAATCGCACTCGCTGTCGCGAAGGCAGGTGGCGCGCGAATCACGCAAACGGGCCTCTCGCTCGGCACGCCACATTACATGAGTCCGGAACAGGCGACCGGCGACAGAGTGATTGACGGGCGCGCGGACATCTACTCGCTCGGAGCCGTGCTCTACGAAATGCTTGTCGGCGACCCGCCGCATACGGGGAGTACCGCGCAGGCGATCATCTCGAAAGTGTTGACCGAGTCGCCGCGCGCAGTGCGTGCAGCACGGCCGAACGTCGGGGAGGGTGTTGAGCTCGCGATCGAGCGCGCGCTCGAGAAGCTCCCTGCCGACCGCTTCGCCACGGCTCAGGAGTTTGCCGCCGCGCTGACCGATCAAGCGCTCCGGTCGACCACTGGTTCGAGGTCGGCGGGGCGGCGGCCAACGAAGGCGACCCCTAGGTGGTCGCTGTATGGAATCGCCACGTTCGCCATGCTGATGACGGTCGCCGCGCTTTGGGGTTGGCTGCGCCGCGCAACGCCGAAACCGGTGGTGCGCTACAGCCTGATAGCAGATTCATCGGAGGCATTGCTCTCGAGCCTCCTGTGGGGACGGATGGCAATTTCTCCCGATGGCTCGCGCCTGGTGTACGTCGGAGGGCCGGATGCGCATCTGTTGCTGAGGCCGCGCAGTCAACTGACGGCGTCGCCGCTGGCGGGGGGAGAGTCCGCCCAAACCCCGTTTTTCTCACCCGATGGGGAGCGAGTGGGGTTCATCGTGAACTCCAAGACGCTCAGGCTGGTCTCCCTGAACGGCGACCTGCCTGTTAACGTGACCGATTCACTCGTTGGAGTAGCGGGCGGTTCATGGGGACCGGACGGGCTCATCTATGTAAGCGGAGCAGGCGAGTCTGCGCTTGTACGCGTGGCGCCGAATCCGGGCGCCGTGCCGAGGTGGTTTACGGTGCTCGACACGGCATCCGGAGAGATCCATCACTCGTGGCCAGACGCGTTGCCCAACGGGAGGGGGGTCCTGTTCACTGTTGCGTACGCGCCGAAGAACACGGCAGCAGCTCGAACGAACTACGCCATCGCCGTGGCCGATGTTCCCACCGGGAAGCACAGAGTCCTCGTCAACGACGCGGTCTTCGCGAGGTACGCAGTGTCGGGCCATCTGGTTTATGTCACGGCTTCCGGGACACTCATGATCGTTCCGTTCGATCAGAGGACTCAGAAACTGACGGGCACGCCGACCGCCGTGAGCGAAGGACTTCGTTTGGGAAGTTTCGGCTCAGCGGACCTTGCGATTTCGGCGACCGGGACGCTCGTGTACGTTGTGGGAGGCGCAGGACGGGGGAATCGCGAACTCGTGTGGGTGACGCGCGATGGAAAGGTTCAGGACGTCGATTCGACTTGGCAGGGTGGCTTCGGGTTCCCGAACATCTCACCGGACGGGACGCGGCTGGCGGTCTCGATCGCGAGCGGAGGGGCGAGCGACAATTGGACGAAGGAGCTCGATCGCGGGCCGAACGTCCGAATGACGTTCGAGGGGAGTATCAACGAGTTCCCAACATGGACGCCCGACGGACGATCTGTCACGTTCTACTCGAACGTGTCTGGTTCGCTCGACCTTTGGACGAAGCGCGCCGACGGTAGCGCGCCCGCCGTGCGCCTACTGCATCGAGCGCCCGGCTTGTCTGAGTCGGTTTGGTCGCCGGATGGAAGGTGGTTGATCTTCCGGGCCGAGAATGACATCCTGGCGGTGAGGCCGGGGGCAGACACCGTGCCGACGCCATTGATTGTGACGAAGTTTAAGGCGAGGTGCCCGACCCTCTCGCCCGACGGGCGGTGGCTCGCGTACGTGTCCAACGAGACAGGTCGCAACGAGATCTACGTAGTACCGTTTCCCAGTGCGAGCGCGGCGAAGTGGACGGTGTCGACGCGTGGTGGGACGGAACCGCGCTGGTCGCACAGCGGGCGGGAACTCTTCTACCGTGACGGCGTCGGAAGCATGATCTCAGTCGAGGTGAAGACGACACCGACGTTCTCTCATGGCCGCGAGACGTCGCTCTTTCCCACAGCGGCCTTCTTGTCGTCTCAGAACCATCAGCAGTACGCGGTGGCAAAGGATGACCGCCGGTTTCTAATGATTCGACCGTCACGTCAGAGAGTTCCGGAAAGACTGATTGTAGTTGAGAATTGGTTCGAGGAACTCAAGCCAAAGGCAAGTAAGTGAAGGCGGGGATCCAGTCTCAGTTGACGGCGACGGTGCGACGCACAGTTCGAGACGCGCTGCGAACGCGCCCTTCGCGCGTCGTGAATTCGCGAGTTCACTCACAGCACTGAAACACCCTCAAAAGCACCGCCCCGCCACGTGAGCCATCACATAGCGGGGCAATTTCCTATCCGATCAGTGGGCCATCGAGGAGTTGAACCTCGGACCTCACGCTTATCAGGCGTGCGCTCTAACCACCTGAGCTAATGGCCCTATCTAACAGTCTCGAAATAAA
>Ga0209014_10001995_pt1 | contig 11990 bp, 14 predicted proteins | sample BarGraNGADG00212_FD_184491 | JGI IMG/M metagenome (GOLD analysis project Ga0209014, IMG submission 184491) | Arctic peat soil microbial communities from Barrow, Alaska - Barrow Graham LP Ref core NGADG0002-212 (SPAdes) (version 2) | ecosystem: Environmental > Terrestrial > Soil > Wetlands >... | reverse complement strand
TACTCTGCCTTCCCTGCGGCGATTTCCTCAGCCATCTCTTTCCCGGCAAGACGATTGACGATGCCTGCTGCATCTGAAACGCTCATTCCTGCGTTAACAACCGTTCCAGATGATGCACCAGATAAAAGGGTATATTGAGCAATCTGAAAGGGCGCTCAACTTTATTCACTTTGGCCACCAGTTGATTCACGGACGGCTTGGCAGAACTAATCTTAACGGCCTGGTCGGCTTGCTTTTTCACGACATACGAGTGTAACGACTTAATCGTGCCCCCCGAACCCGATTTTACCTCTACGGGAAACACCCTATTTGAACAGGGAAAAAGGAAGTCAACCTCGGCTTGAAAGCATGTTGCGAATTAAAGTGGCACATATTATGACAAAATATGAATTAAAGTCAATGATTTTAAATCTGAAGAACGTCCGGCAGGAGGGATCCTATCGTCTCTACCACCTGATTTTTAGTCATGCTCAATTTCCCGCTTATCCAATGGGATGATTTTGTGGTATAGAGCAAATATATTTACTGGAGGGTTCATTCATGTACGAAGTCACCATCCGGAAATCCTTTGCCGCCGCGCATCTGCTCCGGGAGATCGGCGGCAAGTGCGAAGCGCTCCACGGACACAACTTTATCGTTGAGATCTCGGCCGCCGCCGCCGAGCTCAATGGAGAGGGTCTCCTGATCGATTTCCGTCTGCTGAAGCGCTGGACCGATGAGGTTCTTGAAGAGCTCGATCACAAATATCTGAATGAACTTCCTTTTTTCAAAGATGTGAACCCCTCGTCCGAACAGATCGCCCGTTTCCTCTATGAAAGGATCGGAGAAAAGGCAAAGCCGGCGAAGACCCCTCTCTCCCGCGTGACCGTCTGGGAGTCGGAGAACGCCCGCGTCTCCTACAGCCTATGATCGACATCCAGAACATGAAGGACGAACGGAATATCGACATCCAGAAGGTCGGGGTCAAGGGGCTCAAATACCCCATCATTGTGCTGGACCGCGCCCACGGGACGCAGCCGGTCAACGCCACGATCAACATGTATGTGAACCTCCTCCGCCGCTTCAAGGGGACGCACATGAGCCGCTTCGTCGAGGTCCTCAACGAAATCCGGGAGCAGGTGAACATCCGGACATTCCACAGCATCCTGGAAAAGATCCGGACCAAACTGCGTGCCGAATCGGCCCATATCGAAATCGAATTCCCCTACTTTATCGAGAAGACCGCCCCAAGGTCCGGCGCGAAGAGTCTGATGGAATACCACTGTCAGTTTATAGGGACCTGCAACGACAGCGACATGGATTTCCAGGTGGGGATGGTCGTCCCGGTGACAACCGTCTGCCCCTGCTCCAAGGAGATCAGCCGCTCCGGCGCTCACAACCAGCGGAGCATCGTCACCGTCCGGGTAAGGTTCCGTAAATTCTTCTGGATCGAGGACGTGATCAAACTGATCGAAAAGTCGGCCAGCGGCGAAGTTTACTCCCTTCTGAAACGGATCGACGAGAAATTCGTCACGGAAAATGGTTATGAAAACCCGATGTTTGTCGAGGATGTCGTCAGAAACGTTGCCGGCCGACTCAGTCAGGATGAAAATTTCACCTGGTACAGCGTGGAGGCGGAAAATTTTGAAAGCATCCACAACCACAGCGCCTACGCCTGCGTGGAGAAGGAATAACCATGGGGAATGAAAGCGAGTTTTTCAATCTGTACCGTCACGGCTTCATCCGGGTCGCCGTCTGCATCCCGGAGGTCAAGGTGGCGGATACCGGATTCAACGCCGGAGAGACCATTCGCCTCGCCCGCGAGGCCGCGGACCGGAAAGCCATTTTCGCACTCTTTCCCGAACTCGGCTTGTCCGCCTATTCCAACGATGACCTCTTCCAGCAGGAGGCCCTCCTGCAGGGGGTCATCCGCGCGATCGAGCGGATCGCCCGCGAGACGGAAGCCCTCAACCTGATCCTCGTCGTCGGCGCGCCGCTGCAAGTCGACTCCCACCTCTTCAATTGCGGAATCGTTCTCTGCCGGGGCCGCATTATGGGGGTTGCGGTGAAGTCCTACCTCCCCAACTACCGGGAATTTTACGAGGGGCGTCAGTTCAGCCCCGCCGAAGAGGCGCTTGCGAAAACCATTTGCCTCTGCGGCCAGCGCGAGATCCCGTTCGGCGCCGACCTTCTTTTCGATGTTTCCAACATCCGCCATTTCCGCTTTTTCCTGGAAATGTGTGAGGACGTCTGGGTCCCCATCCCTCCCTCCTCCTTTGCCGCGCTGGCCGGAGCGACCGTGATCGGGAACCTCTCCGCCTCCAACGTGACGATCGGGAAAGCGGAATACCGGCGGAGCCTGACCGCGAACCAGTCCGCCCGCTGCGTCGCCGCCTATCTTTACGCCGCGGCCGGCCCCGGGGAATCGACGACGGACGTAGCCTGGGACGGCCACGCCATGATCTGTGAAAACGGCAACCTTCTCGCCGAATCGGAGAGATTTGTGGACGGCTCCCGGATGATCCTCGCCGACCTCGATCTGGACCGTCTTGCCCAGGATCGGATGCGGCAGACCACTTTCGGCCGGAACGCCTTCACCCACCGCGAGGCCCTGTTGAGGTTCCGTCGGGTCGAAATGAATTTGGATCCCGGCGGCGAACGCCTGCTCCTCGACCGCGAATACGCCCGTTTCCCCTACATCCCGACGGACCCCGCCAAGCGGGAACAGCGCTGCTATGAGGCCTACAACATCCAGGTTCAGGGGCTCTCCCAGCGCCTGAAGTCCTCCGGAATCGACAAGGTCGTGATCGGCGTCTCCGGGGGACTCGACTCCACCCATGCACTGATTGTCGCCGCACGGATGACGGACAGGCTGAAGCTGCCCCGCTCCCACGTGCTGGCCTATACGATGCCCGGTTTCGCGACATCCGACAAGACCCATCACAACGCCCTCTGCCTGATGAAGGCGCTCGGGGTGGAGGTGAATGAGATCGACGTCCGGCCAAGCTGCATGCAGATGCTCAAAGATATCGGACACCCCTACGCGGAGGGAAAAACGGTTTATGATATCACTTTTGAAAACATCCAGGCCGGGGAGAGGACCTCGCACCTCTTCCGCATCGCCAATTGGAGAAACGCCCTCGTGGTCGGCACGGGCGACCTGAGCGAACTCGCCCTCGGCTGGTGCACCTACGGCGTTGGCGACCACATGTCCCACTACAATGTGAACGCCAGCGTTCCCAAGACCCTGATTCAGCATCTGATCCGCTGGGTCGCGCGGTCCGTGCAATTCTCTCCCGAGGCCTCCGCGATCCTCCTCGATATCCTCGAGACGGAGATCAGCCCCGAGCTGATCCCGGGCGATGTGGGGGCCCAGCCCTCCCAGAGGACGGAAGAGATCGTCGGCCCGTACGAACTCCAGGATTTCAACATTTTCTACACAACGCGCTTCGGTTATCTCCCAACCAAGATCGCCTTCATGGCCTATTGCGCCTGGCGGGACAAGACGCGGGGAGACTGGCCCGACGTCCCCGAGTCGAAGAGAAACGCCTACACGATCGGCGAGATCCGCCACTGGCTGGAGGTCTACCTCTACCGGTTCTTCCAGATCAGCCAGTTCAAGCGCTCCTGCGCCCCCAACGGCCCCAAGGTCGGTTCGGGCGGGTCCCTATCACCGCGGGGAGATTACCGGGCGCCGAGCGACAGCGAGGCCGCCGTCTGGCTGGAAGATGCACAGAGAATTCCGGAAAAGGATGAGGAATGAAACAGGAACAATACAAGGATTTCGACGCCACAGAACTCTTCTGCCCCAAGTGCAGGCGCGCCGTCCCGGTGCGGAAACGCCTCCTCCTCGTTCTTTCGAACGGGGAGAAATATGACTACACCTGCGTCTACTGCGGGACTTCCGTGGGTGACAAGATGGTTTCGGAACGGGACAACATCCGAGTCCTGCTGAAATGAAAAGGGGCGGCCCATGGCCGCCCCTCTCGTTATGTTCATGGCTCGACCAGCTCACCATGACATCTTCGTCTGTCACCCCGAGCCTGTCGAGGGGTGCATCGTGGCGCTTACAAAGTCGTCAATCCTCCTGCAATTCCGGGATCCCCGCATAGTGGTCGAGGGCCTCCGGATTCTTCAGGGCGTCCTTGTTCTGAACGGCCTGTCCTTCGATCACCTTCTTCACCGAAAGCTCGACCTTCTTCATGTTCAGGGTGTACGGGATGTCCGGCACGGCAATGATCTTGGACGGAACGTGGCGCGGGGATGCGTTCACGCGGATCATCTTTCGGATCCGGTCCCGCAGCTCATCGGTGAGCTCCTTCCCCGGCGCCATCTTGACGAAGAGAATGATGCGGACGTCGTTCTTCCAGTTCTGTCCGACGACGATGCTGTCGGCAATCCCCTCGATGTTCTCGACCTGGCGGTAGATCTCCGCCGTTCCGATCCGGACGCCGCCGGGGTTCAGCGTCGCGTCGGAGCGGCCGTAGATCACGACGCCGCCCCGCTCGTTGATGAGGATGTAATCACCGTGCCGCCAGACATTCGGATAGACCTCGAAATAGGCGGCCCTGTATTTCTTGTGTCCCGGATCGTCCCAGAAGTAGATGGGCATCGAGGGGGAAGGCGCCGTGCAGACGAGCTCGCCCTGTTGGTTGATCACCGGCTTGCCGTTCTCGTCGAAGGCCTCGACCTTCATCGCAAGGCCCCGGCATTGGAGTTCTCCGGAATAGACCGCTCCCATCGGGTTTCCCAGCGCGAAGCAGCCGTTGATATCCGAGCCGCCGGAGATGGAGGAGAGCTGAAGATCTTCCTTGATCTCCCGGTAGATGAACTCGAACCCATCCTCGGAGAGGGGCGACCCTGTCGAGAGGATGGTTTTGAGGGCGGAAAGGTCATATTCTTTGCCCGGCCGGACCCCCTCGCTCATCAACGCGGCAATGTAACCGGCGCTGGTCCCGAAAACCGTGATCCCTTCCTCCTGGGCCGTACGCCACAGGACGCCCGGGTCCGGATGGAACGGGTTCCCATCATAGAGGAGGAGTTTCGCGCCGACGCCGAGCGAGCTCACGAGCCAGTTCCACATCATCCAGCCGCAGGTGGTGAAATAGAAGATCGTATCCTCCCGTTTGAGGTTTGTATGGAGGATCAGTTCCTTCAAGTGGTGGATCAGGATGCCGCCGGCGCTCTGCACCATGCACTTCGGCAGACCGGTCGTCCCCGAGGTAAACATGATGTAGAGCGGGTGTTCGAACGGGAGCTGCTCGAAATGGATTTTCAGGCCGCTTTCCGGCGCGCGGAAATTCTTATAATGGACGGCATTGTGCAGGCCGCTGATATCAGGATCCTTTTCTGTATAGGAAACGACGACGACCTTCTCGATCGAGGGAAGATCCTTGATGATCTCCGCCACACGAGAGATCGAATCGAGGCTCTTCCCTTTGAAGAAGTAGCCGTTGGCGACGAAAAGAACTTTCGGTTTGATCTGCCCGAAACGGTCCAGCACGCCCTTGATCCCGAAATCGGGAGAGCAGGAGGACCACACCGCCCCTATGCTTGTCGCGGCGAGCATCGCCGTGACGGCTTCGGGCATGTTCGGCATGAATCCGACGACGCGGTCGCCGGGCCCAACCCCACACGCCTTAAGACTCTTCGCCAGTCTGGCCACCTCATCATACAGTTCGGCGTAGGTCATCTTCACCGCCGGGTGATCCTCGCCCTTAAAGATGAGGGCCACGGAATCATCCCGGAAGCGCAGCAGGTTTTCCGCAAAGTTCAGACGGGCGCCCGGAAACCACTTTGCCCCGGGCATTTTTTTTTCGTTATCGATCACCCGATCATAGCTACGGGAGGCATTGATACCGACGAAATCCCAGACCGCTGCCCAGAAATCGGGAATATGATCCACCGACCAGGCATACAGGCCGTCATAATCGGTGAAAGTCTGCTCGTGTCGGTCATTTACGAACGACATGAAGCGGTACATGTTGCTGTTCCTGACGCGTTCCTCCGAAGGCTTCCACAACATCTTCCCCATCTCAGACCCTCCCTGTTTTATGAACAATGATCTGCCTCTCATCAAGCGGCAGGCTGAAGGTTCCCTGAAAACCCGCGTAAGAAACTTTTGTCACGGTGACGATCTCTTTTTTTCCAAAGCTTTTTTTAGTTTATCGGCGAGGGCGCCCATCCCTCCCGCTGCGGCTTCATCGCGATAGACGACAATCTGCTCCCGGGAGGCGGCCGTTCCTTCCATGTAATCTCCCAGAACTCCCCGGCTGTGAACATCCTCATGGCAGTAAGCGCAGAGGTTTTCCCAGTTGCTTCCGTCCGGAGGGTTGTTGTTGTGATTGCCGTCTTTATGATGGACGGTCAGGAGGTGGCGGTTCACGGCATCAAACTCTCTTCCGCAACGGCCGCAGATCAGACCGTGCAGGGCCAGTGACCTCTCCCGGTACTCCTCCCCGCCGGATTGCTGCAACACCTTGATCTCCCGGACGACCTCTTCGGCCGACCGAGCGGGTCTGGCCTTGTCCTGAAGAGTCTGAACCCGGACCCGTCCCCCCCTGCTCCCATACGTTACACTGGCCATACCAACCCTCCGGTTGCCTGGTTTCGCGGTTTTATGCCCAATCAAGGCGACCTATGACGAACGGCCGCCCTTTCCTTCCGGACAATCGCCCGTGAGGCAGTCGATAAAGACCCGGACCCCCCTGCCTACCGCCATGGAGGTCCGAAGGGTGCGCGCAAAGGGGAAACTCATCCGGCGCCGGAGAACCTCCTCGAGCCCGAGGAAAACGCCAACGATCCCCTGAATCCGCCTCAGGGTCAGAGAAATTTCGGCGACCTGTCGGTGGACGGTGGTCGACGTCTGGTTGATGTTGGTCGTGATCTCCTCCAGATTCTTCATGATCAGCGGCAGTCTCTGATTGAAAAGCCGGAGGGTCAAGGCCATCTCCCGTGCCGTACGCAGGATCTGAATGAGAAAGGGAATGCAAAGTCCGGCGATAAGCAGAAAGACGACACTCAATAGGATCAAAATGTTGTCGGTCACAGCGTCACTCCTTCATTGGATGTTCAGATGGGTTTGTTCTGTTCCTCCCGGAAGGCGCCGACCCCTGCTTCGATGGCCTTCTTCAGCCGGTTTTTCCCATCCTGCAAGGTCTCTTTCCCCCGGCCGGCCAGCTCGCCCACCTCCTCCACCTTCTCTTTTGCCGTCTCCTCCAGTTCCTTCAGGCGCTCTACAGTCGCCTCGTAAGCCTCGCGGCTCTTTTCAACGGCATGGCCGTACTCCTCTTTCGCTTTGGAAAGGAGTTCATCGGCCTTCTGCCCTATCTCCTCGCGTGTTTCCTTCCCGCTTTTCGGCGCGTACAGGATACCGATCACCGCTCCGATCAGACCGCCAACGACAAGACCTCCAATAAAATCACAATTTTTGCTCATGACATTACCTCCTCTTCTGGTTCGTTATCTTCTGGTTCGTTCATCCTGACCATGACTGATGTTTTTCAACTTGAAAACCGATGCCGGCTGGGTTGCATCGACGGCATGGATCATACAACAACGTGGCCGTTGCCGTCAAATAACAATTTGGGGTGTAAAATAGAGGTATTTCAGGCAAAAAAAACGGCCGCATGCGGATGCCGGCCGTCTTTTTTGTAATGCTTACGATCCTACTTTGTCGCAGGAGCCTCGGGTGCTGCCGGAGCCGCCGGAGTTGCCTCAGGGGCCGGAGCAGGTACAGGTGCGGGAGCCGGAGCTGTAGTCTCAGCAGGCTTTTGCTCTTCCGCCTTCTTGCAGCCAACAACTGCAAACGATAAAGTCATGAAGAAAAGCGTTGAAAGAATAATAGCAGATACCTTTTTCATCGACATGTCACCTCCTTTCACAGATTTTAATCCCGATGCCGATTTGCAGATGCATAACCGATATCGTCTGGTAAAATACGCTTTATTTTTACCTTGTCAAGACAAATTTATCATTATATAAGCGGACCACTTGCAAAATATCAGGATTCGTGACTTTTATAAGAGCATCAAGGACGGGAGAGGCAGATGATCCTGGGTATTGATGTGGGCGGCACACACACGGATGCGGTTCTGATCGATCACTTCAGGGTCCTGAAAAAGGCCAAGGTCCTCACAAACCCGGAAAACCTTTTGACTTCCCTTCTCGAGGTCACAACCGAGCTGGTGGATGAGGCAAGCATCGATCAACTGGAAAGGGTTGTCCTCAGTACCACGATTTCCACCAATGCAATCGTCCAACACAAGGTCGATCCCGTGGGAATCATGGCGGTCAGCGGTCCCGGTCTTCCCCCTGCCCTTCTTCAACTCGATCCGAACACCCATATCCTTTCCGGCTATGTGAACCATCGCGGCATCGAAATGGCGCGCATCGACAGAGAAGAGGCCTCCCGCATCGCTTCCCGTTTTCGTTCCGAAGGGATCCGGAATGTCGGCATCGTCGGAAAATTTTCCACACGAAATCCCACACAGGAGCTGGAACTTCACGAGATTGTCCGGAAGCTTGTCCCCGATCCGCTCCAACACGTCTCTTTGGGTCACCGGATGTCGGGGCGCCTCAATTTCCCCCGGCGGATCGCCACCACCTATCTCAACGAAGCGATCTGGAGACCCTATCAAAAATTTGTCACGCAGGTTCTTCACTTCGTCCACGCACGGAAAATCACGATTCCGATCTATATCCTGAAAGCAGACGGAGGAACATTCGACATCGCGCAATCCGTGGAATATCCTGTCCAGACGATCCTTTCCGGCCCCGCAGCCAGCATCATGGGAATCCTGGCTACAACCGGCTGCAGCAGCGACGCCATCGCCCTCGATATCGGCGGCACGACGACGGATATCGCCCTCTTCGCCGACGGAGTCCCCCTGCTCGAAGCCTTCGGCGTCACCATTGAAGGCCACCGAACACTGATCCGGGGATTGCGAACCAAGTCGATCGGCGTCGGCGGCGACAGCGTCATCCGCGTTCGGGAAGGAAGGATCTTCATCGGACCTGAACGGGAAGGAGCCGCCGCGGCTTGCGGAGGGCCGTTCCCGACGCCAACGGATGCGATGATCGTTCTCGGAATGACCGTGATCGGCGACGCGGAAAAGGCTGCTGCCTCTCTCGCCCCCATTGCCGCCGCGCTGAATTGCCCGGTCGTCGACGCGGCCCGGGCCATCTTTGACGAGACCTGCCGGAAGATCGCCGGCCATGTCCGCGCTGTTCTCGATGAGATCAACAACCAGCCGGTCTATACCATCCATGAAATTCTGGAGGGCAAGAAGCTGAATCCCCGGACGCTCTATGTCGTCGGTGGACCTGCAGGCCCGCTCGCGCCTGAGCTGGGCAGGCTGCTCGACTGTGAAGTGCATATCCCCATCCATGCCGAGGTGGCCAATGCCATCGGGGCCGCCCTCGCCCGGACTACAGCGGAGATGACCCTTCTCGCCGACACCGAGCGGCGGACGCTGACCATCGCGGAAGAGGGCTTCCAGGTCCCCATTCCACCTGATTTCACGATGGAAGATGCCGTCCGCATCGGCCGGGAAAAGCTCCGGGAGAAGGTCTTGAGCATGGGTGCCGCCGAAGAGGAACCGGAGATCGAGGTGGTTGAAGCCCAGGAATTCAACATGGTCCGGGAGTTCTGTACGACCGGAAAGAATATCCGGGTCAAGGTCCAGGTCAAGCCGGGCTGTATCGCCGACCTCAAACGGGGGGGGACCCTATGCCGATGAAACCGCAAAAACGAACGGGCCTGGTTTTCTTCCCCGCCTTCGACTGGGCCATCTCGCCGAACCACCCTGAACGGGAGGAGCGTCTCCTCTATACCCAGGATCAGGTCTTCGAGGAGGGCCTCCTCGATTTTGATAACATCCGCGAATACAAACCGGGGATCGCGACGGCAGAGGATATCAACCGGGCGCACATCTGCGTCCCCGATGCGATGAGCGTCGTGACCGAATCCCACCTCATCTCGGCGGGCGGCGCCATTACCGCGGCGCAGAAGGTCCTCTCTGGCGAAGTCGACAACGCCTTCGCCCTGGTCCGGCCTCCGGGTCATCACGCCATGCTCGTCGTCCATGGCGCCCGCGGCTTCTGCAATGTCAACATCGAAGCGATCATGATCGAATATATCCGCCGTCATTACGGACCGAAACGGATCGCCGTCGTCGATACGGACTGCCACCACGGCGACGGCACCCAGGACATCTACTGGAACGACCCGGATACCCTCTGCATCTCCATCCACCAGGACGGCCGGACGCTCTACCCGGGAACCGGTTTCCGCGACGAATTCGGCGGGCCCAACGCCCTCGGGGCGACCGTCAACATCCCGCTCCCCCCGCAGACCTCGGATAAGGGTTTTCTCATGGTCCTCGACCGGGTGATCCTGCCCATCCTGGACGCGTTCAAGCCGGATTTGATCATCAACTCCGCCGGCCAGGACAACCACTACACCGACCCAATCACGAACATGCGTTTCTCCGCGCAGGGATACGCCCTCCTCAACGAAAGGCTCGCCCCGGACATCTGCGTCCTGGAGGGGGGCTATTCCATCGAAAAGGCGCTCCCCTATGTCAATGTCGGAATCATCCTGGCCATGGCCGGACTCGATTACAGCCATGTCCGCGAGCCGGATTACGACCCTCTCTCCCTCCGCCAGTCGTCTGACATCACGAGGACGATCGAAGAGGAAGCGAATGCGGTGATGGGTCTCTGGAGGGACCGACATGAGATGAAGAAAAGACTCGTCGGCGCCAACCGCTACGTGAAGCGGAAAAAATTCATCTTTTACGACACGGACGGCATCCGCGAGCGGCAGGAGGAAACGGTCCGCGTCTGCGACGACTGCGGCGGGCTCGTCATGATCGAGTCGGTCGCCGATACCGGGAACAGCGTCTTCGCCGTCATCCTGCCCGGAAGATGCTGTCCGGAATGCCGGAGCAACGGGGAGATGTTCTTCGAGAGGACAAACCGTGGAAAACACGTCCGGGTCTATTTTCAGGACCGGGAACGGGGCGTCTGTCTCGTCAAATGACGGCACTCCCTCTTCCTGCCCGTGCCGGACATGACGCCATGAAACATGTGCTTATTCACGACCCTCGGAACCGGCACTGGATGCAATTCACACGTTACGAAAAGGCCAGGGCCTCCTGCCCGGACTCCGATGACGTTCTGCTGTACAACGAAAAGGGAGAGGTGACGGAATCCTGCATCGCCAACGTTGTGATTCTCCGCAAGGGCCGATGGGTAACGCCGCCGGTACGCTAAAGCTTTTCTATAGAAAGGAAGCCGATCATGAAACCGGTGACAACCATTGTCGTGTTGCTTTTGGTGGCCATTTCCATTGCCCATTTACTGAGGCTAATTCTTCAGGTGGACATCGTTGCAAATGGGATGAACATTCCTATCTGGTTGAGCATCTTGGGATGTATTGTCCCTACTGTACCGGCGTTCATGCTGTGGCGGGAGAATAGATTGTAAAATCTTATTCCTCACAATTCGGCAGAGTAATGAAAAGTTGATGATTCCGGCTGGTAATACCAACCTTGTTGTGGTCGATTGCTATGATGCATGGGAGGACCTCAAAGCAGGGGCAGAAAACGATTAGGGAGAAAAGAATCAATGAATATTTCTAAATGGTTGGATGAAAAGGAAGCAGAGAACTTGGATGTATCTCAAATCGCATTGCCTAAAGACCTGTCTTATGATGAAGTCCCGAATGAAACTATTTTTTTCGAAGAGATTAATCCTTGCGGGATTTTCTGTACAGGCAATCATCCCTTTTCTACGGTCGAGCGCTTTGGACACTGGTACTATTGCAGAGGTCGAGGCAAGGAGGCCGGCATTCACTCGTCAGGAATGGAATGGAGGTTTTTTACAAAAGATAGAGAACTCGCTGTCAAAACAGCAAAATCACACATAGAATAAATTGTTGAGCGCAGCCAATTGGGGACGCCATGGTTCTTCCTGAAAGTGAGCTTTTCGATGCATAATATCCCTGT
>Ga0209014_10001992_pt1 | contig 12012 bp, 8 predicted proteins | sample BarGraNGADG00212_FD_184491 | JGI IMG/M metagenome (GOLD analysis project Ga0209014, IMG submission 184491) | Arctic peat soil microbial communities from Barrow, Alaska - Barrow Graham LP Ref core NGADG0002-212 (SPAdes) (version 2) | ecosystem: Environmental > Terrestrial > Soil > Wetlands > Peat... | reverse complement strand
CGATCAGGTCGGCTGCCACCTTGGAATTTATCATCGGAGGCGTGCCAATTTCAAATTTCAGCTCATAATTCCCACCCAGGCTCCGGGTGATCTCAAAGGCGCGCCTAATCTCGGCATGGATCTGCTCCTGGACCCTTTTCTCGGTAAAGCGCAATGTACCGGTTAATTTTACCCGTTCCGGGATGACATTTTCCGTAAAGCCTCCATTGAGAGAACCTATGCTTATAACGGCCGGGTCAAATGGATCAATGCGACGTGAGATAATCCCATTGAGCGCCAGGATGACATGCGCGGCAAGGTAAAACGGGTCGATGGTCTGATGCGGGTGCGCACCATGCCCGCCTTTGCCAATGATCTCCGCGAACCAGGAATCCACTCCACCGGAGGCGGGTCCGGAATGGATGCGGATGGCTCCGGCTGGTGCGGTCGGGTCCACGTGCAGCGCGATGACCAGGTCCACTCCCTCCATCACACCCTCCTGGATCATGCGTGGCGCGCCGCTCAAGCCTTCTTCGTCGGTGACTTCTTCAGAAGGCTGCATTAAGAATCTATTCGTCCCTGGGAATTTTTCGCCAGCAATCAAGGTTGCTGCGCCGAGAGCCATGGCCATATGACCATCATGCCCGCAGGCGTGCATCACTCCGGAGTTTTGGGAGGCATATGGCACCTGGTTGGATTCCTGCAGGGGCAATGCATCCATGTCGGCGCGGATGGCAACGATCGGCTTCCCAACTCCGAGCTCAGCCACCACCCCGGTCCGCCCTAAGCCGCGCCTAACGCGATAGCCCAATTGCTCCAGAATTTCAGCCACTTTGGCAGATGTACGGGTTTCTTTGAAGCCAAGTTCCGGATGCATGTGGAAATCCCTGCGCCAGCTGCTCATTTGATCCAGGATCGCTCTTGCTTTTTCCAGCATATTCACCTGCCCGTTTTGAAATTTTAAAAATTATCGTCCGAAATTACTTAACCAATTCTATATCTGCAGCCTTCATCAATGCGTCCAATTCGCGCTCCTGGGCGGCTTCGAGCGGCGGGACCTGGTGTTCACGCAGGAGCTTTTCAGCCTCTGCCTGCGCCCGTTCGACGAAACCTAGTCTTCCCGCATTTTCCCATGCTTCCCAGGATCCCCGTTCGGCAAGCTTTGTTAAATAAACCTCGCCGGATCTGAGGTATTTCATGGTGTGCTTCTGACCGAGAAAATTGCGCGTGGATGACATGGCTGACGCGATCACATCCACCGCCAGTGCATCTGCGTCTGCGGCAATGCCTTTGCGGATACGATAAATACTCCCGGCAAATTCGTTATCGGCCACCATCTGGGCATATGATCCCATTACCCCCGCCTCCATTTCGCCAATGCCGGATAATTCATCCGCGCCTGCCAGGGCGGGAATGGCGGCGTTCAGGGCGCGTTCAAACCCATCCTGAGCGTCCAGCCCATGCGCATTGGTGGAAAATCCATAAACATTGACCGGCAGCCCATACCGATGTCCGATTTGTACTGTACCTGCGGAAGCCATCCCCATTTCGACTCCGCCCCAAACAGAAAGCCCGCTGCGAGGTTCCATCATCGCAAGGCGGCCGCAGTAAATGATCGGTAGGCCCGGGTGGACGAGTTCTGCCAGAACTAGTGCCGCCAAAACTTCTGCATTCTGTTGGGTAATGGCTCCGGAAATTGAGAACGGTGCAGTCGTGCCTGCGGTGGGACAAGGCAGCGGGGCAAAAGCGATTCCCTGGCGGGCGATTTCCATGATCGCCTCGGCCTCATGATCGGGTATGCTCAACGGGCTTACTGGAGAAAGCGACAAGGTCAACACTTCCGCGGGAGGACCGATCAGCTCTGCCATTTTTACTGCGTAGCGGACTTCGCCAGCAAACTGCACGCCCGGTCCCTGGAGTGGTTTTAGAGTATAGGCTAACGAATGCCGGTACATCGCCAGTGACATGACTCCACCCGGGACTTCTGTGGGGGTAAAGAAAGGAGTAATGGTGTGACAATTCTCAAGAGCGTCCAGCAGGCGGGTTGAGTCTTTTACGTCTTGAACTACAGCCAGGCGGCGTGTGCCTGACGCTGCGTCGTAAATTTGTGGAGCGCCACCCAGATTATGGAAATACAAGTTCCCTTCTCCAAGCGTCTTGACAGCCCCACCCCGCCCTCGAATGGTTGTTCTCTTCCCAGCCAGCGCAATGCAGCGCTCCACCAATTCGGGTGGGAGCAGGACCCGTGTCTCATGCACTTTGGCGCCGGCGTCAGTCAAAAGAGTGCGGCTTTTTGGCTCGGTCAGCACCACACCGGTCTCAGCCAGGATTCGCAGGGTTGCCTGGTGGATGGCTTCGATTTCGTTATCGTCCAGGATGGAAAGACGGATCATTTGGGGTCTCCATAATTACCGACCAAAGCTGCTATTACACTTCAAGGATTTTCGTAGATTAATAATTATTTCTAATGACTAAAGTCGATACTACTTTTCGAGGTACTTCGCCAGAAAAGCCACGCGGCGCTGTTCAGAATCCAGGACGTTTTCCAGCTTTAGAAAAGCATGACCCTCGTCCTCGTAAACAACCAGCTCCACTTCCTTCCCCAAATTCTTCAATGCCTCATGCGCTTCAATCGAATCACTGACCGGGCAGCGTTGGTCCAGCCGGCCGGCGATCAATTGCACCGGGGCTGTCACCCGGTGAAGGAAGAAATATGGCGACCGGTCTACCCACAGGTCATGGTCATCTTCGGGGTTTCCAAAATTTTCGTAATCCCAATGCTGGAGGTCAGGGCGGATATATTTGTGATTGGTGAACCAATTGATAAAGGGTACAACCGCAGATCCGGCTGCCCAGAGGTGCGGATATTTCGTCAGGCAGGTCATGGTAAGGTACCCGCCATGGCTGCGCCCGGTGATCCCGATCTTTTCCGGGTCCGCCAGTCCATTTTGGAGCAGGAAATTTGCACCTGCCGCAACGTCATCATTGTCCACCCCCCCGAAATCGAACCGGCTGGCTTCCTGCCAGGCGCGCCCGTAACCGGTGGATCCGCGGTAATTGGGCACCAGCACAACCCAGCCCCGCGAGGCCATATGGGCCATCAGGGGATACCAGGTCATTTCAAAAAACCAATCCGGACCCCCATGAATTAGGATCGCGGCCGGACCGGTTTTCTGGACCTGCGGCTTGAATAGAAGGGCCGGGACAGGGGTGCCATCCATCCCTGGATAAAAGATTTCCTCTGGCATGGCGAAAGGGAAATCTGCCAAATCATCCGGCAGGGAATTGGTTAACTGGGTAAACGTCCCATCCGGGAGGGAGAGTGACCAAAGGTCATCCGGATGGCGCGGGTTATCGAAGGCAAAGACGATCCGGCAGCCATCTGGAGTAAATAGAGGCAGGTAATGGACCCCCTGCTCAAGCCGGTAAAGCTCTGCAGGGTTGCCAGGTTTCTGAACCGCCAGCCAGGATACTGTGCCGAGGTTGTAGATATATACCAGCCGGCTACCGTCAGGCGACCAGGCTGGAAACTGCTTCTCCCCGTTCCCATCCGTCAGCCATAATATTTGTTGAGTGGCAAGGTTGAAAATGCCAATATTATTGAATCCCTGGATATCTGATGTAAATGCCAACCGGGTGCCATCCGGTGACCAGCATGGCTGCCCGGCGTCAATCGGTCCATCAACATCAGAAATCCTGTACACTCCACTTCCATCCGCAGGATTAACTATATAAACGTTGAAATCAATCCCCCCCGCCTCCACCGACACCGCCAACTTCGATCCGTCGGGGGACCAGCGCACCTTCCAAGCCGGGTAGCCAGCATCCAGGACAATGCGTGCTTTCCCGCCCGCAGCAGGGATTACGTAGACATCAAACTGCCCGGATTCATCGGAAATATAGGCGATATATTTACCGTCCGGAGACCAGGAGAAATTTGCCTGCAACGAGCCTTTTGGATGCGGTGTCAGGTCTTGTTGTTCTCCGGTGGCAATATCCAGGACAATAAGGTGGTAGGCTTCGCCTCCATCAAAATCAACAGTGAAGGCCAGGTGCCGGCCGTCGGGAGAGTAGCGAGGGTTGAACTTCCCTCCGGATCCTTGTGAAATCAGATGCGGACTAGTTTTGCCCCCGCCCGCCTTTGAACCGGGACTGCCCAACAGCAAAAGCTCGTAGATCTCCCAGCGTCCCTCCGGATTCCAGGAAAAAGCCACGCGTTCACCATCAGGCGAAACGTCGAAACCCATTTCCACTTCAACACATGGAACGCGCAACAAAACCCCAAGGTCAATCATGGCCTATTTTCCATTTCAGACTTTGTGACAGGCAACCCAATGGCTGGGCGCGGCAAGCCGCCATTCAGGGACTTCATCGCTGCATTGCTGGTCAGCCAGCGGGCAGCGCGGGTGGAAACGGCAGCCTGAGGGCGGGTTGATCGGGCTGGGCACATCCCCCGCCAGGATGATCCGGCGGCGGGCACGGTCCTTCCTGGGATCGGGGACCGGGACGGCAGAAAGCAACGCGATGGTATAGGGGTGGAGTGGATGCTCGTAAAGCTCATTTCGATCAGCCAATTCAGCCATCAAACCGAGATACATGACCGCCACCCGGTCGCAAATGTGTCTGACCATGCTGAGATCATGGGCGATAAAGAGGTAAGTTAAACCAAATCGGTCCTGCAAATCTTCGAGCAGGTTTACCACCTGAGCCTGGATGGAAACGTCCAATGCAGAAATGGGTTCGTCGCAAACAATAAATCTCGGGTCTGATGCCAGGGCGCGCGCCACGCCGATCCGTTGGCGCTGACCACCCGAGAATTCATGCGGAAACCGGTTGATGAGACGTCCACTTAATCCAACCAGCCCCATCAATTCCTGGACGCGTTCAACCCGTTCCGCTTCGGTTTTAAATAAATGATGGACACGCAATGGCTCGCTGACGATGGAATGGACCGTCCAGCGCGGGTTAAGCGAAGCATATGGATCTTGGAAAATCATCTGCGCAATGCGGCGCACCAGCAGCATTTCCCTGCCCTTGGCAGACCTCACGTTGTGTCCGTCGATCACAACTCCGCCAGCAGTCGCCGGATAAAGCCCGAGCAGTGTCCGCCCCGCGGTGGTCTTGCCGCAACCGCTTTCACCCACCAGTCCAAGAGTTTCCCCCTGGTCGATGGTGAACGAAATCCCATCCACAGCACGCACAGCGCCCACCTTGCGCTGGATGATGATCCCTCGCATGACCGGGAAATGTTTGGTGAGGTTTTCGACACTAACAAGAGGCTGAGTCCCGTTCATCTCGGCGCTCCGGTCTTTATGTCCACCCAGCAGGCAATGTTGTGATGGTTTTCCCCAACGGGAGTCAGGGGCGGGTTTTCAGTCTTGCAGCGTTCGATGGCAACCTCGCAGCGAGCTGAAAACGGACAACCATGTGGCTCCACCAGCAGACTGGGAGGCGCCCCGGGGATAGACTTGAGCCTGCGGTCGCGGCGGCGGTCAACACGCGGCAGGGCTCCCAACAAGGCGCTGGTGTAAGGATGGCAGGGATCTTCGTACAAGTCAATTACGCTGGCTTCTTCAACGATAAAACCTGCATACATAACCATGACCCGGTCGGCAATCCCGGCAACCACTCCCAGGTCATGCGTGATCCAGATGACTGCCATGTGGACCTGGTCCCGAATTTTTGTTACCAGTTCAACGATCTGGGCCTGGATGGTCACGTCCAACGCTGTGGTCGGTTCATCGGCTATCAGCAGGCTGGGATTGCATGCCAGCGCCATTGCGATCATCACCCTCTGGCGCATCCCGCCGGAGAACTGGTGGGGGTAATCTCCCAGGCGGTTGGACGGGTCCGAAATGCCGACCATTTCCAGCAACTCCACACTGCGTGCGTTGGCTGCTTTCTGATCCATTCCCATGTGCCTGCGTAACGACTCACTGATCTGCCGACCGATGCTTAACACCGGATTGAGGGACGTCATCGGGTCCTGGAAGACCATGGCTATTTCCTGTCCCCGAACTGCTTCCATTTCACTCTCGGATTTTTTTAGCAAATCCATACCACGGTAACAGGCTGTCCCCCCAGCGATCTCGCCCGGGGGAACCAGGATCAATTGCAGAACCGACATCATGCTGACCGATTTCCCGCAGCCGCTCTCCCCCACCACTGCCAGCGTTTCCCCTTCGTCTACGTGGAAGGAAATCCCGTTGACGGCATAAACCGTCCCTTCGGGGGTATGAAAACGGGTTTTCAGGTCTTTTACTTCGAGAAGGGTAGTCATGGGATCAGACCGTCCGGCTGCGCGGGTCCAGGGCGTCCCGCAGACCATCGCCCAGGAAATTGATGCTGAGCACTGTCAGCAGGATCAGCAAGGCCGGGAAGAACCACAGCCAGGGAGCTGTATCCAGGTAATTGTTGGCACCGTCAAGCATGTTTCCCCAAGTGGCGGTGGGGGGCTGTACACCGAGACCAAGAAAACTAATGTAAGCCTCAGAGAGAATGGCGTTTGCCACGCCCAGGGTGGCGGAGACGACAATGGGAGCCATGCTGTTGGGGAGAATATGCAGGAATATGATCCTCAGGTTGGAGGTTCCGGTTGCACGTGCAGCCAGGACAAATTCGTTCTCTTTTAGCGAGAGGAATTCCGCCCGGACAATGCGGGCGAGATACATCCAGGAAGTTCCACCGATAATAAGGATAATGAGGATCACGCTGCCGCTGAACGTCCGCCCGAAAACCGTGTAATCCGGGATCTTCCCACCGAGGAACTTCGCCATCACAATAAGGAGGAAAATTTCCGGGATATTCAACACGGCTTCGGTTATGCGCATCAGGATATTATCCAACGCGCCACCGTAGTAACCTGCCAGGGCGCCAACTACAACGCCCATCCCTGTCTCAACGATCACTGCGAACAATCCGATCAGGAGGGAGATCTGGCCTCCATATATCGTGCGGGCAAGGATGTCACGACCGATGGTATCCGTACCGAATGGGTGTGCCAATAATGGGGCGGTCAGGCGCAGAGTCGTATCATTGAAATTGGCGTATTTTTCCGAAACGAACAGGGCTCCGCCAAATGAATAGAAGAATAAAAACACCAAGACGACCGCCCCAAATATTGCCAGCTTATGCCTGCGGAAACGCCGCCAGGTCAATTCGCGCAGGCTGAGTGGAGGGGTCTCCAATTCGTCGGGAGCAAGGATAGGGATGCGGGCAGCATCTATGGCCATTGCACGTTTTTGTTATACGTCATAGCGAATACGCGGGTCGAGCCAGGCGTAGACCACATCCGTAATAATCTGGAAGACGACCACCGCAACAGCAATCAACATCAGGATCCCCATTACCACCGGCAGGTCACCGCGTGAGACCGAATCGAGGAAGAGACGCCCCATCCCCGGCCAGGCAAAAATACGTTCGGTAACCACGGCCCCGCCAAGCAGGAAGGGCAGGTCCAGTCCCACCACGGTTACGATGGGGAGTGAAGCATTCTTTAATGCATGAATAAAGACGATATCAGGACGCGGCAGGCCCTTCGACCTTGCCGTGCGGATATAATCCTGCCCCATCACTTCCAGCATGGTACTGCGGATATATCGGCTGTAGGAGGCAAAGCTGACGATCGACATGCTCGTTACGGGCAGGACCATGTGCAGCAATACTTGTCCGGCAGTCTTGCCTACCTGAGGGTCAAACATACCCACTGTTGGCAGGTACGGAAGTCCCCAGCGCTTGAATAGAACGGCAAATATATACATTGATAGAAGTGCAATGAAAAAGATCGGCATGGAATAACCGATGAATAGAACAGCAGTGATGAAGTGGTCAAAGGCGGAATATTGACGCAATGCAGAATAGATTCCAACCAGCAATGCCCCCAGGACGACAACAATTTCGGAAGCCAGCATCAGGATGAGGGTATTGGGCAATCGCTCCCCTATGACATCCAGGGTGGCCTTCCCGCGATTGACCAGCGAAGTACCAAAGTCGCCACGCAGGATCCCATGGCGGGTGCCGGCGGTCTCAGCCACACCGTCACCATCCAGGTCGGTTTTGGTCCAATCGTTCCCCACCAGCCAATAGATATATTGAACGTAGATCGGTTTATCCAGGCCCAATTGACGGGTCAGGCGCGCCCGGTCGTCGGGTCGGACCATAGAGCGCCCGCCCATGGTGGCAATCGGGTCGCCCATGTTCATCATCAACACGAACAATATTATGCTAATGATAAATAGTAGTGGGATTCCCTGCAAAAATCGTCGGATTATATAACGGGTCATGCTCTCCTGTGGGATGCAGGTGGATGGACCGGAACTCCGGTCCATCCACCTGGTTGCAGTATCGATTACTTGCTATTTATGTCCCACTCGGTGATATTAAAGAAAGGTGTTACGCCGGAGAATTTTACATTTAACAGGCGGGAACCTACCGCCCAAACATCCGGGTCCTGCCACAGGCCGAGCCAATAAACTTTGTCGTGGAAAATCTGGTTGATCTGCGAGATGGTTGCCTGGCGGGCAATGGGATCCACCTGGGAGGATTGCTGAGTGATCAACGCGTCCAGTTGGGGATCACAAGTGTAGAACCAGTTGCCGCCGGCAGGGTAATCTGCAGTCGGAATTTCACTGCAGAGCCAGTAGTATACATCTGGATCGGGGAAGCCTGAGGGTCCATCAGACCACTCCATGATATCGATCTGTCCCTTGGCGGCTGGTCCATCCTGGCTGAAGAATACATCATTTTCGTAAGTCTGGATTTCCACCTTGATCCCAATGGCTGCCAATTGCTGTTTGAAAACTGCTTGCACGTCCTGGCGGATCTCCCGCACGGTGGTGCCATATGTCAGGACCAATTCCACACCATTCCGGTCGCGCACCCCATCACCGTTGCTGTCCACCCAGCCGGCCTGGTCAAGTAGTTTCTTTGCAGCTTCCGGGTCGTAAGTATAATTCTGCATAGGTGGATTGTTGTAATATGGGAGCGAATCCCAGTAGCTGGCCGGAACCTTGGTTTTACCCAACAGGAGGTCTCGGTTGATGGCTTCACGGTCAATCCCCATGGCAATCGCCTGGCGGACAGCCACATCGCGCAGACCCGGGTTCCCAATCTTATTCGAAGTGTCATCCAGGAAGAACAACCCTTCGTCATATCCTGAAGGCTGGGTCATAATATTGATCCCGGCTGTCTGTAACTTTGGAATATCGCTATAGGCAATGAAAGTCCCAAGATCTCCGTCGCCGGTCGTCAGAGCAGCCACCTGGGAGGCATCATCTGGAACGAAACGGATGAAAATCTCGTCAATTTTTGGTTTTGTGCCCCAGAAGTTGTCATTGACGGTGAAGCGGGCAAAACTCCCCGTTTCCCATTCGGCAAAATTATAGGGTCCGCAGCCGACGGTTGGTTTAAGGTTCCATTCGGCATTATCCAGCGTCCCTTGCGCATCAAAAACGGGCTGCAGGATATGGGCCGGAACAAGACCCTTCCACATCACGATCCAGGGCGCAAAGGGATCCTTGAAATGGATGATAACAGTTTTTGGATCGGGTGTTTCGACACTGGTCATCTTGTCGTATGGATATGCGGAGGCGACGGTATTCTTTGGGTCAATATGCATGGCCCAGGTAAAGCGGAAGTCTTCCGATGTCAATGGAGTATTATCCGACCATTTCAACCCGTCCTTCAAGTGCAGGGTAAAGGTCGTACCGTCCGCAGATATTCCACCGTTTTGAACGCTGGGGAGCTCCGTAACAAGATACGGGACAGGTTCGTTGTTCTGGTCGAATACCCAAGCCCAGCAGTTCCACAGTTGTTGGGTGACTGCGGAAAACCACATGTTGCTGTACATGGGATTTAAGGAATCAAAATCCTGGGTCCAAATGAAGGTGGCTACTTTTTTTGCAGCGACTGTCGTGGGCGGTACTGTCGGTGAGACTACCGGGGTATCCCCTGATGAAATCACGGTGACAACCGCGGGGGTACCTCCGCACCCACTCAGGATCATGCTCGCCGCCACCAAAATGGCGAAAAGCGTGTACGTAACAGATCTTTTTATCATCTCTTCCTCCTTGGTTAGAAAATGGGCCATCTTACTATTCATAATAGCAAAAATGCGCCACCAGAACAACTACCATTCGTTCTGATGACGCATGATGATTATTCCAATCGGGGTAGGGCATCCATGCCCGCTGTATGTGCCAGGGTTTCCACCATTGCCTTCAATTTGAGTTCCAGATCCGGAGGATAGTCCGGGCGCTGATAAGCTGCCAGCAGTTCCCGGGTTCGGATTTTTGCGCGCGCAAATGTATCCAGGCTGCCCGAAGCCTGCCAGCCGCGATTTGAATCGCGGTCGATCACTGCTGACGGCAGGTTTTGTTCTTTCGGGAATAAATCCCGCGTGATTTTTTGTTTGAGGAAATCACCTTTGAAGTTGATCCCCTCGAACATCGCCGTCGCCAGGGTTTCGGTGCGGACCTCGATCCCGGCCAGCAGACGCTGAGCCATGGCGATCCCTTCTGCATCCACGACCAACTTCTCAGGGCTTTGGCAAGCCAGGAAGTCAAGCATCCCTGCCCCTGAAATCATGTTGATGCCTGCCAGCGCGCCCACCAGTGCGGAAATCCCGCTTTCCATCCCTGCCTGGGCATCCACAATTTTGGTATCGGAAGCGCCAAGATAGGCATGGGTCGGGAGGTTAAGGGACTTGCCCACCTGGGCATAAGCTGCATCGATCATGGCCGTTTCGATTGCTCCCATGGGGGTAGTGCCGCGCCGCATGTCAAAAATTGCCGGTGCGCCTCCCCAGACGATGGGAGCCCCCGGGTTGGCAAGCTGGTGGATCGCAATTCCGCTCAAGCTTTCAGCTGCATGTTGGACAACTGAACCAAGCAGAGTTACCGGAGCAGCCGCTCCTGCCAGGGGCATGGAAATGAGCTCCGCAGGAACGTTTTCCCGGGCCAATTCAATCAGGTTTCCGCCCCCAAAATCGCTCCAGATGAGCGGTGGTGATGGACACACGTCAAAGACTGCCTGCGGTTTATCAGCCAGCGCCTGCCGGCTGCCTGAAAAAACTGCCAGCATGTCAATCATTGTGCCGAGAGTCTGCAGGGAAAAAGAACCGGTCACGATCGGTTTTTTTGAATACAGTAAAACGATGTAAAGCCGGTACAAATCACCAATTTCTTTTGGGACCTCATTACAAACGACCGCCGTGGATTGGGCGTCATATTGGGGTAGCATCTCCGCCACTTTAACCAAACGCACCAGGTCAGGTGTGAATGAGGGTTTATGTTCCAGTGTTTCCGGATCTAGGATATGCACCCCGGATGAACCCGGGTCAAATTGGACCGTGTCGCCACCATAATGCACCCGTGGGTTCCCGCTCCGGTCGTAAAGATGAAATTCTGCTGGGACGGTATCCAGCGCTTTACGAACGATTTTTTCCGGGATTTTTAAAACATCCCCATCAGGGGTGGCACCGGCATTAATTAGCAGAACACGCGCGGGAGATGATTGAACTTTAATCCCCGGCTTTTGCATCAATTGAAAGGCTTCGTCCAGGACGCGGGCAATCAGATCATATGTCAGAAACTCGATTTTAGGTCTTACGGCAGTCATTTTTTCTCCAGGGCTGAAATGATCTTCGCCATTTCAGCGGAGATTTTTTCATCCAGCGGGTCGGGCTGGTGCTTTTCCAGAGTGGTGCGCGCCTTCGCCAGGGCCCAGTCACGCGCATCGTCCTGCTTGGCTTCCCATTCGTTGAACGGGCGCCGGTCCATGAATTGCGGCAGGAACACGTCGCGCATGTGCTTGAGGGTATGCTTCTGTTTCAGGAAATTTCCGCCCGGTCCCACCGCGGCGATCGTGTCGAGCGCCAAGGTCTCGTCGTCCACCACGATGCCCTGCATCGTCTTTTGAATGATCGAGAAGATCTCGCAGTCCATCATCATCTCGGCATAGGACCAGATGCGGCTGCCGTGCAGGAAACCAACTCCCAACAGCATATCCGACATGACAATGCTTGCCATGAACGTG
>Ga0209014_10001991_pt1 | contig 12017 bp, 9 predicted proteins | sample BarGraNGADG00212_FD_184491 | JGI IMG/M metagenome (GOLD analysis project Ga0209014, IMG submission 184491) | Arctic peat soil microbial communities from Barrow, Alaska - Barrow Graham LP Ref core NGADG0002-212 (SPAdes) (version 2) | ecosystem: Environmental > Terrestrial > Soil > Wetlands > Peat... | reverse complement strand
CGCGGGAACTCACGCTGGAGTCCGCCATCGAGTTCATCGGCGGCGAGGAGCTGGTCGAGGTCACGCCCAAGACGATCCGCATCAGAAAGCGGGCTCTCTCCCAGCACGATCGGCGCCGCATCGCCGGCCGCGAGTACGACCGCGCGCTCGCGGAGCAGGAAGCCACGCGCTGAGCGCGCAGCTGGCTGGCCGCGAGTGGCCGGCCCCGCGCGCCGCGGCCGGCCGCGAGTACGACCTGCGCCTCGCCGGGGAGCAGTAGGGAGCAGCAGACGGGCCCCGACCGAAGCCGGGGCCCGCTGGTTGCGTGTCGGTCTCTCAGCTCAGAGCGGCCGACCACACTGTGACCGTCGGCGCGTCCCCGGCCGAAAGCATGAACACCAGGACGCTGGTCGGCGTGATTGCCGCCTCGATGGCGGTTCCCGGCGGCAGGTCGCTCACGCGGGTCCAATCGCGGCCCAGGTCGGACCAGTAGGTCGACGTCGAGCTGTCGTCCGTGGTCCCTTCGGACGCAAAGCTGACCCAGGAGCCGAACTTGAACACCCCGCGGCCGTCGGGATAGGTCGCGGCACCCAGTGGATAGCTCGCCGGCGCCGGAAGCTGCGTAACCGTCCAATGGAGACCATCAGCCGAGGAGTAGCGCGACCAGGTAGGGTCACGCAAGGCGGCGGGATCCGGCAAGATCAGGTCGAACAGCCAGTCCCCATCTCTGAGGACCGGTTGCACTTTCTGGAACACGTTCGGCGTGAGTCCAAACGTGCCCCTCCATTCGACAGGAGCCGGTAGATCCGCAGCCTGCCAGGCCTTCCCGTCGGCGGAATGGGCGGCACAGAGCTGCCATCCCGCACTGACGTTGCACTGGCCAAGGGCCAGGTAGCCACCCACCGGGTCGTACGCTAGGCCTGCGTCTGCGAAGCTCCCCGAACCACCCGTCACATTCGCCGCCTGCCAGCTGGTTCCGTCGCCACTTGTCCAGATGACCGGTCCGCCGTCGGCCGTCAGCTTCTGCGGCCCAATCGGGCCGCTGGCGGGATCGCTCCAGGCCTCGCTCGGGTCGACCCTCATGCCGGTCATCACGAACCCGTCGGCTGTTGCCAGGACGTTGTCGGGGGAGAAGCCGTTCAGCCGAGCGGACTTGACCTCTTGCCACGTGATCCCGTCCGAGGAAACCCACGTCAGAGCGGTCGAAGGCCCAATCCCTCCGACAGCCACCCAGTGGTTGCCGCGGACGGCCGCGGCTACGTAGGACACACTCTGCAACGCCGTGAAATCGAAGCCATCGGGCTTAGGAAGTTCGCCGCAGGTCCAGCCGGACCCATCGACTGAGCTCAGCACGCATGTGGCCTGCATGTTGTCGCTGTTCAGTCCAACGCCGAGTCCCACGATCCGGCCATCCTGCCACCTGAGCGGGCTGGACCCGTTGCCCGTGCTGAAGTCGGGCACGAAGTAGGTCCCTGTCTCGGCAACGCTGAACGTGTGAACCCTTGACCAGGGACCGAGCGTGACCGACGGCGCTATCGAGCCGGACGGCGTTGGCTGGGTCTTCGTGATCTGGCCGACCGCCGCGAAGGCCACGCCTCCGATGAGAGCGATCGTGGCCGCGAGGCCGAGCATGGTGACGGTCCTTCGTCCGGACTTTCCGCCGCCGAGAGACCGCAACCGGAGTGGCGCCGGCGAGACCCGGCTCTTCACGGCCACCGCCGGAGTGGCGCTCATCTGCGCCAGGCGAGCCCAGAGTGCCTCCGGAACCTGCGGGTCCGCACTCGCCGCCGCCAGGTGTTCGAGCCGCGCTTCAACGTCGATAGTGCTCATCGTGCCTCCTCCTGCCGCTCCAGCTCGCGCCGCAGCGTCTCGAGGGCGTTGTGTTGCCGTGACTTGACCGTGCCTTCCGGTATCCCCAACCGCGTGGCTATCTCTGGCACGGTCAGCTGTTCCCAGTACCTCAGCACGATCACGACACGGTGGTCCAGCCCGAGGAGTGGGAGCGCGCGGCCCACGGAATCGCGGGCCAGAGACGATCGGAATGGGTCCTCGCTGGAGAGATCCGCGGCCTCGTCCAGATCGCGGACCGGACTGGCCCGTCGCTTTCGGAGCCTGGTCCGGCAGACGTTGATGAGGATCTGCCAGTACCACGAGTGCGCGGCCTCCCGGTTGCGCAACCTGGGCCAGCCGGTCCAGGCCCGCTCCATGGCCTCGGCCACCGCGTCCTGCGCCTCGGTGGCATCGCCGAGGATGTAGCCCGCCACGCGGTATGCCTTCGGGAGCTCCCGACCGATGACGGCCGAGAAGTCCGATGCGACGGGCTCGCAGGCCTGCTCTCTCAACAACTGTGTTCCCACCATGGCGTCTCCCTCGTTCGGGCCGGTCGATTGTGGGCCTTCGCAAGAGGAGACTCAGCGCCGCCGCGAACCGTTCACTGCCTCCGCGCCTCCCGCACCACGCGGGCCAGACACGCCGGCCTCCGCCGGGCCCGCGCGCCCTCCGGCGTACAATCGCCGCCATGCCCATCTACCTCGACCACGCCGCCACGACCCCGCTGCGCCGCGAGGCCCTCGATGCCATGCTGCCGTTCCTCACCGTGGATTTCGGCAATCCCTCGTCGCTGCACGGCCCCGGACGCCGGGCCCGCGCCGGTCTCGACGATGCCCACGAGCGTCTCGCCCGTGCCATCGGCGCCGAACCTCGCGAGATCGTCTTAACCTCGGGCGGCACCGAATCCAACAACCTCGCGGTCAAGGGCGCGGCCTGGGCCGGCAAAGCTCGCGGCCATCGGATCATCACCACGGCGGTCGAGCACCATTCGATCGGGCATACCGTCAGGTATCTCGAGAAGTTCGGCTTCGAGATAGTCGAAGTCCCGGTCGATCGGTACGGCCGCGTCGACCCCGACGACATCGAGGCGGCGATCACGTCCAAGACGATCCTGGTCAGCGTCATGCTCGCCAACAACGAGGTCGGCACAATCGAGCCCATCGCGGAGATCGCGGCGCGGGTGCACCGCCACAAGGGCATCCTCATGCACACCGACGCGGTGCAGGCGGCGCCGTACCTCCCGATCGACGTCACGGCTCTGGACGTGGACCTGCTCTCCCTTGCCGCTCACAAGTTCGAGGGGCCCAAGGGGATGGGCGCGCTCTACGTCCGCCACGGCACGAACATCCTCGCCCAGGAGCAGGGTGGAGCGCAGGAGCGCTACCGTCGCGCCGGCACGGAGAATGTCGCCGGGGCAGTGGGGATGGCAGCGGCGCTGGAGATGACGGTGAGGGAGCAGCCGGAGACCGTCGCGCGGCTCGTGAACCTGCGCGAGCGGCTCGCCGGGGCCCTGCGCTCGCTTCCGGACGTGGAGCAGACCGGCCATCCGAGCGAGCGTCTCCCGGGCCTGGCGTCGTTCCTGGCGCGCGGTCTCGACGGCGCTGCCGTAACCACCGCGCTGGACCTGGCCGGCCTGGCCTGCTCGACCGGATCGGCCTGCGTCACGGCCTCCACCGAGGTGAGCCACGTTCTGACCGCGATGGGCTACCCCGACGACGAGGCGCGCGGGTCGCTCCGACTGTCGCTGGGGCGCAGCACGACGACCGACGAGATCGACGAAGCGGTTCGAATGGTCGCCCAAACGATCGGCCTTCAGCGCCAGGCGGTCGCGAAGCTCCAGGCGCAGGAGCTGGTGATGGCCGCAACACGTTTGCCGCAGCCAGTCCAGAGGGTCGAATCGGAGGCCGCCGGCGAGTGAGACGAGTTCTCGTCGCGATGTCGGGCGGCGTTGACTCGTCGGTGGCGGCAGGGCTCGTGAAGGCCGCCGGCGACGAGGCTATCGGCGTGTGGATGCGACTCCACGACGTTGCCGACTCCTATTCCGAGTTCAAGCGCAGCTGCTGCTCGCTGGACGCGGCCGAGGATGCAAGGCGAGTGGCGGCCCAGCTCGACATCCCGTTCTACATCTTCAATCTCGAGCGCGAGTTCGACGAGGGCGTGCTCCAGCCGTTTCTGCACGCCTACCTCGAGGGTCGAACGCCCAGTCCGTGCGTGGACTGCAACAGCGTCGTCAAGTTCGGGACGCTGCTTGGTCGCGCGCGGTTCATGTACGAATGCGAGGCCGTGGCTACGGGGCACTACGCTCGCGTGGAGTCGGGGCCGGATGGCTACCGGCTGCTGCGCGGACGCGATCCGAAAAAGGACCAGAGCTACTTCCTCTACGGTCTGGGTCAGGAGGAGCTTGCGCACACGCAATTCCCGCTGGGGGAATTCACCAAGCCGCAGGTCCGAGACGTGGCGCGGTCCCTGGGCCTCGCCACGGCGGACAAGCCCGATAGCCAGGAGATCTGCTTCGTGCCGCGCGGCGACTACCGCGAAGTGCTGCGGGACCGCGCCGGATGGCAGGCCGAGCCGGGGCCGGTCGTCGATTTCGATGGCACGAATGTGGGCGAGCATTTCGGGGCCGCCGGCTACACGGTGGGTCAGCGCCACGGCGTGGGCGTCGCTCTCGGAGAGGTGCGCTACGTCTTCGAAATCGACGCGCCCGCGAACCGAATCCGCTTGGGCCGCCGCGAGGACCTGATGACGCGGACATTCGAGGTCGAGCAGGTGAGTTTCGTGGCCGGTGGACCTCCCGCGACCGCGCCGGACGAACCCGAGGGCTCGTTTCGAGCCGAGGTCCAGATCCGCCACGGCGGTCGAACGTGTGCCGCGGTCGTGCGCCCGGCGGGTGCGGGCCGCTGGACCGTGACAACCGAGGAGCCGGTCTGGGCAGCAGCTCCCGGCCAGGCCGCCGTCTTCTATCGCGGCGATGCGGTCGTCGGCGGGGGCCGGATCGTTCGACCGGACCACCCGGCCGCAGGCTGACGGCTCCTATACTCCGCACGTGCCTATCGGCCCCGCTCCCGTGTTTGCGCTGCTCGTCGGCGGTTTCCACACCGCTCTCTTCGTGTTCCTGCGCGCCCGGGCCGGGGCACGGATCGTGCTCGTCTTCGCCGCCGCCGCTTTGGGGGCATGGGCGGGAGACGCGCTGGGGGGCAGGACCGGCGTCGATCCGATCCGCGTCGGCGATTTCCACCTTCTGGCCGCTTCCATCGTGGCCTGGGCGGGCATTACCTTCGTGGCTGTGCTCTCGATCCTGGGCCCGGTCGAGCGCCGGCTGCGCTGATGATCGCGGAGCTGTTGCGCTTCATCGTCCGGCGCCGCATGCCGGACAGCAGCACCGATCCACGTCTCGTGGCATTCGCCCGCGGCCTCGCGCTGGGTGCCCTCGTTGGCGCGGCGATCGCCGGCTCGAGCATCTGGAACCGCCGCCGGCACGAAACGGACAGCTAGCCCGTCAACCGGGGACGCTGCCAGACCGTAACCACAAGCCATTTCAGGCCTGCTGGTAAGGGGCACATAGATTGTCGGCCGTCCTAGCGTGATTTGCCAAATGGCGCGGCGATAACAAGACCCATTTGCGGGGTACTGCTGAGAGATAGCGGCAGTAGATCACGGGAGCGAGGACGATGATTACCGGCGTCGTTGCCAAAGGTCGGCTGAAGCCATGTTTCTTGCCCATCGCCCTCTTGGGCCTGGTGTCCATCGCGCTTGGCGGCTGCTTCTTCCAGGGAGAGAGCGGCGCGTTCGTTCAGACCGGATCCATGACTGTGGCTCGCACGACTCAGACCTCCACTCGGCTTGTTGACGGCCGGGTCCTCATCGCGGGAGGCAACGGTCAGGCCACGGCCGAACTCTATGCCCCCTCGAAGGGCACCTTCAGCCGGACAGGGTCGATGGAGAAGGAGCGCGACAACGCTGTCGCGGCCCTGTTGCCCGATGGCCGGGTCCTGGTTGCTGGCGGCAACGACGCCAATGGCAACCCGCTTTCTTCGGCCGAACTCTATGACCCCTCGACTGGTGCATTCAGCCGAACTTTGTCGATGGAAGGTCCTCGCGCATTTGGGGCCACCTCCGTCTCGCTGGCGGGTGGTCTTGTCCTCGTTGTGGGCGGGAGCGCCGCCTACGAACTAGATTCCGCGCTCGCCTCAGCGGAGATCTACGACCCGAAGACCGGCACGTTCAGTCCGACAGGGTCTATGTCTCAGGCTCGCATCGACGCCACAGCAACTCTCCTGTCCGATGGCCGCGTCCTGGTCGCGGGTGGCAGCGACAGCGATCTCAACCGGCTGCCCTCCGCCGAGTTGTTCGACCCCCGGACCGGTGCGTTCACAGCGACCGGATCGATGCGAGCTGCGCGTGACCAGCATGGCGCAACACGTCTTCTCGACGGTCGCGTCCTCATCGCCGGCGGTTGCGGCCAGGATCCAACCTGGTTCCTGGCCTCGGCCGAGCTGTATGACCCCGCTAGGGGCCAGTTCAATGCGACCGGGTCGCTTGGTGTCGCCGAATGTGAAGTGGCGGCGGTGACGCTGTCGATTGGCGAGGTGCTGGTGCTCGGCACTGACGCCGAGATCTACGATCTGTCAGCAGGCCAGTTTCAAGCTACACGGCGACCGGGAGGCTTGTTGGGCGGAGGCACGGCGACTCTCCTCGTGGACGGTCGAGTGTTAATCGCAGGCGGATCTACCGAGAACGACCAACCGCCCTTCGCGTATGACACCGCCTACTTGTATGTGCCCTAGCGACTGACCGAAAGCGATCTGCGCCCGCCTCAGCGCCATCGCTCTCCCGTTTGGTACCGTTAGCGGCGATGCCTGACTTGCCGATCCCTTACCTCCCTGCGGCCGAGGTGCGGCGCCGCTTCGTCGAGTTCTTCGTCGAGCGCGGCCACACCGAGGTTCCAAGCGCCTCGCTCGTTCCGGCGGGCGACCAGACGCTCCTATTCACGAACTCGGGGATGGTCCAATTCAAGGACGTGCTGACCGGGCGGGAGAAGCGCAGCTACGTGCGCGCAGCCGACTATCAGAGGGTCCTGCGGGTCGCCGGGAAGCACAACGACTTCGAGGAGGTGGGACGGACCACCCGACACAACACTTTCTTCGAGATGCTCGGCAACTGGAGCTTCGGCGACTACTTCAAGCGCGAGGCGATCCACTGGGCCTGGGAGTTCCTGACCGAGCGCCTCGGGATCCCGCCCGAACGACTGGCCGCCACGACCTACAAGGACGACGAGATCGCCCGAGCGATCTGGCGCGATGAGATCGGGCTACCGCCTGAGCGGATGGCCGTTTGGGGAGATGTCGACGCCGGCGACGATGCCAATTTCTGGCGGATGGCCGAGACGGGGCCATGTGGACCGTGCAGCGAGATCCACTTCGACCGCGGTGCGCACCTGTCGGAAGGCCCAGAATGCATCCCCGATCACTCAGAGCACTGCCCGCGCTGGCTCGAGATCTGGAACCTCGTGTTCATGGAGTACGACCAGCGGCCGAACGGGGAGCGCATCCCGCTGCCCTTCAAGAGCATCGACACCGGAATGAGCCTCGAGCGGCTGGCTAGCGTCATCCAGCAGGTCCCGAGCAACTTCGATACGGATCTCTTTACGCCGATCCACGCCGCCATGCGCGAGTTGCTCGGCCACGATCCCGAGTCGTTCGAGGCGGAGCGGTTCAGCTACCAGGTCATCGCGGATCATTCGCGCGCCGTCACGTTCCTTGTGGCAGACGGCGTGGCCCCGTCCAACGAGGGACGCGGCTACGTCCTGCGCCGGATACTGCGCCGCGCGGTGCGGCACGGCCGCCTGCTCGGGAGGCGGGAACCGTTCATGGACGTGACGGCGAGCGTCGTCATCGACGTGATGAAGGACGCCTACCCGTATTTGTCCGACCAGCGCGACAGGATCCTCAGGGTGATCGGTCGGGAGGAAGCGCAGTTCGCGCGAACACTCGAGACCGGCACGATCCACCTCGAGGCGGCGATGGCGCACCTGACCCGAGATGAGCGGGTCGTTGGCCGGCTGCCGGACGGCCTGCCCGCCGATGCCCCGATGCTGAGCGGCGAGGTCGCGTTCCGGCTCCACGACACGTTCGGCTTCCCGGTCGATCTCACGGTCGACATGGCCGCCGAATACGGCGTGCGCGTCGATCGCGAGGGCTTCGCCGCGGCCATGGCCGAGCAGAAGGCGCGCAGTCGCAAGGGCACCAAGGCGGATCTGGCGCGCCACGCCGAGCTCGGCGACCTGTACCAGGCGATCCAGCGGCGCACCGGCGAAACCCGCTTCCTCGGCTACGAGGGCACCCAAGCCGAGGCTCGCGTCGTGGCGATCCTGCGCGACGGCATGGAATTCCAGGAGCTGATCGGCAGCGGCGAAGCCGAGGTCGTCCTCGACGCCACGCCCTTCTACGGCGAGGGCGGCGGGCAGGTCGGCGACCGCGGCGAGCTGCTCGAAGCCGGCGGCGGCAGTGCCCTCTTCACGGTCGAGGACACGCAGAAGCCGATCGCCGGGCTGTTCGTCCATCGCGGCAAGCTGCACGGCCGCCTGCGCGTCGGTGAGACGGTCACGGCCCGCGTGGATGCCGAGCGGCGGGCCCGGACGATGCGCAACCACACCGCCACGCACCTGCTCCACCGTGCCCTGCGCAACGTCCTGGGGCCGGAGGCGCATCAGGCCGGCTCGCTCGTGACGCCGGACTACCTGCGCTTCGACTACCCCGGCGATCGGCCGCTCACCGCGGACGAGAAGTGCGCGATAGAGGACGAGGTGCGGCGCATCGTCCGCGAGGACCGGCCCGTGACGACGACGGTCCAGTCGATGGCCGAAGCCGTCGCGGCCGGAGCGGACGCCTTCTTCGACGAGAAGTACGGCGAGCGGGTCCGGACGGTCCGCGTGCTCGACTACTCGCTGGAATTGTGCGGCGGCACTCACTGCTCCGCTTCGGGCCAGATAGGGAGCTTCGTGATCACCGGCGAGCGGAGCATCGGCGCGGGCACGCGACGTATCGAAGCCGTTACCGGCGACGGTGCCGACGCGCTGCTGCGCGACCGTCTCGCCCTGCTCGAGCGGATCGCGGAATCGGTCGGCGCCACGTCCGTCGAGGCGGTCCCGGAGCGCGTGGCCGCACTCGCGGACGAGCTTCGCGAGACGCGCAAGCGCCTCCGGGCCGGCGGCGGAGGCCTGCCCAAGGCCGCCGATCTGGTGGCCGGAGCGCAGGAAGTGGCGCCCGGCGTAAAGCTCGTGGCCTATTCCGGCGCTTTCGAGTCACCCGAGCAGTGGAAGAGCTTCGTCAAGGAGATCCGTGCGGCCATGGGTTCGGGCGTCATCGCGCTCGCCTTCGACGCCGACGCGCCGCAGATCTTCGTGACAGTGAGCCAGGATCTCCTGGCCCGCGGAATCTCCGCCGGCGAGCTCGTCAAGGTCGCGATGAAGCCAATGGAAGGACGCGGCGGAGGCCGGCCCGAGATGGCTCAGGGCATGGGCACGAAACGCGAAGCGATCGGCTCGGCTCTCACCGCGATCGCGGATACACTAAGGTCGGTCGGCAACTAAACGAAGCAGGGGAGCGGCAGCCGTGGCGTTCTGGCGCAGGATTTGGGGCCGCGAGGAGGAATCTGCGCTCGTCGCCTGCACTGCCCTCGACATCGGCACCGAGTTCGCCAAGGCCCTCGTCTTCGAAATCGATGCCAACGGCTGCGGCACCGTCCGCGGTGTCGGCCGCAAGCGTCAGGGCCTCGCCCACATGCAGTCCGGCACCGTCACCGACATCGGCGCTGTCGTGGCCAACTGTTCCATGGCGCTGCAAGAAGCCGAGGAGATGGCCGGCTTCCGCCCCACGCAATGCGTGATCGGGATCGCCGGCGAGCTGGTCAAGGGCTTCACCACGACCCATTCCCAGGAGCGCAAGCACCCCGACGTCCCCATCACCGACGTCGAGCTCCAGAAGCTGATCAACGGCGTGCAGCGTGAGGCACTCCGCGAGGCCGAGCGGGCGATCACGTGGGAAACGGGCCTGACCCAGGTCGACGTCCGGCTCGTGCACGCCGCGGTGACCGGCGCCCTTATCGACGGCTACGCGGTCACCAACCCGGTCGGCTTCCAGGGCCGCCACGTCAAGATCACCATCTTCAACGCCTTCGCACCGCTCGTTCACCTGGGAGCGCTCCAGAGCGTGGCCGAGCAGCTGGACCTGGAGCTGCTGGAAATCGTGGCCGAGCCTTATGCCGTCGCCCGAGTGCTCGCCAGCGAGCAAGTCCAGCAGGCCGGCGCCCTCTTCCTCGACATCGGCGGCGGAACCACGGACGTGGCCCTCGTCCGTCACGGCGGCATCGAGGGCACTCGCATGTTCGCTCTCGGTGGGCGGGCCTTCACCAAGTCCATCGCCGATCGCCTGGACCTGCCGTTCCCGCGCGCCGAGGAAGTCAAAGTGGACTACTCGCGCGGGATGCCGGTTCCCCAGAAGTCCGAGGTTGCGCGCGTCATCGCCGACGACGTGGCCATCTGGTCGGCCGGCGTAGAACTGGTCATGGAGGAGCTCGCCGCAGGCGACCTGCTGCCCGGTCGCGTCTACCTCTGCGGCGGCGGCTCGCGGCTGCCTGAGGTCAACAACGTCCTTCGCAGCGAGAAGTTCTGGAAGCGGCTGCCGTTCAGCAAGCCCCCGGATATCGTCGTGATGGCGCCAGAGCAAGTCGAGCGCATCCACGACGCGACCGGCCTGCTGGTCGACCAGCAGGATGTGACTCCACTCGGTCTGGCCTACCAGGCCATCGAGCTGCAAACCAACGAAGATCCCCTGGACGTCGCGTTGCGGCGCGTCCTCCGAGCGATGAAGATGTAGCCGATGGCCGTCTACTACCTCGACGCCGACGACGAGATCACGTCCGCAGCGGCTCGAATCCGCGGCTCCGCCGACCAGCGCATCGCGCTGGTGCTGTCGACCGGCTCGCGCGTCGCCACTTCGCGGATCAACTTCAAGGTGCTGGAGCGCGAGGCGAAGCAGCGCGGCAAGGTGCTGGCGATCGTGGCTCCCGACGCCTCGGCGCGCTCGCTTGCCCAATCGGCGGGCCTGCCCGTCTTCTCCAACGTCCGCGAGTACGAGGCGGCTGAGGCGGCCCGGCCTCGCGGTATCGGCCCGGACGTAAGCGGCGATGTCTCCGATGCACTCGGCGAGCTGGCCGCGACGATCCCCGCGACCACCGGCCCGCGATCGCGCGGCAACGCCCGTTCGATCCGCGGCGGCGCGGTCCGCGGCGGCGCGCTCAACGGCGCACCGGGCGCACCGGTCGCTCCGGGCGCCCCCGCCACCGGCGCCGCCGGTCCGGGTGTAGCAGGCAGCCGACCGCAGCCACGTCGACGCCATCTCGGCGTATCTGCCGTCCTGCTGATCTGCCTGCTGGTAGTCATGGTCGCAGGCGGTGCCTTTGGCGCGTACCTGTTCTGGCCGAGCGCGACAGTCGTGCTCACCCTCAACGAGAAACCCGTCGGCCCGCTCGCGCTGACCGTCAAGATCGACCCCGCCGTCTCGGCCGTCAACGACTCGACCTTGACGGTTCCCGGCATCACGAAGTCCTTCGACGTCAAGCAGAGCGGGACGTTCAACGCGACGGGCCAGAACGTCGTCGAAACGGCCGCCAGCGGAACGGTGACCTTCTCGAGCATCAACACGATCAACTCGGTGCGTGTTCCGGGCGGAACCGTGCTGTCCACCCCCGGCGGCATCTCATTCGCTACGACCGCCAGCGTCACCGTGCCAAGGGCCACCGTCTCCGGCACCAATATCACGCGAGGCGTCGTGGACGCGTCCGTCCTGGCGATCAAGAAGGGGACAGCCGGCAACGTCGGCGCGCACTCGATCGTCCGGGTTCCCTCCAGCTTCACCGCGAACGGGGTGAGCGTCACCAACGCCGGCCCAACGACCGGCGGCACGCACAAGGTCACGCCATTCGTTCAGCAGGCCGACATCGACAAAGCCACCGCCGGCCTGACCACGTCGCTCGGCAGCAGCTTTGCGGCCATGCTCTCCAACCCCGGAACGCTGCCCGCGGGAGTCCAGCTCTTCGCCGGAACGGGAAAGCTGGGCCCGATCGCCCTCGATCCGGACCCGGCCACGCTCCTCAACCAGCAAGTCGCGTCGTTCGAGCTGGCCGCGGCAGCCACCGGCGCCGCGACT
>Ga0209014_10001989_pt1 | contig 12024 bp, 9 predicted proteins | sample BarGraNGADG00212_FD_184491 | JGI IMG/M metagenome (GOLD analysis project Ga0209014, IMG submission 184491) | Arctic peat soil microbial communities from Barrow, Alaska - Barrow Graham LP Ref core NGADG0002-212 (SPAdes) (version 2) | ecosystem: Environmental > Terrestrial > Soil > Wetlands > Peat... | reverse complement strand
CGATGCCGGCCTGCCGCAAGGCCCAGACCGTCGCGAACGATGGTCCGTACGGGACGCTCGTCGCCAAGTATGTCCCGCAGATCGAACACGCCACCGGCCTCATGTTCAAGCGCCCCCCGAAGGTCGAAAAGCGGTCGACCGACGAGGTGCGCGCCTTCCTCGAGAAGGAGTTCAACGAGAACATCCCGCCGCTCGAACTCGAGGGGGCGCAGCAGGCCTACCGCCTGCTCGGGCTGCTTCCCGACACCCTGGACTTGCGCAAGTTCATGCTGCGCCTGCTCAGCGAGCAGGTCATCGGCTACTACGACCCCGCCGCCAAGATCCTCTACGTCGTGAACGACACGTCGGCCGGCCGCGGCGCACTCGTGGAGGTGACGATCGCGCACGAGCTGGTGCACGCCCTGCAGGACCAGTACGTGCCGCTCGACTCCATCCAGAAGCAGCGCGATGACAATGACCGGCAGACGGCGGCACAGGCCGTCATGGAGGGGCAGGCCACGTACGAGCAGATGTCCATCATGATGGGCGGCGACGTGGCGGTGCGGATTCCCGGGACCTGGAGTCGCGTGCGCGACATGATTCGCGAGAACCAGACGGCGATGCCGGTGTTCAGCAGTGCCCCGATGCTGCTGCAGGAGACGCTGCTCTTTCCCTACCTGAGCGGCGCCGAGTTCGTGCGGCAGTTCAAGGAAGTGCGCAAGGGCCGGGAGCCGTGGAACCCGCTGCCCGCGTCCACGGCGCAGGTGCTGCACATCGCCAAGTACCTGGCCAACGCACGTCCGGTGCAGGTCGGCCTGCCGGCGTTGCTCTCGGGCACCAGGGTCTACGAGAACGACCTCGGCGAGTTCGAGACGCGCCTGTTCCTGTTCGAGGCGCTGCAGGATATCGGCACGGCGGCGCGGTCCGCCGAAGGGTGGGCCGGCGACCGGTACGTGGTGGCCAGCCTCCCTGGAGGGCCCGGCATCACGTGGGTGACCGTGTGGGACACCCCCATCGACGCCGGCGAGTTTCGCGACGCGGCGCAGCGGGCCGCGCAGCGCCGGCTCGGCGTGGCCGGCACCGGTATCGGAGAGGTGAAGCGGTTCCAAGGGAAGGGACGTATCGTTGAGATTACGGCGGTGACGGTGCAGGGCAAGCCGGCGGTCATCTGGACCGATGTGCCGGCGGGCAGCGGCACTCGTCTTATTGATGCCGCCAAGGTGCGGCTGACGGTTCGGTAAGTTCTCTCGCGCTCTCTACGGCATCACCTTCGCCAGCGCATGCAGTCCGAGTCCGGCGAGCGCCCCGACCAGGGTGCCGTTGATGCGGATGTACTGCAGGTCGGGACCGACCGCGAGTTCGAGCCGGGACGCGGCAACCGAAGGGTCCCATGCCTGGACCGTGCGCGCGATGAGCGTGCCGACGTGGTCGCGATTCCGTTCGGCCGCGTCGGCGACCGCCTCGATCAGCGTTTCATCGAGCTCGGCCAGCACCGCTTCATTGGCAAGCAGCGCCGTGCCGGCGGCGGCAAGCCCGCGCACGAGTCCAGCCGGCGGCCCCTCCCCCTCGGCACCGTAGCGCAGCGCCGAGGCCCGCACCGAATCCCACACGCCGTCCACGATGCCCTCGACGACTTCCGCGCTCAGCACCTGGCTCTTGATCAGCTCGGCCTTCGCACTCATGTCGGGCGAATGCCGGAGCTTGTCCACGAGCGCCCGCAGCTCGTGGTCGACCTTCACGCGCAGCGGATGCGCCGCGTCGGCCCGCACCTCGGCGAGCGTCTTCTCGGTCGCACGCAGCAGCTGCTTGTAGATGGCGTTGTCCACCACGCCCGGTATGTACCACGGGCTTTCCTTGTGGATCTGCGCCCGGATGCTCTCCCGGTTCTCGCTGAGCGCCGTCAGCACCAGCTGCAGCGCCTGGTCGAGGAACTCGTGATGCCGGTCGTCGCTGGTGACCACCGCCAGCACGTCGCCGAGTATCGGCGCCACGAGCGTCCGCTCCACGCGCTCCACGGCGGCACGCCGGATGAGCGCGCGGAACTCCTCGTCGGGCACCGCCTGCACCGTACGCGCGAAGCCACTCTGCAGCAGCGCCGCGACGCGCGCGCTGTTGTCGGGTGAGGCGAGCCACCGGGCCAGGCGTTCCGACGGCTGCAGCCGCCGCAGTTCGGCCGCCACGACTTCGCGCGTCAGGAAGTGCCGCTGGACAAAATTGCCGAGCACGCGACCAATGCGGTCGCGCTGCGTCATGATGATGGCGGTATGTGGGATCGGCAGTCCCAGCGGACGCCGGAAGAGCGCGGTCACCGCAAACCAGTCGGCGAGTCCGCCCACCATGGCCGCTTCCGTCGCCGCGCGCACCCAGTCGAGCCAGGGGTACGCCGGCGTGAAGTGACGCGATACGAGAAAGATCAGGGCGGCGAGCACCAGCAAGCCGGTGGCGCGTGCGCGCATCCGGTCGAGGCGGGCCTGCCGCGCGGCATCGTCGGGCGCGGGAAGCAGCGCCGTGGTCATCACGACCGGACCCAGCGCCGCTGCGCGGCGCGCACCAGCGGATGGTGCGGCTGGTTCTTCGGCTTGAGCATCGACCCGCGACAGGTGCGCGCCCCGCAGTGGCAGGGAAAGCGCTGCTTCCGCTCGCTCGTGTGTCGTTCGTCGAGCTCGATGGCGTAGTCGTACGCCAGTTCCTCGCCCACGCGAATGTTGCGCACGCTCACGATCCACATGTGGTCGAGCGCAGGCATCGGCTCGCAATTGGGTGCGCACGAATGGTTGATGAAGCGCGCGTCGTTGCCGCCGACGTTGGCGTCGATCACGCGGTCGTCGTCGAGCTGCAGCAGGTACGTGTGCTCGGGTTCTTCGTCGTGGTCGGGCGCAGAGGGATACCGGCGCTCGCCCTCGGCGTGCGAGATCAGCTCGCCCGTGTACTCGATGATCCTCGTGCCGGCCCGGATGGGGCGCACGGCGAAGACGCCCAGCCCGTGACGCCGCGAGCGGCGCTTGGCGTACTGCAAGGGTGACGCCAGCGGGAGCGCGGAAACGCGCGTCTTCTCCTTCGTGCGGGCCATGTCGTGATCAGCGCGGGCGATCGGCCGCAGCCTGCTCGCCGGCGCGGGATGTCGCGTCAGCGGCGCGAAGGCCGCCTTCGAACAGGGGCATGTCGTCGGCAAAGCCGAGCGGCGGCGCGGCCAGGAGCATGCGCTCGATCGCCTCGTCCATGGTGTGTACGAACGAGAAGCGCACCTGGGCGCGCACCTCGTCGGGCAGCTCGCGCAGGTCCTTCTCGTTGGCCGCGGGGAGCATCACCTCGCGCAGTCCCGACCGGTACGCCGCCAGCACCTTTTCCTTCACGCCCCCGATCTCGAGTACCTTGCCGCGCAGCGTCACCTCGCCGGTCACCGCCATGTCGCGTCGCACCGGGCGGCGGCTCATCACGCTGGCGATGGCCAGCGTCACCGCCACGCCCGCGCTGGGTCCGTCCTTGGGCACCGCCCCGGCAGGAAAGTGGACGTGCAGGTCGGTGTGCTTGAAGTCGGGATCGCCAATGCGCAGGGTGCGGGCGCGTGACCGTACGTACGAGCACGCGGCGTCCACGGATTCACGCATCACGTCGCCCAGCTGGCCGGTCACCAGCAGGCGGCCGCTGCCCGACATCAGCAGCGCCTCGATCGTCATCAGTTCGCCGCCCAGCGAGGTCCACGCCAGCCCGGTGACCGCACCGATTTCGGCTTCCTGCTCGGCCGCCTCGGCTGCGTAGCGCGGTGGTCCCAGCAGCTCCTCGATGAGCGCCTGGTCCACGATCCAGGCGCCCAGCTCGCCGTCGGCCTTGCGGCGCGCGCGCTTGCGCATGAGCGCCGAGAGGGTGCGTTCGAAGTTGCGCAGCCCGGCCTCGCGCGAGTAGCGGCTGGCCAGGTACCCCAGCGCCTCATCGGTGAACTGCAGGTCGAGGTCCACGATGCCGTGCTCCCCAAGCAGGCGCGGCAGCAGGTACCGCCACGCGATCTCCACCTTCTCCTCGATGGTGTATCCCGCGATGCGGATGACCTCCAGGCGGTCGCGCAGCGCCGGCGGAATGTCGAACAGGTTGTTGGCCGTCGCGATGAACAGCACCGACGACAAGTCCACCGGCAGGTTCAGGAAGTGGTCCACGAACATCGCGTTCTGCGACGGGTCGAGCACCTCGAGCATGGCCGCCGTCGGATCGCCGTTCGGGCCGCCCGGCGACATCTTGTCGATCTCGTCGATCATCAGCACCGGGTCGCACACGCCGACGCGGCGCAGGGCCTGCACCAGCAGGCCCGGCAGCGAGCCCACGTAGGTGCGGCGGTGTCCGCGGATCTCGGCCTCGTCCCGCACGCCCCCCACCGAGATGCGATAGAACTGCTTGCCGATGGCGGCGGCGATCGCCTCGCCCAGCGATGTCTTGCCCGTGCCTGGCGGCCCGACGAAGCAGAGGATGGGGCCCGGTGCGTGTCCGCCGCGCAGCTTGCGCACGGCCAGGTGCTCGAGAATCCGGTCCTTCGCCTCGCGCAGCCCCCAGTGCCGCTCGTTGAGCGCGTCGTCCACCCGGTCGAGCGCGATGTCCGGCTCTCCGCTGGTGCGCCCCCACGGCAGGGCGAGGATCCACTCCAGGTAGTTGCGCAACACCTGGTACTCGCTGGACGCGCTGGACAGGCCGCGCAGCCGCGCCACCTCGCGGCGGGCCTCGCTCGCCACCGTCGGCGGCAGTGTGGCGAGCTCGATCTGCTTCAGCAGCTCGGCCGCTTCGCTCTCCTGCGGGTCGCTTTCACCCAGTTCCGCCTGGATGGCGCGCAGCTGTTGCCGCAGGTAGAACTCGCGGTGGTGCCGTTCGATGTTGGCGTCGGTCTGCGTGCGCACGTCTTCGAGCACGGCCGACCGCGTGAGTTCCTTCTCCACCCGGGCCAGCACGTAGCTCACGCGATCGGTGAGGTCCAGGCGCTGGAGCACCTCGTCCTTGTCGGTGGCGCGAAACGGACCGCGGGCGGCCACCAGGTCGGCGGCGTATCCCGGCGTGCCGCCATTGAGGCGCACCAGCGCCGACAGCTCGGGTGGCGTGCTGTCATTGGCATCCACCAGCCGGTCGGCGGCGTCGGCGAGCTGCACCAGCAGCAGGCGCAGGGACGGGGCGTCGCCGGGCACCTCGGTCACCGCCTCGGCGAGCGCGTACGTGACGGCGTGGCGCCGCTCGATGTGCCCGATGCGCACCCGGGCCGTGCCCTCGAGCGTCACCTGCAGCGTGTCGCCGGCAACGGCCGCGCGACTGACGACGCGCGCCAGCACGCCGATGCGTCCCACCAGCGCGGCCGGGTCGCTCGAGGCGTCTCGCACCGGGGCCACCGCGACGATCACCTCGAGGTCGCTTTCCGGGTGCGCCCTGAGGAGCGCGACGTTCTCGGGCGCCCCCATCTGCACGGCGACGGTGCCGCGTGGAAAGACGACCGTCGACCGCAGAACGAGCAGCGGTCGATCATTGCGGATCGGATCGTCGGGTGTTGAGGCCCCGGGCGCGGTCACAACTACAAGGTAGCGATTGGGCGAATTCGCGAAAGCCTCACAGGCCTCTCACGAAGACCGGAGTCTCTCACGAAGACCCGTCTGTGAGAGATCCCCATCACCCATTACCTTCCGGCATGTTCCAGGAACTCTCCGACAAGCTCGAATCCGCTTTTGCGAAACTCCGCGGGCGCGGCACGCTGTCCGAGGCCGACATCAAGGAAGGGCTGCGCGAGGTGCGCCGCATCCTGCTCGAGGCCGACGTCAACTTTGCGCTGACCCGCGAGTTCCTCGAGCGCGTCGAGAAGCGCGCCGTCGGCGTCTCGCAGATCCGCACGGTGTCGCCCGCGCAACAGCTGGTGAAGATCGTCTACGACGAGCTCACCGTCATGCTCGGCGAGCGCAAGGAAGGGCTCAAGCTGTCATCGGTGCCGCCCACCGTGGTGTTGATGGTCGGCCTGCAGGGCTCCGGCAAGACGACGACGGCCGCCAAGCTGGCGCGCCGCCTCAAGGGGGAGGGGCGAGCGGTGCGCCTCATCGCCGCCGACGTCTACCGTCCGGCGGCCATCGACCAGCTCGAGGTGCTGGGCCGGGAGATCGACATTCCCGTGTTCGCCGACCGCACCACCACCGACGTGGTGGCCATCGCCCGCGCCGGCCTCGAGGTGGCGCGCCGCGAGCGCGACCGTGTGGTGCTCATCGACACCGCCGGCCGCCTGCAGATCGACGAGGAGATGATGAACGAGCTGCGCCGCCTCAAGGAAGCGGTGCGCCCCGACGAGATCCTCCTCGTGGCCGATGGCATGACCGGGCAGGACGCCGTCAAGATCGCCCAGGGCTTCGACGGCGCCCTCAGCATCACGGGCGTGATCCTCACCAAGATGGACGGCGACGCCCGCGGCGGCGCCGCGCTTTCCATCTATGGCGTGACCAAGAAGCCCATCAAGTACATCGGCGTGGGCGAAAAGTCCGACGCGCTCGAGGAATTCCACCCCGACCGCATGGCCGGGCGCATCCTGCAGCAGGGCGACGTGCTGTCGCTGGTGGAGAAGGCGCAGGGGGCCATCGATGCCGACGAGGCCAAGCGCCTCGACAAGAAGGTGCGCAAGGAGGGGATGGACCTCGGCGACTTCCTGGCGGCCATGAAGCAGATTCAGCGCCTCGGGCCCATCGAAGGCATCCTCAAGCTGCTGCCCGGCGTGAACAGCAAGATGCTCAAGCAGGCCAACACCGACCCCAAGCGGCTGGGCCACCTCGAGGCCATCGTGCTGTCCATGACACCGGAGGAACGCAAGAAGCCCGACATCCTCAACGGCTCGCGCCGTGCGCGCATCGCCAAGGGCAGCGGACGCCCGATCAGCGAGGTCAACAAGCTGCTCGAGCAGTTCCGGGGGATGCAGAAGATGATGAAGTCGATGAAGGGCGGGGGGAGAATGCAGTTCCCGGGCATGCGGTAACGACGTCCTGACCGGCAGCGGACGGCGTAGAACGTACAGCGTAAAGCCTACAGCTTCCCTTGTAGTTGCAGGCCTCCCCGCTTATGCTTCAAGGTTCGCTGCATTATCCCCGTTCACCGAACGAGGACCTGGGTGCGCCACGGATTCACCGTGGGCGCGAGGAGCCCGGTGGCAGCGCCTCATCGCCACACTGGAGTGCCATCCGATGGCCGTTGCAATTCGTCTGCGTCGTGCGGGCCGCAAGAAGTCCCCGATGTACCGCATCGTGGTTGCCGACTCGCGCATGCCGCGTGACGGCAAGTTCATTGAAGTCATCGGGCAGTACGCACCCCGTACTGGCGACAAGGCCGTGACGCTCAAGATCGATCGCGCCAACTACTGGCTCGACAACGGCGCGCAGCCGTCCGACACGGTGCGCTCGCTCCTCCGCAAGGCGGGCGTGCTGAAGGTTCGTCATGAAGCACGCCTGGCGATCAAGCTCGCTGCCGTCGCTGTGCCCATCACCGAAAGCACAGAGACCACAGGGAGCACGGAAAGCAGCGAGTAACACCGTGGCTACCGGGGCCACCGCGGTCGTCGGGCGCGTTCGTCGCGCCCACGGCCTCAAGGGTGAACTGGTAGTGCTGCCGATTACCGATGCGCCGGACGCGATCTTCGCGCCCGGCGCGCGTGTTTTCGCCGGCACCCCCGACGGTGAGCTGGCCGCCGACCCCCGCACCGGCACGCCGCGCGCGCTCACCGTGAAGGCCACGCGCCCGTTCAAGGACGGCCTCCTCGTCTTCTTCGACGGCATCGCCGACCGCACGGAAGCCGAGCGTTGGAACGGACGCACCTTTCTGGTGCCGGCTGGCGAACTCGCGCCGCCCGAGGAGGGTGCGCTGTTCCTGCACGAGCTGCCCGGGATGCGCGCCGTCGATGCCGCCGGCGCGGCACTTGGCGAAGTGCGCGGCTGGTACGAGCTGCCGCAGGGCATCATGCTCGAGTTGCTCACTTCCCGCGGCCTCCGCGACGTGCCGTTCAACGAGGCCTTCGTGCGTCACCTCGACCGCGATGCCCGCACCATGACGCTCGACGTCCCCGAGGGATTGCTCGAGTGAAGATCAACATCGTCACCATATTTCCCGAGTTCTTCGCCACGCCGCTGGCGCTGAGCATCCCGAGCAAGGCCATGGAGGCCGGCAGCGTGGAGTATCATGTGGTCGACCTGCGCGACTACACGCACGACCGGCATCGCACGGTGGACGACTATCCGTACGGTGGCGGCGCCGGCATGGTGATGAAGCCCGGCCCGTTCTTCGAGTGCGTCGAGGCGCTCGGCGCCACGGCGCCCATCGTGCTGCTCTCGCCGCGCGGCAGGATTTTTTCGCACGCCGACGCCGAGCGCTTTGCCGCCGGCAGCGAGCTGACGCTGCTGTGCGGGCACTACAAGGACATCGACCAGCGCGTCGCCGATCACCTCGCCACCGAGGAGATCTCCATGGGCGACTTCGTGCTGTCGGGGGGCGAGCCGGCCGCGCTCTGCATCGTCGACGCCGTGGTACGCCTGCTCCCCGGTGCGATGGGTGACATGGACAGCGCGCGCGGCGACTCGTTCTACGGGCGCGGCATTTCGGCGCCGAGCTACACCCGGCCGCCGGAGTTCCGCGGTTTCACGGTGCCCGAGGTGCTGCTGAGCGGGCATCATGCGGAGATCGAGAAGTGGCGAACGCTGGAAGGCGAACGCAGGACGAGGGAGAGAGAGTAACGGCCTGGGTTGACCCTAGCCTCCCATCCGGATAGCTTATTAGGCTCCCATCCGATCACCTTCCGGGGCTTGTCATGCACCCCTTTATTGAAACGCAGAAAGAGTGGCTCAAGGTCGTCCCCCCGTTCCGCGCGGGTGACACTTTGCGCGTCAACGTGCGCGTGAAGGAGGGCGAGAAGGAACGCCTTCAGGCATTCGAGGGCGTCTGCATTGCCCGCAAGGGCTCAGGCGTCAGCGCCACCTTCACCGTCCGCAAGATCAGCAGCGGCATCGGCGTCGAGCGCATCTTCCCGCTGCACTCGCCCATGCTCCAGAGCATCAGCGTCCTGCGCCGCGGTCGCGTGCGCCGGGCCAAGCTGTTCTATCTGCGCGAGCTCACGGGCAAGGCGACCCGCATTCGCGAGAAGAAGGTGCGCGTGGTGGTGCCGGTGACCGGCGCGGCGGAACAGGCCTAGGTCCCAGTGGCCCGCTGGAGCGCCATCGAGCGCTCATTGCGCGCCGAGGGTGCCCGGCTGATCGCCGGGGTGGACGAAGTAGGACGGGGCCCGCTTGCGGGCCCCGTCTTTGCGTGCGCCGTCATCATGCCGCCTACCGCGCGCGCCATCGCCGGGGTGGCGGACTCCAAGACGCTCAGCGCCAGCGAGCGCGAGCGACTGGCGGCGAAGATCCGCAGCCAGGCCCTGAGCGTGGCGCTGGGGGCCGCCAGCGTGCGCGAGATCGCCGAGCACAACATCTACCAGGCCACGGCGCTGGCCATGCGCCGCGCGTTGCACAGGCTCACCGAGCGCCCCGACGTGGTGCTGGTGGACGGCAAACCCATAAAGACCCTGGGAGTGGCGCATCGTGCCTTTGTGGGGGGGGACTCCCGCATCTATGTAATTGCGTGCGCGAGCATCGTGGCCAAGGTGGCACGTGACCGGCTGATGCGGTCGCTCGCCGTGCGCCACCCCGCGTACGGCTGGGAGGCGAACGTCGGGTACGGCACGCCGGTGCACATTGCCGCGCTGCGTGCGTGCGGGGTGACGGCCCATCACCGCGAGCTGTTCTGCCGGGGGATCCTCGAACAAGGCTGAGTGCGGGGTGCGGGGGCTTGGGAGAGGTCCCGCACCCCGCACCCGACCCCTGTTTGTTACCCGTTTGCGGAAGCCTCGTCTATCTGTGGCATAGGATCCCCGGTTGCTTGACGGGGACAGGGGAGGGTCGTAGGTTAAACGCTCCCAATCCGATCACCACCACTATAAAAGGTGGCTGGCCGGCGAGGGCATGAAGAACTGTGGCGTACGAAACGGGCAAAGAGTGACCTTTCGGGGTTGCTGGCTGGCCGTATCGTTGCCATATTTCTTGAGATTGGCCAGCAGTCTGTTTGCCTTGCGAGGACGTCTTTCCGTGGATGGAGGCGTTGCCGGTGCGCGAGGATTCGTTTCCGATGTTCTCTTGCAGGGCTACTTCCACTGGGGATTCCATGAATTTCTCTCGTAAGCTGATTCTCGTTGCCGGTGCCGCGCTGCTCGCGGCCTGCGGCGACAAGGTTACCGTCGCGCCGCCGTTGGCACCGGTGCCTCCGGTCACCAAGATCAACAGTGTTGATGTTGCGCCGCTGACGGCCACCATCACCGCTGGCACGACCATCTCGTACTCGGTTGCCGTGAACGCCGATGCCGGCGTCGCGTTCACGACCGCCTGGACGACGTCGAACTCGGCCCTCACCGTGGACGCGAACGGCAAGATCGTGACGACGGCGACGACGGCCGCCGGCAGCTATGGCGTTTGCGCCGAAGCGACGGCTGGCACGCAGAAGGTGAAGGGTTGCGCCACGCTCGTCGTGACGGCGCCGACGAGTCCGACGACCAACCCGGCGACGGTGTCGATCCAGTCGATCACCAGCGGTAGCCTGTTCACCGTTGTGGACCAGTCGAACGTTTCCGGCCAGATTGATGTGACGCTGAACATCAACCCGGGCAACCAGGTGATCAACAAAGTTGAGCTCTGGGTTGGCAACGGAGCCTCGGCGATCCTCGCCGGTTCGCAGAGCTTCACGGCCGCCCAGGCTGCCGCGCTCCGCTTCTCGGCCGATCAGGCCGTTGCGGCGCAGACCACGTTCCCGCAGATCGTGTTCTCGGTCAACACCGCGTGCTATGAGGGCCTCAGCACTTATTGCAACGCCCTGAAGGGGACGACGGACCTCGCTGGTACTCCGGCCTGGTTGAACGGCACGCAGGCGGTGCAGGCGAAGCTATACACGACGCCCATCACTACACCGCCAGTGACGGCGGCGACGGCTTCGGCCGTGCAGACGCTCACCTTCAACAACGTCAACACCTTCGTCAACAACTCCACCTTCTATCCGATCGTCACGGCTGGCGGCGCGACGTTAAATAGGGCGAACAGCACCCTCGGCTATCAGTTCACCAGGGGTGACATCACGGCTTCGATCATCCCGGTGTCGTTCACGGGTGACACGCTCAGCTCGATGTCCCTGAACTTCGGCACCGCGGTCTGCAACGCTCTCGGTACGGGTCCGGCACAGCGCACCTTGGTTGCGACGGCCCCGGTTCTCCCGACTGGCGTACAGGCTTGGACGGCGACGTTTGCCGGCACCGGCACTGCCGCGGCGGGCAACATTTCGGGCTACAGCTACGATCCAGCTTGCGCGTCGATTGCGACGGGCGAGGGCATTTCGGTCATCGCCGCGCAGACCGCGACGGGCGCGAACTTCACGACCACGGCGCTTCCGATCAACATCGGATCGCAGTTCCGCATGGACAACTTGGCTCCGCCCGCTCCGGCGGTCTTTATCAACCCGAACGGCCGTGCCAACAGCTGGCTGAACGATGCGGCTCAGTTCACGACGATCCAGGCTGCTACTAACCTCGACGGCATGATCACCGCCGCCGTTGCCGACGTCAGCGTGGGCGGCGTGACCTACGCTGCAAAGGCCGGAAAGACGTTCACCCTGGCGAAGGCAGCCGGCGACAACCTGACGCCGATCGCGCCGACGAGGCTCGACTCCACGGCGACGAACGCGGGCTACTGCCTGCTGCTGTACTCGCAGGACAAGCTGGGCAACCGCTCGGCAGACCCGGCCAGCTGCGCCACGGCGGCGTCGACGTCGTTTGGCGTCGACCGCGCTCCTCCGGTGATTTTGCCCGACGTCGGCTCGCTGGCAGCCAACGGTCGTATCGCAACCGCGACGATCGGTGGTGAGTGGAGGGTGACGGTGAACGACACGGGTCTCGTGGGCAACTCGGGCATGCTGCCGACGAACCCGGTCCTGATGTCGGTGTCGCGTCGTGCGGCGGGTACTACGGGCAACTCGGCTGGTACCACG
>Ga0209014_10001986_pt1 | contig 12033 bp, 10 predicted proteins | sample BarGraNGADG00212_FD_184491 | JGI IMG/M metagenome (GOLD analysis project Ga0209014, IMG submission 184491) | Arctic peat soil microbial communities from Barrow, Alaska - Barrow Graham LP Ref core NGADG0002-212 (SPAdes) (version 2) | ecosystem: Environmental > Terrestrial > Soil > Wetlands >... | reverse complement strand
GGGCTCGCTGGGTGAGCGCCGACGTCGCGCTCGGCAAGGCGTGGACCTCCGCGGCGTACGGCGTGCCCAGCGCCGCGCAGAAGGAGAAGATGACCCCGATGCCGAACTTCGCGACCGCCATCATCACGATGACTCATGGCCGCTTCACCCCACAGACCGGCGCAGTTCCGATCTACCGCGGTGGTGCGCTGCTCGGCGCACTCGGCGCCAGCGGAGGCACGGCGAGCAGGACCAGGACATGTGCGCCAGGGCCGTCTCTGCCACCGGGTTCAGCACCAGCGGCTAGCCAGGGTGACCGGCTGTCCAGAACCCAGCGGCACCGCGATACTGCCGCGATGAGCAACACCACCTCGGACGCCGTCCAGTCCGGCGCACGCCCGTGGGCTTCCCGGATAAACGGCCACGACCGCGACGAGGAGCATCGGCGCGTCCGCCCCCTGGAGCTGTCTCGATCGCCCAGTGGATGCGCGCGCAGGCAGGTCACCCGGACTGCCGCGCGACCTGCCCGCGCTACGCGGGTGGCATCGCCGTCGTCCAGGTGGGCTGGGTGCTGCGCCTGTTCCTGCCGCGTGAGCTGTCGATGCTCTCGTTCTGCGTGCTAGTGCTGGCCGAGCTCAGCGTTCCCCTGCTGGCCGAGCGCACCGGCCCGACCCCTTGGGACGTCGAGCACATGGCTGAGCGGTACGGGCTGTTCACCCTGATCGTGCTCGGCGAGTCGGTGCCGGCCGCCACCATTGAACCGGCGGCTTGTATGTGGGCGTCGAGGGCGCCTCAGCTACTTCACGAAGAACAGCACTGCGATGACCACCCCAAGCGCGACTACGACGCCCCGCAGGATGCTCGCCCGGACCTTGCCGGCGAACCGGCCACCGAGCGAACCGCCGAGAAGGGCACCGACCGCCATCACCGCCGCGGCCGTCCAGACGACGTCGCCGGTGCTCGCGAAGAGGATCGCCGCGGCGCCGTTGGCGAGCACCGCCAGGGCCTGCTTCAAGGCGTTCACCCGGGTGAGTGAGTCAGGCAGCACGAAGGAGAAGAGCGCCAGCATGACGATGCCCAGCCCCGCGCCGAAGTAGCCACCGTAGACCGCGCTGACGAACGCGGCGGCGACGACGGCGGCGAGGTTCGGGCGCTTCCCGGCCGCCGGCGAATTCAGCCGCTGCACCACCGTCCTCTTGAGCCAGGGCTCGGCCGCCAGGAGGGCGGTCGCCAGGAGGATCAACCAGGGGACCAGTGCGTCAAACAGCGCGGCGCCTGTCGTGAGTAGCAGGGCGCCGCCGATGATGCCACCGGCCACCGCCGGGATCGCCATCACCGCGACCCGGCGTCGCTGGCCGCGCAGGTCGTCACGCTGGCCCATGGCCCCGCCGAGGAAGCCCGGCATAAGGGCCACCGTGTTCGTGACGTTCGCATTCAGCGCGGGTATGCCTACGGCCGTGAGCGCCGGGAAGGTGATGAGCGTCCCTCCCCCGGCGAGTGCATTGACCGCGCCGCCGCCCACGGCGGCCAGCGCCAGCAGCCCCAGGTCGAGTGCCGAGAGGCTCACCTGGGCTTCCGAGAAACGCGCTGGTCGGTGGGGTGAATGATTGCCGGTTCCGAAACGTCCTGCCAGGACTCTTTCCCCGGACCGCCATAAACCAGTGCTTTCACGGGATCCCCTCTAGTGCAGTGTCTCCAAAACGGCTTTACAGCGCCCGACCTTCTCGAGGATGGCCTCCACGGAGGCGGGTCCAGACGAACGGTCTGGGGTCTTGGTTGTGGGCCTGGAGGAAGCCCCCGATGGCGGCGATGAGATCGGGCACGCTGGGGAAGACGCCGCGGCGAAGAGCCTTCTCGGTGAGCTCCCGAAACCAGCGCTCGACGAGGTTCAGCCAGGAGCTGCTGGTGGGGGTGAAGTGCAGGTGGAAGCGCGGGTGCCTGGCAAGCCAGGCAGCGACGCCTGCGTGCTTGTGGGTCTGGTAGTTGTCGAGGATCAGGTGCAGGTCACACCCGCCGGCAAACTCGCAGTCCAGCGTGCGCAGGAACTTGAGGAACTCCTGGTGGCGGTGGCGGGACAGGCACTGGCCGACGACGCTGCCATCGAGAGTGCTCAGCGCCGCGAACAGCGTGGTGGTGCCGTTGCGCTTGTAGTCATGGGTCATGGTACCGGCGCGGCCGGGCTTCATCGGCAGGCTCGACTGGCTGCGATCGAGCGCCTGGATCTGGCTCTTCGCGTCGACGCAGAGAACGAGCGCCTTCTCGGGCGGGTTCAGGTAGAGGCCGACCACGTCCGTGAGCTTCTCGGTGAAGAGCGGGTCGCCCGAGAGCTTGAACGTTCTGATGCGGTGCGGCCTCAGGCCGTAGGCGTCCCAGATGCGCTGCACCGTGGCCGGGCTCACGCCTTGGGCGGCGGCCATCGTGCGACAGCTCCAGTGCGTCTCATGCGGGGGCACGGTCTGGGTCGTGGCCGCCACGATCGCCTTGACCTTGGCCGCCGAGATCGTGGGCTTGCGCCCACGGCCCGGCTTCACCTCGGTCAGGGCCGCCGGCCCGTCGGCCGCAAAGCGCGCCCGCCACATGATCACCGTCGGGCGACTGACAAACAGCTGGCGAGCGATCTCGCTGTTGGAGCCGCCCTCTGCGGCCAGCAGCACGATCCGCGCCCGCAGCGCCACGCTCTGCGGCGTGCCATGAGCACCCACCCAGCGCTCCAGCAGCCCGCGCTGCTCAGCGGAGACGATCGTGCGTGCCGGGCCCGATGCCATGCCTCGGAGACTACTACGACGCCGGCCCACATGTCAAGCTATTTCTGAGACACTGCGCTAGCTGTACGCGATTTGAGGCAACACCCGGGACACACCCGCGCGCTCCGCCGCCGGGCCTGTGGCCGGGCTGAGTTAAGATCCTACCTTTTAGCGAACGTCTCGCTTTCGCCCCGACGGTAAGATTCGTCGAGCAACTGCGAGACGTTCATGACCTTGATGTTCTGCAGACCCTGACGCTTGGCGCCCAGGGACAGCTGCATAATGCAGGAAGGGCATTCGGTCACGACAATCTCGGCCTCAGTCTTCGCCACGTTCCCCATCTTGCGTTCGAGCACCTTCATGGAGACATCGTTGTGCATGACGTTGTAGGAACCGGCGGCTCCACAGCACCAGTCCGCCTCGGGCATCTCCTTGAACTCCACGCCCGGGACATTCTTGATCAGCTCGCGCGGCTGGGCCACGACGCCCTGATAGCGCGTCGTCATGTGGCAGGGATCATGGTAGGTGACGGTGGCCTCGACCTGACCCTGCGGCTTCTCGGCCTCGATCTCGACCAGGAGCTCGCTGAAGGACCGCACCTTCTCGAGCAGGCGCTCGGCCCGCACCGAGTACTCGGAGTCATCGGCCAGCAGCTCGGCGTACTCCTTCAGATGGCCCGAGCAGCTGCCACACTCGGAGACAATGTAGTCGTACTGATCCAGATCGCCCAGCACGTCGATGTTCTTCTTGGCCAGATTGCGGGCGCCTTCGACGTCGCCGTAGCCGTAGACCGGCAGACCGCAACAGTTGTTGCCCAGCACCTGGACGTCCGCTCCATTGTGACGTAGGACGTTGATCGTGGCCTCTCCCACTTCCGGCAGCATGTAGTTGTAGCCGCAGGAAACCCAGTAGCCGACCTTGTACTTGGACTCGGCTTTTGCGGTCAGGTCCTTACCCTTGGTCCGGCCGCGCAGGAAGCTCGAGGGGACCTCGTCCCGGAGCTCCATGGCCGTCTCGAGCTTCGGATTGATCATCCGGACGATGCCCATCTTCTTGGCCAGATCGGCCATGCCGGCGCGCTTGCTCAGCCAGGCCAGGCCGATGAGGCGGGCCATGCGGTCGGGATAGGGCAGGAAGTTGCGGAAGATCCAGCGCTGGATGGTCGAGCGGCCGAACCGCTGCGCGTACGACTCACGGAAGGCAACCACCAGCTGGTCGGTCTTCACCGCAGGAAAACAGTTGGCGGTGCAGGCCCGGCAGAGCAGGCAGTTCTCGAAGGCCTCCTTGAGGTCGGCCTCCATCACCGTCTCGCCCTCGATCACATTGCGGAACAGGGCGCATTTACCCCGCGCCACATAGGACTCCTTACCCGTAGCGCAGTAGACCGGGCAGGTGGGCTGGCAGAAACCGCACTTGCCGCACTTGGCCACTTCGTCATACAGGGGCAGAAACTCCTCTATCGTTGCTGCTTCTGTGCTCAATGTATCGCCCCTTCTCATCGCGTGAAGCACACCCCGACCCGGACCTAGACCCGGCCCATGTAGCGGCCGACGTTGAGGATGCCGTTGGGATCGAATTTCGCCTTTGTAGCCTTGATGAGAGGCACGTAGGCCCCCTGCGGATCGCCCCAGGTCTCAAAGCCCCCGTTGAACACCGGGGAGGACTTGAGCACCAGGCTGCCCTCACGTTTCTCGGCGAGGGTTCGCAGGTCTTCGAGGACGGCGAGGATATTCTCGTTGTCGCCCTTCAGGTAGAGGTTAAGTATGCCATTGCCCGCGCTGATCTTGTAGGCGATTTCGACGCTGTTCGCGGCGGCCGACTTCTCGGCGGCCTGCGCCATCTCCCACACGATCGAGAGCGGGACCGCGACCTTAGCCGCGACCGGATAGCCGGCTTCTTTGGCCGTCCGCTCGAGGTTGTAGATCTCGTTCCACAACGACTCGACCGTGGCCTGAGCCGTCACGGTCTGGCAGTTGCAGGTCTCGTGACTCTCGTGGATCTCGCAGGCGACTTCGCGCTCGGAGGGTTTCTTGCCCTCGGCGACGTAGTCCCCGCCGACAACCAGGGCGGTCCTGTTCGGGGCGAGACTGGCGCACATCGAGGTGAGGCCCTTCTCCTGGCGCGCGACGGCGTTCGGGTGACCTTCAAGACCCACGACCAGCAGGTACTCGCCCTGAGCAAAGTCGGGGGTCACACCCTTGAGCAACCTCCGGGCGGCCGACGAAATCAGCTCGAGGCTCGAGGGAACCAGAACCGAGTCCAGCACCTCCTCTGAGAGCTTGGCCGCGTCGGTCAGCCTGGGGAAGGCGTGCACGAGGACATCCTCCCGCTGCGGCTGGGGCAAGAGCCGGAAGGTCGCCTCCACGATCACACCCAGGATGCCCATGGAGCCGATCATCATCTTGGTTACGTCGTAGCCGGAGACGTTCTTGATGGTCCGCCCGCCGAACTTGACCAGCTCGCCGTTGGGCAGCACAACCTTGACGCCCAGCACCACGTCCCGCAGGTTGCCGTGCTGGAACCGCTTGGGTCCGTTGTCGCTGGTGGCTACGACGCCGCCGATGGTCGCCTCGCCCGGGAAGGACGGATCGGCCGGGAAGAAGAGCCCGTCCTTGCCGACCAGCTCGACCAGGTCCTTGACCCGGACGCCCGCCTGCGCCGCAATCGTCAGGTTCTCGGCGTCGTACTCGACGATCTGATCGAGACCCGTCAGGTCGAGCAGCACATCGAACTTCTCGGGCGGGTTACCAGTTTCGAGCTTCGTCCCCGAGCCCGTCGGGATGACCCCAAGCCCATGGTCGTTGGCAAAAGCCAGGACCTTGCCCACCTCGTCCACGCTCTTCGGGCGAGCCCGCACGGCCGGCGACTTGCCCGCCACCGTCACCTGCGGATTCTCTTCGACGGCGACCTCGCCGACGATGCCCGCGAGGTCGCTCGAGAGACTCTCGGTCTTAGGAGACATGCGTTTCCTCCCGCTTGATCAGGCGCTGGGGAAGGATCTTGCCGGGGTTCGCCAGGTCCTTGGGATCCCAGGCATCTTTGACCCACTCCTGCGCCAGCAGATCCTTCTCGTTGTAGACCATGTACATTGCTTCGGCCTTCTCGATGCCGACGCCGTGCTCGCCGGAAACCGTCCCGCCCATGTCGGCGCAGACCTGAAGCATCTCCATCGCGGCCTTGAGCACCTTCTCCTTGTCCTCCGGATTCCGGCTGTCAAAAAGGATCAGCGGGTGGAGGTTGCCGTCCCCCGCGTGAAACACGTTGGCCGTCCGCAGGCCGTACTTGTCCCCGATCTCCTTGCACTTGCGCAGGGTCTCGGGCAGCTTGGTCCGGGGCACGCAGCCGTCGGCGACCAGATAGTTAGGACTGAGGCGGGCGATAGCGCCGAAGGCACCCTTGCGGCCTTTCCAAAGGGCGGCACGCTCGGCCTCGCAGGTGGCCACTTTGATCTCGCGGACGTTGTTTTCCTTGCAGATCTCGACGATCTTGTCGGCCATCTCTTCCATGCCGTCTTTGAGTCCGTCGAGCTCGATGAGGAGAACGGCGGCGGCGTCCAGCGGGTAGCCGGCCGCCATGGACTGCTCGACCGCCTGGATGACCAGGTTGTCCATCATCTCCAGCGTGGCCGGCACCATCTTTTGCGACACGATGGCCGACACCGAGTTCGAGGCGTCGTCGATGCTGTCGTAGACGGCAAGCATCGTCTTGACCGCCTCGGGTTTATGCATGATGCGAAGAACGACCTTGGTGGCGATCCCCAGCGTGCCCTCGCTGCCGACGAAGACGCCGGTCAGGTCGAGGCCGGGAGTGTCCAGGGCTTTGCCGCCCAGCCAGGTGATCTCACCGTCGGGCAGCACGACTTCCATCCCCAGCACGTGGTTGGAGGTCACCCCATACTTGAAGCAGAGGGGACCGCCGGCGTCCTCGCCCACATTGCCGCCGATCGAGCAGGCCTTGCCGCTCGCGGGGTCGGGGGCGTAGTAGTAGCCGAGATTATCGATGGCGCTGGAGACCTCGAGGTTGTAGACAGCGGGCTCCACAACCATCCGCTGGTTCTCGACGTCGATCTCGAGCACGCGGTCCATGCGGGCGAGCTCGATGATGATGCCGTGCCTGGTCGCGATCACGCCGCCGCTAAGGTTGGTGGCGCGGCCACGAGCCACAAACGGGATGTCCTGGCGGTTGGCGAGCTTGACGACGGCCGCCACCTCCTGAGCGGACTTCACGAATACGACCACGTCGGGGAGAGACTTCTCCAGGTACGCGTCGTACTCGTACGTCTGAAGATCCGCCTTGTTGTGGAGGACGTTGTCCTCCCCCACGATCCCCATTAACTCCTGGATCACGGTCTGATCGATCATCGAAGCTCCTCTCAGCTTACCCCGCAGGCCCAGCTACTTCTGGCCTTTGACGAGGTCGATGGTGTGCTGCCGGACCCACTCCGGGTCCTTCTCGTCCCGAGCGATACCGCTCTCGATGGCGGCCTTGGCGACCGCGGCGGCGACCGACGGGGCGACCCGCTCGTCGAACGCCTCGGGAATGACGAAGTCGCGAGCGAGACGATCACCGACCGACTCGGCCAGCGCGTGCGCGGAGGCAAGCTTCATGGCCTCGTTGATGTCGGTCGCCCTGACGTCCAGTGCGCCACGGAAGATTCCTGGGAAGCCGAGCACGTTGTTGACCTGGTTCTCGAAGTCGCTGCGGCCGGTCCCGACCACAGCGGCGCCGGCCTTCTTGGCTTCCTCGGGCAGGATCTCGGGATCCGGGTTGGCCATCGCGATGATGATCGGGTCCTTCTGCATGCTCTGAACCATCTGCGGCGTGACGGCGTCTTTGACGGACACTCCGAGAAAGAGATTGGCGCCTTCCATGGCGTCGGCGAGGGAGCCGCGGCGGTCTTCCTTATTGGTTCGCTGGAGCATCTCACGCTTCTCTTCATTGAGGTCGTCCCGCTCACTGCATACTATACCTTTGGAATCGCAAAGAATCACGTCCTTTACCCCCGCATCCAGCATCAGCTTGGCGCAGGCGATGCCGGCGGCGCCGGCGCCGTTGACCACCACATGGAGATCCTCAAGGCCCCGATCGGTGATCTTGCAGGCGTTGATCACGCCGGAGAGCACCACGACGGCGGTGCCGTGTTGGTCGTCGTGGAAGATGGGGATGTCCATCGTCTTTTTCAGCTTACGCTCGATGTAGAAGCACTGGGGCGCCTTGATGTCCTCCAGGTTGACGCCGCCAAAAGTGGGAGCGAGCGCCTGGACGACCCTGACGATCTCGTCGGGGTCCTGGGTGTCGAGGCAGATCGGGAAAGCGTCGACGCCCCCGAAGACCTTGAACAGCACCGACTTGCCCTCCATGACGGGCATGGCGGCGCGGCCCCCGATGTTGCCGAGGCCCAGCACCGCAGAGCCGTCCGACACCACCGCCACCTGATTCCAGCGGCGCGTGTAGACGTCGAGCAGTTCGGGGTTCTTGGCGATCTCGCGGCAGGGCTCAGCCACGCCGGGCGTATAGGCCAAGGCAAGGTCGGTGGCGTCGGTGACCAGCACGCGGCTCTTGATCTCGATCTTGCCGGCCCACTCCTCGTGCAGTCTAAGCGATTCTTCCTGAGTGTTCATCTAACTCCTGTTCCTCCGGTAGTGCTTGTGGGATGAAGCGCCGGGATTTGCAGGAGCGGGCCCGGCAGAAGATTCGGGGTCGGGGCCGGCTGCCCGGGGGGAGTAGCGGCCGGCCCCGAAAGGCGAATCAAGGGTAACTACTGCTGGCGTTCCTTCTCCTTGGCCTGGATCTCCACGTGGGTGGCGAGGATGTCCTTGGCGTTCAGGTACACCGGAGTGTCCACCATCTTGCCTTTGTAGCTGATGGCGGCCTTGCCCTGAGCGATGGCTTCCTCTTCGAAGGCCTTCACGACGCCCTCGGCCCACTCGACATCGTCCGGGTCGGGCGAGTACATCTCGTTGCAGACTTCGACCTGGCTCGGGTGGATGATCATCCGGCCCTCGTAGCCCATCTGGCGGCCTTCGCGCACGTTCTTCTTGAAGGCTTCCATGTCCTTGTAGGCGACGAAAGGAGCGTCGATCGCGACCACGCCAGCAGCGCGGGCGGCTACGCCCATGTGAGCCCGGCCGTACAACTGCTCGACGGCCTCTGAGGTCAGCTTGACCCGCATGTCCTTCGTGTAGTCGACGGCGCCGAAGATGGCGGAGACCACACGGTCGGAAGCGCTGCAGGACTCATAGGCGTGAATGATGCCTATGGCCGTTTCTAGCAGCAGGCTGATCTTTATGCTGCCGACGTCCAGCCCGCGGGCGCGCTCCAGACCTTCCAGCCGATAGGCCAGGCGCCGGACGTGATCGGGATGGCCGGTCTTGGCGAGGGTCACGCCGTCGAGACCTTCCCAGACGATCGCGTCGAGGTCGGCGTCGGTCATCTCGGTTTCCCAGTTGTTCAACCGGACGTAGACCTCGGAGCCGTTCTTGCCGACTTCCTTGAGGTTCTTCTTGACGACTTCGCGGGCCTTGTCCTTCTCGGCGGGAGGAACCGAGTCCTCCAGGTCGATGGTGATGATGTCGGCGGGGTTGCGCGGCGCCTTGCCCACCATGTCCTCACTGTTTCCGGGTACGTACAGTACGGACCTCATTACTGCCATGCTGCTCCTCCTTGTCCCTCGTGTGGGGGCTTTCCCTACAACCGAAACGCCCGGGCAATGCCGGGGCGCGTCGGGTACTGCTGTTACTTCTTGCCGCCGAGTACCTCGTCGAGCACCCGTGGAATGTCGTTGGGGGTCTCGGCCACATAGCCGTTGGGCCCCGACTCGCGGATGGCCTTCATCTTGCTCTGGGCCGATCCCCGACCCCGCTCGACGATGCTCGAGGCGTGGCTGAAGCGCTGGCCTTCCGGCGCCCAGGCGCCGGCGACATAGACCACGAAGGGCTTGGTGAACTTGCCCGCCGCAATCACCTCAGCACACTCCTCTTCTTGCGACCCGCCGATTTCGGCGAAGACCGCCACCGCTTTCGTTTCCTCGTCTTCTTCAAAGAGGGGCAGCAGATCCGCCATCGAGGTGCCGATCACCGGCTCGGTACCGGTATGCACCACGGTACTGACTCCATAGCCGCCCTCTTTGAGCACCCAGGGAATCGTGCCCGACTGCCCGCCAGAGCGGGAGAACACTCCGACCGGGCCCTGCTCGAAGAAGCGGTTGGCCCAGTCAACGTTACCCCCGAGCCAGCCAACGACGGCCTGGCCCGGATTGATGATGCCGATGGAGCCGGGGCCGATAATGCGGGTGCCCTTCTCCCGAGCGTACTCGATCATGTGCATGATGTCGTGCACCGGCACGCTCTCCACGCAGGGGAGCGCGTTCTTAACGCCGGCGTCGATCGCCTCCTTGACGGCCGGCAGCAGCGCCCGGCCGGGGATGAACAGTACGCTGAAGTCGATCTCGCCCTGGTCCTCGACCAGCGACTTCATGGTGTTGTACACGGGGACACCGTCCACTTCCTGGCCCGCCTTGCCCGGACTGGTGCCTCCCACCAGGTTGGTGCCGTAGTTCTTCATGAACCGGGCGCGGAGGGAGCCCTCGCGGCCGGTGATCCCCTGGACCGCGACCTTGGTGTTCTTGTCAATGAGAATGCCCATGCCTGACCCTAAGCCTCCCTATTCCTGTCCGCGGTTCTTGAGGTACTCGTCCAGGCCCACGATCGGAACCTCGATGGAGAGTGCATTCAGGCCCCGCATCCAACACTCGTACTCGCAGGCCAGGCACTCGGTGCCGCGCCGCTTGACCTCGTCCTCGGATAGATGCTCGACGCTGGGCAGGCCCTCGTCATTGAGCTTGAGGATGCCTCGGTCGAACATTGCGCACCCGTCCACGCAAGCCTTGGTCGAGCACTCCTTGCACTTCTCGTGATCGATCTTCAGGTGAATGGTTCTCTCTGAGAACTCGTACACGGCTATCGCTATCCTCCCCTACTGCTCGGCGCCGGCTTTGCCCGCGGCGGCGTTCTTCTCGGCACGGTATTCTTTAGCCAGATCGAGCAAGCGGTTGCCGATGAAGTCGGTGTCGGTGACGTGCTCCCGGCCGTAGATCTCGACCCGGCTGTTACCCTCGACGTCGGCCAGCCCCTCATGCAGGATCTCGAGCGATTCCTTCTCCTTGTTGCCGGCGAGCAGCAGCACACAGGGCATACCGGGCTTCTTGGGCAGCTCTTCGCGCAGCACCTTAACCACCGCGTGCGCGTGGTGCCACTGCTCCTGGTTGGCCATCATGAAGCCGCCCAGCAGGTAGCCGTCCAGATTCGGCTGGGAGAGGACCACCTTGGCGACGCGGTAGACCTTGGAGGCCACCGGGTTGCCGCTGGTGTCGGCGTAGTTGGCCGGCTTGAGACCGACTGTGTTGAGGGCGTCCATGCCCATCATGGCGGAGCCGCCGCCGATAGGGTGGTAGCCGACGTAGCCCGGGGACTCCTCGTCGTAGCCCATGTTCATCACAAAGCCCGAGCCGCGCAGGTCTGTCTTCTCGATGTTCCAGCCGATCAGGTCGAGTTCGGTGGGCTCGTTACCGAAGTCCCGGGCCACCTCGATCCCAAACTCCGGATGCCGGAAGACCGCGGAATTATCGACTTCCATCTTGCAGTCGGCGGCGTAGAGCTTGCCGTCGGAAGTCTCCACCATCGGGTTGATCTCGAGGGTGAAGCAGTCGTATTTGATGTACGCCTCGGCCAAAGTGTGGAGGAAGGAAGCGAACGTCGAGAGCTTCTCCGGAGGAATCCCGGCGCGCTCGGCGATGCCAGCCGCGTCATCGCTGGGAAGGCCTTCGCGCTCGGAGAAGTTGTATCGCAGAATCTTCTCATCGGGGACCGCCTCGATGTCCATGCCACCCTCGACACTAAACATCAGCATCGGCGAGAGGGCCTCCCGGGACGAATTGACGATGCAGGTAGCATAATACTCGCGCACGATGTCGAGCTTCTCCTCGACCAGCACGTAGCGCACGGGATAGCCCTTTATCTCCATATTGAGAATGGAGCGCGCGGCCTCTTCGGCTTCCTGCGGCGTATCGACCAGCTTGACCGCTCCCGACTTGCCCCGGCCCCCGGCCTGCACCTGCGCCTTGACGGCCACCGGCCGCCCGAACTCTTCGGCGATTTGCCGGGCTTCCTCGGGCGAGGATGCCTCGCGTCCCTGGGGAACGGGAAGCCCCGCCTTCCCGAGCCAACGTTTGCCTTGATACTCCAGCAATCGTGCCATCTGTCTCCTACCGCCTTCCTCGCGAAAGCCTAGTGTCGCGTTCCCGAATATACAA
>Ga0209014_10001985_pt1 | contig 12034 bp, 10 predicted proteins | sample BarGraNGADG00212_FD_184491 | JGI IMG/M metagenome (GOLD analysis project Ga0209014, IMG submission 184491) | Arctic peat soil microbial communities from Barrow, Alaska - Barrow Graham LP Ref core NGADG0002-212 (SPAdes) (version 2) | ecosystem: Environmental > Terrestrial > Soil > Wetlands >... | reverse complement strand
CGACGACGATCACGTCGAACGACCTGCGCGCGCGGTCGATCGCCTCCGCGACGGCCGCGGCATCGATGTGCTCGGTCTTCAGCGGGCTCGACGAGAGGACCACCACCTTGAGACCCGACGGGTGCGACGCGACGAGCTCCTCGAGGGTCTCGATCGCGGCGTCCGGCCCGCCTTCGCGGGTCTCGGCGAGCGAATCGACGAGCGTCCGGACGCTCGACATGCCGAGCGAGCTCGCGATGTGGCCGGTCACGGTGTCCGCGTCCACGAGGAGGACCGTCCGGCCCATCGCGACCAGGGACGCCGCCAGGTTCACCGCGATCGTGGTCTTGCCCACGCCGCCCTTGGGGTTGAAGACGGCCAGGAACGTCCCTCGCCGCGACCAGTCGCCGGCCGAGAGGGGGCCGTTCTGGAGGACGGCACCGCTGCCGTCGTCGATGGCCATCTGGCGGATCATCATCGCCTCGACGCGCCAGCGGAGCGCCTCGGGCGAATAGGGCCGGGTGAAGTACTCGTCGTGCGCGCCTGCCCGCCCCGCCGCACCGGCCAGCCGGTCGAGCGTGCGCGGCGAGACGATCATCAGGGCCGGGATGTCGCGACCCGGCTCGTGGAGGAGCCCGTAGTACTCGAGCGACTCGTCGAAGTCGCTCTCGCCGTCGAGGATGGCGACCGCCACGTCGTGGCGGCTCGCGAGGAGTGCAGCCAGGTCGTCCGGGCACGTGACCACCACTGGCTCGAACTCGGCCTCACGGAGGACGTCCACGACGTACTGCCGCTCGTCCTCGGGCAGGGCGATCGCGATCGCGGGGCGGGCCATCCGGGCGGATCCTTTCGTGTTCGCTGGTCTGGTCTGGTCAGTCTTCGGGGTCGTGAGCGCTCGCGGTCACGACCCCGTCGCTGCCACCCGTGACCCGGGCCTGGAAGCCGGGCAGGGTCGGGATCAGGTCACGCAGGGCGACCTCGGTCTCGTGCTGGACGGTGAACAGGAACTCGCTGTCCGGGCCGGACGAAACGCCCACGTGGCGCACGCCGGCAGCGCGGCTGAGGTGACGCTTGAAGCTCGCGATGCTCGCCACACTGACGAGACCGCTGACGATGACCTGGGTCGAGACCATGGGCACGCTCGGGTCCGCCTCAGCGGGCGCGGCGGGGGATGAGGCGGAGGGGACGAGGCCGGCCAGGCGGGCCGTCAGGTCCTGCTCGTCCATCTCCGGGATCTCCTGCAGCTCGGCGGCTGCCGCCTCCGCGGCGGCGATCTCGGCTGCGGCGAAGTCCGGGGTCAGGCCGAGCATCGCGAGGCGCGGGTCGGAGTCCCGCGTGGACCAGGCCGTCATGGACGGGTCCGCTGCGTCGGTCGCGGCGTCGGCTGCGTCGGTCGCGACGTCCGCGTCGGCGGTCGTGGCCGCGCCCGTCTGCACGTCTTCGCCGGTGCCGTCGGCCGACGCGATCGTCTCCGCCTCAAGCGAGGCGGCCGCCTCGGCGGCGGCCTGGATCGCCGCCATCGCGGCTTCGCGGTCGAATGCGGCGTCGTCGGGCGGGGTCTCGGCGGATGGAGTGACAACGTCGTCGTCGACGGATGTCGCAATGAGCCCCGACATCGCATCCGGCTCGATCGTGGCCGCCATCTCGACGACGGGCTCCGGCGCGATCTCGACGACGGGCTCCGGCTCGGCGATCGGCGCCGGGGCCGGGATCCCGACTGCCGGCTCGGTCATGAGGGCCGTGAACGCGGACTCGTCCGGCTCGTCGAACGTGGGCGCCTCCGGCATCTGCTGGGCGCGCGTCGCGAGGAGCGTGAGGTCCGTCTCGGCGAGCAGCTCGTCGAAGAAGGCCGCCATCTCCGCCTCGAACGACGCGATCTGTCCCTCGATCCGGGCGACGTCGCGCTCCACGAGGGCGCGATGACGCGCGAGCTGGTCGTCGAGCTGCCCTCGACGGCCGGTGATCCGGCTCTCGGTCTCTTCCCGGATCCGCGCGATCTCGACCTTCGACCAGTCCTTGATGCTCGCGACGTCGTCATCGGCGTGCCTGCGCAGCGCGCTCGCGTCCGCGACCGAGCGTCCCTGGATCTGCTCGACATACGCCGACCCATCGACCCGGAACTGCTCCAGGGTCGCGGCACGCGCCTGCTCGGCGGCCACCTGCATCGCATGGGTCAGGTCGGTCAGGAACTTCGTCGGGCGGCGGGCTGGCGCCGGGTCCTGGGCCGGCAGAGAATCCGGCGCGTGCGGTGGCGTCGGCGCGCTCTCCGCGGCCGCCTCCACGGGCACAGGTGCCGATTCGACGGGCGGGTCGATCACGGCAGTCGTCTCTTCGGCCGGCTCGGCCTCGCTCGGTGCTTCGCTGTCGGGTGCAGATGCCGCATCGACGGCATCGAGATCGGATTCGTCGGGCCCGTCGGGAGACGCGCTCGGATCGTTCCCGGAGGTCTCCTCGAAGCCATCGCCGGACGGTGCACGATCTGTGCTCCACGGGAGCCGGAAGCCGGTTCGCGATTCGGTGGTCGCCATGCTGCGCGGTCCCTTCCTGGGTCGTCCTGATCGACACGGGTCCTTCACCCGTTGCGGAGCCTAGGGGCGCGGAGCGGTGCGGTGGAGTTGACTAGTGGTACCACCTGGCACCGGCGGTGGTACCCCCGGCGCTCCCTTCGGTGCGGGCCGGCACCGGATCGGTGCGCGGAGGCGCCGGCCGCGGCCTCGATCAGGCGGGACGGCTACGATGTCCGGACCATGAGCGACCCGACACCGGATCTGCGCCCCCGATCCGCCGACGCGCCGCCGCGCGACCTGTTGGGCCGGCATCCGCGCGACCTCCGGATCTCGGTGACCGATCGCTGCAACTTCCGATGCGCCTATTGCATGCCCGCCGAGGTCTTCGGCCGCGACTACGCATTCCTGCCGCGGTCGCAGATCCTGCGCTTCGAGGAGATCGTCCGCCTGGCGGGGATCTTCGTCCGGCTCGGCGTGGAGAAGCTCCGGATCACCGGCGGGGAGCCGACCGTCCGCCGCGACCTCCCGGACCTCGTGCGCCAGCTCGCGGTTCTCGACGGCGTGCACGACCTCACGTTGACCACGAACGGGTCCGCCCTTCGGGCACTTGCCGCGCCGCTCGCAGACGCCGGGCTGCGGCGGATCACGGTGAGCCTGGACTCCCTCGACGACGCCGTCTTCCGCGCGATGAGCGGGGCCGACATGCCGGTCGCGCGGGTCCTCGATGGCATCGCCGCCGCGCGGGACGCTGGCCTCGCGCCGCTCAAGGTCAACATGGTGGTCCGGCGCGGCAGCAACGAGGAGTCGATCATCCCGATGGCGCGCTGGGCGCGCTACGAGGACGTCATCCTCCGCTACATCGAGTTCATGGACGTGGGGACCGCGAACGGCTGGCGGATGGACGAGGTCGTGCCGCTGGCGGAGATCGTCGCCCGGGTCGATGGAGCGTTCCCGCTCGAGGCGTTGCCTCCCAACTACCCCGGCGAGGTGGCGACGCGATTCCGCTACCGCGACGGGGCCGGCGAGGTCGGGGTGATCGCGTCGGTCACGGCGCCGTTCTGCGGCGCCTGCACCCGCGCCCGGCTGTCCGCGGAGGGCGAGCTCTTCACCTGCCTCTTCGCGGCGCGAGGAACGGATCTCCGCGGCCCGCTCCGGGAAGGCGTCTCGGACGCTGAGCTGGAGGCGCTGATCCAATCGGTATGGGGCGCCCGCGACGACCGATACTCGGACCTCCGGAGCGCCAGGACCGCGCACCTGCCCCGCGTCGAGATGTTCGCGATCGGCGGCTGAGGTTCGCGGCATGGGACTGCCCGTTGCGGCGCCGGTCGCGGCGCTTGGGCGTCGGAGCGTCGCGTACATCGTCGACTCGCTGATCATCGGCCTCGCCTACGTCGTGATCGGCGTCCTCTTCGATGCCCTCTTCGGGCCGCTCGTCGAGGCGACCCCCGACGGGCTGGCGCTCGTGGTGGTCGCGGTCAACCCGCTTCGCGTGGCCCTGGAGCTCACCGCGACGCTCGTCGTCGACGCGCTCTACTTCGCCGGGTGCTGGTGCCGCTGGGGCGCGACGCCCGCCCAGCGCGTGCTCGGAATCCGGGTCCGGCTGGCGGATGCCGCGCCTTCGATGCCGAGTGGGCCCCGTGCGCTTCCGGTCGAGGCTGCCGGGCGTCGCTGGGCGGTGCTGGCGATCCTCCCGATCGCGACGGGCTCCCTGTCGGCGAGCGGTGCCGTCGACGTCAGTGTCCTGGGCGTCGTGAACGGCGCGTGGTTCCTGGTCCTGCTCGTCTCCGCGGCCGTGGACCCGCTCCGGCGCGGCCTCCACGATCGTGCCGGGGGCACGATCGTGGTCCCGGTCGCCCGCCGTCCCGCCTGACGGTTTGCGGTCGCCCGTCGGTCGTCGCCGCCGGGGGCCGTCGCTGGTGGCCCTCGGGAGCCTTCGGTAGCCGCGGCCGGATGCGACCGATCGGGCTGCGATGGTCCAGGGCATTCATCCACACGGCATCCACACCGCGGCGAAGTTGGTGGACGGGCGGAGCGGGCCGATCCGCATCTTCGTGGATAACCGGGTTGCCGGAGGGTTGCCGCGGCGCGATGATCTCCCTGCCCGGAGGGGCTACGAAAGCCGACGACCCGGCGATCACATCAACGGGTCACGGCGAGGTGATCGGGAGCAATCCCGGTTGCTCTCCCTCCGAGGTCGCGCCGCGATTGCATCAAGGCTGCTTCCTCGGACGTGGTTCCTCCGGGCACTTCTGCGTCCCGCGGAGCCGCGATCGCGCAGTCGCGATGCCCGCGCAGGGCGGAGGCAACCGGGAAACCGCGGCTCGCGCGCGGCGCGGCCTCGACCACGCATCCGCCAACGCGAGACCGCCGGCCGGCGTCAGGTCGGCGGGACCAGGTTCTCGCGATCCGTGAGCGGATCCGCGGCGGGCGTCGCGCACAGGAAGTAGCGCAGCCGCGTCCGCCCGATGTTGGCGATGGCATGCGGGAGCCCCATCTCCACGCGGACCCCCTTGAGCGGCTCGAGCGTCTCCTCCAGCGACCCGACCCGGACCGAGCCGCGCCCCTCGAGGACGACGACCACGTGCTCGGAGGCAAGGTGGCGGTGCCAGCCGGTCGTGGCACCCGGATCCAGCTCGATCTCGGACACGCTGAAGCTGAGGGTGCCGAAGTCGCCTGGCTCCACGAGCACGCGATGCCGAAGGCCCGGCGTGGTGATCAGGCGGGCCCCCTCGCGGCGCCGGACCGGCTCGCCGGGCCGCATTCGCCAGGACGGCTGGTCGTCGGCCGGGCGAGCGGGGTCGATGTCGATCGCGGCGCGCAGCGCCAGGGCGTCGATGGCCCCGTCGTTGCGGAGGACGCCCTCGTCGGCCGGCGCCTCGTAGAGAACGTCACCGGCCCGGACGACGACGCGCCGGCTCAGGGCGATCCCGTGCTCGAAGACGATCTCGCCGGCTGCCACGTAGACCACCGCCTCCTGGCCGTGGCGGCGCGGGCCGATCTGCGCCCCGGGCGGGATCCGGTCGAGGTGGAGCTGGATCGCCATGCCCGGGTGGACGTCCATTCGTTCCGTCGTCAGCCGTCGACCACGGCCACGTCGCGACCGGCGGTGCGAGCGGCCTTCGCCTTCTCCGCCCAGGCGCCGAGGACCGAATCGCGGTGCGGCCGGATCGGGCAGTGCTCGTCGCGGTTGCCCATCTCGTCGCAGTAGCCGAGGGGGACGCACTTGGGGGCCAGGAAGCTTCCCAGGAACGGGCTGACGGCGAACACCTCGTGGCGGATGAGCTGGAAGAGGCGCCGGATCTCCCACTGGGCCATCGTGCACAGCCGGAGCCCCGACATGTGGATGAGCGCCCGCAGGTTCGCGGTCATGACCAGGTTCGTGCGGGTCGCGTTGGGGAAGACGAAGCGGGCGTCCTCGCCCGGGATCCCTGCGGCAAGCAGCTCGCCGTACAGGTCGAGCGCACCGTCGACCTGCGCCTCGTACCGGGCGCGAAGCGCCGGGTCCGCGTCCGCGAGCGTCCCCGGGAGCATCGTGGCCGCCCCGGTGAACTTGACGTACCGCTGGCTCTGCTGGTCGAAGGCGACCCCGGCGCGATGACGGACCAGCTGGTGGGAGAGCGCGCGGCTGACCCCGCTGATCCCGAACGTGAAGACCACGTGCTCGATCGTGCTCCCGTGGCCCGATTCGACGACGCCGCTGATCAGCTTCTGCATCTTCGCCCGGTCGATCTCGCCGGACTCTGCCCGCCGGAAGATCTCGGCCGGCTCCAACTCCGAGTAGCACGTCCGGCAGGCCGTGTAGATGAGCGGCACGTAGAAGCGCTCGACGATCTCGCGCGACGGGAACAGGAGCGTCGCCTTCATCCCGAGGTCGCGCCGCCCCGGATTGGGCGGGATGCCGGACTTCTCGTGGGTGGGCTGGGACTCGGCCATGCTCAGCGGAGGATAGCCGGTCGGCAGCGCGCCGGGCGGGCCGGCCAGCCGGCTCCGCAGACCGTTTCGACGCTCAGGCGCCGGCCGGCGCGCGCGTCCCGACCGAGCCGCCCTCGGCGCCATGGAACCAGGTCCAGATCAGGAACGTGCCCAGCGTGTACAGGATGATGATCGTCACGAAGTTGATCGTGTAGCCGGCCGAGAAGCCGAGGGTGGCCTGGAGCAGGCTGTACCACGGGCCGGCGATCACCCACCCGAGCGACCAGGCGAGGCTTGCCGCGGCGGCGTAGGTTGCGCGCTCGCCGGGCCGGAGCCGCTCCATGGCGAACGCGTTGAAGATCGGGTTCCCCGCGTTCATCAGCGAATTGCGGATCGCCATCGAGCCGATCACGGTCCACAGGATCGGGCTGAACCCGAGCACGGCCAGGAACGGGATGCTGACGCCCTGGACCAGCACGACCGAGCCGATCTTGCCCACGCGCCGGGCCAGGGCCGGCTGGAAGAGGATCGCCAGCGTGGTACCGAGGCTGGTCAGCGCGAAGACCGCGTTCAGCGAAGCGAGGTCGAGCCCGAACTTGCCCTGCACGAAGAGGTTGAGGAAGGGGATCACCTGGCCGGCCCCGAGCGAGATCAGGAACCCCGGCAGGATGAGCCGCAGGAAGGTGCCGGGCTCGGAGATGCGCGGCAGCCCGATCCGGATCGCCGCGCGGCGGCGGGAGAGGTCGGGCCGCGCGGCAAGCGGCTCGCCGCTCCACGGGATCCCGGGTCGGCCCTCCAGCGTCCGCCAGTCGCGGCGCCGTGCTCGCGGCCGGTCGTCGTGGATCGCGAGCAGGATCACGGTCGCGATGACGGCGGCACCGAGCATCAGGACGAGCAGGACCCGGTAGGCCGCCGGATCGCCGGTCGAGAAGCCGCCGAGGCGGGCGGCCAGCGCCGCGATCGCCCCGCCGACCAGTGCCGCCACGACGTTGACGCCGGTCGAGATCGCGCCCTGGAGCGAGAACAGCTCGCTCCGGTGCTCCGCGTGGCTGTGCTCGGACATGAACGGCGACTGGACGACGAAGAAGGCCTGGTTGGCGGCGCCGATCAGGGCGGCGCACAGGGCGACCGCCGGCGAGGAGCCGACGAGGAGCAGGCCGACGACGCCCACCGCGGACAGGGCGGTCGCGAGGACGAGCACCAGGCGGCGACCGATCCGGTCGGAGAGCAGGCTCGCAGGGAAGGCCGCAACTGCCCCGGCCGCCGAGCCGGCGGTGACAACGAGGCCGATGAACGCGGCGTCGAAGTGGAGCGACGCCAGGTACAGGTTGAAGTCGACCCACCAGAGGCTGAGCGTGACGCCGTAGACCAGCGTGGCGAGGAGGAAGATCCGGGCGTCGCGCTCGAAGCCCGTGAAGCTCCGCGCGTAGCGCCGCAGCGCCGCGGTCACGCCCCCCCGACCGGTGGGATCGCCGGATCCGCGCCCCTCGGCGGGGGCGGGTCGGTCGGCGCGGTCGGTGCTGCCATGGGCGTGATCCTCGATGATGTCGGGGCGGGCGGCGGCGTCCATCGTACCGGGTGGCACGGCCCTCCGGCCGGCGCCCGGCGGGTCACCGGTCGGGCGGCTCCGTCCCGGCAGCGAAGGGATCGGCCTCGCCGAGCGCATACGCGACCGCGAGGTCGAGCGGGAGGCCGCGACCCTCGAGCTCCAGCCGCTCCAGCTCGCCGGCATTCATCGCCACCCGCGCGTTCGGTCGCGTGGCCTGCTCGAAGAGCTCCTCGACCATGCGGGCAAGCTCGGTGCCGGTCGACTGCGTCAGCTGCCGGGCTGCCCCGCGCAGCCGCGCAGCGCGCTCGAGATCGCCGGCCGTCACCGCGACAGCCGACAGGTCGTCGAGGACCATGGTGATCCCCGACAGGTCGCCCGCCTCGTGGAAATGGCCCAGGGCGTGCCTGACCATGTCGGCGGCGTTGTCGATGCGGCCGAGCTTGAGGACCGTGGAGCCCAGCATGTGGAGCGCCCAGGCCTCCATGGTGCGATTCCCCACTGCCCGGAAGTGCTCGAGGGATCGGACGTACCAGCCCTCGGCCTCCGCCCCGTTGGAGGCGGAGTAGTAGAGGCCGCCGATCCCCCACAGCACGTTTCCCTGCCCGAGTCGATCGCCGATCGCCTCGTAGTTCTGGAGCGCCTCGGCGAGGTTGGCGCGGGCGCGCTTCCAGGACTCGGCGTCCGCGCTGCCTGCCATCAGGTTCGAGACCTCGCCCGAGCCCAGGTTGTAGAGCGCGTTGGCGATCTCGCGCCGGTCGCCGATCGTGCGCCAGATCTCCAGGGCGGCTTCGTACCATGGCCGCGAGGCGGCGGCGTCGGCCTGCCAGTACGCGACGCCCCCCAGCGCCTCCAGCAGGCGGGCATGCGTCCGGGGAGCCAGGTCCCAGCCGTGATCCTCGAGGGCAGTGAGGCGGCGCCGTCCCTCGCGGAGATAGCCGCGCTGCTGCCAGAAGCGCCACAGCGCGAAGCCGAGCCGCACGGCCGCCTCGGGATCGGGAATCGCCTCGGCGCGGTCGAGGGCGGCCCGGAAGTTGTCCGCGTCCGCCTCCAGCCGGTCCAGCCACGCCCGCTGCTCGGACCCGGAGAGCCCGGCGGCGGCCCGCTCGGCCAGCTCCAGGTACGCGGCGAGATGGCGATCGCGGATCGCCGGCCCCTCGCCGGACGCGTCGAGACGCTCTGCCCCGTAGGTCCGGATGGTGTCGAGCAGTGAGAAGCGCGCGGTTCCCGCGACGTCGTCGCTCCGGACGAGGGACTGGTCGACGAGCGCGCCGAGCACGTCGAGGAGGTCGCCGCCGAGCGCGCCGTCCGGGTCGCAGATGTGCTCGATGAGGGGCAGGTCCCCGCCGCCGACGAAGACCGAGAGCCGGGCCAGGAGGAGCCGGCCGGCATCGTCGAGCAGGTCGTAGCTCCAGGCGATCGCGCCGCGCAGCGTCCGCTGGCGCTCGGGCAGGGCCCGGGAAGTCGGCCGGGAGGCCCGCCGCGACGATCTGCGCGAGGCGTTCCGGCCGGAGGTCCTTGAGGCGGTGCTCCCCGAGGTCGCGGATCGTCACGTCCGGGGGAATCGTGCCGCCGATGAGCGAGCGAGTCGTCTCGGAGACCAGCACCTGGCCGCCATGGCCTGCCGCGGCGATGCGCGCGGCCCGGTGGACCTCGAGCGACGTGTAGTCGCCGCCGGGGGTGGGTGTTGCCTCGCCCGTGTGGAGTCCCATCCGGACCCGGATCTGCGAACCCTCGGGCCACGGATGTGCGGTGAGGGCTCGCTGCGCCGCGACGCAGGCGGCCGCGGCCGCGCTCGCGCTGGCGAACGCGACGAAGAACGCGTCGCCCTCCGTCTGCACCTCGACGCCGCCCGCCGCCTCGAAGGCGGCCCGAAGGATGGCGCGGTGCGCCTCCAGGAGGGGCTCGTATGCGCTCCCCAGGCGCGTGATCAGCTCGGTCGAGCCCTCGATGTCGGTGAAGAGGAAGGTGACCGTCCCGGCGGGGAGTGGCCGCCGGGTGCCGGGGGACGCAGGCGGGGCGGGCGGTTCCACGGGCGCGGGCGGTTCCACGGGCGCGATGCTGCGCCAGCGCGGCACGGCCGTCAACGCCACGTCGCGTCCGGGTGGGCGAGCGCGGCCGGAGCTTCGGCGATCACGTGCTTGCCCGGCATCGCGGCACACGCGCGCGGCGGCAGCCCACAAGACGCCTGTCAGCCGTTGACGGCTAACCGTCGCTCCCGTAGCCTCACGTCGTGGACGCATTGCGCCTCGCGACCCTCGCCGAGCCGGTCACGACGACGGGGCCCTCGCCGGGCGGGATGACGGCGCGGGTCGGGACGCTTCCCGACGTTCTAGACCGCGTCATCGGCTCCCGGCTCGATCGGGTCGGCGCCGCCGTCCGCTGGGGGATCGGTACCGGTCACGACGGTGCGTCGGCCGAGGCGCACGCCGCGATCGCCATCCGAACCGCGCGTGATCGCGGAAGCTGGCTCGGGTTCGCGACCGGCGACCCGTGGCGGGACGCGCTCCTGGCGGACCTCGTCGTGACGCTGGCCGCGCTCCTCGACGACCTGACGCCGCGCCAGGCCGAGATCGCCGGCCGGGTCCTGGTTGACGGGGCACGCCAGGCGGAGGTCGCCGCCGCGCTCGGCGTGAGCCGCGCGACGGTCTCGGTCGCGGTCGCGCGCGGTCGCCTGCCCGCCATCGCCAGTGCCCGAAGGGCGATCGAATCGCTCCTGGTCGGCCCGCCACCAGTGGCGCTCGGCGGCGGCGAGGGTACGGCCCCGGCCGCCCGGCCGCGATGATCGGGGCGCTCCTCGCCGGGCTCGCCGCGGGGTACGGCATCGCGATACCCGTCGGCGCGGTTTCCGTGCTGATCGTGGAGACGGGGCTCCGGTCGGGCTTCCGGTCAGCCGCGGCGGCCGGGGCCGGCACCGCGACCGCCGACGCCGTCTACGCGACGATCGCGGCGGTCTTCGGCACCGCGCTCGCGGCGGCGCTCATCCCCTGGCAGGCGCCGCTCCGGGCGGCCGCGGTCGTCGTCCTCGTGGGTCTCGCGCTGCGCGGATTCCGGTCCGTGGCGCGTGACGCCGAGCGAGCGCGCGATGGCGGGTCGGGATCCGCGCCCTCGCCCGGTCCGGGATCCGCACCTTCGCCCCGCGGCTCGCCCGGTCCGGCGTCCGCACTTCCGCCTGCTGGCCCGCCCGCCGGCCCGATCGGCCCAGGGTCCGGGGGCCTCCAGCCGCGATCGGCGCGAAGGGCCTACGCGGCCTTCCTCGGGCTCACGTTGCTCAACCCGATGACGATCACCTACTTCGCCGCGCTCATCGTCGGCCTCGGTGGGACCGGAACCGCGCCGATCGAGAAGCTCGCCTTCGTCGTCGCGGCGTTCGGCGCCTCGCTCTCCTGGCAGACGCTGATCGCCGCCGCCGGGGCTGCGCTCCATCGCCGCCTGGGGCCGCGCCTGCGCCTCTCGGTCGGCGTCACCGGCAACGCCATCGTGCTGGCCTTCGCGGCCGTCATCGCCGCCGGCCTCGCGAGGTAGGCGCGCGCCGCGACGGCCGACCGTATCAGGACCCGGGAGGGACCCGGCCGGGCAGTGTCACCGCGAAGCAGGTGCGGCCGGGCTCGGACGTCACGTCGATCCGGCCGGCGTGCCGGTCGACGATGGAGCGGACGATGTGGAGCCCCAGGCCGCTCCCGGCCCCGACGTCCTTCGTCGTGAAGAACGGCTCGAAGATCCGGGCGCGGACGTCGTCGGGGATGCCCGGCCCGGAGTCGCAGAGCTCGACCCGGACGCCCGGCGCAGTCGCCGGCTCGGCACCCACCGGCGGATCACCCCGGACCGCGATCTCGAGGACACCGTGCCCCTCCATCGCATCCGCGGCGTTCATGATCAGGTTCGTCCAGACCTGGTTGAGCTCGCTGCCGAAGGCCTCGATGCGCGGCCGATCAGGCGGGTAGGAACGCCGGACCTCGATGCCAGCCTTCAGGCGCGGCCGCAGCATCACGAGCGTGCTCTCGATCCCGGCGATCACGTCCACGTCGCCGACGGGCGCACGGTCGAGGTAGCTGTACTCGCGGACGGACGCGACGATCTCGCCGATCCG
>Ga0209014_10001981_pt1 | contig 12047 bp, 12 predicted proteins | sample BarGraNGADG00212_FD_184491 | JGI IMG/M metagenome (GOLD analysis project Ga0209014, IMG submission 184491) | Arctic peat soil microbial communities from Barrow, Alaska - Barrow Graham LP Ref core NGADG0002-212 (SPAdes) (version 2) | ecosystem: Environmental > Terrestrial > Soil > Wetlands >... | reverse complement strand
CGAGGGGACGAAGTCTGAGTGAGCACGACACTCTGGGGCTAGCCCGGGGCTAACCCCAGTTCGCCTGGGAACCGTCTGATATGCGCGCCCAGCGGCTGCGGATCAGGGCGCCGTGATGACGCCCGAGGGGAGGATGCGGGCTGCGGAGGCGCCGAAATCTTGTGCCGAAAGCTGAGACACGAAGGAGATGGCTCCTCCACCTGGCACGGGTTGCCCCTGCCCGGTGAACTGGACGGGGTAGATGCGGGCGCTTTGAAAGGCGCCGGTCGCCGACAGCGTCACGTGCAAGATCACGCTCATGCGCCGGTCGCCATTGGTGGCGAAGTTGTAATAGCTGGCGAAGTTCCCCAGGCTGTAGGCGATCAGATGGTGCCGGTAGAACTGTATTCCGCGCAGCACGTGGGGGCCGCTGGCGATGACCAGGCTGGCGCCGGCCTGGATGGCCATCTGCGCGAACGCCTCGGGGTTGCCCCGGTCCTCGCCGAGGAAGTACTCCTCGTTGCCGGTGACATGGTCGGCGGCGGCGCCCTCGGCGCCGGCGTGCATGTAAACGACGACCACGCTGGCCAGCCCAGCGGCCCGCTTGATCAGCACCCGCGCGGCCGCGAGATCCAGCAGGCTGGCGGTGTCGCTGTAGGGCGCGAAGGCCAGGAACGCCACCCGAACCCCGTGGGCCTTGACGAGTGTGATTTCACCGGGGAGCCCGGTCTGGGCCAGGCCGGCGTCATGGATCGTGCGCACGGTCTGTGCCTGCCCGTCCGCGCCGAAGTCGTACGAGTGGGGGTTGGCGTTACTGAAGATCGTGAATCCCGCATCCTTCAGGTACTGCACGTACTCCGGCGGGTTACGGAACTGGTAACACTCGCCTGGGGCGGCGTGCATCGCCTCGCATTTGCCCGCCTCCGCCGTCGTAAGGGTGCCCTCGAGATTGCCGAAGACGATCTGCGCGGCCCCGGTGAGCTCCGGCTTGACCGGATCGAGATACGTCCCCGGCTGCGGGGGCAGTTCGGGGGTGTTCCCGAGCATCGTGTCACCGACCGCCGCGATGGTCACCGGCGCCAGCTGCGCCGGGGCCACGGTGCTTGCGGAGGTGGCGGCAGCGCCCGCGGGATGGGGCGCGGTGGCCGTCATGGCCCCGCCGGCAGACTTGCCGGCGCCCGAGCACGCCGCCACACCCAGAGCCGCGGCAAACACCAGCGCCACAGCTCTCAGATGTGCCAGGCGCAGCATCGGGGCCCAGAGCTGCACCAGACCAACCTAAGCCAACCCAACCGAGCATCGGGGCCGACACGCGGTTCGCCCGCACGACCGGCCAGCCGGGAAGCCGGCCCGTCACGCGATGCATCGGCATTGATACGCGGCACCGAAACCGCCCGCGCAAACCGCCTCATCGAGACCTGCACGACGAGGCCACAGCCGGACGATCTGCGCGCACCCACCACCGCGAGCGCCCGGTCCGTCTGCCGCGCCGCATCGGCGATCGGCGATCGGCGATCGGCGTCGGGCAACCGGCCAAGCTGATCGCGTAGGTTCGCCCGAGGCATGGTGGTGATCTTGTCGACCATGATCATGCTGGGCTGCTCGATACCAGTCGCCGCGGTGGGCTGCACCGCGATCCGAGTTAGCGGCGCCTCAACAGGATTGGTGGTCAGCGGGCAGACCGTCACCGATGCAGTGGCATCGAAGCAATCGTCTTGAACGATGACGACGGGTCTGGGTTTGCCGGTGTGGGCGCCCGCGCTGCAGCGACATGGATATCGCCGCGCCTCATTCGGCCGAGAGTGATGGTCAGGCGGAGCTGTCGGCGCACCTGACCATCACCTTGCGCACGCTCAGTTGACGCCGCCCACCGCGAGGGCGGTAAGCATGGTGTTGGTTGCCCAGCTGTTGTTGGCGGTGACGTTGCAGATCATGGTGATTGTGTCGGAGGCGTCGAGGACGATGGCCGCCTGCACAGGAACAGGAGACTCGTCGCCCGCGGCCACGGCTTCCTTCAGAAGCACATGCGTGTAGTCGTACTGCACAGCGCCGACCATCAGTCGGCAGCTGCCCTCCTGGTCGCCCGAGACGCTTCCGTTGTGCAACACCGTCTTGCCGTTCACGACGTAACTTCCCGCCGGAACGGCCGTGGACGCGACGGTGACATCGCTGCCCGGCAGATTGCTGAAGGCATTGCTGACGACATATGCGTGGCTCACGCCGGCCGGTCCGGCGGTTCCTGCGGGCCCTGCCGCGCCGGTCGCGCCAGTGGCGCCAGTCGCGCCGGTGCTGCCTTGCGGTCCCTGCGGCCCGATCGCGCCGGTCAGTCCCCGTGGTCCTGCCGGTCCTTGCGGTCCGGTCTGGTTGAAGTTCAGTGCTGTCAAGCCCGCGGGGCAGTGTTGTCCGCTCACCGGATCGATGAGCAGGAGGTTCTTCAGGGAGCCGGCGGTGACGTAGCAGGCGTGGATTACGCCGTCCGGACCGGGAATCGGGGCGGTGCCGGCTGCCCAGGCCAGCGTCCCGCCGCCGAGTAGCACCACTGAGGTGGTTAGCGCGAAGATCTTCGTCGTTCGTTTCGAGATCCGCTTCGCCAACGCCGCGTGCCTCCTGGTGCTCAGGTTCATGTCGATTCCCCAGTGGTCAGGGCAGCAGTGCTGCTGCGCGAGCCGAAGCCTCGTCCCCGGGCAGCACGACCCGCATCCCTGAAATCAGGGATCTCGACGTGATCGGGCGTGTTCGGCTCATCCCGGTTCCCGCAGCCAGGTGAGCAGCAGGGTGCGCTCTGCGACGCTCAGGCCGAGTGTGGTGCACGCCGCCTCAGGATCGGTCGCAATCCGGCGGCGCAGGTGTGGATCGTTGATGATCGCTTCGACTGCGTCATCGAGGCGGGTGCGGGCCGGGGCGCGGCGCTTGGGTGTTTCCGGCATGCGTTCCAGCGTGCGCGCCGAGATCGGTCTGCGACATCCCTGAATTCAGGGATGTCGCTCTACACTGACGCCGTGCAGGCGGCGGACGGCTGGGCGCTGCTGCTGGGCAGGGCGCGGGATGCGGCGACCGTGCAGGACTGCCTCGATCGTGCTCGTGACGGGCTCGGTGCCGTTCTGGTCGTGTCCGGCGAGCCAGGTATCGGCAAGTCACGTCTGCTGCGCGAAGCGGTGCGGCAGGCATCAGGCTCGGGCTTCGCCGTGCACGTCGGCACTGCGGACGAGATGACGCAGACCCGACCCTTCGGTCCGTGGCTCGATGCGCTGGAGATCACCGCTTCGTCGAGTGATGAGAACCGGCGCTCGGTCGCCGTGCTTCTCCGCGCAGCGATCCTCGCGTCCGCTGGCGAACTCGGCAGCGCCACGCATGTGGTGATCGAGGATCTCGTCGACCTCGTTGAGCGGCTCGTCGCCGACGCGCCGCGGATGATCGTGATCGAAGACCTGCAGTGGGCCGACGACGCGACGCTGCTGGCCGCTCGCGCCGTGGCCCGCTCGGCAGCCAACCTTCCGCTCGTGCTCGTGATGTCCCACCGCACCGGCGGGTTGTCGGCGTTCCAGCAGCGGTTGTGCCGTGACCTGCTCAGCCTCGACGGCGCCACCGAGCTGCCGCTGGCCGAGCTGGATCACGCGGCCGCACGACGCCTTGCCGACGAGCTCGCTGGAGAAGCGGTCTGGCCCGGCTTGCACGATCAGGTCGAGGCAGCAGGTGGCAACCCTTTGCTCATCGAACTGCTGGTCTCCGCCGGCGCGCGAGCCGGCGTGAGCGACCTGCGCCGAGCGGTGCGCGAGCATGTCCGCACGCGGAAGTGGGTGCTGGGAGATGAGGTGGTCGAGACCCTCCGCTATGCAGCGTTGCTGGGCCGACGATTCTCGCCGGAGCTGCTCGCCGATGTAGTCGGACGTCCCGCAATCGAGCTGGCTGCTCCACTGCAGCGCGCGATCGAGCAGCAGATGCTCATCTCGTCCGGAGATGAGCTGGCGTTCCGTCATGACCTCATCCGCGACGCGTTCAGCGACGAACTTCCCCACGCCCTTCGTGCCAGCATGCACACGACGATCGGCCGGGCACTCGCCCGAACGGGGGCACGCTCGGCCGAGGTAGCTCGGCACGTCGCGCTCGGCGCTCCCCGCGGGGATCGGGAGGCACTGGAGTTGCTGCAACGCGCTGCGGTCGAATACCGCCGACTCGCGCCAGCGGTGACCGTCGACCTACTCACGAGGGCTGAGAGCCTCGCCGACGAACGGCTCCCGGATCAGGTCGAGCTCGAGCTGCTCTGGGCCCTGGCCGCGACCGGACGGACGGGATCGTGCATCGTGCGCGCGGAGAGTCTGCTGCAGGAGCCGCTCGAACCGTCGACAGCAGCCGCAGTGCACGCATGCTTGGGCCTGATTCGACAGCGCGCAAACGAGCTCGACCGTGCCCGGACCCAGTTCGACACCGCGGTCGCCCTCGCCACCGAGGCCGGCGAAGTGCCCGCCGCCTACCTCGCTGACGCGGCCTCGACGCGCGCCTTCATGGGCGACGTCACCGGCGCCCGCTTGGTTGGCGCCAAGGCGCTGCGGGCCGCGAACACGTCAGCCGACGACGGCGCCCGCTGCGAAGCACTCTGCGCCCTGACGTGGGCAGCCCACTCCAGCGGCGACGTCGTCGCCGCCCTCGCGCATGCACGGGAGGCGGTTGCGATCGAAGACGACGGGAATGCCGGACTGGACGGCGGAAACCCGCTACCGCGGCTGGGGCTGGGGCTCGCGCTGCTCGACGGCGGCACAGTGAACGACGCCGAACGAGTACTGCGGGAGGGACGAAGCCGCGCCGACCACGCCGGCAGCGCCGCGCAGCTGCCGTGGTTTCAATGGGCGCTCGCACTCTGCGCATATGTGCGCGGCGCCTGGCAGGACGCGGCCGCCGAGGCACAGACCGGTCTTGTCCAGGCCGCCGACCTCGGCACGGACATCGTCATGCAACGGCTGCGCGCACTCGCCACTCGCCTCGACGCCCATAGCGGCGGCTACAACGCCACGGCAGTCGATCCGGTAACGACCTGGCGCGCAGCGTTCAACGACCGGTGGATGATCTCCTGGTCCTTTCTGCTGCCCGCTGCCGTCAGATCATGCGTCGGTGACGCTGACGATCCGAACACGGTCATGCAATCCCTTCAGGCGGCAGACCTCTCCTCGCTAGGTCAGCTCGGAACCGGCGTCACGCGCTGGTGTCAGGCACTCGTGATCGGCGACGGCGAGCAGATCCTCGAGGCCGCGCGCGAGCTCGCCGCAGCAAACCGAGCCGGTCTGGCAGCCACCGGGTTTGAGGACGCAGGCGACGCCCTCGCCCGCGCAGGCAACCCAGCCGCGGCGGTCGACGCCTACGCAACCGCGTTGGAGCTGTTCGAATCAGCCGGCGCGGCCGCAGACATCGCCCGCGTCACGCACAACAGCCACCGCATCGCACTCACGCCAACCTCCCGACGCGGCGCCCGTCCCACGACCGGGTGGGCCAGCCTGACGCCGAGCGAGGTCGTGATCGCCCAGCACGTCGCATCCGGGCTGCGAAATCGAGACATCGCAGAGGAACTAGTCATCTCCCGGCACACCGTCGAGAGCCACCTCAAACACATCTTCACGAAGGTCAACGTGCAATCCCGCGTCGAACTGGCGCTGTTGGGCCGCCAGCACCTGGAATCCACAGACGACGGGCGAGGCACCGACCAAAACCTGGACGCAAGACGACTTACGCTGATGTGAGGACGGATGAGCTCGCGCGATCGGCGGCAGACATCAAATAGCGCCGCTCGCGTGCGCAGCGGGCACGCTACGCGGCTATGTGCGGATGAGCCGCTCGCGTGCATCCAGAAAACAACTCGTCCGTTTCGGGCACTGTTCTGGTCTGACACCGGCACGCGCAGCTCGGAGGTTCACGCTGTTCGGCCGGTCATGAGCCACCAGCCCCCGCCGTCGTGGAAGCCGTCACACGCGGCGGCCACCCGCCGAGATCCTCGTCCAGGCGGGCCAGGTACCGATGGCGCGGGTCGTTTCCGACCCACGGCGGGCCGCCCTTCCACTGCAAACCCATCATCTCGAGCAGGACGGTGGCCGTGAAAGGCAGGCCTCGGGTCAAGACGAGGGCGTCGACGAACTGGCTGACGTCGGCGACCGAGCTCCGCGGCACACTGCAGGATGTCGGGGCGACGTGCCCCAGTGCCAGGCCCAGCGCGGCGTAGTAGGTCGGCGACTCGCGGTCGGCCAACAGCGACTGGTCGGTCGGCTCGCCCAGCGTCGAGTCCAACTCCGCCGACTTGCTCTCGATGACTTGCCGGACGTTCTCGACCGCCGATCGTCTCAGAGTCACACGGACCTGCAAGCCGCCCCGGCGCATCGGCAAGCGCCAGTTCGGCTTGACTCGCCATTCGTCTTCGGTCACGTCGTCCGTCACAAGGTCAAGATCACAAGGTCAAGATCGGCAGCGGCCGGCGGATGCTAACCGAAGCATCCCCGTCTCCCAGCAAGCATCGACACGGAAGCAGGGCAGAAGGACGATCTTGGTCTATCAAAGCCTGCTGAACAAGGGAGTGCCATGGCACTCCCTTGTCCGCTGTTCGGATCGTGTGAGGGCGGTGGCGCACCATCCCGTCACTCAGATCGTCGTCCTCGCGCACAGGACGCCCCTTGGCGCGCCACCGGTTGCGTGTGCGGACTTTCGCCTCTGCTCGCTGAGGCGCCTGCCAGCGAGCATGGGAATCGCGGCCCCGGGATTTCGTGTGGCTTCGCGGCCGCCCACCCAGGTACCCAATTCCGGGCAACCACCACAGTGCGGGGGCGGCCGGTGCAGATGCTGATCGAATACACCGCCTATGACCGGCCCCGCCTGGTCGAATCCACTACCAGCATGGCCACAGCGAACATCCGCGGCGCCATCACGTTCAGCCCGCATCCGAGCGGCACCCGGATGCGCTGGTCGTGGGCAGTGACACCCAGGGGCGCGCTCAAGCTCTTGGCACCAATCATCGCCCTGGCCGGCCGCCGCCAAGAACGACGCGTCTGGACCGGACTCAAGCAGCAACTGGAGACCTCGGCCGTATCACGACTGGGCTCGCCGTGATCGTCAGAGGAAGCAGGTGAACACCGTGACCGTCCTCGTCGCCTATGCCAGCAAGCACGGCGCGACCCGCCAGATCGCCGAACGCATCGCAGCTACTCTGACGGCCAGCGGTCAACCAGCCGTCGCCCAACCGGTCGAAACCGTCGACGAAGTGGCCGGCTACAACGCCTTCGTCATCGGCGGTGCCGCCTACTACGGGCACTGGCTCAAGCCCGTCACGAAGTTCGTCCGAGCCCACACCTTCGCGCTGGCCGACCGGCCGGTGTGGCTGTTCAGCAGCGGACCGCTCAGCACCGGGACCACCGACGCGCAAGGGCGTGACCTGCGAGAAGCCGCTACGCCGAAAGAACTTGACGAACTGCGCGAGGCGACCGGAGCCCGCGGTCACCGAGTGTTCTTCGGCGCGCTCGCCCCCGACGGACTGACGTTGCCCGAGCGGGCCGTGCGGCGGCTGCCCGCCGGTGGCGACCTCCTCCCGGAAGGAGACTTCCGAGATTGGGAGGACATCGACGTGTGGGCTCGCGGGATAGCCCGCGAGCTGCGCAGTCCAGGTGCCAGCGTGGACCCAGCCCGCGACTCGCCCGCTTCGGGAGCTTCGCCGTGAACCGGCCACCAACCCAGATCTCCGACATCGTCGACGGACGGGAGCCGGACGAGCGTCTGCTGATCGACCGATTCCTTCCGACCTGGGACTTCACGGTTGTGCACGTCGGCGTGCTCGCAGCACCACCGGCGACGTGCTACCCAACAGCCCGCCACCTCAACCTGCTCGACAGTCCGATCATCCGGGTGCTGCTCGGCATCCGCGCGCTGCCACAGCGTGTCGCCGACCGATGGGCTGCGCGCGACGGTGTCCCGGGCTCAAGCACGCCGTCGACGACGTTCGGACTGGACGACATGGTCCGCTACGGCTGGACCCTCCTCGGCGAGGCTCCGAACGAGGAGGTCGTGTTCGGGCAGATCGGTCGTCCCTGGAAGCCGGTCGGGGCATCCGCCGGGCCAGCGATCACTGCGGATGCGTTCCCAGGCTTCGGCCAGCCGGGATTCGCCAAGATCGCCTTCAGCCTGAGAGCAATTCCCCACGGGCCCACGTCATCGATCGTCACGTTGGAAACGCGTGTTGCCCTCACCGACTCCGAAGGAAGGCGCAAGTTCGGACGCTACTGGCGAATCGTCGGCCCGTTCGTTGCCCTCATCGACCGGATGGCACTGCGGCTGATCGCCGCCGAGCTGGACCGGTCGGCCGGCCGTCGGACACCGGACCGCTGAGGCGAACAGCCACGCTCATTCCGGATGGTGGGGGCTACCGAGAAAGAGCGAAAGATGCCGCTGCCCGGAGACAATCTGGTGCCACCCGCAGGTGCAGGTCACCCACGCCGTGACGATCGCCGCAGCACCGGAACAGGTGTGGCCCTGGCTGGTGCAGCTCGGCCACGGGCGAGCCGCCTTCTTGCCCGATGACTCCTCACCTTTGCCGATGACGGCCACCGATCAGGTGGCGTGGGGCACCTCGGTCCGAATGACGGCGGCAATGGACCGGACCCAGGCCCGGACCTCAGCGGGATCCCGCCAATCTCCAGCCCTATTCTTCGCCATGGCACTGGCCGGGAAGCCCTTGGCGTCAGGCGATAGGCGACCGCCAAGAGTGATATGTCCCCGTGCCCCCACCCGCTCCATCAGCGCCTGGACTCCCTCGACAGGAGGAATGTCCTTCGTGGTTGCCGAGTCGTCAAGGGGACCGGAAGAGAAGAAGAAGAAGACTGGGCGTTCTCGGAGTTCACCGGTGTGGCGCTTCACGAACCGCTTCGCCGCCCGGTGCCACCGGGAGGCGTACAGCGCACCTCCGACCACCACCGCCTCGTACTCATCGAGGCGCTTGACCCGGTTGGGCGGGACCAGCTCGACCTGGAAGCCCTCCTCACGCAGATCAGCCGCCACCATCTCTGCCAACCCCTTGGTCCCGCCGCGCTTCGAGCCGTAGGTCACCAGAACCGACATGGCGCACCCCTTTCCCCCTTTGGCCAACGTATGCCGCGGGTTGGAGCGCGCCCAGGGTCCATCGTCATCGACGTGTCCACTTCTGCACTTCCCCCGCTTTGACGGACACCCCAGACTGGCCTCCTGGCCAGGAAGGGAGTGTCCCAAGTGGGACGTTCATCGAAGTACATCGAAGAGTTCCGGGCCGACGGCGGTTGCGCTGGTCTTGACGATGGAGATCAGCATCGCGGGCCGGTCGTGATCTGGGGGTCAACCCCGAGACGCTCCGTGCCAAGTATCGTTTGCAGCTAGCAAACGCAAACAATACTTGGCATTGTGGAAAAGCAAAGGATAGTATGCAGATCCGAGAAGCCAACGATTGTAGGCAGGACGAAGCCGATGCGCGTCACCACAGCCCAGGACATGGGCAACCTTGTGCGCGACCGCCGCAAGGCCGCGGGTCTCACCCAGGCCGCGCTGGCTGATCTCGCCGGAGTGAGCCGTCCCTGGCTCCAGCAGGTGGAAGGCGGACACGGCGGAGCGTCGCTGGCCAAGCTCCTCGATCTGCTCGGCGCCCTCGACTACAGGATGGACGTGGACGAAAGGCCACCCTCTCGTCTTGACGGTCGGGCACGCGCCACGCGCCGGGTAGCTACAACGGCAGCAAGCCACCGGGACGAACGGTAATGGCGGTCGGGAAGCAGCCGAAGGTGCTGGAGGTCGTCCTCGAAGGCTTGCACGCTGGGCGGCTCATCCAAGACACCCACGGGCAGCTCCGTTTCATCTACGACGACGAATACCGACAGCTCGATGACCCGACACCGCTGTCGCTATCCATGCGCCCCACCCGACGCGAACATCCGCACCGTGTCGTCGACCCCTGGCTGCGCGGGCTGCTCCCCGACAGCGACGCCGTACTGGCCCGCTGGGCCGCACGATTCAAAGTCTCCGCCAACAGCCCGTTCGCGCTGCTGACCCACGTCGGTGAAGACGTCGCCGGCGCCGCGCAGTTCGTGACGCCCGAGCGACTGGAGGAGGCGACTTCCGGCGGCGAGCTCGACTGGATCGATACCGACTACATCGCCGAGCGGCTTGCCGTGCTGCGCGCCGACCGTGCGGCTTGGAGCGACGTCAACTCCCCGGGGCAGTTCAGCCTTGCCGGAGCACAATCGAAGTTCGCGCTCTACCGCGATCCTCTGAGCGGCCGCTGGGCGATCCCTACCGGGCGCCACGCGACTACCCACATCATCAAACCTGCGCTGCCGGACTTGGCCGATCAGGACATCAACGAGCACCTTTGCCTGGTCGCCGCCCGCAATCTCGGACTGAACGCGGCGCATTCGGAGGTCACTGAGTTCGACGGCGAACGTGCCATCGTTCTCGAACGCTATGACCGCACGTTTGTCGAGGGCGAGCTCGTCAGGATCCACCAAGAGGACTTCTGTCAGGCGCTGGGCCTGCCGCCGACCGACAAGTACGAGCGCGGCGACGACGGTACGCAGGGCCGCGGTCCGGGCATCGTCGACATCATCGAGGTGATGCGCACAGTGCAGTCGGTTCCCGCGTGGCGGAAATCTGCTCGGCACTTTGTCAGCGCGCTCGCCTACAACTGGTTGATCTACGCCCCCGACGCTCACGCCAAGAACTATTCGGTCCTGCTCGCAGGGGCCGACGCCGAGCCCTCCCCCCTCTACGACATCTCATCCGTCCTGCCCTACCCCACCACCAAACGGGGCAAAGGATTCGAGCTGCGCACGATGATGACGTCGATGTCGGTCAACAAGAAGTACCAGAACAATCTCGTAGTCGGTGACGACTGGGTAGCTCTGGGAGACGCGCTACGGCTCGACGGAACCGAAGTGCTTTCCTGGGTCATCGACCTTGCCGAACGTGTACCTGATGCCTTCGCTGACGCCGCGCGAGCCGAACCCACGACGGTCGGCGACCTGGCCGTTGTGACCCGACTGGTCGATGGAGTGGCGACCTACTCCCAGCGACTCAAGTCGAACCTGGCCACTTCGGGAGGTCTGGCGCAACGTCGCACTCAGCGCTAGCGCGACAGCGCAAACGAAGCAGAGGCACACCCACGTCGCTCTCACGATCACGACGCGGCGGGCTTCCCACGATGCCGACCGCGGACGGACGTCACGGCTGACGGTGGTCGTTGTCCAAGCACGCGTCAGCGTGTGGCTTTCGGCTTCTCGACCCTGTCTGCATTGGCGTCGACTGACTCCAACTCAGTCGGCCCGTCCGTGCCCAGCATGTCGATGATCGACACCTCGGGCTCCTCGATGCTTTCGACATCAGAGTCGAACGAAGGTGGAGGGGACGGCAGGGTGACTTCCCAGCCGTCGCCGCGCTTGTCGTGCAAGAACCGCTCTCGGTAGGCCCAGTACGCGGCGTCGCAGATGTCGTCGAGCATGTTGTAGTTGAGGCCGGCCCCGACGAAGATGCCGAGAACCGGTACGGCCTGGCCCAGCTCTCCGGGTAGCCCATACACAGGCATGGCCACGACACCCCATTTGCGTCTCTGGCGGACGAGTATGCGACGGACTGGAGCAAGCGACCGTGACCCTATTTGGAGCGGCCGAAAGGCGATGCTCCAGTCTCGCTCCACCTCGCCGTCTGAGCAGACGCTCGACGTACTACAGGCCCCGGATTCCGGGGCTTCCGTAAGTGGAGCTGAGGGGACTCGAACCCCTGACCCCCACACTGCCAGTTCCCTTGAGGCCGATCCCGCAGCCCAGCAATCACAGCCCAAATCGTCTGGATACCTTCATTCTTCTGGTGATTCGGCGTTGGCCGGAGTTGGTGCCAGCTGGCGCGAGCCGGAGGTCCTGCGGACTTCGTGCGGACTAAGCGCGGACCGTACGAACGCTGGTGAGTAGCCGGGGGGAATCTCACCCCCCGGCTCTCGTAGAACCGGTTATGTGGAGTTCCGCATAACCGGTTGTATGTCGCTCCCACGGTTATGTTGATGACGGGCTTGTGGATCAGCGGTCTCCCTT
>Ga0209014_10001978_pt1 | contig 12053 bp, 10 predicted proteins | sample BarGraNGADG00212_FD_184491 | JGI IMG/M metagenome (GOLD analysis project Ga0209014, IMG submission 184491) | Arctic peat soil microbial communities from Barrow, Alaska - Barrow Graham LP Ref core NGADG0002-212 (SPAdes) (version 2) | ecosystem: Environmental > Terrestrial > Soil > Wetlands >... | reverse complement strand
GGCACGCATGGAGTCCGGATTGGCGTTGTATGCGTCGTTGACGATCGTGACACCGTCGGCCCGCTCGTGGACCTCCATGCGCCATCGGCTCAGCGGACGCGCGTCACCCAGCGCTTCCGCGACGGTCTGCAACGACATGCCGACGGCGAGCGCAACCGCTGCGACCGCAAGGGCATTGGCGACGTGGTGCTCTCCGTGCAGTCCGAGGGCCACGTGGGCGCTGCCCTCGTCGGTGACGAGGGTGAAGGAGGCCCGGGCGTGCTCGTCGAGGGAGATGTCGATGGCCCGGACGGTTGCACGGGATGACTCCCCCACCTGTATGACGTGTGCCCGGGTCTGGCTCGCCATGCCGATCACGATCGGGTCGTCAGCGTTCAGGACAGCGAATCCCGTTGCCGGCAGACACTGCACGAGCTCGGCCTTGGCCGTGCCAATGGCCTCGCGCGTGCCGAACTCACCCACGTGCGCGGTGCCGACGTTGAGGACGACCCCGATTCGCGGCGGCGCAATGCGGGTGAGGTAGCTGATGTGACCGATCCCACGCGAGCCCATCTCGAGCACGAGGTACTCAGTGTTCGCCGTGATCCGGCAGACGGTCAGCGGCACCCCGACCTCCGAGTTCAGCGACCCGACGTTGGAGACCGTCTCACCGTGGCGTTGCAGAACCGAAGCGAGCAGATCCTTGGTGCTGGTCTTGCCGGAGGAGCCGGTGATCCCGATGACCACGGCGCGGGCGTTGCGATCGACCAGGGCGCGGGCCAGGGAGACGAAAGCCACCTGGACGTCCTCGACGACGACGCACGGCAGGTCGGTGACCGGCCTTGAGGTGAGAGCGGCCACCGCACCCTGGGCGCGGGCAGATGCGACGAACTCGTGGCCGTCCATGGCCTGGCCGATGCGGGCGATGTAGAGGCTGCCTGCGGCGGCTTCCCGTGAGTCAGTGACCACGGGTCCGTCCACCAGGGGGTTCGTCTCCGCGGTATCGAAGCCATGATGGAGCTGGCCCCCCGTGATCTCGGCGATCTCTGCGAGCCTGAGGGGAATCACTGCGCCGCGCCGCTCGCGGTGTCTGAAGTTGTGATGCCGGGAACCCGGCCGACAGTGCGCTCCTCGAACTCAGTTCGCTCGATCAAGGCTGCTCTCAGCTCTGCACGGTCGTCGAAGGGATGCACCACGCCGGCGATGTCCTGCCCGCTCTCGTGTCCCTTGCCCAGGACGACGACCGTGTCGCGCGCGGCGGCCAGCGCGACGGCCGCGCGAATGGCCGCAGCGCGATCGCCAATCTCGCGAATTCGCCCCGGTGACGGTCGAGCGGCGGACTGGTCCTGCGCGACCGCTCCACGCAGGACGGCCGCTCGGATGCTCGCCGGGTCCTCGGATCGGGGGTTGTCATCGGTGACGAGGACGACGTCTGCATGTGAGGCAGCGGCTGCGCCCATGGCGGCACGCTTGCCAGTGTCCCGGTCCCCCCCAGCACCCAGAACGACGATCAGTGACCCAGAAGTGTTGTGCCGCAATGCTTTCAACGCTGATGCCACAGCGTCAGGGGTGTGAGCGAAGTCGACCACGGCCCGGGGCATCCGGCTCTCCTCCGCGCCTTCGAGCGGTGGGTCGTCCTCCACTCGTACTCGCTCCATCCGGCCGGGCACGTGCGGATCGGTCGCAAGAGCCTTCTCGATCGAGTCACCCGGGTAGCCCGCAGCCAAGAGAACCAGGGCAGCCACCGCTGTATTGACCCGGTTGAAGTCTCCGGGCAGGGCCGAGCGCAGGGATAGTCGCTGGCCGTCGCCGATGAGCTCGAAGTCGGGCTCACCAGGGCCCGAGGTCTCAAGCTGCCAGTCGGCCATTGGATCCTGACGCGAGGAGACCGACACGACAGGCACCCCGGCCCCGCGAGCGAGGCGCTGACCCCATTCGTCGTCCACGCACACCACTGCCCGGACGGCGCGCTCTGGGGTGAACAGCGATGCCTTGGCCTGGTAGTAGTCCTCCATCGACCCATGGAAGTCGAGGTGGTCCTGCGACAGGTTGGTGAACGCGACGACGTCATAGAGCACGCCATCGACGCGGTGCAGGGCCAAGGCGTGGCTGGACACCTCCATCGTGCAGGTGTCCACACCGCGCTCGAGCATCACCGCGAAGAGAGCGTGCAGGTCGGCGGACTCGGGCGTGGTCCGGACGCTCTTGATGCGGTCCTCGCCGATGCGCGTCTCGACCGTGCCGATCAGGCCTGTCACGCGCCCCAGTGAGCGAAGGGCCGAGTCCAGCAGATACGCCGTCGTCGTCTTGCCGTTGGTACCGGTGATGCCCAGGATGGTCAGCTCCTGGCTCGCCCCGCCGTAGACCAGGGCGGCAACGAACCCCAGGGCGGCCCTGGGGTCGGGGACCACGAGCACCGGCACCGGCAGCTCGCTGAGCGCGAGAAGGGCAGCTCCGGCCGGATCGGTCAGAACAGCCACGGCACCGAGCCCCACTGCCGCTGCGACGAAGCGTGCCCCGTGCACGTTCGCCCCGGGGAGCGCGGCATACAGGTCTCCGGTCCTGATGGCCCGCGAGTCGAGGGTCACCCCGGTCACCATCACGCGATGGTCTACCACGCTGACGGCGCCGTCAGGCGTCGACAGCACCCCCGCACGCTCGGCCACCGACCGGAGGCTGACGGGGTGCGGGGATCGGGGACGCAGAGTCGCGTTCACAGGGTTCACCACGGAGTGACGTTACCTCTAGCGGGTCGGGCCCTGGAGACCCGAGTCGGCCTTCAAGGCCGCCTCTGCCTTGTCCGCTGACGCCGGCGCATCGTCGATCTTGAGCTTCATGACAGGAGGTGGAGTGCCTGTCGGAGGAACGGTGAACTCCTGCAACGCATAGGTCATGACGTCCTTGAAGACCGGGCCGGCCGTCGACCCGCCGAAGTATCCGCGGATCGGGTTCTGCAGGATCACGGCGACGACGAACTCCGGTTTGTCCGCCGGGGCGAAACCGATGAAGGACGCCGTCTTGCCCGAGTAGCGACCGTTGTCGGCCACGCGGTCAGCCGTGCCGGTCTTGCCCGCGACGCGGTAGCCGGGGATCTCGGCCTGCTTGGCTGTTCCGCCATCTCCGACGACGAACTCGAGCATCTGGCTCAGTGTCGTGGCAACCGGCGTGGAGATGACCCGCACCCCCGTGGTGGGAGGCGTCTTCGCCAACGTGCCGTCAGCGTTCCGAATGCCGGCCACCAGGGTCGGAGGCAGGCGAACTCCGCCGTTGGCAATGGTCTGGAAGACACCGGCGGCCTGGATCGCGTTGACCGCCAGGCCCTGGCCGTACATGACGGTGTAGCGCTGCGATCCACTCCAGTCCTTGGACCTGGCGAAGATTCCGGATGTCTCGCCCGGGAACTGGATGCCGGACTTCTGGCCGACGCCGAACTTGCGGAAGTACCCTTCCAGGGTTGCCGGCGGGACGTTCTCCCCCACCATCATGGTGCCGATGTTGCTCGACTGGGCGATCACGCCGGCGAAGGTCAGCTTCTCGACGGCATGGTCGTGGGAGTCGCGGAACGACTGGCCTGCGCGGGCCAGCCGGTTGGGTACCACCACCGGCGTCGCAGGCGTTGCGACGCCCTCCTGGAGAGCCGACGCCGCCGTCATGACCTTGGCGATCGATCCAGGTTCGAACGCCTCGCCGAAGGCCTTGTTGGTGAGACTTCCGGTCGCGCTGGCAATGTTGTTCGGGTCGAAGCTCGGATAGGTCGCGACCGCAGCGAGCTCACCGGTCTTGACCCTCATGACCACGACGGTGCCTGACAGAGCGAGCGTCTCGTCAACCTTCTGGGCGATGGCGTTCTGGGCGTACCACTGCAGGTCGTTGTTGATCGTCAGGCGGACGTCGTGGCCCCCAACGGCCGGAGTGATCTGCTGCGCCCCTGTGGGGATGATGCGGCCGTCGGCCGACTGCTCGTAGGTGGACTCCCCCGGTTTTCCCTCGAGCTCCTTGTTCAACAGCAGCTCGAGGCCGCCGCCACCAGACCCGTCAGCGCCGACCCAGCCCACGAGAGAGGCCGCCGCCGAGGAAGACGGGTAGGAACGCGCCGAGGTGGGCTCGCTGAAGACGCCCGGGATGCCCAAAGCCGCGATCTTGCGCCAGTTCAGTGGTGTGACACCCTTGGCGACATACACGAAGCGACGAGAGCCGGTCAGCGTCGCGGTCAGCTCGGCCTCGGACTTGCCGAGGATCGGCGCGAGCTCCGCTGCCGCTCCTGCAACCCCGACCACATGGCCCTTCTTCTTGTACTCGGGCACGGCGCTCTGATCGGCAGTGACGTTACGGCGCTCGATGCTGGTGGCCAGAATCACGCCGTCCGAGTCCGTGATGTTGCCACGCAGTCCGGGCACGATGACGACGCTCAGGCGGCTCTTCAACGCCGCGCTCGCCATGGTCGAGGCATCAAGTGCCTGCAGCCGGAGCAGCTGCGCGCCGAAAAGACTGAAGACGAACAGCACGGCCAGGAAGAGAAACCGGACACGACGTGCCGGGTGCACCACGCCGGGGCGAGCCGGCCGTGACGGCCTGCTGCCACGCTGACGAGCAGAACCCGAGGCCCTGGCGGGGCGTGCGTGGCCCGGGCCCCGGCCTCGGGTCTGCGTCACGTACTCACCTCGCTGTGGGCGTGGTCGTTCCCGCAGACGCCGATGCAGGCGCGGGAACGGGCGACGACCTTGTCGTTCGCACCACGGTAAAGCCGGGGCCTGCCAGCGCTGGTTTCGCCACGCCGATGACCCGGCCGTCCGAGAGCCGCAGGAAGGCTGCCGACTGCGCTGGCACCATCCCCATGCTGGCCGCCTTGGCAGCAAGGTTGGCCGGGGACTTCGAAGCTTCCAGGGACTGGGTCAGAACCTCCTGGGTGTCGATCAGCTGGCCGGAGGTTGCCCGCAGGTCGTGCAGGGTGAATGAGCCCTGGGCCAGCGCGGTGTTGAGCAGCAGGAGCCCGATCAGGCCGGCAGCCAGCAGGGTCGCGCAGATGATCCCGAACGCTGCGCCGCGTCGAGGCGTGGCCCCGGTGACCACCCGCAGCTTCGGCGTGGTCGTGGTCGGCCGGTGCAGGGGCCGGGCACCCGCTCGTGCGGCAGACGTCATCTGGCTCATGAGTGGCGCCCCTTTGAGATCCTGGTTCGTTCGGCTGCCCGCAGTCGGGCCGATGCTGCCCGCGGGTTGACACTGATCTCCTCGGCCGCCGGTTCCTCGGCCCCGCGGGTGAGCAGCCGCAGGTATGCCTCGTGCTCGGGAAGCTCGACCGGCAGACCGGCAGGCGTGCTGCCATGGGCACCGGCAGCCAGCACGTGCTTGGTGAGCCGGTCCTCCAGGGAGTGGTAGCTCAGGACCGCGATACGGCCTCCCACGGCAAGGGCGTCGACAGCCTCGGGGAGAGCGGCTTCGAGGACGCGGAGCTCGGCGTTGACCTCGATACGCAAGGCCTGGAACGTGCGCTTGCCCGGGTGGCCGCCGCTCTTCTGCGATGAGGCCGGAATCGCAGAGCGAAGCAGCTCGACCAACCGCGCCGACGTGGTGAAGGTCTGGCGTTCACGCTCGCGAACGATCGCCGTGGCCACCCGCTTGGCAAACCGCTCTTCGCCATACTCGCGCAGAATTCGCTCGAGATCGGCCTGGGCGTAGGTGTTGAGGACCTCGGCGGCGGTGATCCCCGCGCTCTGGTCCATCCGCATGTCAAGGGGGGCATCGTGCCGGTAGGCGAAGCCGCGCTCCTGCTCGTCGATCTGCAAAGAGGACACGCCGAGGTCGAGCAAGAGAGCCGACAGCGAAGCACGCGCTGAGAGGCCAAGATCCTCCAGAACCTGCGGGAGCCTGTCAAACACGGCATGGACGGGCATGAACCGGTCACCGAATCGGGCCAGCCGCTCTCCAGCCAGGCTCAGGGCCTCGCGGTCGCGGTCGATGCCCACGACCCGAGCGCCCGGGCACTGTTCCAGCACCAGCTCGCTGTGACCGCCCATCCCCACGGTCGCGTCCACCATGACCGAACCAGGTTCCTGCAGTGCGGGTGCCAGCAGCTCGAGGATGCGGCCGCGCATGACGGGGACGTGACGGGCCTGCGCTGTCCCACGAGTGTTCATCGGTGCGTCTTTCCGTTTCGCTGGTATCGGTTCTTGCCTACTTCTTTCGTTGAGGTCCTGCCGTGGTCGTCCGGGCCCTGGTGTCAGGTCTCCAACCGCTTCAAGGAGGTGCGGCCCGACATCGGGGAAGTGAGGTCGGGACGCGAAGCGGGTGGAGACCGGGCCTCAGGGGCCGGACCGGTCGCCGGCACGCGGGTCATAGCAGTCCTGGAATCACCTCCTCGGACTGGTCGGCGAAGCCCTGCTCGTTGCTCTGCAGGTAGGCGTCCCATGCGGTGGTGTCCCACAGCTCGACGCGCGTCCCCGCGCCGATGACCGTGCAGTCCCTGGTCAGCCCGGCATACTGGCGCAGCGCCGAAGGAACCGTCACCCTGCCCTGTTTGTCAGGAATCTCGTCGGAGGCACCGGACAGGAACACGCGAAGGTAGTCGCGGGCACGTTTGTTCGTCAGTGGCGTGTTGCGCATGTTCTCGGCCACCCTGAGGAACTCGTCCATCGGGAAGAGGTAGAGACACCGCTCCTGGCCGCGGGTCACCACGAGACCACCGGCCAGACGGTCGCGGAACTTGGCCGGCAGGAAGAGGCGCCCTTTGTCGTCGAGCCGGGGGGTGTGCGTGCCGAGGAACACGGCGCACCCTCCTCCCTGGTAGATGACGGTTGTCCGTCGTCGCGCTCGAGCGAATTTCTCTGTTCCCCACTCTACTCCACTTTGCACCACGATTAACGGGAAATCGCCAAAAGTCATCGAGACTCAGGAACGTTCATGCAGGTCAGCAGCAACCAGGGAGGTGGAGCAGAAATTACCACAGCACTCGGGCCGAGGGGCTCATACGAGGCGAGTCGGATGCCCAGCAGGGAGTCGAGCTCCGCCCAGCTCCCCTTCGTGAGAGACGCGACCCCTGATAAGCACAGCGAAGTGCGCGCCCCGACGATGACGAATCGGGCCATGTGAGGCAGGATCAAGGAAACAAGCCGGGGAGGTACGTTGAGCGCAATTGGCGCCGCACGCGAAGGACTCGTACAAGATCAGGTCATGCAGGAATCTTCCAGGACCGATCAGGCCGGACTTGAGCTCGTGTCCGAGGTGTCCGCCAAGATGCGTCTGGCCATGGCGACGGTCATCGAAGGCAAACCGGATGTCATCAACACCGCGATCACCGTTCTGCTCGCCGAAGGACACCTGTTGATCGAGGACGTCCCGGGCGTCGGCAAGACCATGCTGGCCAAGGCTCTGGCCAAGTCGATCGACTGCTCGGTGCGCCGGGTGCAGTTCACCCCCGACCTGCTGCCGAGCGACATCACCGGGGTCAGTGTCTTCAACCAGGACCTGCGCGACTTCGAGTTCCGCCAGGGCGCGATCTTTGCGAACGTCGTCGTCGGTGACGAGATCAACCGCGCCTCCCCCAAGACTCAGTCGGCGCTGCTGGAGTGCATGGAGGAGGGCCAGGTCACCGTCGACGGCCAGACCTACAGGCTTCACAAGCCGTTCATCGTGATGGCCACCCAGAACCCGATCGAGATGGAGGGCACGTATCCACTGCCCGAGGCCCAGCGTGATCGCTTCATGGCGCGGATATCGATGGGCTACCCGTCGGCCGCCGCCGAGGTCGCGATGCTGGACAGCCACGGCGGTGCGTTCCCGCTCGACGAGATGGTCCCGGTCACCGACGGGGACACCATCGCCAAGCTGATAGAGATCGTGCGAACGCTGTACACCAGCAGCGCGATCAAGCAGTACGTCGTGGACCTCTCCGACGCGACACGCACCACGCCGGCTCTGCGACTTGGGGCTTCACCACGCGCGAGCCTGCATCTCCTTCGAGCCTCCCGCGCCTACGCGGCGCTGGCCGGGCGCGATCACGTCCTTCCGGACGATGTCCAGGCAATGGTCGAGCCCGTCCTGGCCCACCGGATGATCACGGCAGGCGAGACCCACGTGGCCCGACGCACCAGCGCCGACGTCCTGCAGGAGATCGTCCGACGGGTCCCCATCCCGTCGTCGGCGCGCTGAACGGCATACGGGCAAGGAGAGTCCACCACTGTGACTCGCATCCGGGACGTCCTCACAACCTGCGGCCGTGCGTTCGTAGCAGCCGGCCTGACACTGCTGGCCGGTGGCTTCCTGCTCGGGTTCACCGACATCACCCGCATCGGTGTCCTGCTGACCGCACTGCCACTGCTGGCCGGCCTGGTCACCAGGGGCACGAGCGACGTCCTCGCGGTCACCCGCATCGTCAACCCCGTCCTGCTCTCGGTCGACCAGAACGCCAACGTCGAGGTTGTCTTCGAGAACACCTCGGGGCGACGTACCCGGCTGCAGCTCGCCGAGGAACGCGTGGACCACCTGCTCGGCGACGGACCCCGATTCATCCTGCCACCCATGGAGCCGGGTGAGATCCTGAAGGTGCACTACCAGATCCGCTCCCACGTCCGTGGACGTCACCGGCTCGGACCTCTGACGCTGCGCATGCGGGACCCGTTCGGCCTCGCCACCGTCGCCGCCCCGCTGCCAGGCACGATCGACGTTCTTGTCCTGCCGCGGATCGAGGTCCTCGGCGGTGGGCGGCCCCGTGGAAACGGTATCGGCGAGGAGGGCGCCATCCCCTACATGGTCGCTCTTCATGGGGAGGACGACGCAGCCGTCCGCACCTACCACGACGGCGATGACCTGCGCCGAATCCACTGGCCCGCAACAGCCCATCGAGCCGAGCTGATGGTGCGCCAGGAGGATCGCCCGGCCAGACGTCGAGCCATCATTGTCATGGACTCGCGCACGAGCGGGCATCAGGGCTCAGGCACTCTGGGTTCCTTCGAGTGGACTGTCACCGCGGCAGCCTCGATCCTCACGCACCTGTCCGGGCACAGCTATGCCTTTCACCTTGTGAGCAGTGAGACGATCGTCGACGGTGAGGCGGCCCGGACCATCGAGACCGACAATGCGCTCGCCTCGCTCGCCGTGGCCCGGCTGGGCACGGACCCGGAGTTTGAGCAAGTGCTCCGCAGCGCCAATCCCCTGACCTCGGTCGGCGGTCTGGTGATCGCCATCGTCACGGACCACGACGAGGACGGGTTACGACGGATCGCCGCACTGCGCCAGCCGGCTGGCACCGGCTTGCTGTTCCTGCTCGACTCCTCGAGCTTTGCCCGGGGACGACCGGGACCGCCCCCGGAGAGGACGCTGGGCCTGGCCGACCTGGCGACCGCAGCCGGATGGAACATATGCATCGTGGGCTCAGGCGTGAGCGTCCCTGAGGCATGGGCCGCCGTGTCAGCCGGCACCGCTCCGATAGTCGAGGTCGTGCGATGAAGGGGCGTGGCGTCGACGCAACGCTGGCCGCGATGGCCACCCTGGTGGCTGCTTGGCCGATCTCCACCCTGCTCATCGAGCCGACCTGGCTGGGTGGAACGCTGCTCCTGCTCGCGGTGATCGCCATCAGCGGGGTCGGCGCAAGATCGCTCTCCCTGCGCGGCTGGCAGGTCTTGGTCGTGCAGGTGGCGTGTGCGGTTCTCGCGGCGGGGGGGATCTATGGCCGAGGGCATCTCTGGCACGGTCTGCCAACCTTCGACACGGTGAGGTTCGCGGGCAGACTCGCCCACGAGGCCTTCGAGTCTGTTCACAAGTACGCCGCGCCGGCACCCACGACACCGGGGCTGATCTTCGTCACGGGTTGCGCGCTGGGCCTGATCGCTGTGGCGGTTGACTACCTCGCCGTCACACGCCGCTCCCCCGCGCTGGCCGGTCTGCCCCTGCTGGGCGCGTTCCTGGCCGCGGCCGCCAACAGCGGCTCATCCCTCCCCGTGATCTTCTTCCTCGCGGCTGCCGCCATGTGGCTCATCCTTGTCGGCCGACAGGGAACCGCCTTCCTGCGCAGATGGGCCACAACCGTGGCAGTCGCAAGCACCCCGGTCCCGGCGGGCCGTGAGGCCCAGAGCGTGTACGGCTATGCCTCGATCGCGCGCGCCCTTGGAGTGGCTGCCCTGGTCACGGCGTCCGTCACGCCCGCCGTGCTCCCGCACCTTCACCCCACGTTCCTCGCGGCCGGGCTTGGCCGCAGCCCGGCAGCCACAGGTAACGTCTCTGGCGGGGTGGGCTTCTCGCTGAGCATCAACCTCGCCGAAGACCTCAACGACCGGGGAACCGCTCCGGTGGTGCAGTACAAGACCACCGACACCTCACCACCCCCGCTTAGGGTCGCAGTCGGCGATTTCTACCGGTCCGCGCCGGGCGTCTGGCTTCCTTTTGGTGCGCCAGTGCCGCCCCTGTTCACGAACCCCGACATCCCCGAACCAGTCGGGCTCCTGCCCAATGTGCCCAAGACGCGCTTCACTGCGACCTTCACCCACAACCTGCTCAACGAGCCCAACATCGCCGTGCCATATCCGATGGTCTCGGCCCAACTGGGCGGCATCGCCTGGGGAGGGGATAGCCAGACCCAGAATGTCAGGGTGGCCCAGCGTCCCGACTCCTACACAGTGTCCTACTGGCGCCTGGAGCCCACGGCGACGATGCTGGAGAGCACTCCCTCGCTGAGTGACCGCGACCGGGTCCCCTTCGGCATCGACCTGAAGCTGGACGGTCCGTCCGCCGGTTCGGTCACTGACCTGGAGGCGCGCCTGACAACCGGCAAGACCTCGGACTATGACAAGGCCATGGCCATCCAGCAGTACCTGCGCGCCACGGGAGGCTTCACCTACTCCCTGACCCTTGCTCCCCCGGCCAGGGATCGATCCGGGAAGGTTGCCGGTTACGATCCGCTGACAAACTTCCTGGTCACCAAACGGGGCTACTGCGTGCAGTTCGCGACCGCCATGGTGATGATGGCACGGGCCGCCGGTATCCCGGCGCACATGGCCATCGGCTTCCTGCCCGGGACCCGGGCCAAGGGGGGCGTCTGGACCGTCACGGCAGCCGATGCGCACGCCTGGCCAGAGCTCTATCTCGACGGCATTGGCTGGACCCGGTTCGAACCGACGCCGGCGCGAGCGGCGCCTCCGGTGTACGCCATTCCCAAGGCTGCGGCCGGGACCCCTGCCGGCAGTAGCCCGTCAGGCAAGGCGACGGCGGTCCCCGACAGGATCACAGGCAAGGACCTGAGCGGTCTCCAGACGGACAACGGCGTCAGCAAGGGCGTCGGCGCAAATCTGACCTCCGGGCTCCGGTGGCTGACCCACGGCTGGGGACTGGTCGTGCTCGCGTACCTGCTCGGCCTGCTCGGATCCCTGGTCATACCGACGGCAGCGTCCTGGCGTCGGCGACGGCACCTCATCTCTGCGCAGACGTCTGCACAGCAGGTTGAAGTTCGCTGGGCCCAGCTGACGTCATCGCTGCGCGATCTCGGGATATCGCCCGCCCCAAGTCGAACTCCGCGGCAGCTCCGCGCCTACTACGACCGAACCGCATCCCTTCAAGGTACGGCGTCCGAGGCCCTTGGCCGGGTCACCCAGACCCTCGAGACGTCGCGGTATGCGGCGCCGGGCCCGGTCCCGGACGGCCTGGTCAGGGATGCGCGCGACGTTCTCAGGGCCGCGGCCGCCGCCCGTCGTCGACGCGACCGCATCCGGGCGGCTTTCTTGCCCGGCGAGGGCCTCGCACAGCTTCGCGCAGCCAGCGCCCACCTGGTGTGGCACCTCTCTGCGCCATGGCGCAGATTGAGCGATCACTTCGAGCGATGGCTCTCCCGCCGCAGTTGAGAGCCGCACTTGTGAAGCCAGGGCGTTGATGGAAGGTGATCTCAGCTCCGCCGCTGAGCGGGCGGCTCCTGGCCCAGTCCTTGGAACGGGTCCGGCTGACCCCCCTCGATCCACGCCATGGCCATCGCGTCGACCGTGAGGACCAGCGCCACTAGCAGGGCAAACAAGATCGCCACGGTCAGCATGATCCCCATCAGGACTCCATCTCTGATCGTGAGGATGAGCGTTGAAGACCAGGGTGCGGTCCCT
>Ga0209014_10001977_pt1 | contig 12054 bp, 11 predicted proteins | sample BarGraNGADG00212_FD_184491 | JGI IMG/M metagenome (GOLD analysis project Ga0209014, IMG submission 184491) | Arctic peat soil microbial communities from Barrow, Alaska - Barrow Graham LP Ref core NGADG0002-212 (SPAdes) (version 2) | ecosystem: Environmental > Terrestrial > Soil > Wetlands >... | reverse complement strand
TTTTACTGTTTTTGGGAAAGGCCCGGAGATCATTGCTTGAAGCTTATCAAAATAGGTCTTCACAAATGATTCCGATCCCTCAACCTCGATTTCCTTTGTGACCGGATTGAACCTGATGCGGGAATTTTCTTTCATATAGCCTCCTAAATTTGTGTGAATAATTTCCAGTTGAAGTAAGATAGTGATTGCCCCCCTCTGTTGTCAACATTTTTTTTCTCTTCATGATAACAAGCCAATTTGATCAACACGAGAAAATAGTCCGGATCATCCTTTGCGGCCTTGTATTGCTGAGGCGCCATTGTATCTTGATACTCTTCGTAGAACCCGTCCAGCAATTCCTGATAGACCTCTTGAGCAACATTGACTTTTTCAGCATCATATCCAGTCAGCTCCTTTTTCAGGCATTGGACGGTGTTAAGGAGGTCTTTCAGCAAAACAAGATTAGACATGGTTTCATCCGCCATCGGCAACATAACCTACGACAACCTGTACTAACGCGCCTTAGGTTCCATCACACGCTCCAGAAGCTCCCCGACGAGCACTGCCGTATCGCCCACGATTCGCCCGCATTCCAGAACCTTTTCACTCTTATAAAAACTCTTGGCCTGTTCCCGGTCTTTCCAGTTTACCCGGGCGATTTCCCGGCAGAGGATACTCCCATGGTTTTTGGCGATTTCCTTCTGGAATCGCTCCAGAACTTCATGGGCATAGGACCACATCTTCGGGTCCTCCTTCTCATCCTCCGAGGCGCGGCTGAACCTTAGCCCCATAACGGCCAGCGCCCCGACAACGGCGCCGCAGACTTCTCCGTTTCCCCCCAGACCCCCACCGAAGGCACCCATGGCTTTCATGACTTCGTCGTCTTTCTTCCCCAGTTTCTCTTGCCCCACCGCAAGAACGGCCTGACTTCAATGAAACCGCTTCATCATCAACTGGACGGCCTTATCCCTCATCTCTTCATTGGTCATTTTTCACCCCCAACTAATTATTCTTCAGCATGATTGCCTCTGATACTCATCTGCATTGCAAAGTCGTTGATACGTGCGGCTAGATCATTTTCTCGTGATTGGAAGAAATGATCTGCATCTGGGATGATATCCAGGCGGCAGGCAAGCTCAACCGCAACGCTTTTTATCCTCTCGGTCGGACAGAACGGATCCTGATCCCCGCAGATAATAAGGCCCGCCTTTCCCCGCAATGCCTGAAAGTCAAATCCAAAAAAATTGATCGGCGGTGAAACGAAGAGTGCCGGAAGTAGGTTTTTCCGGTTGAGAATACCGGCATTCACCCACGCCCCGAATGAGTAACCGGCCGGAAGAATCTCGCGAATCCCTTGTTCCTCCATGAAGGAAACAGCCGCCAGGACATCCTCCTGTTCACCCCGCCCATCGTCAAAGGTTCCTGTGCTCTTTCCGACTCCCCGAAAATTGAAACGAAGGGTTGAAATACCACCGGCAAACAGGGTTTCAGCCAGGATCTCCACAATGGAATTGCTCATATCGCCCCCCATGAGAGGATGGGGGTGCGAGATCACGGCACCCATAGCTCCACCTGAATGGGCATAGAGGCCCTCAAGACGGATATTCCCCTGACCGAAGAAAACTTTTTTTTCTTGCATCTCATCCCATCTCATCAATGGTTGTCTTTGGAAGGGTCAGCCTTTCCTATCCCGTTCGCGTTGCGACGACCAAGCTTCAAAGCGGACCAGGCAAGCATCACCACGACCAGGCCGAACAGGGCGGCGGTGCGGTATGTGCCGGCAACGGCATCGGCTATGGCTTCACGCGGCAGGTCGGACAGGTTGGTTACCGTGGAGATACCGCTCAGGACGATCACATGAGCGGTGAACAGAGTGCCCATCAGCGGGAGCCCCGTGCTGGTGCCCAAGGTGCGGGAGAGATTGAGTAGTCCCGAAGCCACTCCGAGGCGATTTTTCGGCGCGCGTCCCATGACGGCGCTGTTGTTGGGGGCTTGAAAAAGCCCCATGCCGATCCCGATGGGGGCTATGCGCAGCAGGTAACCCAGCCCGGAAACGCCGGCGTGCAGAGTTCCCACCGCCAGACAGCCGCCGACCAGAAACAGCAGTCCGATCAGGGAGATAAGACCGGAACCATGTTTGTCCGAAAGAGTGCCGGCCCAGGGTGAGACCATGCCCATGCTGACGGGCGCCACCATCATGAAGAGACCGGCTTTTACCGTGGAATAACCCATAACCAACTCCAGGAAAAACGGCAGGACCAGAAAACCGCCGTTCATGATGAACGCTAAAAAGCCCATGACCAGGTTTAGGCTGAACAGTCGATCACGGAAGATGGTCAGGTCGATCATCGGCTGATGCACGCGGGTTTCCAGAAAGACAAACAAGAACAGGCCAACAACGGCTGCAGCCAGCAGGCCGAGGACGACAGGGGTAACAAAACCCGTCCGTTGTCCCACGGTCATGGCTAGGGCGTAGCAGACCAACGTGACCAGCAGCAAGAGTGCGCCGGCCGCATCGAAACGTTGTCCGACCTGACCGGTCCGGAGGTAAGGGACGTGTTTCCAGATCACAAATCCGGCGAGGAAACCGATGGGCACATTGACCAGGAACACCCAGCGCCATCCAGCCAGGCCTATAATCAGGCCGCCCATGGCCGGCCCCATGGCCAGGCCGAAGGCAACAATCCCGCCGCTAATGCCCAAGGCCCGTCCCCGTTCTTGAGGAGGGAAGACCATCGTTATGATGGCCGCGCCCACAGCCTGAGTCATGGCCGCACCAAGCCCCTGGAAGGCCCGGAAACCGATAAGCCAGCCCACGCTTGGCGAAGCACCGCAGAGTAGAGAACCAAGCGTGAAAACGGTAAGGCCGGCCAGGTAGACCTTTTTGGGGCCGACAATATCCCCCAGTCGGGCGGCTCCCAGCATAAGCGACGTGAGCACCAGTACATAACCGACAGCCACCCATTGGATGGTGGCGAAATTGGTATTGAGCTCCTTTACCAGCGTGGGCAGGGAAATATTGACGATGCTGATATCAAGCGTGGCCATAAGTATGCCCAGACCGACGCCGGCCATCGCCCACCATTTATGCCGGTAAATCCCGGAAGAGCTATTCGGGCTGAACTGTTCCACTCTTTCCTGCGACCTTTCTTTGGCCACTTCCAAGCCGGAAGCCGCCCGGAGTCGATCCGGACCTTTTCGCTTTCGAGTCAAACGGTGATAAAGATTTGGGGGTGTCTATCATCATTCCTTGATGGTATCAACTCTTCACTGGTATGAAATGAATGGAAGGCGGGCGCTGCGCGCCTTTCTTATTGCTCGAAAATAACAATTATTGTTTAAAAATGAGTATATACATCAAAATGACTTGATGCTCTATTTCAGGAAGACATGATACATTATAGAGCAGCTTTACGACTTATGTCACTGTCCAGTTTTGCCAGACCGGCTCTGATTACCACCTCTAAACATACATAGTTAGCAGCCCTTGGGAGACCCTTAGGGGCGGTGAATTAAATCGTTCGGTCTCCCTTGACAGGGTCCGGGTCGATTCTTATATTAGGCCCGATTTCCAAGGATTGCTGAAAAACGGGCGAGAAAAGGTGCCATGGAAGATTACATCATCAAGATATTCCGGGAGTCGTGCCAGGTCAAGGAGGCTTTTGTAAACGACAACCTGAACCGGATCGTGGCCGTGGTCGGGGCGGTGACGGCGGCACTGAAGGCGGGCAACAAGATCCTTCTGTTCGGAAACGGCGGTTCCGCAGCGGACGCTCAGCACCTGGCGGCGGAATTCGTGAACCGGTTCGTGATCGAGAGACCGCCTCTTCCTGCCATTGCTTTGACGACCGATACGTCGGTCATCACCAGCATCGGGAACGACTACGATTTTGCGGATATCTTCAGCAAGCAGATTCGGGCGATCGGCCAAAAGGGCGATATCGCCTGGGGAATGAGCACCAGCGGCGCATCCGTGAACGTGGTTAAGGGGTTGGAGGCGGCGAAGAAAATCGGTATGGTCACGATCGGTCTGACCGGCCGGGATGGCGGCGACGTCGCCCGGATTGCGGATCACGCACTGAACGTTTCTTCCACCAGCACCCCCCGCATCCAGGAGGTGCATATCACGGTGGGGCATGTGATCTGCGAGATGGTGGATTTCAAGCTCTTTCAGAGACCGGATATGAAATAGGAGAGTCATGGTTGCAAAAATGAAAAAGCATACAGCGGAGGCCGGCGAAGGCCTTTCGAAGAAAACGGAGGAGCCGCAGGCGGCGGTTGGCGGGCCGGAAGCGGAACTTGCCGGAGAGACGGCTAAGGCGGAAGATCTGATGGTGAAACTTGAGGAAGCGGAGAAGAAGGCCGCGGACAACTACGACAAATACGTTCGCACCGTCGCCGAGCTCGATAATTACAGAAAACGCGCCGCCCGGGAAAAGGCGGACGCGTTTCAATACGGAAACGAGAATCTCCTCCGGGACATCCTGCCGCTTGTCGACGGCATGGACCGCGCCCTCGAACATGCATGCAATTCTGATGACTTCGAGGCCTTCAGAAAGGGGCTCAAGCTGCTTCAGGGACAGCTCCTGGGTTGTCTGCAGAAACACGGGGTGGAGATGATCGATACGGCGGGGAAGGACTTTGATCCTCATGTCCATGAGGCGATGATGCAGGTGGAAAGCGCCGAACATGAGGACAGCCAGGTGGTCGGCGAGTTCGAACGGGGGTATTTGCTGAACGGCAGGTTGCTCCGACCGGCGAAGGTCTCCGTCTGCAAACGCCCCTCAAGAGGTGGTGAGCGGGAAAATAATTGCGAAAATGGGACGGCTTCGTAAAAAGACCGCAGGCAAGGCGCGCGAATCCTGAGGAATGAGGTGTCGGGGACATGTTCCGGAAGCCCAAATGGATCGGAACGTGTCCCCGGAACCAGCCGCAATGACGAAGGATGAAGCGCAACGCAGCATCCGGGCTTTTTACGAAGCTGTCAAGAATCATTAAGAAGGAGGAATAAGTATCATGGGAAAGATTATCGGGATTGATCTGGGAACAACGAACTCGTGCGTCGCGGTGATGGAAGGCGGGGACCCCGTCGTGATCGCGAACCAGGAGGGGAATCGGACGACCCCCTCGATGGTGGCCTTCACGGAGAACGGGGAGCGGCAGGTGGGGCAGGTCGCGAAGCGGCAGGCCGTCACCAACTCGGAGAACACCGTCTACGCGATCAAGCGGCTCATCGGGAGAAAATACAATTCGAAAGAGGTTCAGTACGACAAGACGGTCAGCCCGTTCAAGATCACCGAGGCCGGAAACGGCGACGCGCAGGTGACGATCCGGGGGAAGAACTACAGCCCGGCAGAGATCTCCTCGATGATCCTGACGAAGATGAAGCAGACCGCCGACGATTACCTTGGGGAGAAGATCACCGACGCGGTCATCACCGTGCCGGCCTACTTTAACGACTCCCAGCGGCAAGCGACGAAAGACGCCGGCAAGATCGCGGGGCTGAACGTGCTCCGGATCATCAACGAGCCGACGGCGGCGGCCTTGGCTTACGGCCTGGACAAGAAGAAGGATGAGAAGATCGCCGTCTTCGATCTCGGCGGCGGGACGTTTGACATCTCGATCCTCGAACTGGGCGACGGCGTCTTCGAGGTCAAGTCGACCAACGGCGACACCCACCTGGGCGGCGAGGATTTCGACCAGCGGCTGATCGAGTACCTGGCCACCGAATTCAAGAAGGACCAGGGGATCGACATCCGCAAGGACAAGATGGCCCTTCAGCGGATCAAGGAGGCGGCGGAGAAGGCGAAGATGGAGCTCTCCAGCTCGATGGAGACGGACGTCAACCTTCCCTTCATCACGGCCGACGCCTCGGGGCCGAAACACATGAACATCAAATTGACCCGGGCGAAGCTGGAGGCCATCGTCGAGGACCTGATCGAAAAGATGGTTCCGCCGTGCCTGACGGCGATGAAGGACGCGAAGCTGACCCCGGCCGAAATCGACGAGGTGATCCTCGTCGGCGGGATGACCCGGATGCCTCGCGTTCAGCAGAAGGTCAAGGAGATCTTCGGGAAGGAGCCCAACCGGGGGGTCAATCCGGACGAGGTTGTCGCGGTGGGCGCAGCGATCCAGGGAGGCGTTCTGACCGGCGACGTGAAAGACGTCCTGCTGCTCGACGTGACGCCTCTGTCCCTCGGCATCGAGACGCTGGGCAGCGTCATGACGCGGCTGATCGAGAAGAACACGACGATTCCGACCAAGAAAAGCCAGGTTTTCTCGACGGCGGCGGATAACCAGCCGGCGGTGAGCATCCACGTCCTCCAGGGCGAAAGGTCCATGGCGGGCGACAACCGGACGCTCGGACGGTTCGAACTGGTAGGGATCCCTATGGCGCCGCGCGGCGTGCCGCAGATCGAGGTGACCTTCGACATCGATGCGAACGGCATTGTCCACGTCTCGGCGAAGGATCTGGGCACAGGCAAGGAGCAAAGCATCAAGATCACCGCTTCCAGCGGTCTCTCCGAGGAGGAGATCAAGAAATTGGTGAAGGATGCCGACGCCCACGCGGAGGAGGACAAGAAGAAAAAGGAACTGATCGAGGCGAGAAACCACGCCGACACACTGGCCTACAGCGTGGAGAAGAACGTCAAGGAGTTCGGCGACAAGATCGACGCCGCCGAAAAGGCGAAGATCGAAGAGGGTATCGCCAAGGTGAAGAAGGCGATCGAGGGCGACGACCTTGAGGCGATCAAGGCGGCCCAGGAGGAGCTGACCAACGCCTCCCACAAGTTGGCCGAGGCGATGTACGCCAAAACCGCGCAGCAGCAGCCGGGCGCGGGCGCCGGTCCCCAGCCGGGGGCGGACGCCGGGCCGGGCGCAGGTGCGCATACCGGCGGCAAGAAGGATGATGACGTGGTTGACGCCGACTTCGAGGATGTGAAAAAGTAATTTTGGTTTCGACCAACGGCCCGGACCTCCCTTGCGGATGTCCGGGCTTTTTTTTGTCGACGACGGGCCACGGTGTGGTATAAGGATTCCGGAAGAAAGGTGGCGATCCTCCTGAAAGTGGCGGAGGGGGATGAGAACCGGGTTGGAACGGGAGGCCTTATGACGGTCCGCTTTTATAGGAGCATTCGATGGATGGCGTCGATGACGGCCTTGCTGATCCTGTTTTCACCGACGGCGTTTGCCGCAGATGAAGGCAGGGCGGCCGGATCTGCTCCGCAGCCGGTTTTAAAAGGAAAAACGACCGGACCGTCCGCACAGGCGGTTGCGGAGGCGAAACTGCTCCTGGACCGGGATTACTTCACGGCGCTGTTGGACGGAGTCGATCGCGCCCGGGCGGAGATCTTCCTTTCCGCATACCTCTTTCGGACGATCGAGGGTGCGAATGGGTATCCCGAGGCGGTTTTGAAACGCCTTCTCGCGGCGGTCCATAGAGGAGTCCGTGTCGATGTGGTTCTCGAAAGGAACCAGAATGCCGACGACCTCAACCGGAACAACGCCGAAACGGCGGAGAGGCTGAAGCAGGGGGGCATTCGGATCTGCATGGACGCCCCGGACCGGGTGACGCATACGAAGCTCGTCGTCATCGACCGGCGGTATCTCCTGATCGGGAGCCACAACCTGACGCAGGCGGCCCTGAAGTTCAATCACGAGGCCTCCGTCTGGATCGATTCGACCCCGTTGGCCGAAGAAGCCCTGGGTTATATGAAGTCCCTCTGCCCAGGAGAGTGGAAATGAAAACCGCGACTCAGCGAAAATGATAGCAATTTCCTCTCCCTTCCACGAGCGCCAGGGGCTGCGGGATTGCGCATACACGTCCTTTCGGTCAAGGACGGCCGGACCATCGAGGTGAAGCAGCATGGCAAAACGATTTCTTCTGACCAACGACGACGGAATCTACGCACGGGGCCTTCTGGCCCTCTATCAGGAGCTCTCCCGGGACGCGGAGTGCCTCATCGTGGCGCCCGAGGTTGAGCAGAGCGCCGTTGGCCACGCGATCACGATCTCCCGGCCGTTGATGGTCCGAAAGGCCAAGAAGAACGGGGGCTTCCTCGGATATGCCGTCCTTGGGACGCCCGCCGATTGTGTGAAGATCGGCCTCGGCGAACTGGCCGGGGGACCGGTCGATCTGGTCGTCTCCGGGATCAACCGCGGGGCCAACGTGGGGATCAACGTTCTCTATTCGGGGACTGTCTCCGCGGCCACGGAGGCGGCGATCCTGGGGGTGCCTTCGCTCGCGATCTCCCTGGATACGCACGACGAAGCGGACTATTCGGCGGCCGCCTGTTTCGCCCGAAAGATGGCCGCCTTCATCCTCGAAAATCCGCTACCGCACGTCGCGCTGAACGTGAACGTCCCGGCGGTTCCGGAGTCAGAGATTAAGGGCGTCGTGGTCGCGAGGCAGGGCGGGGCGCGGCTGATGGAGAGCTTCGACAAACGGGTCGATCCGCGCGAAAACATTTACTACTGGCTTGCCGGCGAGACCGAGCTCCCCCCGCAGGAGCAGGACGATACGGACGCCAGCGCCCTCAAGCGGGGGATGATCACCGTCACCCCGATCCATTACGACCTCACCCGCCACGACCTCCTCGATGGTCTGCGAACCCGCGTCAAGGAACACTTCTGACCATGTCTTGGGGACAGATTTGAAATCTGTCCCCACCGGATCTGTTTCGGGATCTTTTTGCGAAGGCAGTAACGAAAGAAAAATGATATCATGAAACAGGGAAAAACCCATGATCTGTAAGGAAGGAGTTGCGTTATGAGGGACGTGGTCATCACGCACGCCGTCCGCACGCCCATCGGACGGATCGGCGGCAGTTTGCGGGACATTCCGGAGAAGGAACTGGGACGCCTCGTCGTGGAAGATCTGCTCAAAAGGTCCGGATTGGCGGGGGGAGAGATCGACCATGTGATCCTGGGGCATGTCCGGCAGAGTTCGGATCCCTCCAATACGGCCAGGGTCGTGGCTCTGATGGCGGGCATCCCGGAGACGGTGCCGGCCTACACGGTGCACCGCCAGTGCGGCTCCGGACTTCAGGCCGTCATGGACGCCTCTCAGATGATCCGCGCCGGGGAGGCGGATATCATCGTGGCGGGGGGAACGGAGAACATGAGCCAGTCCGTCTATTTTCTCCGGAACGCCCGGCACGGCCTGGGAAACGGCGATCACTCCCTTGAGGACTCCCTGGTTCAGGGTGGACCTGGGGCGGTTCCCGCCGATATCTACGGCCAGCAGCCGATGGGGATCACGGCGGAAAACCTGGCGGACCGCTACCGAATCTCCCGCGAGGAGCAGGATGCCTTCGGGTTGGAGAGCCAGGTGAGGGCGGCCCGAGCCATCCGGGAGGGCCGCTTCCGGGAGCAGATCCTGCCGGTCGCGGTTGCAAGCCCGGATGGCGCAACCCGAATCTTCGATACGGATGAACACCCCCGCATGACCACCCCGGAGAAACTTGCGGCCCTGGCTCCGGCCTTTAAAAAGGGCGGCAGCGTCACGGCGGGCAATTCCTCCGGGCGCAACGACGGGGCGGCGGCGCTGCTCGTCATGGCGGCGGACAAGGCGCAGGCCCTCGGCATGAAACCGATGGCGAGGATACTCGCCATTGCATCCAGCGGCTGCGATCCGACGATCATGGGGATCGGCCCGGTGGAATGCACGCGCATCGCGCTTGCGCGGGCGAAGATCACCCTCGGGGATCTGGATGTGATCGAGCTGAACGAGGCCTTCGCGGCCCAGTCGCTTGCCGTAGTATGCGATTGGCTGGCGTCGGGCATCGACCGTGAAGCATTGCTGGCCAAGCTGAATCCCAACGGCGGCGCCATCGCGATGGGGCATCCTCTCGGCTGCACGGGGGCGGCCCTGACGGTGAAGTGCCTCTACGAACTGCAGCGCGTAGCCGCACATAGGTATGGCCTCATCACCATGTGCTGCGCCGGCGGCCTCGGGGTGGCGATGATTGTCGGGAAAGGGGAGTGAACATGAATCAGGTGATCGTGGCAAGCGCCGTCCGGACGCCTTTGGGGGCTTTCTGCGGGCAATTGGAGAGCTTGTCGGAACAGCAGTTGGCCGCGGCGGCCATGCGGGAAGCGGTGGCGCGTGCGGGTATTCCGGCGGAGAAAATCGACGAGGTGATCGTCGGCATCGCCAAACAGACGAGCCGACCGTCGAATGGCGGCCGGCATGCTATGCTGCTGGCCCGCCTGCCGGAACAGCTCCCCGCTTACACGGTGCAGCGGCAAAGCGCCTCCGGTCTCCAGGCAGTCGTGAACGGTTACTGGGCCATACGATGTGGCGACGCCGGGGTGATCCTCGCGGGGGGAGCGGAGAGCATGAGTCAGATCCCCTTCGAGATCCGGGACGCCCGCTATGCCTTTGATGCGAAACGGCGCGAGATCATTGACGCGATCCCGGCCCAGGAGACGGGGGCGCAACCGGCGGCGCGTTACGGGCTTGTCACCACGGCGCGGGTGGCGGAGAATCTGGCGCAAAAATATTTGCTCGCGGATGAAGAATTGGCGGTTTTCGCGGAGGCGAGTTTGAAAAAGGCGCATGCGGCCCGGGAGAACGGCGGTTGCGAAGGTGAAATCTTTCCCGTGACGGTCAAAAAGGGGAAAAAAGAAGAGTCCATCGGCGCAGACGAACTGGTCCATGAGGCCCCGTGGCTGGCCCCGCCGGCCGATGGGGCGGCCATGTGCCTCCTCGCGAGCCGGGAGAAGGCGGAAGTTCTGTCCCTCCCGGTGCTGGCGGAGATCGTCTCCGTCGGGATCGCGGCGACGGACCCCCGGTACACGGGGACGGCCGTCGTGGAGGCGAGCCGAAAAGCCCTCGGCCGGGCCGGTCTGACCCTGAACGAGGTGGATATCATCGAGCTGAACGAGATGTCCGCGGCCGAATGTCTGGCCGTCCTCCGGGAATGGCGGACCTGGGGGGTTGCTCCGGAGGCGCTTGCGGAGCGGGTCAATCCGGCGGGTGGCGCCCTGGCGACGGGAAATCCCTGGGGGGCGATGGGGGCGGTGCTGCTCGCGAGAGCCGTTCATGCGCTTCGCCGCCGGAGCGCCCGGATTGCGATGGTTGCGCTCGGGGCCGAAGGGGGGCAGGGGATGGCCCTGGTCTTGAGGAATCCCGATTGAGGAGATCCGAATCGCTTGTGAACGGATCGGCATAGCCAAGGAGGAAGGAACGTGGAGATCAAACGGATTATGGTGATCGGCGCCGGATTCATGGGGTCCGGCATCGCGCAGGTGATGGCTGCGGCGGGATACGATGTGGTGCTGATGGATGTCGCCGACGGATTCGTTCGGAAAGGGATGGCCGCCATCGAGAAGAACCTGGCCGGGGGCGTCGCCAAAGGCAAGCTTGCCGAGGCGGACAAGACGGCGACGCTGGGGCGGATCATCGCGACGACGGAGCTGGGCCAGGCCAAAGATTGCGACCTCGTCATCGAGGCGATCATCGAGAACAAACAGGCGAAGATGGATCTCTACCGGCAACTGGAGGAGATCTGTCCTCCCCATGTCCTTTTCGCCAGCAACACCTCATCCATTCCTATTACGGAACTGGCGACGGCGACGAAGCGGCCGGATCGGTTCGCGGGCATGCACTTCTTCAGCCCGGTACCGGTCATGAAACTGGTGGAGATCATCCGGGGGCTCAAGACGGCGGACGCGACGGTCCAGGCCATCAGGGAAATCACCGACCGGATCGGAAAGGTCGGTGTGTTCGTCAAGGACGGACCGGGGTTCCTGGTGAACCGGGTCAATGCTGCGTTGCGCAATGAGGTCTACAACTGCCTGGCGGAAGGGGTGGCCACCATCGAGGATATCGACAAGGCCCTGAAGTTCGGGCTGGGCCATCCGATGGGGCCGTTCGAGCTGGGGGATTTCGTGGGCCTTGAGATTGGGCTTGCCGTGGCGGAGACCCTCTGGGAAAACTTCAAGGATCCCAAATGGCGGCCCGCCCTGTCCCTCCGGAAGCTCGTCGCCTCGGGCGACCTGGGTCGCAAAACGGGCAAGGGGTGGTACGACTATACGAGCGGGGAGAAAAAACCGCGGACGGACATCAAT
>Ga0209014_10001973_pt1 | contig 12066 bp, 10 predicted proteins | sample BarGraNGADG00212_FD_184491 | JGI IMG/M metagenome (GOLD analysis project Ga0209014, IMG submission 184491) | Arctic peat soil microbial communities from Barrow, Alaska - Barrow Graham LP Ref core NGADG0002-212 (SPAdes) (version 2) | ecosystem: Environmental > Terrestrial > Soil > Wetlands >... | reverse complement strand
CGCGGGCTAATTCGGTCGCGCGCGTCAGCCGCATCCTTCCCCAACCTCGATCCGTGGCAACCATCTCCCGGCCGGCCCCGTGGCCGGCGGCTACGACCACTTCCGTGTTTCCGCCGTCAGGTCCCCCGCCCTACGCCTGCCCCACGTGCGCCTCGCGGCGGGTCGTAGCCGTGCGCCACCGGGCGCACCGGGGGGTAATTCGGTCGTCCGCGTCAGCCCACATCACTCAACACCGGGTCGTAGCCGGGGCCCGCTGTGGCCCCTGGAGCAACTCCGATCGCCACGCGCCAGCTGAAGGGGCGCCACCACCCGCGCCGGCCTCACCCCGCCCATCCTTCAAGCCACGGATCCACGCCGCCAACCCACGGTTCAACAGTGGGTTGGCGGCGTGGATCCGTGGGTTCGAACACACGAAAAAGATCGTGGGCGCCCCACCCACGGCCCCGGCTGGAGGCTTACAGCTCCGGCAGACGGTTCGCGTTCCCGAACGCCCGCTCGAATGCGTGCGCCGCCGAGATGATGCGGCCCTCATCGAAGAAGTTTCCGATGATCTGCAGACCGACCGGCAGCCCCTCGCTCAGGCCGCAGGGGAGGCTCAGGCCCGGCAGGCCGGCCACCGAGGCCGGCAATGTGAACACGTCGTTGAGGTACATCGCGTAGGGGTCGTCGACCTTCGCGCCAATTGGGAAGGCGACCGTCGGCGAGGTCGGCGTAACCAGCACGTCGTACTTCTTGAACGCTTCCTGGAACTCCCGGTTGATGAGTGTTCGAACCTTCTGGGCCTTGAGGTAGAACGCATCGTAGTAGCCGGCGCTCAGCGCATAGGTGCCAAGCATGATGCGGCGCTTCACCTCGGTCCCGAACCCGCCGGAGCGGCTGCGCTCCATGTCTTCCCACATGGTCGTACCGGTGCCGTCGCGGAAGCCGTACTTCACGCCGTCGTAGCGCGCGAGGTTCGCGCTCGCTTCGCTCGGGGCGATGATGTAGTACACGGCCAGGGCGTGGTCAGTGCTCGGCAGCGAGACGTCGCGGTCAACGGTCGCTCCGAGGCTTTCAAAGACCTTCAGTGCCTCTTCGATGCGCGTCCGGACACCCTGTTCCATGCCTTCGACGAAGTACTCGCGCGGCACGCCGATCCGCATGCCCTTGATGTCCTGCCCGAGGTAATGGCGGAGGTCCGGGGCCGGGTCGGGGTTCGAGGTGCTGTCGCGGGGGTCATGGCCGGCGATGCAATCGAGCAGGGTGGCGGCGTCTTCGACGTCGCGGGCAATTGGCCCCACCTGGTCGAGCGAGCTGCCGAAGGCGATGATCCCGTAGCGGCTGACCTTCCCGTAGGTCGGGTCGATGCCGACGAGACCGCAGAACGCGGCCGGCTGGCGGATGCTCCCACCGGTGTCACTGCCCAGAGCGATGAGACATTCCCCGGCAGCGGTCGCCGCCGCCGATCCGCCCGAACTGCCGCCCGGCACGAGATCAAGGTTCCAGGGGTTGTGCGAGGGGCCGAAGGCAGAATGCTCCGTGCTCGATCCCATCGCGAACTCGTCCATGTTCGTCTTGCCGACCATGACCGCGCCCGCCTTGCGGACCTGCTCGTATACGTGGCTGTCGTACGGCGGAATGAAGTTGCCCAGGATCTTCGAGGCGGCGGTCGTACGCACGCCTTTCGTCATGATCAGGTCTTTGACGCCGATGGGGACCCCCGTGAGCGGCGTCGCGGTCCCGGCTGCGAATTTCGCATCAGCCTCGCGAGCCTGTTCGAGCGCGATTTCGGGCGTCAGCGTGATGTAGGCATGCACGCGGCTTTCGGCTGCCGCGACGCGGTCGATCACGGACTGCGTCAGTTCAACGGACGTGAACTTGCGTTCCCGGAGGCCTTCGTGCGCTTCGTGGGCGGTCAGTCGCCAGAGGTCACTCATTCGAGCACCGCCCGGACGCGGATGTATCCGTCTTCCTGTGCGGGGGCGTTTGCGAGAGCGTCGGCCTGCGACAGCGAAGGACGCGCCTCGTCCGCTCGCATCACGTTCGAGAGCGGTAGCGGGTGGGCGGTTGGTTCGACCCCATCGGTGTCGACGGCGGCGAGTGCCGCGAAGTGATCGAGGATGCCCGAGAGCTGGGCGGCGAAGCGAGAGACCTCGTCGTCGGTCAAGGACATCCGGGCGAGCCGGGCGATGTGGAGCACTTCTTCAGATGTGAGCGCCATAGAGCAGAGGGTACAACGGCCCCCGGTTTACCGCGCGTTGATAGATCCTTGTGGATGCTTTGTTACCCTCGAACCCGATGCAGGCGATGGCTCAATGGGGGAGAGTCACGGCTGAGCTCGTCGTCTCGGCGATGGGATCAGTCCAATGAACGTTGTCCAGACCCGGATGCGTCGCCGTCAGGCGACCGAAAACGCCCGGCGCGCCCCATGGTGGATGATCATCCTTCTTGCCATGGGTGCCCTGGGGGCCCTCGGTGCGGCGGTCGGCCTGGGCGCCTTGTACGCCGTCTACAACCACTACGCCGCCGGCTACGTCCCGATCGAGCAGAAACTCCTCCAGAACAGCGCTGGTCTGACTGAGATCTATGATCGCGGCGGCCCTACAAGCGGCGTCCTGCTGGGGGCGCTCACCAACGCCGATGCACAGCTCCTGAATCCGGTGCCCCTCAGCGATATCTCGAACTACATGATCCAGGCGACGATCTCGACGGAGGACAACTCGTTTGAGACGAATCCCGGGATCAATTTCCAGGGGCTGTTGCGAGCTGGCTTCGAATACTTGAGCGGGGGTGCGACGACGGGCGGCACTGGCGGTTCGTCGATCACCCAGGAACTCATTAAGAACGTCTACATCTGTCCCAGCATTGGCTCGGAGGAGCAAAACGTTTGCGCCGTGGCCCCGCGAACGATCGACCGCAAGCTCCGCGAGATTGCCTATGCTCTTGAACTCGACAAGGGCTACTCCAAAGACCAGATCCTGGGCTGGTACCTCAACCAGATCTCCTATGCGGACCGCTACATTGGGGTCGAGGCGGCTGCGCAGGGTTACTTCCATAAAGACGCGAAGGACTTGACGCTGGCCGAGGCTGCACTCCTCGCCGGCATTCCCCAGGCGCCGACCGAATACCACCCCCGCCTGAACTGCGTAAAGGACGACCAGGACAACTGCATCGTCGATGACCAGGGCCGGACGACTGTTGGTGGGGCAGCGAAGACGCGCCAGGAAGAGGTGCTCAACCTCATGGTCGTCCACGGCCGCGCGACCCAGGAAGAGGTTGATGCCGCCAAGGCCGAGGTCATCTACGTCTATTCGCAGACTAACCCGCTCAAGGCTTCCGCCTTCATCGATGACCAGGTTGAGCCGCGGCTCGTTCGCATGTGCGAGGCGGGGCAGCTTCCGAAGTCCCCGAATGCTCCCGATTGCACCAGCAGCGTCCACGCGGCCGGTTACAAGGTCACGTCAACACTCGACTGGGGCCAGACCGATACGGCCGAACAGATGATCCGCGCCATGATTAACCAGGGACTGGCGAACGGTTGCGGCTGCTACAATGCCGCGCTCACGACGATCGACCCAACGACGGGGGAGGTGATCGTCTACGCCCCGAATCGTGACTCATCGTACGTATCCGATCGACGCGTTGCCGGGGATATCGACCAGATCACCGAGATCAATCAGCCCGGGTCGTCCTTCAAGCCGGTGGTCTACCTGGCCTTCTTCGACGATCTCAACAAGAACCCGATGAGTACCATCTGGGATACCAGCCCGCTCACGATCGGCAGTACTTCCATCGTCAACCCACGTAATGATGGGAAGTCTGGCGAAGGGCTGATTACGGCCAGGGCGGCGCTCGGAGGATCGCAGAACGTCGGCGCCTTCAGGGCAGCCGCAGAAGTTGGTCCCGACAACGTCATCGCGATGGCGAAGAAGATGGGCATCACGACGCTGGACCAGAACTTCGACCCCACCTTCCGCTCCCACCCCGACGTCACCTATGGGGCATCGATCGCGACCGGTGGCGCCAACATTCGCATCATCGATATGGCGTACATGAACTCCGTGATCGCCAACATGGGCGTGATGGTCGGCGTACCGACGCTCGCGAAGACCGTCCAGTTGAAGGACCTGAAGAGCACCGCGCTCGATACGGGTGATGACTATCAGCTGGCGCTGCAGCAGAAGCTCGACTTCCAGCGAGGCAACATCCGCATCCCGGGTACGCGTGATATCGACCCGGTCGTCGTTCTCAAGGTCGAGGACAAGGACGGCAACGTCCTCTACGACCACGCGACGGCGGGGGATCTGAAGAAGGAACAGGTCGTGAACGCCGGCTCCGTCTGGCTGCTGCAGTCGATCCAGACCGACTGCACCGCGCGGTTCATCATCTGGGGCTGTGGTAGCTCGAACACGGATACCGGGCTCGACGCGTTCGTCGACGGCGTGAAGATCCCCGAGGGCATCAAGACCGGGACGCAGCAGGGCCCGCTCAGTTCGTCCGATACGCTGGCCACCTGGATGAACGGTTACTCACGCTACGCCGCCACGTCGGTCTGGGTCGGCAATGCCGACAAGTCACTGGTGCGCGACGGGACCTTATCCAACTTCGCCTCTGCCAATACGACGACAACGCTCTTCAAGACGTGGATGGGAGAATACCACCACTACCTGATCACGAAAGGCGTCTTCACGACGCCGGCGAACTTCGATTCGTTGAGGCCGCCCAACGTGACCCAGGCGTCAATCATTTCGCCGACCACCGAACGCGGCATGAAAGGCGGCTGCGACCAGACAGTCACGGCCTGGATCCGGACCGATGTGTCCTATGCCGGCGATTGCGAATCAAAACAGATCGATAGCCGAAATGGATTACTGGCGAGCGATCAGACGCCGGCCCAGTTCGTTGTGACGAAGCAGTTCGTGAAGTTGCCGGCGCTCAGGCCGGACCTCGCGGTTGAACTTGCGAAACAGCTCAAGATCCCGGTCGCACCGACCGAGAAGAGCGCGGGACAGGTCGCCCTTGAGATCACGAACCTGACCAACGGCAAGACGATCAGCGCCAACACCACGGTGATCGGCAGTGTCCAGGATGGGGGCCTGACGGCATGGAAGCTCGAACTTGGCGCAGGCGATACTCCGACGGTCTGGACGACGATCGGCACTGGTACGGACAAAGTGAGCAGCGGCGTACTCGGCACGATTGATCTCGCCGGGCTCGCGAGCGGCGTCTACACGGTGCGGCTCTCGGCCGATGACACCGTGGTCGTGGGGCTATCCGCGTCCGTGGTCTTCAACATCAAGGGGAGCGGAGCGCCGCCTCCCGGAACGCCGACGGTGACCCCCACTGGTACCGCCACTGGGACGCCCACTGCCGGCGCGCGGACGCCCACTGCCGGCGCGGGAACCCACACGCCGGCAGCTACGCCAGCCCACTGAGTTTTAGTCTTTAGAGTCCCCTGTCGACAACGAAAGCGCAGAGGTCGCTGACCCGGCGCGCATAGCCCCACTCGTTGTCGTACCAGGCGGCCACTTTGACCAGGTTTCCGCCGATCACGTTGGTGCAATTTCCGTCGACGATGCTCGACCGGTCGTCGCCCTTCATGTCCATGGACACCACCGGGTCGAGCGTGAAGCCGAGAATGCCCTTCATCTTCCCGGCCGCAGCCGCCTTTGCAAACTCATTCACCTCGTCTTTCGTCGTATCCCGCCCCGTGACGGCGACGAGTTCGACGATGGAGACCGTCGGCGTGGGTACGCGGTACGAGAGGCCGTCGATCTTGCCGTCGACCTCTGGGATTACCAGTCGCAGTGCCTTGGCGGCGCCGGTGGACGTGGGAACGATATTCATGGCGCCCGCCCGCATTTCGCGGAGGTCGCTGCCGCCGGCGCGGTCCAGGATCTGCTGTGAGTTTGTGTAACTGTGGATCGTCGTCATCTGGCCTTTGACGATGCCAAGGTTGTCGACAAGAACCTTCACGACGGGTGCCAGGCCGTTGGTCGTGCAGCTTGCGTTCGAGATGATGTGGTGCATCTTCGGGTCGTACTTCTCGGCGTTGACGCCCAGCACGATCGTGAAGTCCTCGTTCTTGGCGGGCGCGCTGATGATCACCTTCTTGACGGTGTCGCGGCGGTGCGCCTTAGCGAGGTTTGCGTCCGTGAAGAAGCCGGTAGACTCAATCACGATTTCGGCGCCCACAGAGCCCCAGGGAATCGCCCCAGGATCCCGCTCGCTGAAGACCTTGATCACTCGTCCGTCGACCGCGATGCCGCCGTCGACGGCCTGGATCTCCCGGTTCCAGCGGCCATAGCTGCTGTCGTATTTCAGCAGATTGGCGTTGGTTGCGCCGGGTACAAGGTCATTGATAGCGACCACCTCGAGCTTGTCTCCGTAATGGTCGCTGATCGCCTTGAGAGCCTGCCTGCCGATTCGGCCGAATCCGTTAATCCCAATTTTCGTCACCATAAGCCGCCTCCTGAGAGCGAATGCCACCCAGACTAGCTGTTTCGCCTTAACCGGGAAACTCGCTACCGCACGTCGGGTTCGTCCAAGGCTACACCTGTGCGATGGCCTTACGAGTCATGCCCGTGTGCATCGTATCCATAGTTTGATGCTATAGCTGCAGGTTCCGACGATAGTCGCGACTGCCTTCCTGCTCGAATCCGGCCATCCGACTCTATAAGTGAGCGATCCTGAGAGGGGAAACACTAATGCTTCGAACAATCGTCATCTGCCCGGCCTGCGAGCTTCACTTCCTGTCGTCGCGGCCAAAGACCTTCTGCCCTGGTTGTCACTCGCTGGTCGAGCCCGAATCGGGCTCCTAACGGCCCGTTGCGTCTGCTGACGATCCAAAGATGTCGGCAGGCGACCTTATGACCGCGGCGCCGGGGACAGGGCCGAGCCAGCCGGCTGCGTAGAATATGCAGCCGGTGCGTTCGAGCACTTCAAGGTCGGCTCTCTCTCCTGAAACGAACACGCAGGCGCTCGGTTCGTAGTCGAGAAATGCGAGGCAGTGGGTAAAACGCTCACCTGCATCCCAATGGCTACCCGCTGGCGTGGCTGCGAGGACGCTGAGGAAGCGGTCGAGTCCTGTCGATGCGATCGCTTTCAACGCAATCGCATGGGGTTCGCGCGAGATCGCGCCCACTTCAATTTGCCGGGCGCGCAGGCGGGCGCGCGCCATGCAGATGCCCTCATGGACGAGCAGCCGTTTCATTGCGCCTCGGGTCAGGATCTCGCGACAGAGCAGTTCGCAGCGTTCGCGCTGTTGGGGATCGTCGACCAGTATCGCGAGTGCGTGTTGAAGGGGGCGGTACTCCATCGCCAGCGGGCCGGCATCGATCCGGCGGGCGCACACGCTCGCTATGGCCTCTTCCACGGCGTATTGCCATGTGCCCCGCGAATCGAGCAGGGCCTCATCCATGTCAAAGATGATCGCTTTTGGACGGGGCAACGGCACCGTCCGCGCTTGCATCGTTACACCGGGATGCCGAAATAGCGTCGCGCCGCTTCGTATTCTTCCGGAGTGTTGAAGTCGATTTCGCACGAGGCGTCGGATGGAACATCGACGATGTCGGCCCGGTGGGCGTCGACCACGGATTGCAGTCCGCCGGTTGCATCTTCCACGCGAAGGACTTCATCGCGGAGTTTCCCGCTAACCACGATGGGGTGCCCGTGCCGCCCGTCGAATACGGGCCTGGTGATTACTCCATCAGTACCGTGGGCCGCGAGAAGACTCTTCAGGAACGCGGCAGGCCGCGGAGAATCGACGTTTTCGATCAGAATCGCGCTTGCGTCGCGGTTCACGGCCCTGGCGCCAATTCGCAGAGAGGTGGCGCGACCCATGTGGTAGCGCGGATTCAGCATGATCCGGCACTTCAAATGGCGCATCTGCCGTGAGATGTCATCGGCCCGGTGTCCGAGGACCACAACGACCTCGTCGACCCCGGCTTCGAGGAGCTGGCGCACCTGGTAGCAGATGAGCGGTTCCCCATCCCAGTCCAGTAATGCCTTTGGCTGGCCCATCCGGGCGGACAGTCCTGCGGCGAGGAGGATGCTCGAGATCACGGCTCGAGTCTACCGGGAACGGGCCCTGATAGCGAACCGGTTCCCTTTACGGCCGGGGCGCCTAGGACTCCTGGACTACCTCAGTGGAACGCGGGCGATCGAAGGGGTTCGCGACACCATATTCGGTTGTCAGCAGCCGCAGGAAATCGCGGAGCGGAGGCGAACCTACGGCCCGGTTCCGGAGCACGTGAACACCAACTTCGCGCTGTGCGGGCTGTTCCATGTCGGCGATCCTGACCTGCTTGAGCGTACCGGTCGCCACTTCGCGACCGACGGTCACAACCGGCAGGATCGCGATACCGAGGCCTGCTTCAACCATGTGCTTCGTCGCTTCCATGGAGTCGAGTTCCATAACTGACTCAGGGACGACGCCAGCACGGAGGAAGAGGCTGTAGATCAGTCCGTGGTAGCTGGAGCTTCGTTCAAAGAACAGGAACGACTGCCTCCCGGCTTCCGCGACCGTAATCTGTTCGCGGTTCGCAAAGGGGTGATTGGGGGCAGTCACCAGCGCCAGGTCATCGTTGAACAAGTGCAGCGACTCGATCTCGGGGTGCTGGGTCAGGCGCGTGATCGCGACATGAATTTCGCCCGCGAGGAGCTCGTCGATGATCTCCTCGGTCGAGCCGGTGCTGAGATGGATGTGGACACGCGGACGGGACTCACGAAAGTGCTTCAGTGTGCCGGGCAGCACGTAGGTAGCGATCGTCGAACTGGCGCCGATGCGAATGCTGCCAACGTCGCCGTGGCGGACCGCCTCGAGGGCATCGATACCCTCCTGGACGGCGGTCAGTGCGCGCTGGGCGTGTGGCATGAACGCGATTCCCGCGTCCGTGAGTGTCACGCTTCGGCCGGTGCGTTCGAAGATGCGCTCGCCGAGTTCGCGTTCGAGCGACTGGATGCGGGCCGTCACCGAAGGCTGGGTCAGAAACAGCGCCTCCGCCGCGCGGCTGAACGAGCGATGATGAGCTACCTGTAGGAAGGCCTCAAGTTGGGCTAATTCCAAGTAATCCTCCCCGGATGTCCGGGCCCGATTCGCGCCCGCCAGATCGTTTTTAGCTTAATTGATTTGGCCTCAAGCGGAAGTACCTCGAACGATTGAGCATATTGGAGACATGCTTATTGCGAATGAGTTGTGTCCGCTCCTTCGGGGTGGACACCCGCCTTTCGGACCACGACGTCACCTTCGACCCTCGCCTGGCACGCGAGGCGCAGCCGGGGGTCCTCCACCGACCGCGGGCCGCGCTGGCGAACGAGGTTCTGGCGCTCGTATCGCCCCATGGGACTCAATCGCGCGAGCCCGGCGATGACTTCCATCGCGCAGTTGGTGCATTCGCCGGTTCTCCCGCAGCCGACTGGCCAGAAGTAGCCACGTACGGAGACCGCGTCCATGACCGTCTCGCCGGCGGACGCTTCGACTTCGATTCCGATAGGTTCAACCCGAATACGAGGCACGGTTGCGATCGTAGCACCGAAGCCGGGGAAGCCCGGACTCAGTGGCCCCTCGCTGGTTCGCTCCAGAGGGCCCCGTTTGACGTGGCATTCCGCTGCGCTGGACGCCGCCCCTGCACAAGGATGCCAACAACCTCGCTCCACTGGCTTGCGAAGGCGACTGGCGTTCCTAGCGCGGCCTCCACTTCCGCGCAGGTCAAGCTGTCGAGGAAGCGCTCCCCGAAGTAGTCCAGGCTCGCCCGCGGCAGGATGAAGCAGTCTGGGGAATCACCGCCTAGCTGGTCAATGTAGTCCTTGCCGCAAAGCAGCCCGCTCACGTTGACGCGTTCACCGAAGACCGTGTTCTTGATGGGGCGGACACCGATGGTCGCGCCTGTGAGCTCCTCCATCTCTCTGGCGATCTCCGATAGGAGGGGCGCGATCAACGTTCCCCCGGCCAGCACGACGTTGTGGAATCGGAGGGTGGGCGCCCCCTTCGCGGCAGCGAGCCGCCGCTTTGTCCGTGCCCAGTCGTTGAGCATGGTTCGAACCATGCCGATGCCGTTTTCGTATTGCGGGAAGCCGTCATAGTGCGTCGCCGGGGGCAAGGGAAGCTTCGCCGTCACGTAATACTCGTCGGAGCACTGGACGATGCTCGCGCCGTGGCGCTTTCGAAATTCGCGCTGCCAGTCCCGCACCTGTTCAACGATCGTTCTCGCGTAGTCCGGGTCCGGTGCCACCAGTTCGATGTGGCTGTGCCCGAGGGACCAGTCTTCCAGCCTCGGGCTGGCTCCCACCGGGACTATTGAGATGGTCTGGACGGCCGGATAGAGCACTGCGAGGTCGGCGACCGAACGTTCCAGGTTCGGACCGTCATTCACGCCGGGGCACAAGACGATCTGCGTGTGGGCCTGGATGCCCAGCGCTGCGAGGCGCTTCATGTCCGCAATGATGTCCGGTGCCCGGTCATTGCCGAGCATCTTGCGGCGGAGCGAGGGTTCCGTGGCGTGCACGGAGACGTGGAGCGGGCTGAGTCGCTGCTCTTCGAGCCGGGCCCAGTCGGCTTCTTCGAGGTTGGTGAGCGTTACGAAGTTCCCGTGGAGGAAGCTCAGCCGGTAGTCGTCGTCCTTCAGGTAAAGGCTCTTCCGCATGCCCTTTGGGAGGCCCTTGAGGAAGCAGAAGAAGCAGTTGTTGTTGCAGAGGGTGACGGAATCCCAGGTGGCCCGTTCGAACTCGAGGCCAAGGTCTTCGTCGATGTCCTTCTCGAAAACCAGGAGCTCGTCGACGCCGTTCGCCTTTCGGACCTGGACCTGGACTTCGGCGTCGGCCTGGTAGAAGTGGTAGTCCACGACGTCGCGAGGCGCATGCCCGCCCACGGAGACGATCGCGTCGCCCGCCTCGATGCCCGCCTCGTCCGCGAGGGAGCCCGGTTGAACAGCGGAGACGATGCCCGGGGTCGGTTCGCTCATCGGATGGTAAGTTCGCGCAGTCGGGCCTCGACTTCATCGATGGAGTAGTCCGGGGTGGATGCGCCCGCGGTCAGTCCGATGCGGGAGGCGTTGGCGAACCAGTCGGCCTGGAGTTCGCCAGGGCCCTCCACGTGGTAGGCGCGGGTGCCCTGTTCTTCGCAGACTTCTTTGAGGTGACGGGTATTGGCGCTCTTGCGTCCGCCGACCACAACCATCACGTCCACCTCGCTGGCGAGCATGGCTGCCGCTTCCTGCTGCCCGGTGGTCGCGTGGCAGAGGGTGTTCACGACGTGGAGTTCGAAGTTGCGGTCGCGCTGGAGAGCCATGAGGTTCGAGACGAAGTGCGCGAAGTCCTCCATCTTGTGAGTGGTCTGGGCCATCACGCCGACCTTCGACGGGAATCCCCCCGGGAAGCCTTCGATGATTTTTCGCAGCGATTCGAGGGACGGGTCCTCCACGATGGTGCCGTGGGTCTCGCCCTTTGCGTCGAGGGTCCAGCCCATGATGCCGCGCACCTCTTTGTGGCCCGGGTCCCCGAAGATGAGGATGTGCCAGCCGTCGCGGACGAATTTGCTCCCGTACCGCTGGGCCCGGGTGACGATGGGACAGGTGGTGTCGATTACCTCGAGGCCGCTCGTTTCGAGTTCCCGGACGACCCGTTCGCCCACTCCGTGTGCGGTGATCGCCACCCGTCCGTTCTTGACGCGGGCAGCGGTGGCCCGGCCGATGTCTCCGTCGATCTCATCGGGGCCCGGAAGCTGGAGCACCCCGCGCCGTTCAAGCGCTTCTACGACGTGCGGGTTGTGGACGATTTCCCCAACGCTGTAGACGGGGCTACCGGGGGCTGCGGATTCCTCCATGATCTGCACGGCGCGGCGGACGCCCATGCAGAACCCCATTTCAGTTGCCCGGAGGATCTCCACCATCGTGCTCTGTCTCCGCCGCTTCGTTTTCAGTATAGGTGGCGTGGTATTTCGGAGGTAAAAGAGCATGGATGGCGGCAGTGATGCGGGCGGTTAGCTCGTTGACCTGTTCTTCGGTCGGTCGGCGGAGCGCCTCGACCGGTATCGGCGGGCCGACGGTGAAGGTGATCTTCGGCCTGCGCAGCACAGAGAACGGATTGCGG
>Ga0209014_10001972_pt1 | contig 12073 bp, 12 predicted proteins | sample BarGraNGADG00212_FD_184491 | JGI IMG/M metagenome (GOLD analysis project Ga0209014, IMG submission 184491) | Arctic peat soil microbial communities from Barrow, Alaska - Barrow Graham LP Ref core NGADG0002-212 (SPAdes) (version 2) | ecosystem: Environmental > Terrestrial > Soil > Wetlands >... | reverse complement strand
CGGCGCGCGCGGCGCGCTCGACTCGTTCTTCCAGATCACCCAACGCGGCTCGACGCCCGCCCGGGAGATCCGCGGCGGCTTCGCCACGTTCTTCACCATGGCCTACATCGTCGTCCTCAACCCCCTGATCATCGGCACCCAGGCCGACGCGACCGGGGGCTTTCTCGGTGGTGGTGGCCACCCCAACCTTGCGATGGTGGCCGCGGCGACGGCACTGGTGGCCGGTGTGATGACCCTGCTCATGGGGGTCGTGGCCAACTACCCGCTTGCGCTCGCGACGGGTCTGGGCCTCAACGCGTTCGTGACCTTCGGGATCGCCAAGCTGCCGGGCATGACCTGGGCGGACGCCATGGGGCTGGTCGTCCTCGAGGGGCTCATCATCACGGTCCTGGTGCTGACCGGCTTCCGCAAGGCCGTTCTCCAGGCCATCCCAGCGCAGCTGAAGATCGCCATCAGCGTGGGCATCGGCCTGTTCATCACGATCATCGGCCTCGTCGACTCTGGCATTGTCCGCAAGCCGGCCGCCGGTCCGGTTCCCGTCGAGCTCGGAGTCGGCGGCTTCCTGGCTGGCTGGCCGATGCTCATCTTCGTCATCGGACTGGTCGCGATCATTGTCATGCTGGTCAAGAAGGTGAAGGGTGCGATCCTCATCGGCATCATCGGCGCCACCCTGCTGGCCATCGTCGTCGAGGCCATTGGCAAGATCGGCGGCCAGCTCGACAACGCAGGCAAGCTGGTCAACCCCACGGGCTGGGGCCTGAACGTTCCGAAGCTCCCCTCAACGTTTGTGGACGTTCCCGACTTCGGCCTGCTGGGGCACTTCTCGCTGCTGGGCTCCTTCAGCAAGATCGGGGCGGTGTCGGCGATCCTGCTCGTCTTCACGCTCATGCTCGCCGACTTCTTCGACACGATGGGCACGATGGTCGCCATCGGCGCCGAGGCCGGCCTGCTCGACAAGGAAGGCAACCCGCCGAACTCCCAGAAGATCCTCATCGTCGACTCCTTGGCCGCTGCCGCCGGTGGCGCGAGCGGCGTCAGCAGCAACACGGCATACATCGAGTCGGCCGCGGGAGTTGGCGAGGGCGCACGCACGGGCCTCGCCTCGGTCGTGACCGGCCTGCTCTTCCTTCTCGCCACGTTCCTGGCTCCGCTTGTTGCGGTGGTTCCCTACGAGGCCGCGACTCCGGCCCTCGTGGTGGTCGGCTTCCTGATGATGCAGCAGGTCAAGAACATCGAGTGGGACGACTTGGAGATCGCGATCCCGGCCTTCCTGACCATCGTCCTGATGCCGTTCACCTACTCGATCACGGCCGGTATCGGAGCGGGCTTCGTCGTGTACGTGCTGATCAAGGTCGTGCGCGGCAAGTCCTCGTTGATTCACCCGCTGATGTGGGGGATCGCCGGCCTGTTCGTCGTGTACTTCGCAATCGACCCGATCAAGAACGTTCTCGGCGTCGGCTGACCTTCAGGTTGGCACGCGGGTTGGCACGCGAGTTCTGTGGAATTCGGAATACTTAGCCTGGGTAATGAGTTAGGCTAAGTAGACCGAACGGAGCTCATGACACCCAGCATGCGAACACCACAGCCGGCGCCAACAACATCGCCGGTGCGATCAAAGTCGCCCGCACCATCGATGTCGCTTGCACACCTCGCGAACGACCTTCGCCTGGCGTGCATGCGAATCAGCCGACGCGTTCGGTTCGAGAGCACTCAGGTTGTGGCGCCCCACCAGCTCAGCGTCATGGCGCGGCTCGACAAGACCGCGTTGACACCTCGCGAGCTCGCCGAGATCGAACGCGTGAGTCCCCCGAGCATGACCCGCACGGTGGCGACGCTGGTTGAGCGTGGACTTGTCACCCGCCAGGACGACCCGCTGGATGGGCGCCAGGTCTTCATCTCGCTGACGCCCGAGGGAGCGTCGCTGCTCAGGGAGACCCGCCGCAAGCGCGATGCCTGGATGGCGAGCAGGCTCAAGGGGATTACCGCCGACGAGCGTGAGGTCCTGATCAAAGCGACCGCGATCCTCACCCGGGTAGCCAGCGAATGAGCCCCACGTTCGCCTCCTTGTCGATCTACAACTACCGCCTCTTCGCCGCGGGCGCCCTCATCTCGAACACCGGGACCTGGATGGGCCGGGTTGCCCAGGACTGGCTGGTCCTGACCGTTCTGGCCCCCCACACGTCTGTGGCGGCACCCGTCGCGTTGGGGATCGTGACAGGGTTGCAGTTCGCTCCCCTCGCGCTGCTTGCGCCCATGGGGGGGATGATCGCCGACCGTTTCCCGAAGCGACGCATTCTGTTTGCCACCCAGAGCGCCATGGCCCTGACATCGCTGCTGACCGGCATTCTGGTCGTTACCGGCGCCGTTCAGCTCTGGCACATCTACCTGTTGGCCTTCATCCAGGGAGTCGCGACGGCGCTGGACAACCCGGCCCGTCAGACCTTCGTCTCCGAGATGGTGCCGCACGACTCGTTGAGCAACGCGGTCGGCCTCAACAGCGCATCGTTCAACGGAGCCCGCCTCATCGGACCAGGCCTGGCAGGGCTGGTCATTGCGGCCTTCGACACCGGTCCGGCTTTCTTCCTCAACGCGCTCAGCTTCGTGGCGGTGCTGTTCGCGCTGGCGAGGATGCGGACGGGCGAGCTGAACATCACGCCGCGCCCCCGCGGGAAGGGGCAGATCCGCGAGGGTCTTCGCTATGTCCGCGGTCGTCCCGACATCATCCTGATCATGGCGCTCGTCTTCGTGCTGGGCACCTTCGGGATGAACTTCCAGATGACTACCGCGCTCATGGCCACCGCTGTGTTCGGCAAGGGCGCAGGTGGGTATGGGTTGCTGGGCTCGATCATGGCTGTCGGATCCCTATCTGCGGCGCTGCTTTCGGCGCGGCGACCGAACCCTCGCCTGCGCGTCCTTCTCGTGGCCTATGGCGCGTTCGCCGTGGCCTCGACCGCCGCCGCGCTGGCCCCGTCATACGTCTGGTTCGCGGTTCTGCTCATCCCGGTCGGGCTGACGGCGCTCACGGTTATTACCACGGCGAACTCCATGGTGCAGCTCAGCGTCGACCCTGCCATGCGCGGCCGGGTCATGGCGCTGTACCTGGCGGTCTTCATGGGTGGCACGCCCCTTGGCGCACCGCTCATCGGGTGGATCGGCTCGGCCTGGGGGCCCCGCTGGACCATCCTGATCGGCAGTCTGACCACCGGTCTGGCGGTCCTTGCTACCACGCTGTACCTCGTGCGAAGCGAGAACGTCCGCGTGACGTTCCATCGCCATGAGCGTCCCCGGCTACGCGTCACCCGCGGTGAGCTCATCGAGCCCGTGCCTGAGATGACCAGCTGATGACTCCCCGATTTCGCCGCGGGATCGTGCTGATCGCCCTCGCTGCGATGCTGGCGGCAGCCCTCATCGGACCACTGCTTCGTTGACAGCCCACGGGTCGGCCAGAGACCGGCACATGGTTGAATTCGGACATCCAATGGTCTACGAGTGGGGAACGACGTGCGCAATGCTGGGTCGAACAAGGGCGCCGGATTCGCCGTTCGGGTGATCACGGCCGTCGCCGTGGGCGCGCTGGCGGCAACAACCATCGGGGGGTGCAGCAGCAATGCCAAGCCCAAGGTGACGTCGAGTCCCGCCACGACGGCGACACCCACTCCGACGCCCGTCGAGGCCATCAATCCCCTGACTGGTCTTCCGTCGTCGCTCACCGGCCCCGTGGTCGCGGTCAAGATCGATGACACCGCGGCCGGTCGGCCCTCGATGGGGCTGGAGAAGGCCGATGTGATCTACATCGAGGAGGCCGAGGGTGGGTTGTCGCGAATGGTTGCGGTGTTCGCCAGCGCCAAGCCCAAGGTCATGGCGGTCCGCCAGCATTCGCTCCAGCGACCCAGAGCTGCTCGGTCAGTACGGTCGCATCATCATCGTCGCCAGTGGAGGCGGGCGTAACCCACTTCGTGATCTGGACCGTTCGAGTCTGCACAGTGTGATCAACGACCGCGGGCAAGTGGGCTTCCTCCGTGACCACTCGCGGCCGGCGCCATACAACCTCGTCTCAGACCTGGCCAAGGTGAGTGCCGCCGTCAAGGGGGACGGCGTGCGCAACGTTGGGTTCACCTGGGCGGTCGGTGACCCACGGCTTGTCGGCGCAAAACCGGCCACGACCGTGACTACCCGAGTGGGCTCCACACGAGTGGCATTTGTCTGGGACGCCAAGCTCGCCCGCTACGTTCGAACCATTGACGGCCGACGGGTCCGCACGGTCAGTGGCGACCCCGTCGCCATGCCCAATGTGCTCGTGCAGTTCTGCCAGATAAACGCGGACCGCTCGGACATCGACGTCAACGGCAATGTCTCGATGTTCACCAAGACCATTGGTTCTGGCCGTGTCGTGCTGTTCCGCAACGGCAGGCGGATCGAAGGCACGTGGTCGCGACCGAGCCTCGGCGCCCCGACGGCGTTCACCGACGCTGCAGGAAAGCCCTTGCTGCTCGCTCCCGGTGGGACGTTCGTGGCGTTGGTACGTCCTGGTGCCCCGGTCTGATGTGACGATCCGCCTGTTCAGGCGCTGCTGGCGACGTACTCGATGCTCGAGATGAGTTTCGAGATGTCCTCGGGGTCGATGGCAGGGAACATCCCCACGCGCAGCTGGTTGCGGCCGAGCTTGCGGTAGGACTCCACGTCGACGACTCCGTTGGCGCGAAGCACTGCGGCGAGTGCCGTAGCGTCGACGTCGTCGGCGAAGTCGATCGTTCCCACGACCAGCGAGCGCGCAGCGGGGTCCTCCACGAACGGCGAGGTGTATGACGTGGCCTCGGCCCACTCATAGAGCCGAGTGGAGCTGTCGGTCGTGCGCTTCACGGCCCAGTCCAGACCGCCCTTGGTGTTGATCCAGTCGATCTGGCTGGACAGCAGCGCCAAGGTCGCCACGGCCGGGGTGTTGTAGGTCTGGTTCAGCCGAGAGTTGCTGATCGCGGTCGGCAGGCTGAAGAAGTCAGGCACCCACCGGCCCGACGCCGCGATCTCGTCGACCCGAGCCAGTGCCGTCGGGGAGAAGGCCGCCAGCCAGAGACCACCGTCAGAGGCAAAGCACTTTTGCGGCCCGAAGTAGTAGACGTCAGTCTGGGCGATGTCAACGGGCAGGCCGCCGGCACCGGAGGTGGCGTCGATCAGCACCAGCGCACCCTCGTCGGCGCCGTCGACCCGCTTCACGGGTGCCATGACGCCGGTCGAGGTCTCGTTGTGCGGCCAGGCGTAGACGTCCACGCCCGCCTCTGCCACCGGGGTCGCCAAGGTCCCCGGAGCGCCCTTGATGATCGTCGGGTCGCCAAGGAACGGGGCATTCTGGGTGACCGAGCCGAACTTGGCTGAGAACTCACCGAACGCCAGGTGCTGGGCGCGCTCGCGGACAAGGCCGAACGCGGCGATGTCCCAGAAGGCGGTCGAGCCGCCGTTGCCGAGGACGATCTCATAGCCCTCAGGGAGACTGAACAGGTCGGCCAGACCTTCGCGGATCTGACCCACGAGGTTCCTGACAGGGGCCTGGCGATGAGAGGTTCCGAGCACCGAACGACCGAGCGAGGTCAGGTGGGCGACCTGCTCGGGGCGAACCTTGCTGGGCCCGCAGCCGAATCGACCGTCCTGGGGCAGGAGCTCGGCGGGGATGGACAGCGTGGCGGGGTCAGTCACGAAGAATCACCTCAGGGTGAGAGCGGCGGGCACAAAACCCGACCCGGCACCGTTGGCAGATCGCACAGTGGCCAGTCTGTCAGCCACGATGACCTGCTGGACCTGCTGTCCGAGCATTGGGACGTAGATCTCAACCCGCGGACGGGTCGATCCAGGATCGAACCCGGATCGACCCCGCGGACGGATCAGCGGGCGTGACCCGACGACACGGCGTCGGACCATCCGGCGACGTCCTCAGGACCCCGTGGTCCCTCGCCGATGTAGCGAGCCGACGGACGGACCAGACGACCGGTGCGCTTCTGCTCGAGCACGTGGGCCGACCACCCCGCGGTGCGTGCGCAGGTGAACATCGGTGTGAACATCGCGGCGGGAACCTCGGCGAAGTCAAGCAGGACAGCGGCCCAGAACTCGACGTTCGTGGCGAGCACCCGGTCGGGTCGACGGGCATGGAGCTCGTCGAGCGCAGCCTTCTCCAGAGCAGCCGCGACGGCGAAGCGAGGTGCGCCCAAGCGCTCGCAGGCAGCTCGCAGTACGCGCGCGCGAGGGTCCTCCGCGCGATACACGCGGTGGCCGAAACCCATGAGCCGGTCGCCTTTGTCGAGCACGCTCGTGACGTATGCCGTGGCGTCGCCGGTCCGCTCGACGCCCTCGATCATGTGCAGGACGCGTGAGGGCGCTCCGCCGTGCAGCGGGCCGCTGATGGCACCTACCGCACCGGAGAGACAGGCTGCGACGTCGGCTCCGGTCGAGGCGATCACGCGTGCGGTGAACGTCGAGGCGTTCATCCCGTGCTCGGCGGCGGACACCCAGTAGGCGTCGACGGCCTCGATGTGACGGGGGTCCGGCTCGCCGCGCCACCGGATCATGAAGCGCTCGACGATGGAGTGCGCCTTGTCGACCTCGCGTTGGGGCACCATCGGTTGGTCCTGGCCGCGTGCCGACTGAGCGACGAACGACAGGGCCATGACGGAGGCTCGGGCAAGATCCTCGCGCACCTGCGCGGCGTCGATGTCCAGCATCGGCTGGAATCCCCAGACCGGGGCAAGCTGCGCCAAGGCACTCTGGACGTCCACGCGCACGTCACCGGTGTGCACCGGGAGTGGGAACGGCTCGGCCGGCGGCAGACCGGGGTTGAACTCGTTGTCAACGAGCAGGCCCCAGACGTGGCCGAAGGACACCCGCCCGACCAGGTCGTTGATGTTGACGCCGCGGTAGCGCAGCGCGCCACCTTCCTTGTCAGGTTCGGCGATCTCGGACTCGAAGGCAATGACGCCCTCAAGTCCCGGCCTGAACTCGCTGTCGCTCATGCGTAGATCCTCTCTCGGGCCGGCGCTGTTGCCGGACCGCAAATCATTGTGCCCCGTCCGGCTATCGGGTGGAAAACGAGCGTGCTCGGTGTTTCTTCTAGGCTGGCGGCGTGCCGATCCTGTTGGACCTCGCCCCGCTGCGGGCCAGCCCGGCATACCGGCGGCTGTACGCCGGTTTCACTCTCGCCGGCGTCGGCAGTCAGCTCACCGTGGTGGCGATCGGGTTGCAGGTCTACGAGCTGACCAGGTCGTCGTTCTCGGTCGGGCTGGTGGGTCTGTTCGCACTCGTGCCGATCATCATCATGGGCCTTTATGGCGGTGCGCTGATCGACGCGCACGATCGGCGGATCGTCGCCCTCGTGGCCAGCGGGGTCATGTGGGCCTCCGGCATCCTCACGATGACGCAGGCCTGGCTGGGCAACACCAACCCGCTGGTGCTCTATCTCCTGGTGGCTGTCAACAGCGCCGGGTTTGCGGTGGTCAGCCCCGCCCGTTCGGCCATCTACCCGCGCCTGCTCGCACGCCATCTCCTTCCGGCAGCCAATGCGCTGACCGTCTTCGCCTTCAACGTCGCGCTCACGGTCGGACCGCTGCTGGCCGGATTCCTGGTCGCCTGGCGCGGCTACACCCTGGCGTACGGCGTGGACGTGGTCCTGTTCACGGCGGCGATGTGGGGTCTGTTCCGGTTGCCGCCGATCCCGCCACAGCCGCATCCGGACGCGCTGGGGCGTGGCCGACCGGGACTCGCGAGCGTCCTCGATGGGTTGCGGTTCCTGGGGACTCGGCCCAACGTGCGGATGACGTTTCTCACGGACTTCTGCGCCATGGTCCTGGCCATGCCGCGCGCGTTGTTCCCTGCCGTGGCCGTGCTGGCCTTCGGAGGTGGGGCCAGAACCGTCGGATACATGGCGTCCGCGGTCGCCGTCGGCTCGATCGTGGCGATGGTCTTCTCGGGCAAGCTCGGCCATCTGCGGCGCCAGGGTCTGGCCGTCGTGGTCTGCGTCGCGTTGTGGGGCGTCTCGATCTCAGGTTTCGGGATCTCGGTGGCTTTGGCCGGCGGAGTGTGGACCAGGTCGTCGGCTCTGCTGGTGGGGGCCTTCTTCCTCGCCTGCGCTGGTGCGGCCGACTCGGTCAGCGCCGTCTTTCGGACGACGATCTTGCAGGCGGCCACCCCCGATCACCTGCGCGGCCGTTTGCAAGGCGTGTTCATCGTGGTCGTCGCAGGCGGTCCGCGGCTCGGCGACCTCGTGTCCGGGTCCGTCGCCACGGTATCCAGCGAGGCCTTTGCGGCCGTCGCAGGCGGCATCGCCTGTGTTGTTGCAGTGACGGCACTCACTGCGTGGCAGCGAGGCTTCCTGAGATATGACGCCCAGGATCCCAATCCCTGACTGTTACCTCTTGCGGCACTGTTACCGCCTGCGGCACTGCTACCTTTTGCGACGAATAGCCTTGAGTGGATTGGTTTTCGGGCGCAGGTCATCGGTCGGTCGGATGCGTTTGGCCAAGTCGTAGCCCTCGATCAGCTGCGCCAGCGAGGTTGTCGCGGTGGGATGGCTCGCGATCGGCTCGTTGCCGTTGAAGACGACCCACACCTGTACGTCGCCTTCCCACACGGGCATCGCCGAGCCGTCCATGAGCCCCTTAGCGTGGGCGAGAGCCTGCTTGCGAGCGGTGAGCTTGTTCATCTGCTTCTGGGCGAGCTCCATGACCGGCTCTTTGCCATGCTTGATCGCCTCGTAGGCCACCGGGCCGTACTTGACGCCCAGCTTGACGACGTTGGTCAGTGCCTTTGCCTTGCCCGGCATGGTGCCCTCCCGTTCGAGCCAATGTTCTTCCAGCCTAATGTCGAGTGTCATGACTGAACCGCCGCACGCCCTGTCCCTGGACGAACGCCGTCGCCTCGCGATGCCCGGCGTCAAACGCAACCTGATGGGCCGGCCCCCCGTGTCACCACAGGACGAGCTGCGCAGCATCATCGCCGAGCTCGATGAGCTGGACGGGTCCGACGACTCGACCTGGGACCGTTACGGCGATGGTGGTCCCGTCGCAGCCCTGGAGAGCCAGGTCGCCACATTGCTCGGCAAGCCCGCAGCGGTGATGTTCCCGAGCGGCATCATGGCGCAGCAGTCGACGCTGCGGGTCTGGAGTGACCGGCTGGGCAGCAGGCGCATCGCGATACCGGCCTTGTCCCACCTGCTGCTCCACGAGCAGGACGGCCCCCGGCTGCTCAACGGCTTCGAGTGGGCGCTGTTGACCACCGGCATGACGACCGGCGGCGTCGTCCCGACCGTCGACCACCTGGCGGCCATCCCCGGCGAGCTTGGTGCGGCGCTCCTGGAGATACCGCTACGCGATGGCGGCTATCTGCTCCCGTCGTGGGAAGAGCTTGAGGCGTTCTCGCGGGCGTGCAGCGATCGCGGCGTGCCACTCCACCTCGACGGCGCCCGGCTCTGGGAGTCCGCCCCTTACCTGGAACACAGTCCCGCGCAGATCGCGGCGCTCGCAGACACGGTCTATGTCTCCTTCTACAAGGGCCTGCGTGGGCTGGCCGGCGCAGTGGTCGCCGGACCCGAGGATGTCATCGCCGAGGTTCGGCTCTGGCGCAGCCGTCACGGTGGCACGTTGTGGACGATGCTCCCGTATGCCGTGTCTGCCCTTCGTGGGCTGCGCGAGGAGCTGCCGCGCATGGCGGAGTACCACGCGCGAGCCATGGAGATGGCGGAACTGTTGGCAGCAAAGGGGATTCGCACGTTCCCGACGCGGCCGCACTGCAACGCATTCCGGATCTTCGTCGAGTCACCCGGCGACGTCATCTCCGGGCGGGTGGTCACCGTCATGGAGCGCGAGCATCTTGCCGTGACTCCCAGATGGGGGGATTCCGAGGACGTCCCTGGTTGGTCGTGGACCGAGTTCACGGTGGGCTCGGCGACGATGGAGTGGAGCGTGGGCGAGGCGGTCGACCTGCTTGCCCGCGTCCTTCTCGACTGAGCAAAGGGCATGGAACAGCCCGTGAGTCCAGGGCTGACGCTCTGGCGTGCGACGGACGACTCGCACCTGCTCACGGGCTGCGGTGACTGTGTGGATTGCGGTCACCCTGCCGTCCATGTTCTGGCACACCGAAAGGAGGCCAGGAACGGGCTGGGCTAACGCTCAGCCACCTCACGCGTCCGTTTGATTGTCACTAGGCGGACCACCTCCTTTCTCGTGTCCTTACACCGTAATTGCGCGGATCGGCTCTCGCAACGACTTTCTCAGAGCCTGGACAGGGCGGTGGCGACCAGCTCACACAGGGCGAACCGCCGTGGCGTCCACCGCGATCCACACGGCCTCGGCCTGGGCGAGAAGGCGACCGTCGGCGGCATACAGGCAGGTCCCGCTGTAGAACTTGCGGCCGTCGTGCCGGCGCGGCCACGCCATGACGACATAGGGCTCCCCGACCGTCGGCAGCTCACGGACAGCTGCCGTCATCGTCCCCAGCACGATCTCGCGTTTGGCAATGCCGGACGCCCAGGCGCCGGGGCAGTCCAGCGCCGCCCAGACCAGCTCCGGGGTCGACTCGCGCGGGGTCCATGCTGCCGCGCGCAGGCTTACGTGCCCGGCGAGCAGACCGGTGTGCAGGCACAGGGCGTCGGCGGGGTCGCGGCCGGTACCGCAGGTGAAGCAGGTGGGGAACGGGTGAAAGAGCAGACCCTCGTATGACGGCCCCGCCGCCTCGGCCTGCGCGTAGGTGGCCGGTGCCGGCAGCTCGCCGGGGTCGAGGGACTCGGCAGGGAAAGCCTGAGCCACCAGCGTCTTGCCGTCCCAGACCTCGACCGTGCCGTCGTCGCCGCGCAGGACCACCATCTCGGTTTCAAGGGGTGGCGGCGTGCGGAGGCGAACCGTGACTGCGCCACCGTCCAGCGCCCCGTCGACGAGCTGGGCCAGATGACCGCTGGTCCATCCTCCGTTGCCAGACATCGGCGGACCGCAGAAACGTGCGGACACGACAAAGGACTCGCTCATGACAGCGAGCTCTCGTCGGGTTGTGTCGAAGACGTCCTTGCAGCGGTCATGGGTGAGAGGCTATGTCCGTGACCGACTTGATAGACACCACCGAGATGTACCTCCGGACAATCTTCGAGCTGGACGAGGAGGGCATCGTCCCTCTGCGGGCGCGCATCGCCGAGCGTCTGGGACACTCTGGTCCCACCGTCTCCCAGACGGTGGCTCGCATGGAGCGTGACGGCCTGCTCACGCTGGCCGGTGACCGTCACATCCAGCTGTCCGTGGAGGGCCGCCAGATCGCGACCCGGGTCATGCGCAAGCATCGCCTGGCGGAGCGTCTGCTGCTCGATGTCATCGGTCTCGAGTGGGAGTTCGTCCACGATGAGGCGTGCCGGTGGGAGCACGTGATGAGCGAACGGGTGGAACGCAAGATCCTGGTGCTGATCGGCGAGCACCACGAGAGCCCCTACGGCAACCCGATCCCGGGGCTCGACGAGCTGGGTGAGCCGCTGAACGAGGACTTCCGCCGGGGTGTAAGCAACTTGGTCGATCTGGTCGCCGACGGGCCCACTGTGGTGACCGTGCGTCGGATCGGCGAGCCGGCCCAGGTCGAGCCCGAGGCGTTGAACCTCCTGACCCAGGCTGGTCTGATGCCAGGGCGGCAGGTGCGCGTGTACCGCGACGATGGCCGCATCGTGGTCGTGCGTGGGGAGGCCGCGGAGGTTACTGGGGTCTCGTTGCCCGATGACGTCGCCGCCCACGTGTTCGCAGACACCCCGATCCCGTAGCTTCTTGGTCAAATCGAGGCTCTCCGTGACCTGAATGTGACATTCGAACTCTCCCTGTGTACGGTGGTGGGAATCTGTCCTCCCGGACGGAGTTCTTGATGCGGTTCGCCTAGTCCTGTCACCGCACTCGAGATTGTCAACATCCGCTTGGCAGGAGCGGGGGACCCACTTGCGGGGCGTCGAGAGACGCTCCTTGGGGTGAAGCCGTCTCGGCGGCAGTCGACTTCGGTCGATTTGCTGGCGTGAAGGCCGGGTGATCTCCAACCCGAACCCGACAGCTCACCTCGTAGGCGTTTGGAGAGGTTT
>Ga0209014_10001971_pt1 | contig 12073 bp, 8 predicted proteins | sample BarGraNGADG00212_FD_184491 | JGI IMG/M metagenome (GOLD analysis project Ga0209014, IMG submission 184491) | Arctic peat soil microbial communities from Barrow, Alaska - Barrow Graham LP Ref core NGADG0002-212 (SPAdes) (version 2) | ecosystem: Environmental > Terrestrial > Soil > Wetlands > Peat... | reverse complement strand
CGCACCTGCGACTGTTGCGCCGCGTGAAGCTGCTGCTGCGGAGCGGCCGCATCGGCCTGGTGATCCTCATCGACTACCCGGGGTTCAACCTGCGCGTGGCAGAGGCAGCGCACGCGGCGGGCGTCCCGGTGCTCTACTACATCTCCCCGCAGGTGTGGGCGTGGAAGGCCGGACGCCTGAAGATGATGGCGCGGGTGATCACGAAGGCCGCGGTGATCCTGCCCTTCGAGGAGCAGCTCCTGCGCGCGGCGGGCATCGACGCGACGTTCGTCGGGCATCCGCTGCTGGATCGCGCCCTCACCATGCCCGACCGGGCCGAGGCCCGGCGTCGCCTGGGCATCCCGGTCGGCGCCGTGGTCCTGGCCATGTTTCCGGGAAGCCGGGCGCAGGAGATCGAGCGGCACCTGGCGGAGTTCGAGGCCGTCGCCCGCGAGCTGCAGCGCCGGCGTCCCGGCCTTCAGGTCGTGGTGAGCGTGGCGCCCACGATCGAACTCGATTCGGCGCGCGTTCCGTTCCCGATGGTGCGGGCGCAGTCGTTCGACGTGCTGCGCGCCGCCGACGTGGCGCTGTGCAAGAGCGGCACAACGACGCTTGAGGCGGCAGTGGCCGGATGTCCGTGCGCCGTGGTCTACAAGACGAGCCGCCTCACGTTTGCCATCGCGCGACGGCTCGTGACGATTCCTCACATCGGCCTGTTGAACGTCGTCGCCGGGCGGGAGGTTGCGCCGGAATTCGTGCAGGATGCGTTCACGACGCTGGCGGTGGCTGATGCGCTCGATCCCCTGTTCGTCGCCGGCAACCCGATACGCGAGCGGATGGTGCAGGATATGGCGGAGGTGCGCCACACGCTTGGCGCACCCGGCGCGGCGGCCCGCGTCGCCGGCATGGCGAGCGCGATGCTGCCGGCGGAGCGAACGCGGTGAACGCCGGCGTCACGCAGGCTGACGCGGAGCACGATGCCAAGGCTGAGCGCCGCGAGCGAAAGGTGCGCTGGCTCTCTCGCATCGGGTACTGGGCCGTGCAACTGTTGGCACGCACGTGGCGGATGGAGCTGCTGGGTGAGCCCAACTGGCCGACGAAAGACGGCGCGCGGGTGCCGGTGGTGGTGGCGGTCTGGCACGGCCTGATGCTGGCGCCCATCTGGACGCAGCGGAACCGGGGGATCATGGCGCTGGCGAGCGAGCACGGCGACGGCGAGATCATCGCGCGCATTCTCGAGCGCCTGGGGTATGCCCGGCCGGCGCGCGGCTCAAGCACGCACGGCGGCGTACGCGGCATGATCACGATGATCCAGGCCCTGCGCGCCGGCACCTCGCTCGCGTTCACGCCCGACGGACCCCGCGGCCCGGCCCGCGTGACGCAACCCGGCCTCTTCGTGGCGGCGCACCGGGCGAACGTCCCGATCGTGCCGATGTCGATGCACGCGGCGCACACATGGCACCTGCGAAGCTGGGACCGGTACGCCATCCCGAAACCGTTCGCTCGCGTCCGCGTGACGATCGGTGAGCCGTTCGTGCCGCGATTCGACGGCGACGCGCTGGCGGCGGGAGAGTCGGAACGGTTCGCGGCGGCCATGGACGCGACCGAGGCACGCGCCAGTGCGTGATCGCCTGGCGGCCCGCGTGTGGCACGGCGACGACTGGCTGGCGGCGACGGCCCGCGCCCTGCTTTGGCCCGCGGAACGGCTGTTTGCCGTGCTCAGCGCGTCCTCGGGCGCGCACAAGGCGCGCGACGCGGGGCATACGGCGGTGCCGACCGTGGCGGTAGGCAACCTGACCGTCGGCGGTACCGGCAAGACGCCGGTGGCCGCCTGGTTCGCGTCGCGCCTCGCCGCGCGGGGGTTCCACCCAGCGGTGCTGCTGCGCGGCTACGGCGATGACGAGCCGCTGGTGCATGCGCGCCTCAACCCCGGCGTGCCCGTGCTGGTGGACCGCGAGCGGCGGCGCAGCGGAAAACGTGCCCTGGCACAAGGGGCCACGGCGCTCGTACTCGACGATGCCTTCCAGCACCGGCAGATGCCGCGCGACGTCGATGTGGTGCTGGTGAGCGCCGATGCGTGGGACGGTCGCGTGCGGTTGCTTCCGGCGGGGCCGTTCCGCGAACCGTTGTCGGCGCTGCGGCGCGCGCACGTCGTTCTCGTCACGCGGAAGGCCGTCTCGGCGGCGCGGGCACGTGCGGTGGCCGATGCGGTGGCGGCCTCGGCTGGCCGTGTACCGGTGGCCGTGGCGTACCTCGCACCTGATCAACTGGTGCCGTGGAGCGGCGGCTCCGCAGGGGCATTGACGGGCCTGGGCGGACAGCGCGTGGTCGCGGTCTCGGGCATTGGCGCGCCGGGGGCGTTCCTCGCGCAGCTTCGGGCGGCGGGTGCCGATGTGCACGAGATGGCCTTCGGCGATCATCACGCGTTCACCGCAGCCGATGTTCGCGCCATCGTCATGCGGTCGGTGCAGTCCGATCGCGTGATCTGCACGCTGAAAGACGCCGTGAAACTGGGCCCCCTGTGGCCTCCCGACGCCCCGACGCTGTGGTATCTTTCCCAGACTGTCATTTGGGAGGCGGGGAGGGAGGGTGTAGAGGTCCTGCTGGACCGTCTCGTACCCGCAAGGGCACTCATCACGCCGGCTTGAACCGGCCCCGAGACAGAAACCGATGACGACCCTGATCCTGCCGACCCAACCGCTCGTGCGACCCGACAAGGATCGCTTCCTGAACGAAGTGAACCCGTTCGAGGCGATGATGGCGCGGTTCGACCGCGCTGCTGAACTGCTCGACCTCGAACCCGGCATCTACAAGGTACTGCGCAACCCCGAGAAGCAGATCATCGTGTCCATCCCCGTGATGATGGACAACGGCGAAGTCGAAGTGTTCACGGGCATCCGTGTGCTCTACAACACGTCGCGCGGCCCGGCCAAGGGCGGCATCCGTTTCGACCTGAACGTGACGCTGGACGAGGTGAAGGCGCTGGCCGCCTGGATGACGTGGAAATGCGCGGTGGTGAACATCCCATTCGGCGGCTCCAAGGGTGGCGTGATCTGCGATCCGCTCAAGATGAGCATCGGCGAGATGGAGCGGGTGACGCGCCGGTATACGGCGGCCATCATCCAGACGCTCGGCCCCGATTCCGACGTGCCGGCTCCCGACGTGAACACGAATGAACGCGTCATGGCGTGGCTGATGGACACGTACTCGATGCATGTCGGCTATACGGTGAATGCGGTCACCACCGGCAAGCCGGTGGCGATGGGCGGTTCGCTCGGGCGTCGCGAGGCGACGGGCCGCGGTTGCATGATAGTGACCAAGGAGGCCTTGGCGCATCTGGGGATGCCAGTGAAGGGGACGACGGTGGCGGTGCAGGGTTTTGGCAACGTGGGCTCCATCGCGGCGCAACTGCTGCAGTCCGAAGGCTGCAAGATCGTGGCCATCAGCGACCGCACCGGCGGCATCGTCAACCGGAAGGGAATCGACGTCGAACACGCGATGGCGTGGGTGCAGGAGCATAAGACGCTCGAGGGCTACGCCGGCGGCGAGAAGGTCTCCAACGAGGACCTGCTGCTGCTGGACGTCGACGTGCTGCTTCCTGCGGCGCTCGAGAACGTCATCACCACCAAGAACGCCGCGAAGATCCGGGCGAAGATCATCTGCGAGGGGGCAAACGGTCCGACGACGGCCGGCGCGGAATCGATCCTCGACGACAAGGGCGTTTTCGTGATTCCCGACATCCTGGCGAACGCCGGCGGCGTGACCGTCTCGTACTTCGAGTGGGTGCAGAACCGCGGCGGTTACTACTGGACCGAGAAGCTGGTCAACGACCGCCTGAACGAGATCATGGTGAACTCGTTCGCCGAGGTGCTCAAGCTGTCGAAGCAGCACAAGGTGAACATGCGCACGGCGGCGTACATGCTTTCGATCAGCCGCGTGGCCACGGTGCACCGGCTGCGCGGGATCTACGCGTAGGAACGGCGCGCCGTGAAGGTCTTCGTTGCCGTCGTCGGCAAGCCGCGGAACGCAGGGTTGGCGGCGGCGATCGAGGAGTACGAGAAGCGGGCGGCCCGCTACTGGCCGCTCGAGCGCATCGAGGTCCGCGAGGAGCCGGCAAAATCGGCGAACGCGGACCTCGTGCGTGAGCGGGAAGGTGAGCGGCTTGGCAAGCGGATTCCGGCGGGCGCGGTGGTGGTGTGCTGCGATCCGGGCGGCAAGCGGCTCGATTCGGCGGCCTTCGCCGCGTGGCTGCAGGGGGAGCGCGAAGCGGGCCGCGACGTGGCGTTCGTCATTGGCGGTGCGTACGGCCTGGCGCCGGCACTGCTCGGCCGCGCCCGCGTGCGCCTCGAACTGGCACCCTGGACGTTGCCGCACGAGCTGGCGCGCCTGGTGCTGGCCGAGCAGTTGTACCGCGCGGGTACCATCGTGCGCCGGGAACCCTATCACAAGTGAGTGACGGCGCATTCCGCGACGCCGTAGCAAGCGATTAGGTTATGGACTGGCGCCGAGCGTTGAGCGTCGAGAACCCGGAGGCAGGAAACGCATGGCGTGTAGCCGTTGCCCCTTGGTGCAGGGGAAGGGAGCAGGGGGACTGACATGACGCCACCACGCGTCGTCGCTGAGCCAGTTGGTGGCGGCTCGCTGGCCCGGGCGGCCGTCGAGGGGCGCACGCCGGCCGGCTGGTACGCGCCGCGCCCCGCCGGAGCCGCGGCCTGGCGTGCACACGCCGACGCGACGCGTGCCCAGGCCAACCCCGACTGGCTGACGGCGCTGGCGCCGGCATTCAACGCCAGCGGTGCCGCCGCACGGCGGCTCGAGTCGGTGGCGCAGGGGCGCGGCGTGGTGGTGACCACGGGGCAGCAGCCGGGCCTCTTCGGCGGTCCCGGCTACACGTGGCTGAAGGCGCTGAGCGCGCGGGCGCTCGCCGACCGCATCGAGCAGGCCACGGGCATTCCCGCGGCGCCGGTGTTCTGGGCGGCCACGGATGACGCCGATTTCGACGAGGCCAGCTGGACGGCGGTGGCGTTCGACGAGGAGGTGCGCCGGCTGGTCATTGATCGGCTCGGCTTCGACGGACAGGTGATGGCGGCGCAGCCGCTGGGCGATGTCACGCGGCTGCTCGAGGAACTGGCGGCGGCCGCGGGCTCGGCGCCGCACCTCGAGATTCTCGACCATGTGCGGCGCGCGTACCGAAGCGCCGCCACCGTCGGCAGTGCGTACGTGGAGCTGATGCGCTCGCTGTTCGAGCCCATGGGGATTGCCGTGCTCGATGCCTGGCACCCGTGCGTGCGCGACGCAGCGCGCCCGACGCTCGTGGAGGCGCTGCGCCGTGCCTCGGTCATCGATGAGGCGGTCTCCCTGCGAAGCGTGGCCATCGAACGGGCAGGCTACCGCGCGCAGGTGACGCGTGTGCCCAAGCTGTCGCTCGTTTTCCGCATTTCCCCGAACGGGGTGAAGGAGCGCATCCGGATCTCGGAGGCCGGCGACGTCGCGGTGCAGCCGCAACTGGTACTCTCGGCCAACGTGTTGCTGCGCCCGGTCGTGGAGCGCGCCATCCTTCCAACCGTCGGGTACTTCGGCGGGCCAGGCGAGGTGGCGTACTTCGCCCAGGCCGGGGCTGTGGCCGAGGCGCTGGGGCAACCGGTTCCGCTGGTACTGCCGCGCTGGTCGGCGACCATCATCGAACCCGTCATCGACCGCATGCTCGGGCGCCTCGGCATGGTGTTCAACGACATCAAGCCGCCGCACGAAGCGGAACGCCGCATGGGCGATCGCGCCATGCCGGCGTTCATCCGCGACTCACTCGATGCGATGCGGACGGAGCTGGACGCGCGGCTCGACGCGCTGCGTGACTCGGCCGAGGGCGCGTCGATGGTCAACGTCTCCACCATCGAAGGGGCGCGGCACCAGATCAGGTTCCGCATTGACCGCCTGGAGCGGCGCTATCGCACCGCCGTGCTCAAGGCGCAAACCGCAGCCATGCGCGATCTCAGGAGCGCCCGCGCGGCGCTGATGCCGGAAGGGCAGCGTCAGGAACGCGTGCTCAACCCGTTGCCGCTGGTCGCCCGGCACGGTGAGGCGCTCATGGACCAGCTGCGCGCCGGCGCGGCCGCCCACGCCGCGCAGCTGCTCGGCGGCGCGTGATCGCGGAGCGGCCAGCCGCGCCGCGTTCCGGCGGCGGCGCGGCGCTGGTTGCCGCCGGCATCCTGCTGAGCCGCATCTTCGGACTCGTACGCAACCGGCTGCTCGGCCACTACCTTGGCACGAGCGATGCCGGCGACGCGTTCAACGCCGCGCTCCGCATACCCAACATCCTGCAGAACCTCTTCGGCGAAGGCGTGCTGTCGGCATCCTTCATACCCGCCTACAGCCGGCTGCTGGCGGAGGGCGACGAGGAGGAGGCCGGGCGCGTTGCCGGGGCTATCGGCACGCTGCTCGCGCTGACCAGCGCCGTCCTGGTGCTGCTGGGCGTGCTGCTCACTCCCTATGCCGTCGCGCTGATCGCGCCGGGCTTCCACGGGGAAAAGCGCGAGCTGACGATCCGGCTCGTGCAGGTGATCTTCCCGGGAGTCGGCCTGCTGGTGCTGTCCGCGTGGGCACTGGGCGTGCTCAACTCGCACCGGAAGTTCTTCCTGCCGTACGCGTCGCCGGTGGCGATGAACCTCGTGATGATCGGAACACTCGTGGGCTTCGGCCCGTCGCTCGGGGGCGACACGGCGGGGCAGGCTCGGCTCGCCCTGCTGCTGGCGTGGGCATCGGTCATCGGCAGCGCGGCGCAACTGCTGGTGCAGCTCCCCACCGTGCGGCGCGTCGACCGCAGGCTGCGCCTGGGGCTCGCCGCCGGCGATCCGCACGTGCGCGGCGTGCTGGCGCAGTTCGGGCCGGTGTTCGTGGGCCGCGGCGTAGTGCAGATAAGCGCATACGTGGACAACGTCCTCGCCTCGCTGGTGAGTTCGGGGGCAGTGGCGGTGCTGTCGTACGCACAGGTCGTCACGATGCTCCCGGTGTCGCTCTTCGGCATGGCCGTGTCCGCCGCCGAATTGCCCGCCATGTCGGGCACGGTCGGAACGCAGGATGAGGTGGCGCGCGTGCTGCGCCAGCGCCTCTCGGACGGGCTGCACCGCATTGCGTTCTACGTGATCCCGTCATCCGTTGCGTTCCTCGCCATCGGCGACATCGTCGGGGCGACGCTCTACCAGACAGGGCAGTTCGGGCGCGACCAGGTGGTGTGGATGTGGAGCGTGCTGGCGGGCTCGGCGGTGGGCCTGCTGGCCGGCACGCTGGGGCGCCTGTATGCGTCCACCTGGTATGCCCTGCGGAACACCCGCACGCCGCTGGGCTTCGCCGTGCTGCGCGTGGCGCTCACGCTGGGTCTGGGCTGGCTTTCGGCGCTGTGGCTGCCAGGTGCCCTGGGAGTGGACGTGCGCTGGGGGGTGGCCGGACTGACGGCTTCGGCGGGCGTCGCCGCCTGGGTGGAGTGCCTGCTGCTGCGCCGCTCGCTCGTGCCGCGCATTGGCGACGTCGGCGTGGACCGCCCATACCAGGTCAAGCTGTGGGGGTCGGCCCTCAGCGCCGCAATGGTAGCCTGGGGTGCCAAGATGGTGCTGGGCGTCGAACACCCGCTCGTCCTGGGGCTGGTGGCGCTTCCGCTCTATGGAGCGACGTACCTCGCCGCCACCGCAGCACTGGGCATTGCCGAAGTCGGTGCTCTATCCGGGCGGCTGAGGCGCCTCACCGCCAGGCGCTGACGGTTCGCTAGCTTTCGGACAAGGCCCCATGCGCACCCTCCCCGACGCCATCACGCAGAAGCTGTCGCACCTCCCCGACACGCCCGGCGTGTACCTGTGGAAGGCCGAGGACGGAACGGTGCTGTACGTGGGCAAGGCCAAGCGCCTGAGGCCGCGGATGCGCAGCTACGTGAACTCCGATCATGCGGAGAGTCCCAAGACGCGCGTGCTGATGTCGTACGTTGTCGACTTCGAGACGATCGTTGTGCCCACCGAGGAGCACGCGCTCATCCTCGAGCACAACCTGATCAAGGAGCATCATCCGCGGTTCAACGTGATGCTGCGCGATGACAAGACCTACCCGTACATCAAGGTGACGGTGCAGGAACCGTACCCGCGGCTGCTGGTCACGCGCCGGGTGCTGGCGGACGGCGCGCGTTACTTTGGGCCGTTCACGGATGTCGGCGCGATGCGCCGTGCGCTCAACGTGGCCAAGCGCGTCTTCACCGTGCGATCGTGCCGGTGGAACATGCCGGTGGAGATGCCCGAGCGCGCCTGCCTCGACTATCACATCAAGCGGTGCAAGGGCCCGTGCATCGGCGCGCAGTCGCTCGCCGAGTACCGGGCGATGATCGACGAGGTGATCGCCTTCCTCGACGGGCGGGCCGATGACGTGATACGCCGCGTGCAGCAGCGCATGCAAGAGGCGGCGGAGGCGCTGGAGTTCGAGCGAGCCGCCGAGATGCGCGACGCGCTGCGCCACCTCGAGCGCTTCGAGGAACCGTCGATCATCGTGGACGTGGAGGGGCACGACCGCGATGTCATCGGATTCGCGCGTGACGGCGACGACGCCTGCGTGACGCTGCTGCGGGTGCGCGGCGGCAAGCTGCTCGCGCGCGACCAGCGGTTCCTCGAGCAGGCCGAAGGGGAGAGCGACGCCGCCGTGCTGGCGGCATACCTCGCCGCGAGCTACCGCTCCCTGCCGGAGCGCACGGCGGAGTTGCTGCTTCCGTTCGCCCCCGATGACCTCGACCTGCTGGAGCCGGTGCTGCGACCCACCCGCGTGCTGCTGCCGCAGCGCGGGCTGAAGCGCGAACTGCTCGACCTCGCGGAGAAGAACGCCCGGCACCTGCTGGAGGAGTTCAAGCTGGCGGAGGACGAGACCGAGGAGCGGGCCGGCGATCCGGTGTACGAACTGGGGCGTGCGCTGGGGCTCACCAAGATCCCGCGTGCGATGGTCTGCTTCGACAACTCCACGTCGCAGGGCACCGACAACGTTGGCGCCGTGGTCTGGTTCGAGAACGGGCGGGCGCGCCGGTCGGAATACCGCACCATGCGGGTGAAGACGGTGGATGAAGCCAATGGTCCAGACGACTTCGCGTCGATGCGCGAGGTGGTTGGGCGCTACTTCCGGCGACGCCTCGACGAGGGCAAGCCGCTGCCCGACCTGGTGGTGATCGACGGCGGCAAGGGGCAGCTGGCGGCCGCGCACGAGGCGCTCGCGCCCCTGGCCCTGGGCGCGCTGCCGCTGGTGAGCCTCGCCAAGCGCGAGGAGGAAGTGTTCGTGTTCGGGCACGCCGAGCCGCTGCACCTCTCACGACGATCACCGGCCCTGCGGTTGCTTCAGCAGGTGCGCGACGAGGCGCACCGTACGGCGGTGGGCTACAACCGGAAGCGGCGGTCGATGCGCACCATCACATCGGCGTTGCTGGAGATTCCCGGCGTGGGCCCCGCCAAGCGGCGCGAGTTGCTGCGCGTGTTCGGGAGCGTGGATGGGGTGCGCGCGGCAACGCCCGAGCAGGTGGCACAGCAGAAGGGCTTCTCGTTGAAGTCGGCCACCGCACTGCTCGACGCGCTGAAGGCGGCCGCTCCCGACCGTGCCGGCGCCGCCGGAAGCCTTCCGTCAGCGCCCGACGACATCTTGCCGTAACTTTGTAGTGTTGCATTGGTCTATCGACTATCGCCTATCATCTATCAACTGTATCTCACAATGTCCTGGACCCTTCATTGCACGGCCGGCTGCAACTACACCGCGCCTGGGCATCAGCTGGCCACGGTCTGCCCGCTGTGCGCGCAGCCGCTGACGGCCAAGTACGATGCGCCGGTGGCCAGGAGCGCCATCACCGACGAGTGGTCGCTGTGGCGCTATGCGGCGGCACTGCCGCTGGCACCGGGCGAGGCTCGCGTGACGCTGGGCGAGGGGATGACGCCGCTCCTCGAACTGCCGCAGCTGGCGCGGGAAGTGGGCGTTCGTCGCCTCTGGGTGAAGGACGAGGGCCAGAACCCGACGGGGAGCTTCAAGGCGCGCGGGCTGATGATGGCGGTGACGCGCGCCCGGGCGCTGGGCCTGCCCGGTGTTTGCGTTCCCACGGCTGGCAATGCGGGAATCGCTCTGGCCGCGTACGCGGCCGCGGCCGGCATCCCGGCGCGCATCTACGCGCCGCGCACCACGCCGCCGCCCATCCTTGGCAGCATCCGCGCCTACGGTGTCGAGCTCGAACTGGTCGATGGGCACATCGGCGATGCCGGGAAGGCCACGAATCAGTTCGCCAAGGAGAGCGGTTTCTTCAACGTGGCGACGGTTCGCGAGCCCTACCGCGTGGAAGGGATGAAGACGATGGGTTACGAAGTGGCCGAGCAGATGGGATGGGAACTTCCGGATGCCATCGTGTATCCCACCGGCGGCGGAGAGGGAACCATCGGCATCTGGAAGGCCATTGAGGAGATGTACGAGTGGGGATGGGTGTCGTCGGACGTCGCCAAGCCGAGGATGATCATCACCCAGGCGTCGGGGTGTGCGCCGCTGGTGCGCGCGTTCCACGCCGGCGAGGAGAAGGCGACGCCGTGGGAGAATCCGGCCACCCACGCGGCCGGGCTGCGCGTGCCGGGGCCGTTCGGCGACCGGTGGACGCTGCGCACGTTGCGGGAAAGCCAGGGCGACGCCGAGGCCGTGGACGAGGATGCGATTCGCGCGGGGACGCTGGCCATCGCATCGCAGGGCGGCATCGATGCGGCACCGGAAGGCGGCTGTGCACTGGCCGCCACAGCGCAGCTGGTGAAGACGGGTCGGCTCTCTGCCGACAGTACGGTCGTGGTGTTCAACACGGGGTCGGGTGCTTCTTACAGGTTCTGAGATGAAACGGAACTCGGATGACGGAACTGGAATTCGAAGGCTGAATGCGAAACGGAATGCGGAATTGAATCGCGTCCCAGGCTGCGCCATTCCGCTATCCGCTTCGAATTCCGAATTCGAATTCCAGATCCGTCATCCGCGTTCCGATTCATGAAGATCGCCATTCTTGATGCCGCACATGGCATCAGTGGCGACATGATGCTCGGCGCGCTCGTCGACCTCGGCCTCGACGCGCAGTGGCTGCTCGCGCTGCCCGGGGTACTCGGGCTCGACGGCGTCGTGGCGCGCATCACGGATGTCACGCGTGGCGAGATTGCCTGCAAGAAGGTGGACTTCGACATCCCGCCCCAGCCGCACGGCCGTCACTTGAAGCACATCAAGGCCATCGTGGACGGCTCGCCGGCGCCCGATGATGTGAAGGCGGCGGCGTTGGACGCCTTCACGCAGCTCACGGCGGTCGAGGCCGCCATTCACGGCACCACGCCGGAGCGTGTGCACCTGCACGAGGTCGGCGCGGTGGACGCCATCCTCGACGTCGTGGGATCCATCTGGGGGCTCAAGCTGCTCGGGGTCGAGGCCGTGTACTCCGGCCCGGTGACGGTCGGCGATGGCTTCGTGGATGCCGCGCACGGCCGCGTGGCCGTGCCCGCGCCGGCCACGCTGCGATTGCTCGAGGGCATTCCCCTTCGCCCGGGCCCCGACGGAGCGGGGGAACTGGCGACGCCCACGGGCGCTGTGCTGGTGCGCGTGCTGTCGCGCGGCGCTCCGCCAGCCGTCTACACGCCCTTGCGGAGCGGCTACGGCGCCGGCACGAGGGATCCGGCTGGACGAGCCAACGCGCTGCGGATCATCCTCGCGACCATTGATGGCGACGCGGCCGGCGAGACCCTGGTGCAGCTCGCCTGCGACGTCGATGACCTGAGTGGGGAGTTCCTGGCCGGCGTGGCCGACGCGCTGCGTGATGCGGGCGCGCTGGACGTGACGTTGCTCCAGTCGCTGATGAAGAAAGGGCGGCCGGGTGTGCGCATCGAGGTTCTCTGCGTTCCCGCCGACGCCGACCGGCTGGAGACGCTGCTGCTCACAGAGAGCACGTCCATCGGCGTGCGCCGGTCCCTTGTGACGCGGCGGGCGCTGCCGCGTCGGACCGTGACAGTGGAAGTCGAGGGGCAGGTGATACACCTGAAGGAAGTGACTCTTCCCGATGGTACAAGCCGCCTGAAACCAGAGTGGGATG
>Ga0209014_10001970_pt1 | contig 12076 bp, 16 predicted proteins | sample BarGraNGADG00212_FD_184491 | JGI IMG/M metagenome (GOLD analysis project Ga0209014, IMG submission 184491) | Arctic peat soil microbial communities from Barrow, Alaska - Barrow Graham LP Ref core NGADG0002-212 (SPAdes) (version 2) | ecosystem: Environmental > Terrestrial > Soil > Wetlands >... | reverse complement strand
GACGAGACCGAACCGTTCGTGCCTTTAGCCGACACTGCCCCACCGGCACCACCACCGCCCACGGTGACCGGGTACGAGCCTGCACCGGCGGTGGACGTACCTGTCAGGAAGCCACCGGCACCACCGCCACCAGCGCCACCGTTGTCCCCGATCCCGCCACCGCCGCCACCACCACCGATGATCAGGTACTGCACCTGCGTAACGCCGGAGGGCCAGTTGAAGGTGCCTCCCGAGGTGTACGTGTATACGTAGTAGGTGACGCCACCATCCACGATGGTCCCATTGCTGTTAGCCGCGACGTACGGCGCGCTCACGTACGGACCACCGACGCCCGCCCCGGCCGGCTCCACCGGCACCGTCCCCGTATTGGCCAGCGCGCGCGCCATGTCGATGCGGCCGGCAAAGAACGCAGCGTAAGCCACCGCGCCCAGCACGAGCACCATGGAAGCCACTGACATGGAGAGGAGCCAGTGTCGCCTTAGCATCCAGAGTGCCGTCAACCCAATCTCCGCTCGAGCCGCGACCGGCTATGGACTGCATTCTATAGCCCGGCAGTGAACCTTCCTGCGGGCCCACGGGCCAACTCAACGGGGCAACTCGACCGTAAGTGGTAACCGCTATGGCGTTAGCGGGTGAGCCTCCAACAACTCACGCCTCCAGTCATCATCCCACGCTGTGTCTGCCCGAAACTGGCAGACGCGGCGCAACGTCCTGGCTACTGGCAAAGGAAAAGCGACAGAACGACCTCCTGATGCGAGACCTGGAACGCGGCCCCCAGCGCCGGGATCAGCTGCTGCTGGACCGTCGTGTCAACCGACGTCGCAACCGCGGTGAGCTCGGCTGGCGTGCGCGCGGCGGCGATCCTGGACACGGCATCGTCGAACAGCGCCTTCCCGTGGACGATGACCTGGTGGTGCCCCACTCGTGACATTTCGCCGGTCTCATCCAGTACTCATCTGCCCCTCACGAAGCCCTGCAATAGTTCAGGCAGGACCCTCGAGGAGAGCTTCGATGAAGATGCGAACCATGAGCTGGATGCGAACGATGACCGCGGCGATCGTCATGGTCGGTTTCGCCGGGACCTGGAGCTACCTCCACTCCGACGCGACCATCGGCACGACCACTTCCGCGGGCGCGTCGGTCACGTCTTCTGTAGGCACCACCGGCACCAGCACTTCCCAGAACACCGTGGCCCTCGCCAAGACGTCCAGGGCCTCCTGACACCCGGTCTCAGCCGTCCATTCCTGAATGGGCCGGTCCACGTCCCGCCGCTCTGTGGCCGCCCTCTGCCGAAATATCGTAAGCAAACCGCGCAGGGGCGGCCCTCAACTACTTCCCCACCCGGCCGCTGAAGAACAGCCTCCCGGGATCGACTATGGACCCGTGTACCGCCGCCGCCCCACACGGGTCTATGTCAAAGGCACCAACGCGACGCTCGACAACGCCCTGGCACGCACCCTTTCGGCTGCCCCGGTGATTCTGCCCGTGTGCTCATTGGGGACCCGGCAACTTCGATGAGCGGGGACATCGTCGTGACCACCGACGGTGCCTCGTCCCCAACCGAAGTCTCCGACCTGGCGTTGAGGGGCGACCGTGTCGTCGTTCTGGCGGCTCTCCCCAACGCGGTGGCGGAGGCCAGCTACCGACACGCTGGAGCCCGCGCCTACCTCGCGATGGTTGCGGCAGTCGAAACCACTCGTGGCATCGGTCTCGGCGCTCCTGGGCCGTCATCCAGGCGGCTGACAGCACCAGGTTCCGGGAGAGGTCTCCTGCCCAACCGAAGGCCCCCCCGCCAAGCCCATCCAGTCCCCTCGAGGCCACGCCCACATATCATATGCACACATAAAGAATGGTTGATGGTGGCCGTTCCCAATGCTGCGAGCAGCCCACGGAACGTCGCTCAGGCGATCGGGCTCCCGTTCGCGCTGGCGCTCCCGGACCCGCCCTCGGCAGATCCCCGCCCGGGCCGCTCATTGCTGTCGTCGGCCCCGCGTGTGCAACCGGTTTCGCCCACCGGAGGCGTTCCGTCCTATACGTTGCGAGGCGTCGCAAGGCGGTGTAGCCTCATGGGCACAATCAAATAGCTGTTCGGGACTGCTGGGGGTGCCTTCGGGCTGAGATCAAACCCCTTGAACCTGACCACGTTTATACGTGCGGAGGAAAGCGGTCGGACCACGAGAGCTTCTCTGAGTCCGGGCTTTCCGGGCTTCTTTTTTGCCCGGAAAATCCTGGGACTCCCAGCTCCCGGGCGGCGGAAAAGGAAAAGCCGCTGCATCCCTCAACATTCGCCACGTCATCGAACGCCGCCCCGCGTTCCTCCGAGGAGGGACCGCGATGATCGTCGAGATACAGTGTCTCGCCAATCCTCCCGGCACACCCACCTCGAAATACGCACACATCGAAGCTGCCATCCGGGTTGTCCAGGAATCGGGCCTGCATTACGAAGTGTCGCCGCTCGGCACGACCTTCGAAGGCGAGCCGGACGTCGTCTGGCCCCTGTTGCGCCGGGTCCACGAGGCCTGCCTCAACGCCGGCGCCAACAGCCTTGTCTCGGTGGTCAAGGTTGAACAGGCGAAGGGCGAATCCGCCCCCACCATGGGCAGCCTGACCTCCAGGTACCAGTAGGCAACCATGGCCGCGAGCGACGAGTTGATGCCCACTCCCCCCCCGGGGACCTACCGAAGGTTCGCAAAGGGAGTGGCGGCGCGCGTGTGGGAGTACCTGCCCGCGACGCTCCTCTTTGTCGCTATCATCATCGGTTGGGAGGCATGGGTACGTGTCTTCGACACGAAGCCGTACGTCCTCCCGGCCCCATCCCGCGTCTGGCGGGCGTTCCTCGCCCAGCGCTCCGTCCTTCCGAAAGACGCCCGCACGACCATGACCGAGGCTCTCCTCGGCCTGGCCTACGGGGCAATCGTCGGCGTCGTCCTGGCTGCGCTGATCGCCAGCCTTCCCCTCGTTCGGCGCGTGCTCTATCCGCTCCTCGTCGTGTCGCAGACCATCCCGATGGTGGTCATGGCGCCACTGCTGATCGCCTGGTTCGGCTTCGGCATGACGCCAAAGATCGTCATTGTCGCCCTCATCGCCTTCTTCCCTATCGTCGTCAGCACCGCCGAAGCGCTCAGCGGCGCTGACCCCGAGATGGTCGGACTTGTCCGGTCGATGGGAGCCAGCCGCCTGCAGGTCATGCGCTACGTGCTCCTGCCCTCGGCACTGCCCGCGTTCTTCGCGGGCCTGAAGATCGCCGCGGCCTATGCGGTCGTCGGCGCCGTCATCGGGGAGTGGGTCGGAGCCAGCTCGGGCCTCGGCCTCTTCATCACGCGTTCCCAGAGATCGTTCCGCGTCGACCAGATCTTCGTGGCAGTGGTTGTCGTCGCGCTGGCCAGCGTTGCGCTGTTTGGCGTCGTCCACCTCCTTGCCCGCCTCACGTCGCCATGGGCGTATCTGCATGAACAGGAGACAGACAAATGAAGTCCCGGATATTCGCCCTGGCGCTGTTGCTCAGCGCCGTTCCCTTCGCAGCCATTGCCTGCAGCAACGGCAAGAGCAGCAGCAGCGGCCTCAAGAAGGTCACGCTCATGCTCGACTGGACGCCGAACACCAACCACAGCGGTATTTATGTTGCCAAGGACAAAGGCTGGTTTAAGGACCAGGGCCTCGACGTACAAATCGTCGAACCGGCCGAGAGCGGCGTCGAGCAGGTCGTCGGCAACGGCAACGCGGACTTCGGCATTTCAGTCATGGAGTCCGTCATCCCGGCGCGCGGTGAGGGTGTTCCAATCGTCTCGATTGGCGCCATCCGCCAGCACGACGGTTCGAGCCTCATGTCCCTCACAAGCGAGAACATCAAGCGACCCAAGGATCTTGAGGGCAAGACGTACGGTGGCTTCGGGGGAGCGCTTGAGACCGCCCTTATTAAGCAGCTGGTCACCTGCGATGGCGGGGATCCCAACAAGGTAAACTTCGTCGAGGTCGGCAACGTCGACTACCTCGCCGGCATGCAACAGAATCGCTTCGACTTCGTCTGGGTCTTCGACTCATGGGACGTGATTCGCGCCCGCGATGTCGAGAATGCGCAGGTCAGTTCCCTGCCCTTCCTCGACTACCAGAAATGCATCCCAGACTGGTACACGCCCGTCGTCATCACCAACGAGCAGATGCTCAAGAACGATCCCGACACCGTGCGCAAGTTCATGGCGGCCGTTTCGAAGGGATACAACTACGCCATGCAAAACCCCGCCGATACCGCCAATATCCTCCTGAAGGCGGCCCCGGAACTGGACAAGACCCTCGTCACCAAGAGCGCGACCTTCATGACCACGCAGTACGTGGACAAGGGCCGCCAGTGGGGGTTGCAGGACCCCAGCATCTGGACGAACTTCGAGCAGTTCCTCCGCAACGCCGGCCTGTTCACGAAACCGGTCGACGTGACGGCTGCGTTCACAAACGACTACCTGCCGAAGCAGTAGTAGCCACATGAACGTCGACGCCATCGAGTTTCGCGGCCTCCGCCAGGTGTTCACCACCCATGGCCGGAGTGTCGTCGCGCTCGATGGCGTCGATCTGAGCGTGCCTGCCGGCGCCTTCGTGAGCGTCGTCGGCCCCAGCGGATGCGGAAAAAGCACGATGCTCCGCGTCCTCGCGGGATTGCTCGAGCCAACCGCCGGGGAGGCCCTGGTTCGCGGCGAGAGTGTCATTGGGCGGCCCGGGCATGCCGCTTACATGCCTCAGAAGGATCTCCTCCTCCCCTGGCGCCGGACGCTTGCCAACGCCTCGCTCGGAGCCGAGATCGCAGGTGTCCCACGCAGCGAAGCCCGCCAGCGGGCAGCTGAACTGCTCGACGTCTTCGGCCTCGCCGGGTTCGAGAACGCCTGGCCGGTGCAACTGAGCGGGGGGATGCGCCAGAGGCTGGCGCTCCTCCGCACCTTCCTGATTCCCGCTGGGGTCATGCTCCTCGACGAACCCTTCGGGGCACTCGACGCCATCACCCGCCGCCAGATGCACCAGTGGCTCCAGGAAGTCCTCGCGCGCGACCGCCGGACGGTTCTTCTCGTGACCCACGACGTGGAGGAGGCGCTCGTCCTCTCCGACCATGTCTACGTGATGATGCCCCGCCCCGGCCGCATGGCCGCGAAGGTCGACGTGCCCTTCGATCGCCCGCGCCGTCCCGGCATCGTCACCTCGGCGGACTTCGTCGCCCGCAAGGCAGAGCTCCTCGCGGCCCTCGACGGAGTGGCCACCGCGTAGCCTCGCACCGGGCCTCCTTCGTTGTGGCCCGCCCTGAGCAGCCTCCCCACGCTCGAGAACTGGCCACCTTCGGTGCTTTGTGGCCATTCTGCTTCACGTAATCCGTTCGTCATGCTTACACTGGATGCCTACGGCTCACGTCGGAGGGATCGCGGCTTACCGGCCGCCCCCTTCTGCTTCCAGCCTCGGATGTTCGCTCACCGCGGGCCCCGGGGTAGCCACGACCCTCAAGGCGTGGCGGGCACCGGCTCTCCCCTTACCGGGGACACCACCGGGTACAAATCTACAGGGCCGTGAGAAGGACCCTACCCATGACGCGCATGACCGGCGCACAGATCACGCTGGAGACGCTCCAGCGCGAAGGGGTTGACACGATCTTCGGCTACCCCGGAGGCGTGGTTCTCCCCCTCTATGACACCCTGCCCCAGTTCCCGGGCATCAAGCACGTCCTCGTCCGCCACGAGCAGGGCGCGGCCCACATGGCCGACGGCTACGCCCGCGCCAGCGGAAGGATGGGCGTCTGCCTCGGTACCAGCGGTCCCGGCGCGACCAACCTGGTCACCGGCATCGCAACCTCGTGGATGGACTCGACGCCGGTCTTCGCGCTTACCGGTAACGTCGCCCGGACCCTCCTCGGCAAGGATGGATTCCAGGAAGCGGACATCACCGGCATTACCCACTCCATCACGAAGCACAACTACCTCGTCATGAATCCGAGCGAGATCGCGATGAGCATCCGCGAGGCCGCGCACATCTGTCGTACCGGCCGCCCGGGTCCCGTCCTCGTCGACATCCCCAAGGACGTGTTCCAGGAGTCGACCGACTTCGACTGGCCGGAACAGGTCAGCCTCCGTGGCTACAAGCCCACGATGGAAGGTCATCCCGGCATGATCCGCCGCGCCGCCGAGCTCATCGACCAGGCGAAGCGCCCACTGGTCATTTCCGGCCACGGGATCATGTGGAGCGACGCCCACCACGAACTGCTCGAACTTGCCGAGAAGGCGAACATCCCAGTCATCACGACCTTCCTCGGCATCGGCGGCTTCCCCGAATCGCACGACCTCAGCTACGGCTGGCTCGGCATGCACGGTATGTACTACGCGAACATGGCCGCCGACGCGGCGGATGTGATCATCGGCGTCGGCATGCGCTTCGACGACCGCGCTATGGGCCGCTTCAAGGACTTCAACCCCACCGCGAAGATCATCCACATCGACATCGACCCCGCCGAGATCGGCAAGAACTTCCCCACCGCCGTGCCGATCGTTGGCGATGCGAAGCACGTCCTCCGCGAACTGGTTGGTCGCGTGCAGGAGCGCAAGCACCCCGACTGGATCCGCTGGATCGACCAGCAGCGCGAGGAGCACCCCTCGCTGCACATCCGCGAGTCCCGTCGCATGCTCCCGCAGTACGTCGTCAGGACGCTCTACGAAGAGACGAACGGCAACGCCACGATCGTCACGGGCGTCGGTCAGCACCAGATGTTTGCCGGCCAGCACTACTTCTATAACCGCCCGCGCCAGCTGATCACCTCCGGCGGCCTCGGGACCATGGGCTTCGAGCTGCCAGCCGCCATCGGCGCGCAAATCGCCTGCCCCGACCAGGAAACCTGGGCAATCTGCGGCGACGGCAGCTTCCAGATGACCCTCCAGGAGATGGCCGTCCTCGTCGACCAGCAACTCCCGATCAAGATGGCCATCTTCAACAACGGCTACCTCGGGATGATTCGCCAGTGGCAGCAACTCTTCTATGAGCGCAACTACAGCAGCAGCGGTCTCTCGCAACCCGACTTCTGCAAGCTCGCAGACGCTTACGGGATCCGGGCGATCCGGGTCGAGCACAAGTCCGAGGTGGAACCGGCGATCCGGGAGGCACGCCTCTACAAGGGCCCAATCCTCCTCGACTTCCAGATCGACCAGGAAGAGAACGTCTGGCCGATGGTGCCCGCGGGCGCGGCACTCTCGGAGACCATCGAAGCCCCGGCTGAGGAGTTGATGCGATGAGCACCGCCACAACCAGCGGATCCCGTCGGCGCCATCTGAACCACACGGTCGTCGCGATCGTCGAAGACAAGCCGGGCGTGCTGATGCGGGTCTCAAGCCTGTTCCGCCGCCGCGGCTTCAATATCGAGTCCCTCACGGTAGGGCACAGCGAAGCGGAAGGCCTGAGCCGGATGACCATCGTCGTCGACGGCGAAAGCGCCCCCGTCGAGCAGGTCGAAAAGCAGCTTTACAAGCTCATCGACGTGGTCAAGGTCAGCGACCTCTCCAACGAGGACATGATCTCGCGCGAGTTAGCGCTTCTCAAAGTTCGCTGCAACAACGTCAATCGCCACGAACTGCTGGACATCGCCGCGGTCTTCCGTGCCGACGTCGTCGACATCGCGACCAACGCGGTCATCCTCCAGGTTGTCGGCGATGAAGAGAAGATCGACGGGCTGATCAAGATGTGCGAGCCGTATGGCATTCGCGAACTGTCTCGCTCGGGCCGGATGGCCATGGTCCGTGGAACGAAGACCACGACGGTCCACGACCAGGAGCCTGAGAAGATCGCTCGCATCCATGCGAGCCAGGGCCGGCGCGTCGAAGGCGACCTGCCCTTCAGTAGCGACTGAAATCCCCGGGTTCGGGGCCGTTGGTTCGTCCCGCGGCCCCGGGCTCGACGTGACCGGCGCGGCTAACCTGCGCGCTTGAGCACCTTCGTCTCGAAGCAGTAGCCGGTGCCCCGGACAGTTCGCATCGCGTTCGCGGCCGGCGTTGAATCCAGCTTCCGCCGGATGTTTGAGACGTGCCGCCGGAGAATCTGGAGATGGCGTCCGTCAGCCTCCGTGCTCCAACCGCGTTCGATCAGCTCATCGGCACTCACGGTCCGCCCGGACTGGCCCAGCAAGACCGTCATGATGTCCGACTCCCACTCGGTCAGCGGGATATCCCGGTCCACCATGTGGAACAGGCCCCGGATTGGGTCGAGAGAGAAGGGGCCAGCGACCACCAGTTCAGCCGAGGCTACGCCCTCGCAGGCCATCGCCGCGATTCGACGCTGGACTTCGGCCGACTCGAGCGTACCTTTCACCAGCCCATCGAGATCGGGACGGTAGCTGCCCGGCACTGCCAGGCCACCACCTTCCGGCAGCACGTAAAGGACGGGCACGAGTCGCCAGCAATGGTTCTCTTGCAGCTGCGCGGCGATCCATTGCTGCTGGTCGACCGACAGTCCTGCAAGGACCAGGAGGTCGTGTGCCTGCCGTCGGTCGCTCTCGCGGACCGGCTGCGCCTCCTGCCGGACCTCAATGGTGTAGCGGTCGTCGAGAAGCTTCTGATTTCGGTAGGTTAGGGAAGTACCCGGCGCTATCGCGAGGACAGTCGGCATTGGTTCTCCGCAGTGGACACAGCTTCCCGGCGAGGCCCGCCCTCCCCGGCCGGCTCAGGTCCGACTTGATCATGCTATCTGGAGAAAAGCCGCAGCCGAATCAGGGGAATCCCGGCGTCAGTACCCGCGGGGCGCCGACATCGGGCTCAGGGTTCCCCGCCCCTTAGTCTCCGAGGAGCCGCCGCGCGATGGCCGCCCATGGCCTCGAACACCGCGAAGTTGCTCTCGCGGCGGTGCTTAATGGCCTCCGCCTCGATCTCCATAATTTCGCGGAGGAGCTCCGGGTCGGTGCCGTCAATCATGAGCTTCACGCCCTTGCGCGTGAACTCGTCGTCGATCTTCTCTACGTCGGCCTCGAGCGCCAAGAGCCCTTCACGCCGGGCCTTGTCAGCCATGGGACGCAGAAGAGGTCGACATGCGCCGCTGAGTCCTGCTGAGCGCCGCCGAGGAACGCTTTCATGATGAACTTGGGCACCTGCACCATGGTGCTCATCGAGAAGCCCATCATGGTGGCGCCGATGGTGCCGCCAAACACGATCATCGCCCCGGGGATGTTGACGAGTCGCAGGGGCGATCCGCCCTCGACCATGTTGCCGCCCACGATGCCCACGATCGCGACGACCAGTCCCACGATTGTCGCGAGGTCCATCAGGCACTCCTCCGGATGATTCCGATACTTGCCCGCCGGTACTCCGCGATTCGGTCCGCGATATCTTCAGGAGAATCCGCGCACAGGTACCGGTGCCCCGTTGGTCAGGGTGATATAGGTGTCGTGGGTCGCCTCAACGATCTCGATCAAATCCGGATTGAGGTAGAACGTGGTGCCGTCAATGCGCGTCAACTGGATCATTCGCGTTTCCGCCGGGTGACAGGTTGGTTGTGACCGGTCTTAAGGGTATGCAGCCCGATCCACTGCCGTTATCAGGGAAGGCCGTTGCCTCACCGTGACTCTCCCCTGACAGGCCCCGTGACTTCCCCTATAACCGTGGGGCAACTCCCTGTGTCTTTGCCTGCCACCATCCCCACCAGCGCCGCCGAGAACACAAAGAAACAGGCCCGGGTAAACCCGGGCCTGTTGAGTGGTATGTCCCGAACGAGCGCTTAGACGGCCTGCTCGTCGTCTCCAACACCAACGAGCATCCGCTCCGCTTCTTCGACGCTCTCCATGTGGACGATGCCCTTGCGGATCGCGTAGCGAATCAGGTCGGTCCGGTTGCGAGCGTGGAGCTTAGCCATGATGTGCGCTTTGTGCGCTTCCACGGTCTTCACGCTGATGTAGAGCTCGTTCGCGATGCCCTGGTTCGTGTAGCCCTCGGCGATAAGCTGCAGCACTTCGCGTTCACGCGAGGTCAGCGCATACACCCCGGTCCGCTGGTCAGTGCGCTTCGCCTGGTAGAGCACCTCCGCCAGGTCAAAGCCTTCGCTGAGGGCGCTGGAGAAGTAGCTGTTTCCCCGATGGACGGTCTGGATCGCCAGCACGAGTTCGGAAACGTCCGACTTCTTGATGATGTAGCCCGATGCCCCCGATCGCAGCGACTCGAGCAACTGGTCCTCATCGACGTAGCCGCTCAACATCACGACCTTGGTGCCCGGCGATGACCGGCGGATCTGCCGCGTCGCTTCCAGCCCATTCAGGCCGGGCATCACCACATCCATTAACACGACGTCCGGGTTCAGCTTCTCGACTGCCGTGACGGCCTCCCGCCCGTTCTCAACATCGGCAACCACTTCGAGTTCCGCCTGGCTCTCAAGCAACATCCTGAGCGCTTGCCTGATCACCGCGTGATCATCAACAAGCAGGATGCGGATCGTGTGCGTCGTGCGCCCCGAGTTCGAAGATGTCGAAGCAGGCCGAATCGGAATCATGCGGCCGGATGTGCGTGGAGGAGTCATCTTTTCACGGACCTCATTCTGTGGGCTGCCATCCCGAGTTCCTCGCTCTGCGGCACTGGCCAAGTGAGCGGAAACCCGTGGGCTACTCCCTTAGGGTGTTTCGCAGTCTAGTCGACATATCGGGCTGGCGTATTAGGGTTCACCCCAATAAACCTCACCTTTCGCCCGCAGTAATCGGGTTCTATCTGCCCATTGTTCTACTGAATCCCACGGCGAAAACGGGCGCCACTACCCCGCCAGGACACAAAGTAACCCATCAGTATCGTGCGATTCACCCATCACTCGGGATGTCGCCCAGAATCAAACTCTTAAATACTGAAGAACGCACGCTCCGTGTGACCAGGCTCCGTCACGAGGTGCATCTCCGACCGCAACGCCATGATCGTCTGCGACTGGGCCGCGGCTTCCGCCGATTGTTCGTCCTTATAGATAGAAACGCGGGCGAGTTCTCCACTCTGGTCGCGCGGTTTCAGGACGTAACTCGCTTCGCACCCCGGCTGTTCCGCCGACACCACGGAGAGCTTCCGCATCAAATCCTCGAGTCGCTGCTCCTCGCCCCGCCGCGGACGTGCAATCGAAATTCGGATATATGGCATTCCCATCCCCCACTTCTGAATTTGACGAATGATGGTGACTCCGCAACCCGATGCAAAACAAAAGACTCCCTGTTCAGGGAGTCCTCTGTGATTCAATCGGGTGGAACGAACTACAAGCGAAGCTTGCCGTGTGACGGCTGACGTCGGCGCTGGCGCTGAGGCAACGCCGCAGCTTCCGCAACCAGGTCCACCGGCGGGCTCGTGAGCACCTCATGGACGTAGCCGCACATGATGCAGCTTCCATATGTGCCGTGCCAATCGCGTTCCACGATCATGGAACCGCGACACTTTGGACAGGACTTCGGTGGTGCTTCTTGCAGTGCTGGCATGGACCCCTCCTCAATACGTCATTAATTTGTCGATCTACAGGACAGAAAAAAAGACCTAGAAACGAGACCCCTCTCGCCAGGCCTTCCAAGTGCCGACGGGGTTAGCTGACGGGTTCGAGCGGAAGGCGCTCTATCCGCGGCGCAGGCCGCAGAATTCACCCCAGAAATGGTTCCCCCGTAGCGCCGAAGCGCATTTGGCAATGTCCAACGAAACCGAGCGCAATGTGGCCACTTGCGTGCCCACCTTTGGACGCTACCAAGGTTCGCGGGGGGGTGTCAACCCCAAATTGCGATTCCCGTCACAAATTTACCCGCATTCGCATAGAAGACTGAGCAATTCAGGGCTGGCCCTTACTCCGCAGGTTCAGGCGACGCACCGCCCCGCGTCACCACACCCCTGTCCCGCCACCGCCAGACACAGATGACGGTCAGGCCAGAACCGGTTACGCCGCAGGCGTTCGCCCCAATCCCGACAACGTCACCTTTGACGGAGAAGTAGACGAGGAAGCAACTCAGCCCCAGGAACAGCAGGAGCCAACCCGCCAGCGAATACCCCTGCACATCACGAGTGCGCACGATTCGCAGGATGTTCGGGACGTAAAACGCCTGGGTGAGCAGCACGGCCAGCCAGCCAACCATCTC
>Ga0209014_10001967_pt1 | contig 12087 bp, 11 predicted proteins | sample BarGraNGADG00212_FD_184491 | JGI IMG/M metagenome (GOLD analysis project Ga0209014, IMG submission 184491) | Arctic peat soil microbial communities from Barrow, Alaska - Barrow Graham LP Ref core NGADG0002-212 (SPAdes) (version 2) | ecosystem: Environmental > Terrestrial > Soil > Wetlands >... | reverse complement strand
GTCGCCCGATCCTTCGTTGTTGCCTTGGCCACCTGACTCACTCCCTCCGTCGACTACGAATGCGAAACCTGGAACCGAAACTGTAGTTGTAGCGAGGTACCGAGCATAGGTTGAAACAGCGTGAAGCTACGCGGGCTCATGCCAGCGCGGTATCTCGAGCGTCCGGCACGATTTGACAAGCAGTTTCGGACCCGGCATTCTTGGATGCAGACGAATCGCCGATGAAGGCGCTCGTCGAGGCAATGGGGCCTCAGGACGTGGTACGTCCGGGCCCTTTTTTCGTGCTCAGGCCCGGAACCGGTCAGGTTCTGGGCCTTTTTTGTTGGACCAATCGATGGGGAGGAAAACCCAAATGTCGGACATGGATACCGAGCTCAAGCAGTACCTTGAGGTGGGTCCTTCGGCCGCCCCGAAGGACGCGCTCGAATTCGCCGAAGGCAGCGAGACCAAGATCGTCGACTTCAAGTTCGTCGACCTGCTGGGGCGCTGGCAGCACGTCTCTATGCCAATGAACGCCGTCGATGAGTCGGCGTTTGTAGAGGGACTCGGCTTCGACGGCTCCTCGATCAGGGGCTGGCAGGCGATCGACGAGTCGGACATGTTGCTCATTCCCGACCCGGCGACCGCGATCGTCGATCCCTTCACCGCGGATCGGACGCTTTCGTTGATCTGCGACATCCGTGATCCGGTCACGGGCGGTCCCTACGACAAGGATCCGCGCTTCGTCGCCAAGCGAGCCGAGGAGTACCTGCGCTCAACCGGTGTGGCAGACACCGTCAACATCGGGCCTGAGTGTGAGTTCTTCGTCTTCGACTCGGTCTCGTATGACCTCGAGCCGCAGCGAACCGGATATTCGATCGACTCCGGGGAAGCCCATTGGAACAGCGGCAAGCCCGGTCTCGGCTACACGATCCGCGAGAAGGAGGGTTACTTCCCGCCCGCTCCGCACGACACGCTGCAGGACCTTCGCTCCGAGATGGTGCTGACGCTTGGGGAGCTCGGAATCGACTGCGAGTTCCACCACCACGAGGTCGCGAGCGCGGGTCAGTGCGAGATCAACATGCGCTTCGACTCGCTACGCAAAATGGCCGATCAGGTCATGGTCTACAAGTACGTCGTCAAGAACGTCGCCCGGCGGGCCGGCAAGTCGGTGACCTTCATGCCGAAGCCGCTCTTCGGCGACAACGGCTCGGGCATGCACGTGCACCAGTCGCTCTGGAAGGAAGGCACGCCGTTGTTTGCCGACAAGTCCGGCTACGCGGGGCTCTCGCAGCTGGCGCGCGCATACATCGGCGGCTTGCTCAAGCACGCCCCGGCGATCCTCGCCTTCTGCGCGCCGACGACCAACAGCTACCGCCGCCTCGTGCCCGGTTACGAGGCTCCGGTCAACCTCGTCTACTCGCAGCGCAACCGCTCGGCCTGCATCCGCGTTCCGATGTACTCGGAGTCGCCGAAGGCCAAGCGGCTCGAGTTCCGCCCGCCCGACGTGACGGCGAACCCCTACCTCGCCTTCTCGGCCATGCTCATGGCCGGGCTGGACGGTATCGAGAAGAGCATCGACGCAGGCGAGCCGGCCGACTTCGACCTGTTCGAAGAGGCCACCGACATTCCGCAGGTGCCAGGCTCGCTGGCCGAGGCGCTCGATGCGCTCGAGGCCGATCACGAGTTCCTGCTCAAGGGCAGCGTCTTCAGCGAAGACCTGATCCGCACCTGGATCGACTGGAAGAGGGAGCACGAGGTCGACTTCGTGGCATTGCGTCCACACCCGGCGGAGTTCGCCCTCTATTACGACGCCTAGGAAGAAGACGGAAAGGCTGGGAGGGTCTCGGCTCTCCCAGCAGACCGCTTGATGACCGAGGAGGTGGACGGGCAGCATGATCAAGGTCGAAGCAATCGTGATTCCCGATCGCGTCGAGATGGTGATTGACGCGGTTGAGGCTGAAGCCGGGCACGTAGGCGTGACCGTTTCCGAGGCGGCCGGGTACGGGCACCGGCGCGACGTACCGGAGGCGCTTCTCACCTTCATCGTCCCGGAGCACAAGGCGGAGAAAATCGTCGGAGCGATCTCCGATGCCGCCAGAAGCGGGAATGAGTCCGGTGACGGGCTCGTCTGGATGTCCTCGATTTACAACGTCAGGCACAACAGAACGGGCAAGCCGCTGCACGAGTACGTGGACGCGGACTACCTGAAGGCGGGCGTTTGATCACGAACGCACACGACGCGAGCGCGGCTTGTCGCGCTCTACCGAATCTCGATTACACATCGCCATCCCGGGCGCACGCGCTTCGGCGATGGCTCAAGGAGCGCCGGCGGCTTTGAGCGAATCCGTCGCGCTTCCTATCCCAAGCGAGGCTCGTCCGAGCGAGGGATAGGACTCCCCAGAGAGACAAGGGCCCGACCAGACTCGGGCCCTTGTTGCGTCTAGCGGCCGATCGCAAAACGGCACCGGATCAAACTCGGGGACGCCGCTCGCGAGACGCGCGAGGAGCGCACCGAACACTCTCGACTTGATAACACAGGGTCGGTAGACGTATGCTCGCGCACTATGGATCCGGCGACGGTGTTCGCCGAGTGGACACTAGGGCGGATCCCTGGGGAAAAGCTATCGCTCATTGCCTCGGCCCTTCTGGCCGACGGGTTCGATACGCCCAAGCTCAGGGGTCTGGCAGAGGCGCACTCGGTCGAGGTGGACAAGAATGGGCCCACGCTGCTCGCCGCGGCGATGTGGGAGCTTGGCATCACCCAGCCAACCTGCGAGGAGGCGGCGATGATCGCTGCACGCAGAGTGGCAAAACGGCTTGTCCTCGGTGAGCTCGGTGTGCGTGACGCGTGCGCCGACATCGCCTCCCTCTCGCTCGGCTGCGACAACTGCACCGAGGCCTTGACCGACTTCTTCTTTCTGCTCGATGAATGGGAGCTGGCGGCGAGCGGGAAATACGGCAGCCTCGCTCAGGCAGAAGCCGGGATCCGGGAGGCTGCCGCGCGCCTGCTGGAGGGAGAGACCGTTGAAGCCGGCTCTCGCCCGGAGCGACAAGCTTAGAGCCCGCTTCAAATGAAGCACTCCGCCGCCTGACCGCGCTCGGCGGGTCGTCAATCGAACCGAGCTCTTAGGGTTCGAAGTTCTTGACGTAGCGAGCAGTGCGATCGTCGGGCGCGTAGTCGGTGGCAAGCCAGAACGCTTCGGCGCCGGCCTCCGCTTTGATCGCGTAGAGCGTTATGCGCGCGGCGCCCCGCTCGCGCAGGCTACGTTCGCCGACGGCAATAAGCGCCCGCCCGATGCCGGCGCGCCGGCGCTCGGGCAGCACTGCAAGCCGGAAAAACGTTCCCCGCCAGCCGTCGAACGCGGCGATCACGGAGCCGACCAGCTCGCCCTCCTCTTCGGCGAGAAGTAACGCTTCGGGATCGCGAGCGATCAGGGAGCGGAGGCTCGCCTCGTCGTCGGTGCGAGTTGTCACGGTCGCGGCCAGGCGCCAGAGCTCGAGGATAGCGCCCGCGTCGCCCGCGTTGGCCAGGCGGATCGCCGGGCTCATTCGAGCGAGAGCCGCGACTTGGCGGCTGCGATCGCTTCCTTCACTCCTCCCGGTCCGGGCGCCAAGCGGGCGCGAACGCTCTCGGCGGCCGAGGAGGGGGGAACGAAACTCCCGTCCTTGACCGAGCGAGCTACCTCGCCATAGGCATCGCGGAACGGGGCACCTTCGCCGACCAGTTTCTCGGCGGCGTCGGTGGCGAGCAGTAGTGGATCGGACACCGCTTCGGCCATCCGCTCGCGCTCGAGCTCGGCGTGGCTTACGAGCACGGCCAGGGCCGCAAGGGCGCCGCGCAGATCGCGCCGGGCCGAGAAGACCGCCTGCTTGTCTTCCTGCAGATCGGTGTTGTAGGCGAGCGGCAAGCCCTTGAGCACGGCTAAGAGACCGGCGAGACGCCCGGCGGCGGTGCCGGCCTTGCCGCGCACCAGCTCGGCCACGTCGGGGTTCAACTTCTGCGGCATCATCGAGGAGCCGGTGGCCGCCTCCTCGGGCAGGCGCAAGAAGCCGTACTCGGCGCTGGCCCAGAGACAGAGCTCCATCGCAACGCGCGAGAGGTGAGAGAAGCAGGCGGCGACCGCATACACGTAATCGAGCGCGAAGTCACGGTCGGCGACGGCGTCGAGCGAGTTCCTCAGCTGTTCGTCGGGCGCCGGTAGCGGCAGCGTAGAGCCCGCCAGCGCGCCAGCCCCGAGCGGGCTCGGCTTGGAGGAGGTCGCGGCGGCCGCGAAGCGCAGCAGGTCGCGCTCGAGCATCTCTACCCAGGCGAGCAGGTGGTGGCCGAGAGTGACCGGCTGGGCGCGTTGCATGTGCGTGTAGCCCGGAATCAGCGTCTCGGCCTCGGCCTCGGCGCGATCGAGCAGCACGGACGCAAGCCGGCGGATTCCCTCGCTCGCCTCCTCGCAAGCGTCGAGCACATACAGGCGCATGGCCGCCACTACCTGGTCGTTGCGCGAGCGGCCTGCATGGATCTTGCGCCCGAGATCGCCGAGCAGGCGCTCGATCGCGGAGTGGACGTCCTCGTCGGCGTCGCTCACCCCGCCCTCGCGCGCGATCCGGTCGAGCGCCTCGGAGATCTGCGCCAGCTCCTCATCCGTGAGTAGTCCCGCGCCGTGCAGGCGCTTGGCGTGTTGCTTGGAGGCCACGCAGTCATAGGGCAGCAGCTCGCGGTCGGGCGCGCGCAGGAACTCCGCCACCTCGGGCGCGAGCTTCTTCTCGACTCTGTCCGACCAGAGCGCCATTAAGAACTCATTTCGGAATGAAGATCCGTTGATTTGGGTGTGATCGGTGGATGCGAGGCTAGGACGCAGCGTCGCATTCGTAACCGGAGGCTACGGATCGATCGAGACGGGCGCATTCGCGCCACCGAGTGCGACCAGGCGACGGAGTGCTTCGTTTTGAATGGAGTTCTAAACACCTAGCTGTTCTTTCTCGCCCGGGCCGCGACGGCCTCCGTCTCGAGCGAGAGGAGCGTGATCAGGCCCTCGGCCGCCTCGTGCGGGAAGGTGTCCGACGCCCCGTAGGAAGCCAGCGTCTCGGCGTAGAGAGCGTTGTCCGAGCGCCGCCCGACGACCACGGCCTGACCGCCCTGCAGGCGCAGCCGCACCTCGCCTGTGACCATCTTCTGAGTGTGGTCGACAAAGGCGTCGATCGCCTCGCGTGCGGGGCTGAACCACTTGCCCTCGTAGACGATCTCCGTCCAGCGCACCTCGAGATAGTGCTTCAGGCGCAACTCATCCCGGGTTAGCACGAGATCCTCGAGCGCCTTGTGTGCCTCGATCAACGCGATCGCGGCCGGCGCCTCGTAGACCTCGCGACTCTTGATGCCGACGGCGCGGTTCTCGATCATGTCGATCCGGCCTATCCCATAGGCGCCTGCCTCGACGTTCATCTGGTGGATGAGCTCGTGGACAGGCAGCTTCTTGCCGTCGAGCGAGACCGGCACTCCGGCCTCGAAGGCGATGACGATCTCCTTTGGCGCGGGCGCCTTGGTCGGATCGGCGGTCATCGTGTACGGCTCCTCGGGCGGAGCGTTCCAGGCATCCTCGAGCATCCCCGACTCGATCGCGCGTCCGAACAGGTTTTCGTCGATCGAGTAGGGCGACTCCTTGGTGTTGGTGATCGGAATCCCGCGCTCCTGCGCGTAGACGATCTCCTCTTCGCGCGTGCGCACCTGATCGCGCAGCGGAGCGATCACCTTTACGCCGGGGTAGTTGGCCTTGAAGGCGTAGTCGAAGCGGAGCTGATCGTTCCCCTTGCCGGTGCAGCCGTGCACGAGCGCCTCGGCCTGGTGCTCGAGAGCCACCTCGGCGACCGCGCCGGCGATGAGCGGGCGCGAGAGAGCCGATACGAGGGGATAGCGTCCCTCGTAGAGCGCGTTGGTCTTGATCGCCTGGGCGACGATGCCGTTCGCAAAGCGCTCTTTCAGGTCGAGCACGATGATCTCCTTGGCGCCGGCGATCTCGCCGCGCTCGATCGCCTGCTCCAGGTCGTATTCCTGGCCGACGTCGGCCATTACCGCGACGACGTCGTCGAAGCCGTAGTCCTCCTTCAGCCAGCAGATCGCGCAGGTGGTATCCAGGCCACCCGAATAGCAAAGGACCGCAGTCCTACTCATCTGACACTCCTCATCTCTTGTCGCTCTCGATATCTAGTCCGGCCAGGAACTCGACTTGGAGCTCCTCGGCAAGCTCGGCGCCCGTCACGCTCTGATCCGCCACGATGAGAATCGTGTTCTCGCCCGCGAGCGTGGCGAGGATGCGCGGGAGATGGGCGTCGTCGATCTCCTGGGCCAGCGCTCCGGCGAAGCCCGGCGGCGTGGTCAGGACGACCAGATTCCCGCTCGACTCGCAACTCAGCGCCCAGCGCTTGAAGGCCTCGGCGAGCTGCGCCTGGCGGCGGTGGCCGTTTGCTCCGGCGGCCGGCGCGTAAACGAGCCTGCCGCCCGAGCCGCGCACCTTGACCAGGCCCAATTCTGTGATGTCGCGCGAGACGGTCGTCTGCACGACTTCGTGACCTAGCTCGTGAAGCGCCTGGGCCAGCTCGTCCTGGGTCGCGATCTCGCGCTCGCGGACGAGGCGCAGGATCACCGCGTGACGATCGCTCTTGTTCATGTCAGTACCTCCCGAAGAGTTGCCAGGGCCTGATCGACCAGTCCCGCCGAGACGGTGAGAGGCGGTGTCAACCGGATCGAGTTGGCGCCACAGGTGGTTATGAGCAGCCGGTGCTCGAGCGCTTTCGCCGCGATCTCGGCGGCGGCGCCGTCGACGTCGGCGCCGATCAGAAGGCCTGCGCCACGTACGTCCGAGACGCCGGGGATCTCGCGCAGCCCCGCGCTCAGGCGCTCGCCCATCTGGCGGACGTTGGCCAGCAGCTCCTCGTCGATCGCATCGAGAACCGCGCATGCGGCGGCGCAGGCGACCGGATTGCCGCCGAAGGTCGAAGCATGCTCGCCGGGCTCGAATCCGCGGGCGGCCCCGTCGGCCACCAGCAGGGCGCCGATCGGAAGGCCGTTGGCGAGACCCTTGGCGAGTGTGACCAGATCGGGCCGCACGCCCAGGCTCTCGTAGGAAAAGAAGGAGCCCGTCCTGCCGACGCCGGTCTGCACTTCGTCGAAGCAGAGAAGCGCGCCGAGCTCGTCGGCGAGCGCGCGAGCCGCCTGCGCGAACTCGACATCGATCGCGTGCACGCCGCCTTCGCCTTGAACCGGCTCCATGATGATCAGTCCGGTGTCGGCGAGCGCGGCGGCACGGAGCGAAAGGGGGTTGTTGAGGAAGGCGAAACTGACCTGGTTGAGCAAGGGCGCGAAAGTCTCGCGCTTGGCGGCCTGCCCGGTGATCGAGAGACTGCCCATCGTGCGTCCGTGGAAGGATCCTTCGAGCGCTACGACGCCCACCTTCCCGGTCGCCTTGCGCGCGTACTTGATGGTTGCCTCGATTGCCTCGGCGCCGGAGTTACAGAAGAAAGATTGGGCGCCGCCGAAACGCTCCGAGAGCTTCTTCGCCAGCTCCATCATCGGGATCGTCCAGTAGAGATTGGACACGTGCCAGAGCCGGTCGAGCTGCTCGTGGGCGGCGCGCGTGGATGCGGGATGGCGATGTCCCAGCCCGATCACGGCGATCCCACCGGCGAAGTCGAGGTAGCGCTCGCCGTTGTCGTCTGTGAGCCAGCAACCGTCGCCCTCGACGAAGGTGACGGGAGCGCGGGCGTAGGCAGGCAGTAGGTTGGTCTCGAGCATCTTCGTCATGCGATCACCGCGGTCTCGCCGATCTCGGCGATGACGCCTTGACGGGCAGCGTGCACCGCCGCGCGGAGCTTGGGGATGATCCCGCCCTGGAGCTCTCCACTGGAGAGCAGCTGCTCGGCTTCGTGGGCGTGGATCGAGGCGACGACCTCTCCACCCATCAGCAGCCCGGGAACGTCGGTGACAAAATGAACGCGCTCGGCTTCGATACCGACCGCGAGCATCGAGGCGGCCTCGTCGGCGTTGACATTGAGCGGTCCGCGCGCGAGCGGAGCGATCACCGGGATCAGCCCGGCGGCTAGCGCTTCGAGCACCGGCGCGGGGGAGCTCGGGAGCGGGTTTCCGACCAAGCCCAGCTCGCTCACTTGCTCGGCCTCCAGCCCGATCTCGTCGCCCATCAGGCCGACGCCGAGCTTGCCGACCGCCTGCACCAGCTCGCCGTTCACCTGCGCGAGCGCTTCACGCACGACCTCCAGCGCCTCAGGTGTCGTCACGCGGCGACCGTGGACGAAGGAGACATCGATTCCGCGCCGCGCCATCTCGAGCGAGATCTGCGGCCCTGCGCCGTGCACGATGCAGACCGCGTGCCCCTCCCGCGCAAGCGCGAGCGGATAGGAGATCGCATCGCGGGCGACGGCTCCGCCGAGCTTGACGACGATCCGGCTCACGTCGTGTACTCCGCGTTCAACCGCACGTACTCGTAAGAAAGGTCGGAGGCGAGATAGCTGGCACAGCCTTTGCCGAGGCCGAGCTCGAGGTCGATCACGCAGCTCACACCTTCCATGGCCGGCGCGGCGTCGATCTGTGCGCCGTTCGCCAGCACCTGGGTGCCGTTGAAGGCCAGCGTCACCTTGCTCGGATCGAGCTCCGCATAGCCGCCGTTCCAGGGCGCCGAGCCGGCCGCCATCATCACCCGGCCCCAGTTCGGGTCGTGGCCGAACGCGGCCGTCTTGACGAGCGGAGAGGAAGCGATGCGGGCAGCGATCGCCACCGCCTGACCCTCGTCGACGGCCCCGCGCACGTTCACCTCCATCAGCACGGTGAATCCCTCTGCATCCTTGACGATCTGCTCGGCCAGCTCGTGGCAGACCTGCCCGAGCAGCCGACTGAACTCTTGGTCGGTCGCCTGGCTGCGCTCGACGCCGCCTGTACCGTTCGCGAGCAGGATCACCGTGTCGTTGGTCGAGCAGTCGCCGTCGACCGAGATGCGATTGAAGCTGTGCTCGACGGCGGGGCGCAAGAATCGCGCGGGCTCGCCCGGCTCAAGCGGATAGTCGGTCGTGATGACGGCGAGCATCGTCGCCAGTTGGGGATGGATCATCGCGGCGCCCTTGGCCATTCCTCCGACGGTGAAGCCGGCCGCCGAGGCGCTCGCCTGCTTGGGGCGCGTATCGGTGGTCATGATCGCCCGCGCCGCATCGTCGCCGCCTTTCTCCGAAAGCACCGGCGCCGCGAGCGCAAGCCCGGGAAGGAGCTTGTCGAGCGGGAGCTTGACCCCGATCACACCGGTCGAGCAGAGCAGGATCTGCTCGCTCGACAGCTCCAGCAAACGGGCCGCCTCAGTTGCCGTGGCCAGCGCGTCGAGCTCGCCGCGCTGGCCGGTGGCGGCGTTGGCGCAGCCCGAGTTGAGGACGACCGCCTGCGGTTGCGCCTGATCGAGATGCCGGCGCGAGACGATGACCGGCGCGGCCTGCACCCGGTTTTGCGTGAACATGGCGGCCCCGACCGCCGGCGTCGTCGAGCGGACGAGCGCCAGATCGAGTCCCTCCGTCTTCATCCCGGAGCGAACGCCGCAGGCCAGAAACCCCCTGGCGGCCGTCACGCTCATGCGCTCAAAATCCCGATCCGGAGTCCGGCAGTCTGATCGAGCCCGAACGCCAGGTTGGCGTTCTGCACCGCCTGTCCGGCGGCGCCCTTGCCGAGGTTGTCGAGCGCGCAAACGACGATAGTCGCGTCCGTCGCGGTGTCGGCGAAGGCGTTGATCTCGACGCAGTCGGTCTCCTGCATCCGGCGCAGGTTCGGGACGGCACCCTCCGGCAGCACGTTCACGAGCGGCGCCGAGGCGTAGGCGCTCGCGAGCTTGGTTCGCGCCTTCGCGGCGTCGATCCCCCGGAGATAGGAGGTCGCGACGATGCCGCGCCGTATCGGCAACAGGTGAGGCACGAAGGTGGGCGTAAAGCCCAGGAACTGAGCCATCTCGGGCACGTGCTGATGGACGCCGATCTTGTAGGGCATGACGGTCTCGAGCACGGCCCCGGCGTGTAGAGCAGGCTTCGGGCTCCGGCCCGCGCCGGTGGTGCCCGACTTGCCGTCGACGACGACCGTCTCGGGATCGAGATCGCCCTTGAGCGGAGCGAGCGAGAGAAGGGTGGCGGTCACGTAGCAGCCGGGACTGGCGATGAGCTTGCCCGTCGGAGGCGCCAGCTCAGGAAGCGCGAAGCACCAGTCACCGAGGGCCTCGGGCTTGGGGTGGACGAAGCCGTACCAGCGCTCGTAAGCGGAGGCGTCCTTGAGCCTGTGCGCGCCGGAGAGATCGACCACCACGGCGCCCTCGGGGGGCTCGACCGCGGCCGCCCGCTCGTTTTCCATGCAGAGGAAGATCAGCTCGGCACCGCTCGCGAGAGCTTGCTCGTTTGTGACCAGCTCGAGCTCGGCGATCGCGCTGCCCGCGAGGCGCGGGTCGAGCACGCTCGACGGCTGACCGGCGAAGGTGTTGGAGCCGAGCGCGACCAACTCCAGCTCGGGGTGATAGAGAACGCGGTCGAGGGTCTCCTGGCCGGTGTACCCGGCCGTGCCGATGATCGCAGTTGAGATCATTCGCGTATTATGCAGATTCTCGCGTATCATGCAAACTCCTATGCAGAAAGCAACGCTCGCTCTTGCGGGCGCGGCTGGCTTCGGAAGTCGTGTCGTGAGCGCTCCCGGGTTCGAGGCCTGGGATGTCCACGACCGCCATGGCGGGCTACGAATAGCCCTGCACCGATCCTAGCTATGCGCCTCGAGCACTCGTTTGCGGCTATTCGTGAGGCGCCCGCCCTGAGGCGGAGACGAAATCGACCGGTGAGGTCATGCTCGGTCGGAAGGATCTCGGCCGGGGCCTGTGTCGCGCGTTGAGTGCGATCAGGCGGGGATTACCGGCAAGGATCGATCGCGGCTATCTATCTGCACGGCGGAATCGGCGGTAGCGATTTCAGTGGCAAGAAGACGATGTCGGAAAGCCCATGGATAGCTTTCTTCGCCGAAGGCTTGAGCAGAACGAGGGTCTTCGCGTCGAGGCGCGCCCAGCCACCTTCGTTGATTTTGAGATAGCGGCCGTTTGTTGCGTCGGCGAAGTAGCTCCGCGGCTGGATACCGAAGAAGACATAGCGACCGGCCACTTGCACCGAGTTGTCGACCGGGTATCCGACTCGACTCGAAACCACAATTCGCGGCTTGGTTCTGAGCGAGGGAGACCACCACAGAGAGGTCCACCCGTCCATCGTATAGGCCAGCGCCTCACCATCGGTGACCGGAGCTAAACCTCCTCGGATGCTTCGCAGCGCCGGCGGCGCCGCAGCGCTCCTACCTGTCCGCGCGTTCGCGGTTCTCATGATCGTCAGCGCGCCGGGCTTCATCGATTCGGGCCAGACGACCAGGGGGCCGTTGGTAAGGAACGACCCACCGACATGACCGCGGCGAACGATCCTGTCGCGACCACGGGCAAGGTCGACAACGTGTACGTCGCCAAGATACGGTCCTGATCCCTGCTCCCAGGTGGCGTAGCCAGCGAGCGCGACAGGCGCCTGCCATGCGCTGGGCCAGAACTCCCCGGACGGCGAACGAGCGGCCGATCCAATCTGGCGCAGTCGATCGGTGTGGGAGTCCCACGACCAGACCGAGAAGTCGTCCGGATCGTAGAGCGAGTGATACTCCGCCCAGACCAGCCAGCGCCCGTCGAAGTCGCCGCTTGCTTGATCAGAAACGGAGTCAGAGAAACGCTTGATCTTGGCGTAACGACTGCTTCTCGCGTCGATCCTGACAACACCCGAGTAGGCCTTGGTATTGAGAGAGGCGAAGAAAGACCGCCCATTGTTTGCCAGCGCCAGCGGAACGACTGAAGCTCGCCGGGACAAAGCTACGACACCGCGATCGAGAGCTTTCCTCCAGGCCGCGTTCGGCCGTGACTCGCACCACATCTGCTTCGCGTCGGTCCGCGCCACTTGCGTCGCTCTGACCCCCTCGACCCGCGAGGCGGTCGCGTTTCGATGGAAAGGCGATGAGCCCTGACAGCTCGCTGCGACGAGGCAAATGAATAGGAGCACCGCGACGGGCCAAAGCCC
>Ga0209014_10001966_pt1 | contig 12088 bp, 7 predicted proteins | sample BarGraNGADG00212_FD_184491 | JGI IMG/M metagenome (GOLD analysis project Ga0209014, IMG submission 184491) | Arctic peat soil microbial communities from Barrow, Alaska - Barrow Graham LP Ref core NGADG0002-212 (SPAdes) (version 2) | ecosystem: Environmental > Terrestrial > Soil > Wetlands > Peat... | reverse complement strand
CATTTGGCCTTGATGAACGACGCCCCGAAGCGGTGGCGCGGCGGCAACAAAAGAACCGGCGCACGGCTCGCGCCAACGTCAGAGATCTCTGTGATAACGACTGTTTCATTGAATACGGCGCTCTTGCGGTCGCCGCACAACGGGGGAGGCGATCCGCGGACGATCTCATCAGCAGGACCCCGGCCGACGGCCTGATCGCGGGGATCGGATCGGTAAACGGCGCTTTGTTCGGAGACGACAAGTCCCGTTGCATGATCATGGCCTACGATTATACGGTTCTGGCAGGCACCCAGGGTTATTTTAATCACAAAAAGATGGACCGCATGCTGAAATTGGCGCACGAGCAGCGCCTGCCTCTTGTTCTCTTCGCGGAAGGCGGCGGCGGAAGGCCGGGCGACGTCGACGCTGCCGGGGTTATGGTGGCGGGTCTGGATTTGTCCACCTTTGGCTCGTTCGCAAACCTGAGCGGCCGGGTTCCGGTGGTAGGCATCGTATCGGGACCCTGTTTTGCAGGCAACGCCGCCTTGCTTGGCTGCTGTGATGTGATCATTGCAACCGCAGATTCCAACATCGGCATGGGCGGTCCGGTGATGATTGAAGGCGGTGGATTCGGTGTTTTCAGACCGGAGGAAATCGGCCCGATGGATGTGCAAACCCATAATGGCGTGGTCGACATTGCCGTGGTCGATGATCCGGAGGCGGTGGCCGTGGCCAGGCAATACCTTTCCTATTTCCAGGGAACGACTTCTCCATGGGAGGCCGCCGACCAGCGTGTTCTGCGCGGTTTGATCCCGGAAAGCCGGCGGCGCATCTATGACGTGCGGGCCGTAATCAAAGAGCTGGCCGATAGGGGCTCATTTCTCGAGTTGCGACCCAAATTCGGTCCGGGAATCATTACAGGATTGATACGCATCGAAGGCAGGCCTTTCGGCCTTATGGCCAATAACTGCATGCACATGGCCGGAGCCATTGAAGCTGAAGGCGCGGACAAGGCCGCCCGATTCATGCAGCTTTGCAATGCCCATGGTCTCCCGATACTCTCCCTGTGCGATACACCGGGATTCATGGTGGGACCGGAGATCGAGAAGCGCGCCCAGGTTCGCCATGTCTGTCGAATGTTCGTGGTCGGCGCCCATGTCACGGTGCCTTATTTTACCGTTGTTTTGCGCAGGGGGTACGGCCTCGGAGCCATGGCCATGGCGAAGGGCGGCTTCCATGAATCTTTCTTTACGGCATCCTGGCCTACCGGAGAATTCGGCGCAATGGGGCTGGAAGGGGCGGTCAAGGCCGGTTTCAAGAAAGAGCTTGAGGCCATTGAAAACCCGCAGGAGCGTGAAGCCCTTTACGATAAACTGGTGGCTCAGTTGGTTGAAAGGGGGAAAGCCATCAATATGGCCTCTTACCTTGAAATCGATGCGGTCATTGATCCGGCGGATACACGAAAGTGGATCATGCAAGGTTTGAAGTCCGTTCCCGCTGGAGGCGCCAAGGGGACAGGTCACGATTTTGTTGATCCGTGGTAAACCGACCCCACGCCTTCCGCAAGCGGGCGAAGGAAAAGTTCTGATGCAGCCTCCGGGAAACCAGTTGGAGGCGCTTAAAGAGGACCGGATGGGTCAGCACAGCATCCGCATCAATGATCAATGATTGAAAATATCTGTTGATATTCCATGGTGTTAAGTTTATCCTTTCGGCAAGGAGGTTCATGATGAATGTCGATATAAAGAAAATAGAAGAGGAAGTTTTTTCCCTCTCTTCCCGGGAGCGCGCCCGGCTGGCGATGGACTTGATCAAAAAGAAGGAAAGGGATTTTACACTTTTCTGATTCATGGAACGAAAAATGTTGTAAAAAAACAGGCTGTTTGGAAAACCGTGCATTTCTTGAATACCGACTGGATTGTTGTGGCCTACAAGGAGGTTAAATAAATGGTAATTTTAACCACATTTAAGGGGAGGAAAGAATATATGAAAAAGATCAGTGGTTTCTGTTTGATATTGAGCTTATTCGTTCTTCTGGGTTGCGCATGCGCAACTCAGAAGAATATGGCAGAAACTTCGGATCTGAAAATGTTGACGGAGGAATACCCTCCGGTTACATTCATGAAAGACGGAAAGGTCTCAGGTTTTGTCACAGACGTGGTGCGGGAAATCATAGCCCGTCAGAACATTCCGGATAAAATCAGGTTGACATCCTGGGATGAAGCCTACAAAACGGCCTTGAGTGAGCCGAATGTGGTGATCTTCAGTACAGAGAGAACAGAAAAACGCGAGAGTCTGTTTCAATGGGTAGGGCCTGTCGGTAAGAACAGCGCTATCTTTTATGCAAAAAAGGGCTCCAGAATTAAAATCAGTGGATTGGAAGAGGCCAAAAAGATTGCCGCCATTGCCACGACTACCGACTGGTTTACTGAACAGTACCTGAAGAGCAAAGGCTTTACAAATCTGGTTAGTTCGCCTCTTCCCACGACCAATGTTAAGCAACTCATGAGCGGCGAGGTACAACTTTCGGTCTTTACCGATATTACAGTCCCGGAGATTGTGAAAAAAGCGGGATACAACATGGATGATCTGGAACCGGTCTTTACCGTGAGCAATACCTATTTTTACATCGCGATCTCGCTTGGAACTCCGCTTGATACGGTTAAAAAATGGCAGTCGGCCTTGGATAGCCTGAAGGCGGATGGCACCTTCGAAAAAATCTATCGGAGATACATTCCTAATGCGGATCTGAATGATCTGTTGAAAAAATAGCGACCTACGTCCCAGCGGGAGTTTTATCATTGAGAAACTTCTTTGAAGCTACTCTGAAGGAGAAACTCATGATTTCCATAAGGCGAAGAATATTGATCTTTGTTGTGGCGTGTGTTCTCATTTGAGCTTCGTATGCTGCCTCGGCTCCAAATACAAAGGTGGAGTTCGGATTGCCGGAGCAACTTATTGATAACGGGATGAAATATGGAATTATTGGAGGTTGCTATTTTCGATGATCGGGGGTATTTGTATCTTCCTGAACTAAATACTTGACTTATTTTGAGCACCATACGAGATATCAGTCGGTAATGCGTGAAGGACTATGGCATCGCCGGGAAACCAAGCGATTCAAACAGACCTCAACCTGCAACATCAATTCATGCCGCGAATAGGTGAAAGAGAGAGAAGAACGAATCAAATAAAGGTGCCCTATCATGAGAAAACTGCTTTCGATTGTCGCCGCTCTCGTCAGCTTGCTGGCCCTGCAATCGGGCGCCATGGACATGGCCGTGGCGCAGAACATGGACATGGCCGTGGCGCAGAAATGGGCTTCGGCCAAGGTCGTCAAGTATCGCGTGGAAGGCGTGCACAACGGGCGTGAGGCCGTCGTGTACGGTGATTACGAGGGCAAGGCGGACGTGATCGACCGGATCACGGTCGAGTTCTCGTGGGACACCAAGAAGCGCAAGATCATCGGGTCGGTCACGGTGATAGACGGGAAGTCCGAGCTCAGCAACATCAAGTCTGACGGTACCAACTGCCCACCACCGCAGCTCAAGGGCGAGTACGAGCACTTCCAGAGCGTGTCGACTTCGATGATTTCCGGTGACCAGATCCAGATCAAAGGCACACGGATCTATCCGCCGGCGAGCGTCTCCAATTACCCGGGGAGCTGCTCTATGCGTGCCATTCCTGGTGGCAAAGAAGAGGCGCTCCTGTGGGTGACGGGAGCTGGGCCGGAAGCCCTCGGCATGCCGATTATGCCGGGCAGCCCCATCTCTGTTGCGGCCGACAGGAAGAGCTTCTCAGCGAAGGGTGCCGGCAACTGGGTGTGGACCTACACGCCAACGCTCTTGCAGTAGCGGCGGCAGCTAAACGCTACGTTACTTTGTTTCGACCCGTAATCCTCACTTTAGATATATATTCATAGCTGAGGACTTGTAGATGGAGTCAGTGATTCCACGGTTTATACGATTTTGAAGATCAGTAATCGAATTTTTTGAGCAGTTCTTCCTGTAAGTCTTGTTTTTCTATTTTCGCATTTCATGCTACATTTAAATCGGTAATGGTTGAAATACGGCATTGCCGAAGGAATTTGGTACTATGAACCTTGAATCCTTCATTGCATTGGCGAAGGAACATGGCGCGAGTGACCTTCATCTGGAACCTGGGTTGCCGGTGGCGCTACGCGTGCGTGGGGTCGTCCGGGCCACCGGCGAGCCTGTTCCCGCCCGCGAGTTGAACGAGGGGGCGCGGACTCTCCTGGGTGAGGAACCATGGCGACGCTTCGTGGAGCAGGGGTCAGCGGACCTGTCCCGGACGATTCTCGGGACACGCTGCCGGATCAACGTGCTGCGGACCGCCCGCGGTATCGGCTTTGCCATCCGACTGCTGGCGTCATTCCAGGCCACGGTCGAGAAACTTAATCTGCATCCCGACCTGAAGAAACTGGTGACCAATCCCAACGGCTTGATCCTGGTGAGCGGGCCGACCGGCTGCGGCAAATCATCCACCCTCGCCGCCCTGATCCAGGAGATCAACCTGACCGAACCGCGCCACATCATCACGGTGGAAAGCCCGATCGAGTATTTCTTCCGGCCGCGCCGGGCGTTCATCCGTCAGCGCGAGGTGGGCCGCGACACGCCGAGCTTCGAACAGGCGCTGTTAGATGCCCTCCGCGAAGACCCGGATGTGCTGATGATCGGGGAGATGCGCGACCCGGAGACGATGCGGCTGACGTTGAACGCGGCGGAGACGGGACATCTGGTGCTGGCGACCGTGCACTCGGCCACTTGTGTGGAGGCCCTGCAACGGATCGTGAGCGCGTTCCCGGCAGAAATCCAAAGCGCGATGGCGGCGCAACTGGCCGATTGCCTGCTGGCCGCCGTGGCGCAACGGTTGCACTACCGCGCCGACCTCAACATGCGCGTGCCGGAGTGCGAAATCCTGACCACGACGATCCCGGTGAAAGCCCACATCCGCAACCGCGAGTTCTACAAAATCCTCTCGGTCATGGAAACCGGGGCGGAGCAGGGGATGTGGACGTGGCAGCGGTATCGCAGTTGGATGGAGAAACAGCGGCAGTGGTTCCGCCCGGACACCACGGCAGATTCGGCTGACGCGGAGAATGCGGACGCCGGGGCAGCCGCCCTGCCTCCGGCGCGGCCTGTGTCACCGGGAACCACCAAGAGACCGCCGCCCCGCCCGCCGGCCGACACGGACCGGATTGTGATCGAGCCGGACGAAATCAGTTTGGAGGACCTGCTGAAGACGCTGAAGTAAGAACCGCGGGCGGTGGTGGCGTTGCGAGAGGCTGGGTCGCAAGAAATGCTCATCATTTACCAAAAGCAGATTAATCGGGCTGATTTCACGCCAAGAGGGAAGAAGAGCATAATTGTGATGGACGTCTGCCCTTTCAAGCCCGGAACAGACCAGAGGCCGAAAGCCGCCCGGTAACGTGGGGACGACACCGGGCTGCAAACACCGTTATTTCTGCCCCTCCTGCCATCAGAAACGTGTGTTGGAATTCGGGGAGTGGCTATCATTTGTTTCCATCGGTAATGCGCAAAATTTAAATTCTCTGACTCTATTTGTTTGTAGGTGTAGCCAGCGTTTCTTCCGGGTTTACGATTTTGAAAATCAGGAAACGGATTTTTTGAGCACTCCTTCCTGAAAGTGAGCGTCTGGTAATTCTGACGGGTATCCGACATTTCAAGCGGTAAACAGTATCTAATGGGCTAAACTATCCCTTGACAAGCAATAACAGCCCCCCATACTTCGACCTCTCGAAAGTAATACCGTATCAATCCTTCAATCTTTATTTTTTCATTCTTGCATGAGAATCAGAACTATTGTAAGCGTGTCAGCCATTGGTCGTAAATATCACCTCTTGCCATGCCAATAATTAGGAGTGAATCCATGAAACCCTCATTTGCAATTGTCGGATGCGGCAGGGTGGGCTCCGCCCTTGCAAAATACCTTGCGGAAGCAGGTTACATTCCGGCTGGCCTTGCCAGCAAAAGCCTCTCTTCGGCAAAAAGAGTTGCGGACCTGATGGGCTCCGTCAATTTCACAGATACCGCATGGAAAGTTACGCGGAAGGCGGATATCGTCTTCATAACAACACCCGACAGCACAATAAAAGAGGCCTGTGACGGCATCGCGGTGAAAAACGGCTTCAACTCCGGTTCCGTCGTACTCCATTGCAGCGCAACGCTTACATCATCCATCCTTCTCTCCGCAAAAAAATGCGGGGCGGCCATAGGTTCCATGCACCCCCTGCAAAGCTTTGCCTCAACGGAATATTCTCATAATCCTTTTTCAGGCATAGTAACATCCGTCGAAGGCGATGATAAAGCAATGGACACCGCAAGGCTGGTTGCTGCAGATCTCGGCTCAGGCTGCATCACCATACAGACGGAAGCCAAAATACTTTACCACGCCTCCGCTGTCGTTGCGTCAAATTACCTCGTAACGCTCCTCGCTCTCTCTCTTAATCTGATCCGCCAGGCCGGAGTACCGGCTGACGACGCCTTCAGAAGCTTAAAACCCCTGATTGATGGCACCCTCTCAAACATCGAAAAAATGGGCGTCCATGGTGCCCTGACCGGCCCTATCGCAAGAGGCGATATTCAAACGATTGAAAATCATCTCCTGGAAATCGGATCCAAAACCCCGCAACTTCTTCCCCTTTACAAGATATTGGGGCTCTACACTATAGAGATTGCGAAGGGGAAAGGAACGCTAAGCGATACGGTTTGCGAAAGCCTAATAAAACTTTTTCTGATGAACATTTCTCAAGACAGTACGGATTCTGGCGACCTTAAGTCAAGCAGGTGATTTATCGGTATCTCGATTGCGGCGGGCTGCACTACGGCTTTGCCCGTGTGAAATACAAAGGCTGGAGCCACCAATACCTTCTGGCATTCTCCCGCAAGAATCGCTGTTTCGATCGGTAATATTCGATGTTTTTCTCTCATCCGTTCTAAGGACTTGTAGGTGGATGCAATTACTGGTGAATTTATTTTTTCTTTGGTTACACCTGTGCACTTCGGGTTGAAAGATGCAGTTTTTGGAGGGCTGTTTTTTCGGTGAGCAAGGTTGAGCTTATCTTCCTGTAATGCAGCATCAGGCATTTTTTGTCGGCATCCAACCTTTCGATCCGAAATGAATAACCATTGCTTCTGTCAAAACCTTGTATATTCCTGGGATGAACACTTAGGTGTAATGCTTTGAACCTTGGAGACGTACGGGAGAGGACTTTCTGAAATACGAGCGAAAAAGAACTCCGATACTATGACCAGGCAGCCAACTACCTCTGCGATTTGGTGCCAAAACGAGACTAATTACCTTGTAAAATAATGAAAGGCACATTATCATGGACGCCGTTATGTATTGTTTGCGGCGGTTTTTGTTGGGATGTTCGTTCCAAAAACTGAACGACCTTAATCAAGAGATTGTAGCCATGAAAAAGAATGCAAATGCGAATCGGACCGGGCTTATTTTGGGCCTGTTGTTGAGTCTCTCGATCATGACCCCCCTCGCGGGATGCGGCAGCAAACCGTCCCAGTCGGTTTCCGGGCAGGTGACGGCGGGCGGCTCGGCGTTTTCGGGCGTGACCATGACCCTTAGCGGTCCCTCCGTCAACACGACGACCACCGATGCCGGCGGTAACTATTTCTTCAACGATGCCGAGGAGGGGACCTACACGCTGACCCCGGCGTTTACGGGATACACCTTTACCCCGGTGAGCCGGGCCGTCTTTATCTTCGGCATGGACGCCACTGCGTTTAATTTCGACGTCGGACTTGACGACCGGATCGCCACGACGACCCACACCGTTTACGCCAAACGCGACGGGACGCTCTGGGCGTGGGGGAAAAACGACGACGGTCAGCTCGGCGACGGAACGACGGCAAGCCGCTCCACCCCTGTGAAGATTACCGGGGTGTCGAACGTCAAGGCCGTGGCCGCGGGGTACGACCATACGGTCGTCCTCACGACGGACGGGAAGGTCTATACCTGGGGGAACAACAGCAACGGCCAGCTCGGTGACGGATCGACGACGGGCCGCACCACGCCGGCGCAGGTCGGCGGCGCCGACATATCGAACATAAAGGCCATCGACGCGGGCTACAAGTATACCATCGCGCTGGGGAGCGACGGGACCGTCTGGACGTGGGGATACAACAACAAGGGGCAACTGGGCAACAACACGCAAACGGACAGTTATACCCCCCAGCAGGTGGGCACGCTGTCGGGATCGGTGATGGCGTCGATCGCCGCTGGGTACGACCATGCCCTTTCCGCACGGAACGACGGGACGGTCTGGGCGTGGGGGAACAACAGCAGCGGCCAGCTCGGGAACAACACGTTAACCGACAGTCTGGTTCCTGTCCAGGTGAGCGGTCTGATTACGGTACAGTATGTCGCGGCGGGGAACCTCTATTCGCTGGCCCTCTTGAACGATGGATCGGTTCGGGCGTGGGGGCACAACGCCCTCGGCGAACTCGGCGACGGAACAGCAACAGATCGCGTCACACCAGTCCCGGTCATCAACCTGGTATCCACCACAGGTATTGTAGCAGGGTACGACCACGCCGTAGCCCGGCTCACGAACGGGACGGTCTGGACCTGGGGGAACAACAGCAACGGCCAGCTCGGCGATAATTCGACAACAGCGCGCACCAACCCGCAGCAAGTATCCACACTGTCGGGCGCGGTGGCCGTTTCGGCCGGACAGAATGACACCCTTGCCCTGCTGAAGGCCGACGAAGCGTTCTGGTCTTGGGGATGGAACTTCTATGGCCAGCTCGGCGATGGGACGATGACGGAGCGATGGCTCCCCGTGCCAATCCAGGTCCAGTAGCGATAGGCGGAGGGGCGTTTCAGAAGAAATGACCGTTTTGATAAAAGCGCCCCGGAGGCTCTCCTCCCGGGGCGCTTTCTATTTCCGTCGTACGGTTTTCTTAGTAAAAATTCTTCCCGTAGAGCTTCTTGCTCAGGCCGATGAGGTCGGCCCATTTCATCGGGCCACCCTTGTCGGCGGGGAAACCGAGCCCCCAGATGATCCCCACGTCGATCATCCGGACGTCATCGACGATCTTCCGGTCGAGGATGTCTTTCCCCACCTGGACCATTGCGGTGAGGAGCCCTATCGGGATCTCCTCTTCGCTTCGTTCGCGGGCCGGGCGCTTTGCGATCAGCGGCAGCACCTCCGGATCGACGCTGCCGTCCTTCAGGAAGAACCCCTTCCCCGATTTCTTCAGTCCGAGGCGCCCCGCCTCGACCACGTTCTTCACCGTCTCCTGCTTGATCCCCATCCCGACAAAGATCTTGTAGGGAATGTCGATTCCCACCTCGTCGGTGAGCCGGATCGGGCCCACGGGCATCCCGAAGCGGGTCATCGCCCGGTCCACCTTTTCGATCGGATTCCCCTCTTCGATGTATTGCATCGCATTGACGAGGTAGGGAAAGAGCATCGCATTGACGACGAAGCCTGCGTTGTCCCGGCAGACGATGGGCCGCTTCCGGATCAGACCGGCAAAATTGAGAAGGTTGTCGATCGTCTCCTGGGCGGTCTGCTCGCCCCGGATCACCTCCACGAGTTGCATCAACCAGACGGGCGAAAAGAAGTGGATCCCGCCGAAACGCGCCGGTTTCGCCACGAAGGGGGCCATCGAGGTGATCGGGATGGAAGAGGTGTTGCTCGCGATGATGCAATCCTCCCGGACCACCTTGCCGAGTTCCCCGTACACCTGTTTCTTCACGCCGATCTCCTCGAAGACCGCTTCGATGACGATGTCCGCCTCCCGGAAAGCGTCGATGTAGTCCGACGTGACCGTGAGACGGGACATGATCGCATCCACGGGCTCCTTCAGCCGTTTCTTCTCGGCCATCCCATCCAGGATCTTCCGGACGAAGGCCTTTCCCGGCTCCAGGGCCTCGGGGACATCCTTGACGAGGACGGGGAGCTGCGTGTTGCGGAGGATGTCGATGATGATCCCCCGGCCCATCGTCCCGAAGCCCAGGACGGCCATCTTCTTCAGCGGTTTGGGGACGAACCCTTTGGTCATCATCGTCTGCGGCTTGTCCGTCATCCCCTTGATGAAGAAGGTGTTGATGCTCCCCTTGGCCTCCTTCGAGAGGACGACCTCGATGAAGTTCTTCTTTTCGATCTCTATCCCCTTCGCAAGCGACACCTTCAGCCCTTCGTGCATCGATTTCAGGGCCAGCATCGGCCCCGGGATCTCTCGGCCCTTTGTCGCCTTGAGGATCCCGGCCTTCGCCATCTCGGCGACGGCGTCGATCTGGGAGAAATCCTGGGCGGGCCGCTTCAGGTTCGCCGTTCCCGCGATGACCTCTTCGAGGAGCACCCTCGCCGACGCAAGCAGGTCGCCTTCCGCGGGAATAAGCCGGTCCACGATGCCCATCTCATACGCCTTAGCGGCCGGAAGCATCGTCCCCTTCAGGATCAGTTCGAAGGCGCCGTAGCCGATCAAACGGGGCAGACGCTGCGTCCCCCCGCCACCGGGAAAGAGGCCGACGTTGCACTCCGGCAGGCCGATGAGGGTGTTCTTCCCCTCCTTCGCGATCCGGGCCGTACAGGCGAGCGAGAATTCCAGACCTCCGCCGAGGCAGTGGCCGTGGATCGCCGCCACCGAGGGAAACCCCAGGGCGATAAGACGGGCGAAGGAGCCATGGAAGAGATCCAGGGTCCTGCGCACCCCCTCTGCGCTTTCGATCTGGGAGATCAACTTCAGGTTGGCGCCGGCGAGAAAGTTCTCCGGCTTCCCCGAGATGAAGATGATCCCGCGGATCCCCTTGGACGTCTCCAGCTCCCGCATAACATGATCAAAGCCGGCAAAGGCCTCCTCCGTCCAGGTGTTCATTTTCTCGCCGGCCACGTCAAACGTGATCACCCCGATTCCCGACCCATCCACTACCATGTTGAATACCTTAGCCATCTCGTACCTCCTTATCCATTTGGTTGATATGAAATTAGGTTCATCCCGTTGATGCATCCTTATCTGATTATTAAATCCACTCGCCCTCATTATAGTTTTTGCAGTCAGGGGCAGTTGTTCGGAATTTCCGAACAACTGCTGTTTCGTTCAGCTCGCCTTCTTCAAAAATGTGTTTTGTGTGTTCGCTTATTTACTCTTCGTCCAATAATCAGCCAACAACTCGGCTTGGTCTAAAACCTTCGTCACCGAAACCGTATATTCACCCGTCGCCGGATCATCAGGCGGATATTTGTATTTGCGTAATATCCGTTTGACCAGCACGCGCAGTTGCGCCTGGACACTTTCTTTGAGCTGCCAGTCAATCGAGGTGTTCTGGCGCACTTTCTCCACCAGTTCGTGGGCGATTTGCTTGAGGGTCTGGTCGCCCAGTACAGCTTCGGCGGTTGGGTTGTCGGCCAGGGCATCAAAAAATGCCACTTCGTCGGGGCGCATGTTCATCTTTTCGCCGCGTTGATCGGCGGCGCGGAGATCCTTAGCCAATTGAATGAGTTCTGCAATCAGCCGCGCCGAGTCAATCAACCCGTTCTGGTAGCGCTTGACGGCGTCGGCCAGCATTTCGGAGAATTTCTTGCCCTGCACCAGATTCATTTTGGAGCGGGTCTTGATTTCGTCATTGAGCAGACGTTTGAGCAGTTCGAGCGCCAGGTTCTTGCGTTCCATGCCCTGAATGTCAGCCAGGAATTCATCCGACAGGATGGAAATATCCGGCTTTTTGATGCCCGCCGCGTCAAAGACATCAATCACTTCGCTGGAAATAATGGCATCGTTGACGATCTGGCGGATGGCGGTTTCGATTTCTTCGTTGGTGCGGGTTTTGGTCTGGTCGTCGAATTTGGCAAAGCGGGCTTTGATGGCCTGGAAAAATGCCAGGTCATCGCGGATTTTGAGCGCCTTGGGATGCGGCACCGCCAGCCCGAAGGCTTTTTGCAGGCGGATGACGTTTTCCTTGAAGCGTTCTTTGCCGTTGCGGATAGTGTTGCCTTCTTTCACCTCGGAGAGTTCGGAGATGTAGTTTGCCGCATCCAGGAGGAAGTTGAGTTTGGCTTTGGGTTCGAGCGCAAAATAGCGGCGGTAATCGAAGCGGGCGAACA
>Ga0209014_10001963_pt1 | contig 12101 bp, 10 predicted proteins | sample BarGraNGADG00212_FD_184491 | JGI IMG/M metagenome (GOLD analysis project Ga0209014, IMG submission 184491) | Arctic peat soil microbial communities from Barrow, Alaska - Barrow Graham LP Ref core NGADG0002-212 (SPAdes) (version 2) | ecosystem: Environmental > Terrestrial > Soil > Wetlands >... | reverse complement strand
GCAATGCGCGCCCGGGGCGTTTGGTCAGCACTTGATAGATATGATGATCGGCCCGCAGCATCACCTGGAACACATCCCTGATGAACGCTTCGGGAACATCAGCGTGGAATAGGTCGCTCATGCTGTTAACGAAGATCATCCTCGCAGTCGTCCAGCGCTGAGGATCTGCGAGCCGCTCCGGCCATAGCCGAACAGCAAAGGGATCTGCGTTCGTTTCTGGCGACGGAACCGCCGGTTCGCGCTGCAGATAGTGATTGGCGAGAAGGCGATGAGCCAGCGTGGCAGCGTAGCAGTTGTCGCAGCCACTGCTGACTCGGGTACAGCCCGTCACCGGATTCCACGTTGCGTCGGTCCATTCGATTCCGGTTCCGACTGACATGCGAGCCTCGCTAGCGGGGGAGTCCGTGCAGGTGAGCGGGTGCTTGCTGTCCGAACACGGCGACGTCGAGTGCGATGGTGCCGATGCGTGGTCTCAAGTTCGGGAACATCTTCATTTACGGCAAGCGGGCTTCGTTGGGCCCGTCGTATCCACTGTCGCGAAGAAGCCTCCGAAATCCCGAATGGCAAGAATCTCGTGGTGAGTTCCACGGTCGACTCGCGAGGATTGGGCAGATATTGGGGCGACCGAGCAGGTCACTTCCGAACTGCGATTCGTTTCGCACGTCGCCGAAGATCATTTTCGCCGAAGGGTTGTCACGGCAGCGACGGGCCCCATACCCTTCGACGGGAGGGCCCAGTTTGATGGTCACCTGACGTTCGGCTAGCGGAGGATGAACGCCATATCCCGAAAGTTCAGCACGAGTTCCGAATAGGCACCCAGCAGGTCACGGCCGATGTTGCAGTCGAGGTAGTTGTCCTCAACGTTCGGGACGAGCGGCTGAAGCACGACATCGAGCTGCTTCGCGACGACGATCGTATCGCCCAGTACAAGCCGCATGTCGGCGAGTTCTCGCACGGGAGTATCCTGGACGCCCCCAGCCCCACCCTTCTTTCGCACCAGACCCCCCTGCCCTCCAGCGCCGCGATTCGGACCTGCAACTCGGGACACGTCGGGTGAAGTCGCTCAAACGCTATGCGACTGCTGCTCGAGGTGCGACGAGGAAGACGGGAACGGGAGACGAGCGAGCATTCACTTGCCCGTGAGCACCAGCTGCGCCCGCGCCCTCGAGGACTGCATCACTGCGTCCGACCGAGCACGTTGAGATCCCGCACCTTCAGTTGCACAAGTGACCCGAACACGCCAACAGCCCCACTCAGGTTCCCGACCACGGTCGCGCCCGTGAACGGATCGCTACTTGTCCGATAGTACGCGTAGTAGTTCGCATCCACGGCGCTGACGACGACCTGATTGGTGAGCCCAGTCGTGAAGACGTCAGTCCCGTTCAGGCCGCGCAGCATCCCGGGCAGCGCCACCGCAGTATCGGCGAACAATGCGTACGAGGCCGCCGTCGAGGAGATGCGGACTTCGTAGCTACTCGCCCCTGGCACCGCTGGCCATGTCAACCGCAGCGTGTCAGCCTCCGGTGAGAACATCGTGGTGGTCGGAGGCGTCGAGACGGGCGACGCGTTCGGGATCGTCGTGGCTCCCGTGACGTCCTCGCCGGTCGGCAGGTGCACGTGGAGCTGATAGGTACTGCCGGGGACGAGGTTGACGTCGTATTGATCGAGCGAAATCACATACACGATTCCGATTGCCGGATCGCCGCCCGCGACGGCCACTACGTTGGAATCGTGATCCGCGGTCGCCGTCATCACCAGACCGTCCGGCGCCGTGATCGTCACCGTGGCGCCCGAGACCGCTGCGGCCACCGGATTGCCGTTGACCGTTCGCTGCACCACGACGTACTGGTCGCGCACCGCCCCGTTTAGCACCGCGTGAATCACGATGGTGGAAGCGCCCGACTCCAACGGGCTGCGCTCGACGCAGCCGGACACGAGGACGAGCATCGCAGCAATGACGCTCGCGACGCGGGGGCGGTCAGTATACAATGTGCACCCCGACTGTCGGCAGGAACGGCAGGTTGGGCACCGAGTTCCTCGTCGGCACCGCCTGGTTGTAGTCGTAGATCCAGACGGCAGGGTTCGCCGAGTTGTAGACGTTCGCAATGCTGATGTACGGCGAGACTTGCACCCGATCCCCGCGTCCCACGCGGGTCAGGTTCAGGTCGAGCCGGTGATTCAGCGTGTAGCGGGCGCTGTTGAGCGCACCGGGCAGGTACTGAATGTTGCCATCCCCGAAGTCCGGCCCGAATGTGTTGCCGACGGGATCGTAGCGCTCGCGAGTGAACTCGCCGACGATTGGCGTGTAGGGCGTGCCGGTCGCGAGGCCAATCCGGAGACTCAGGCGATACCGCTCCAAGCGCCACGTGCCGACCGCGTTCAGTTCGTGGCGGCGGTCCTGCCCGGGGTTGAACCACACGCCCGTGGGCGTGACACGCTCGCTCACGGCATAGCTGTACGAGATCCACCCACCGAAGCGGCCGTTGTCTCGCTGGCGGACCAACACGTCCGCACCGTACGAGTTGCCGCCCAGCTCGATGAACTGGTCGCTCGGGACGTTCGGCAGTGCCAGCGGGTTCGTCTCGGGCAAGTGTTGGTACGCTTTGTAGAAGCCCTCGATTCGATACTCTCGCGAGGGGCCGTCGAAGCCCTGCACGCCGACGGACGACTGCCACACGTGCGATACCGGTAGGGTGGCGCTGCTCGCCACCCAGAACTCCAGCGGCTGCACGGGCGTGTCCTCCTGCGCGAGCGCATGCAACCACTGCGAGTACGAACCCGTCGCGAGCGTGAGCGCCATGTCTTTCGATAGGAAGTACTTGACCGACAGACGCGGCGACCAGCCCGCCCATCCCGTGCCATTCACGGCGTCATAACGCGCCCCGGCGTCGACGAGCAACCGCGGCGACACGCGAACGAGCGCGTCGTACCACGCGCTCACCGCAGTGGGCGACGCGTCGAAGGTTTCGGCAGGCAGGACGTTCGTGATCACCGTGATCGGCGCCTGCAGCGCATAGCGCAGGTGCTGGCCGGCCACTTCATACCCGACGCTCTGGTCCACGACGCGGGTGAAGAACGTCGCCAAGCCCGACGTCCGCAGGTCGTGCACCGTGCTCTGAAGATCGAAATTGCTGCTCTGCACCTGCGCCGAGGCATTGAATGTGGTGACCGATGCGCGCTGGACTAGCGCGATGCTGTCGACCGGAACGAGCCCGAGCAGCGTGTGGTGATCGGGGAGCATCTTGGACAGCGTCGCCCCGAGCACGGTGTTGTCCCACGAGACATACACGCCGGCACGGTTCGACGTCACGCTGCTCGCGTCGTCGCCGGCGTAGGCCGTCACCGACAGCGTCGCACCGCCGAGCACGGAGCGCGATAGGTGTCCCTGCGCGTCCTCAAAATGGTATGGAAGGCTGTTTGGCTTGATGAGATCGGCAATCGCATCCGCGTAGGTGCGGCGTCCGGCGAGCATCCACGAGCCGCCGTCGTCGAACGCGCTGCCGACCGATGCGAGCGCGGCGAGCATCGAGATGTCCCCCGCCCCGTGAAGCCCGTGCCGTGACTCTTCCGACGACTGCACATCGAGCACACTGGAGAGCCGTTCGCCGTAGCGAGGCGGCATGGCCCCCGTGAGCAGGTCCACCTTCCCCACCATCGGATCAATGAACGTGCCGAGGAGGCCACCCAGGTGAAACGGGTTGTACAGGGGATAGCCGTCGAGGAGGATAAGGTTCTGATCGGATTCGCCGCCTCGAACGTTCAGGCCGGCGGAATAGTCGTTTCGGGTCTCCACGCCGGGAAGGAGCTGCACGGAGTGGAACACGTCGGCTTCGAAGAGCGCCGGTGCGCTCGCCAAGTCGTGTGCCGTCAGCTCGATGGGGCCGAGCGTCGACAAGCTATTGAACCGCTCACGCGCTTCCGCATTCACCACCGTGTGCACGGGCGCGAGCGTGGTGCCGCCACCTGGCAGGGCACGGACCGACAGACTTCCGGCACCGGTCACGAAGATCGTGATCGGCTTGCCGGTGACGATCCGAAGAAGGGCTTCGGCCACCGTGTACGTCCCAGGCGCGATGATCGCGGCCTCATCCAGTGCTGGGAGAGCCGCTTCTAGCGTGATATGCACAGCCGCCGTGGCGGCAACACTGCGCAGGGCGTAGCCGATGGTGCCATCGATTCCCGCCAGCGTGATCTGCGCCCGAAGCGCGGCGACGCCATTGCCATCGAGACAGAGCGGAACGGACTCCTCCTGTGGTCCGGGAACCCTGCATACCGTCCCCTTGGTCACGACCGGCACCGCAACGGGTGGCTTCTTCATCAGGATGAGGTTGCCATTGGCCCCGATGACGACGTCCACGCCGGCGTCCCGAAGCACTTCTGTGAGTGCGCCGGCGACCGTGGTGTGATCTGCCTGAAATCGAATGAGGCCGCCTCGGGGAAGCGCATCCCCCGAATACACGAATTCAACTCCCGCCGTGAGCCCGATTTCCCGGAGGGCCAGCCCACGACTCACGCCCGGGAGATTGATCGCGATGACGCGGTTCAGTATCGGCTCGTCCGAGGGATTCACGACGGACAAGCGTCGAGCCGAGTCGGCGGACACGCGAAGAAACCGAGGCACCGGCTCCCGTGACGTGGGCAGCGCCGCTTGCGCCCTCGCGATGGAGGATTCGACGGTGAAGAGTGTCAGCGCGATCATTACGGCGCGCGCTGTCATCGCGGCCTCAAGGTGACCACGCCTCCGGAGCGCTCGACCGTTGCGTCCACAGCGATGGCGAGCGCGTCGATCATCTCGGACGGTGACTGTCGCGAGAACTCGGCGGTGACCAGGCGCCGGGCGAGTCGCGAATCGGGGGCACGAAGGTCGAGATCGTACCAGCGACCGATCGTGCGCAGCACGTCTGGCAGGGGCCGGTCCACGAACGAGAGTCGTCCACTCGCCCAAGCAAGGTAGCTCGATGCGCCTGCCGAACGCCGAGCCGAAAGTTGGCCGCGCTCGTTGAACGTTCCGACATCCCCGCTGCGAAGCGTCGTTGCTTCCGTGTCGCGCGCCTGTCGTGCCTCGGTCTCACCGCGCTCGCGCCCGATCACGACCGAGCCCTCGACCACCGCGACGGTGACCGCAGCCTCATCCTGATAGGCGCGAACATCGAATGTCGTGCCAATGTCCTCGATCCGCGCCCCGTGGGCGCGAACGCGAAACGGATGTGCGGCGTCGTGGCGCACATGGAAGATCGCTTCGCCTTGCAAAGAGAGCTCACGCGATCCCTTCGCCGGCCCTGCGTCGATCACCAAGCGGCTTTCGGGCCCGAGTGTCACCTCAGTCCCATCCACGAGGCGAATGGTGGCGTACTGGCCGCGTGACGTGCTGTAGGTGCCGGGCGCTGGCTTGGCCTCCGGATTCGCGGTCCGATGGCGTGAACGAGCGAACACGGCACTCGCGCCTGCCATCACGACGAGCATCGCAGCGACCGCGTAGCGACTGCGCCTGCGCGGCGTGGGCTCTACTCGCCTCGCCGGCGACGATCCTTGCACGCGTGGACGGGTATTGCCCACCGTGCGCGCCCGAATGTTCGACCAGATCGCGTCGACGTCCCAAGACGAGGGGTCGGGAGCGAGGTCGAGCAACTGCCGCAGTTCGTCTACTCGAAGTCGTAGCGACGGCTGTCGCGCAAGAAGCGCTTCGACTTCCTGCAACTCGCCACCACTGCACTCGCCGGTGACGTAGCGGGCGAGGAGAACATCCGTGGGATCCACGTGCGGCGGCATACCGTCATTACACGGCACGACGCCGCTACCCTTAAGTCATGGTCGAATCCAGGCCGCGAGTTCGACGCGCAGGATCGCTAACGCGCGCGACATATGTACCTCTACAGTCTTGGCCGACAGACCCAGAATTCGAGCAACTTCGGCGTACGGGAGGTGCTGACGACGGACCAGCGTGAACACCTCGCGACATCGCGGCGGCATGTCGGCGATGACGCGGGCGAGCGCTTGCGAGAGATCGCGAGCGGCGATCTCCGCGTCGGGCGACGTCGAAGCGACCGACTCGTTCGCCTCGCGCGACAAATACTCATGGAATGAGACCTCGACCCGAGCGTTCCGTATGGCGTTCAATGAGCGATTGCGAACGGCTGCATAGAGATACGCTCGCGCGCCGTGCGGCATCTCGATCGTGAATCGTTGTTCCCAGATCGCGCAGAAGAGATCCTGCACGACCTCCTGGGCGGTATCCCGATTTCGCACGTATGAGTGCGCGAACTCGCAGAGCGCGGTCACATACGTGCGAAAGATCCGTTCGAACGCGCGCTCGTCGCCGGTATGCAGGCGCGCAAGCCACTCTCTCTCGGAACACTCCACATCGGACGACCGATTCTGAGGTGCCGGGGAAGTCATTTCGGCGGATGCTTCGGCTTCATGTCAACGCAGCCTCTCAAGATCTAACGGCTGGGTGCTGGACTTTCTCTGGAGGAAAGCAAGGAAACTACGCAGCACATCCACAAGCACTGTCTCATTGGTGCGGCGCTTCGCTACGAGAAGCTAACACTGTCGTCGCGGTGCGGTTCACCCGCGAGGGGAAACCCTCTTGTTCTTGGTCTCTCACAAATCCGCGCAAGGCCGACATCGCGGAGATATCCGGGAACTCGCTCACCTTTCCACAAAAAGCCGCGTCCGCTTCGCGCCATTTCGCATAGCCATCAATCTCCGCCTCTTCAATGTTGAGTGCAGCCGCCATGCGCCCAACCCACTCGCGGAATCGACGGTAGGTCACGAAGAAGGTGATGAATGCTTCGCGTGGACGCTCCTTGTCCCCCGGCTTGCGAACCCACTTGAGAGCCTTGCCGCATGGCTTCGCGATGTGCGCCGACCATAGCTCCTCGAACCAATACCCGAACTCACCAGAGCCCTGCTCCTGACATCGCGCGATCAGATCTCGCTCGACAGGCTCCAGCGACTTCTTGAGAACGTCGAGGGAAGCAGCAAGACGGCCAATCTCAGTCCGTTCAGTCTTCTCATCCTCCGCATTCAATCGCTCGCCAAAGTCGGGCAGTTCCATCTTGCGGCGAGTGTCAAGGTAGTTGTCGTATGAAGCATCACGCTGTCTTGTGCTGCGGCGGCGATTCCAAGGTCCGCTCGGGATTGAGTGTGACGTCGGTGATTGGGTACGCTGTGATCTGATTGTCGACGCGCTGTCCAGACTTGATTTGCGATGGCTTCAGTTGTTCGCCGTGGCAAGCGCAATCGCGCGCTCCAGTTGCGTGTCCACGAGCCGGTTGATCTCAGCATAGGTGTTCTGGACCGGCACGTCAGGCGGAAGCCCGATGTCCTCGAACACGCGACCGTCGAGTGTGTATTCGATCGACTCCGGGAACTGGTAGGTCCATCCGTTCTGCATTTCGCGCACGAGCGGACTTCCAGCCTCGCCGCCAGTGGTGTCACCCACGACAGTCGTGCGTCCCAGTGCCCGCATCGAGAGCACAAAGAGTTCCGCCGCGCTGTAGGTGTTGCGGTCCGTCAGGATATAAACCTTCCCTGCGTAGTGACGCGAACCGGCGGGAGCCACCGTCTGGGCTATTGGCGCGGTAAAGTCGGAATGCGCCGGTCCATTGCGATAGCGGACATACGCGACCGTCGTTGCGTGCTCGGCGAATCGCCCGGCGATGGCGGTTGCATTCTCTACGAGGCCGCCGCCGTTGTGGCGCACATCAACGATGAGTGCGCTCACCGACCCAAGCTGTGCAAGTGCCGTGTCCACGTCAGCCGATAAGTCGCTCCCGTCGAAGAGCCGAACGCGGATATAGCCGACGGTCGGAGTGGCCAGCCCATAATCGATGCCGCTCGAAAAGCTCCCGAGACTCTGGACGTACTTTCCAAACGTAATGGTAGGATCGAACCGATTCGGGTAGGGAGACGAGCTGGTAGCATACGCATTCCCACCGATGCCCAGCAGAATGTGATCGTCGTGAAGGGTGCTGAGCAGGGCGACAAGAACAGGCGCAAGCGCGTCGTCGTTTTGTGCCGCCAGCGCGCGCGGTCGATACACGGCGCCGAGGGAATCCCAGTTGACCTGCTTGATGATGAAGAACGAATAATGCAGGTCGAGATCGTGCCACACGCGGTCGAACAGGGCTACCTCGCTCGCCGACGGGTCCGGTCCGACGACCATGCCGCATGCTGTGCAGAGCGCGACGATCAGAATCAGCGCCGCTCGCCGCTTCATGGCCGCGCTCCGAAGCGCGTGACGACGGCTATCGAGAGGGATTGCGATACGCTTCGCAGTGGCTGGAGATCGTCAATTTGGAGGAGGCCAAAGCGGTAAGCCGCGGTGAGACCGAACCGGTCCTCTGGCCGAAATATGTACGATAGCTCACCCTTCGCCTGACGGAATTGCGAGGGTGAGGCGTAGCGGAGATTCGCCAATCCGTTCGCGACCCGGACGTCGGCATAGGGATGCTGTACCCACGCCAACAACGGCACCATGAGTGTCGCGGCGACTATCCCCATACCCAATCGTCGGCGCCATCGCCCGGTCGGCCCGAGCGTAACATCGCCCAGGAAGAACGTCTGTTCGCTCTGGTTCGGATCCTCGTACATGTGGCGTGTGACTGTTGCAGTCGCACCGAACTCCGCACCGAGTGCCAGTTCATTCGTACGTCCGGGATCGCCCGGTAGCCGCCACCGCATACCTGTCTCCATCGTGTACGTGCTGAAGGCTTCTTCAGGCTGCGGGTCCAAGACCGAGCGGGAAGGCGTGAGCGTCAATGCTCCCGCGGAAAGCGAAGCATACGCACTTCTTCCTGCGCGTTCCCACGTGTAATCGATCTGTGTTCCGCGCCCAGTCCCCGAGTACATCAGCGGCGAGGCGGTATCGTCGCGACGCATCTCCCAATTCGCACCAAGCGAGATTGCCAGCGTCTGCATCGCCGTCTCACCGGCCGTCTGCGAGAGCGCAGAGCGCGAGGCAAACGACAAGCCGGTTGCAATCAATAGCAGGCGTCTCATGTCGCAACGACCATAGGACCGGCGAGTCTCCGCGAGGGTTCGACGACGGGCACACGATGCTCCGCGCCGAGCGGCGAGGTAGCGGTGTCATGATACCTCATGCAGCGACGTGCTGCAGCGGCGATTCCACGGCCTGCTCGGGATTGAGCGTGACGTCGCAGCTCACTCCAGAGAAATCCACTGGAGCGACGAATCAGGATGGCGCACATCACAACAAGCGTGGCAGCGCTGCGCACGCAGCGCCGTCGCTGCGAAGCGCCCGGGAGAACCGCGGACGCGCGATAGAGCAGATTCCACCTCGGGTCGACACGGATGCCCTTCACCTGAACTGGTGAGAGTGGGCTCGGCGTGCCAATATCTGCATAGGTGACTGGTATGCGCCCTAAACAGCAGGCGGTGCTTCGATGAATCACCTGGCACAGAACATCCGCATCGTGCTTCGCGCCCTGCGCCGCGCTCCGGCCTTCGCCGTCGCGGTGGTGCTGTCGCTTGCCTTGGGCATCGGCGCAAACATCACGATGTTCACCTTCCTCGATGCAGTGTTGCTGCGGCCGATGCCGTACCCGAACCCAGACGAGCTAGTCGCACCATCGCTCGGAAGTAGTGGAAGTGTTTCCGACTCTTACTTCCTCGCGTGGGTGGCCTCGACGCGCACACTCGCCGCGATGGCTGAGTACAACAACAACCCGATGGTGGTCGGCGGCGCGTTCTCACCGGAAGAGATTCCTGGTGCGATTGTGTCGCCCGAGCTTGTCCACGTGCTTGGCGTGACTCCAGCGCTCGGCCGTTTCATCAGCGCTGAGGATGGCCTCGCCGGCGCAACGCCCGTGGTCGTACTCGGGCACGACGTGTGGCGACGCCTCTTCGGCGGCGACCCACACGTCCTTGGTCGCACGATATCCCTCAACGACCAGCCGACCATGGTGATCGGTGTGATGCCGATGGGGTTCGCATTCCCGCCTCGGACGGAACTGTGGCAACCACGCCCGCCGATTGACACTCGCCCCGGGGCGGGTGTGCGCGCCGGACTGGCCGTCGGACGAAGGCGACCGGGAGTCTCGGTGGCGCAGGTGCAACGTGAACTCGCACAGGTACCACGGACTCCGGAGCTACAGCGCTCGTTGTCGTTCCGCGACGCGCCAGTCGTCGTCGTGTCGCTGCATGATGAACTCTATGGGTCCGCACGGTCGGCCGTCGTGCTTTTGTTTGCTGCCGTCACGCTCCTCCTTCTCATCGCGTGCGCAAACGTCGCCAATCTCGTGCTGGCGCGCACCACGCGTCGGCGCCAGGAGTTTGCTGTTCGTTCGGCGTTGGGCGCGAGTCGGGCGGCGCTCTACTGGGAAGTCGTGACCGAATGTCTGCTGCTCGCGTTGGCCGGCGGCAGCCTCGGTGTGCTCCTCTCGGTGTGGCTGTCGCAGCTGTTCACGCGCCTGAGTCCCGCGAGCTTCTCCAACGTGGACAGAATCGGCGTTGACGGACGGGTGGTGCTGTTCACGGTCGGCGTCTCGGTGCTCACCGCGTTCCTCATCAGCAGCTGGCCCGCGCTCAAGGTTGCCGGAGCCGGTGCGCACGCGTTGCTGGGCGAGGGCGGATCTCGCACCAGCGGCGGGCGTGTAGCGCACCTCATGCGACGTACGCTGGTGGTCGTGCAACTGTCGGCGGCTGTGGTGTTACTCACCGGCGCCGGACTTCTTGTGAAGAGCCTGGCTCGCCTCACCAGCCAAGACAACGGGTTTCAGCCGAATCACCTGCTCATCGTGACCGTGCATCTCGCGAGCGCGCGGTATCGTGGACCGGGCGCTTCATCGCGGGCGAACCAGTTCTTCGACCAATTGGCGGCGCGCATCGCCGCGATGCCAGGGGCGCTGCATGTCGCTCAGGGTCCGCCACCGCTCGTGGGTTTTGGACACCTGTACGAGCACGCCGGGACACCCGAATCGCGCGCGTATCGCATCGCGGTGAGCGACGTAGGGCCGGAGTACTTCGAGACATACGCGGTTCCGCTGCTCACCGGGCGCAGCATCACGGCATCCGACGACAGTACACAGCCGCCCGTGGTGGTTGTGAATGCCACGGCGGCTCGCTTGATCGCCCCGGACGGGAACGCGATCGGCCACACGCTCGATGTCATCAACATCAGGGAACAACATCCAACCATCGTCGGGATTGTTGCGGACGTACCGCAGAACGATCCAGCCGTGAGGCCGCTGCCGCAGGCTTTTTCCGCAACGAAGCAGGATCCGCACTGGCCCTCCCGGATCGCCATCCGTGTGGCCGGCGATCCCGATGCGCTCGCCCTTCCGGTGCAGCGAGCGGTCAGAGAACTCGATCCGCAACTCGTCGTGAAGACCGTTTCGATGGAGAGCATGATGTCGACGGCGCTCGCCCCGCATCGGTTTACGGCGATCTTACTCGGGGCCTTCGCCGCGCTTGCAATGATCCTCGCTGCGGTTGGGCTCTTCGGGGTGATTGCGTACCTGGTCGAGCAGCGCTCGAGAGAGATTGGTGTGCGCATGGCCCTGGGCGCTCAGCAGCGCCACGTACTCGGCTTGGTGCTCCGCGAAGGGCTGACGCTCACAGCGGTGGGCCTCGCGGCGGGCGTTACGCTCGCGCTCGCCCTCGCGCACCTCCTCAAGAGCCTGCTTTACGAGGTTCAGCCTACCGACGCAGGGGTGATCGCGGTGGCCGCGCTCACGCTCGCCGTGGTGACGATCCTGGCCGCGTTCATTCCGGCACGTCGGGCGACGCGGGTGGACCCGATGATATCGCTGCGGGCCGAGTAGTTACGCGCCGACTGTCGAACCCAGTTCGACGGGAGCGCCGGGGGGACCCTCACGACGTGTCAGCATGGCCACGAGATGGACGAACAGGTGAGCGGACGTGAGTGGATCGACGGCATCAGGTCGTCTGCGACGGAACGCGCGGGCACGGTGGTTGGCACTCACGAACGTGAACACACGTCGGGCAGAAGTCCAAACTGTTCGCGACGGAATCCGGCCACGTCGAACACCTTTCTGCCTCGATTCGCTGCCGCCCCGATCTATATCTGGCAGTGTGGCATCCCGCGCTCCGGCGAACGCGTGACGCGACCGATGTGC
>Ga0209014_10001961_pt1 | contig 12105 bp, 7 predicted proteins | sample BarGraNGADG00212_FD_184491 | JGI IMG/M metagenome (GOLD analysis project Ga0209014, IMG submission 184491) | Arctic peat soil microbial communities from Barrow, Alaska - Barrow Graham LP Ref core NGADG0002-212 (SPAdes) (version 2) | ecosystem: Environmental > Terrestrial > Soil > Wetlands > Peat... | reverse complement strand
TCTGCAGGCGCGCACGGCGGACCTGCAGCGCTTTCGTTCAGCGATGGACGTGACCGATGAGGCGATCTTCCTCGTGAACCGCACCGCGATGCGGTTCGTAGAGGTCAACGAGGCCGCCTCACAAATGTTCGGCTACTCGCGCGAAGAACTGCTCGAGCTCGCACCCACGGACCTGACGACCGCTTCTCGCGAACATCAGGAGACCCTGTTCGACGCGATCATCGCGGGCAAGGGCCGAGGTGGGTCGATCGAGTCTGCCTACCGCAAGGACGGCTCTGTCTTCCCTGTCGAGGTGCACCGGCACGCACGACGTGAGGGCGAAGACTGGATCATTGTGGGGGTCTGGCGCGACATCACTGAGCGCATGGAGGCCGATAGCCGCCTGCAGCATATGGCTCACTTCGACGCCCTCACAGGCCTGCTGAACCGCACGCTGTTCCATGAAACGCTCACCAAGTCTCTGGCACATGCCCTGGCCACTGGAAAGACGGTCGCTGTCCTTTTCTTGGACCTTGACTCCTTCAAGAATGTCAACGACACCTATGGTCATGCGGTCGGCGACGAGCTTCTCATGCAGGTCAGCGACCGGCTCATCAAGTGCGTGCGCGTGCGCGATACCGTCGGGCGGCTCGGTGGGGATGAGTTCGCGCTGATCCTGACCATGTCGAGGGGAGGTCGGGATGCTGAAGTGGTGGCCAACAAGATCCAGAGCGCGTTGCTGGAACCCTTCCACCTGGATGGCCACGATGTGACCGTGAGCGCCAGCATGGGCATCACGCTGTGCCCCGACGATGCGACGGACACCGAGACTCTGCTCAGGTACGCGGATACAGCCATGTACCAGGCCAAGCAGGCGGGGCGTAACGCCTTCCAGTTCTTCACCAGTGCGATGAACACCGAGGTGTGGCGCCGGCTAGAGCTGGAGACCGCCCTGCGACAGGCGGTCAGGAACCAGGAGTTTGTCCTGCACTACCAACCCAAAGTAGAGCTCAACAGCGGCCATGTCGTGGGTGTGGAGGCCTTACTCCGCTGGGAGCGGCCCGGTTTTGGTCTGGTTCCACCCTCTGAGTTTGTCTATGCGTTAGAGGAGTGCGGCCTCATCGCTGAGGTCGGCCGCTGGGTCATCGGCGCAGCATGCGAACAGATCAGAGAATGGACCCGGTGCGGGATCGATCCGGTCCAGGTTTCGGTGAACGTCTCGCCACGTCAGTTCCTTAAGGGTGATCTCCAGGACGATGTCCTTCTCGCCCTGCAGACCTACGATGTCCCCGCCCGCCTGCTCGAGCTCGAACTGACTGAGACCTTGCTGATGACCGGTACCCAGGCCACGATCACCACCTTGCAGAACCTGAAAGCCGCGGGCGTACAGATCGCCATCGACGACTTCGGGACGGGGTACTCCAGCCTCGCGTACCTGCGCCGGTTCCCGGTCAACAAGTTGAAGATCGACATTAGCTTCATCCAGGAGATCACCTACAGCTCAGACGCCGCCGCCATCGCCTTGGCCATCATCCAGATGGGTCACAGCCTCAACCTGACGGTCATCGCCGAAGGCGTAGAGACGGCTTCTCAGCTTGCTTTCCTGAGACTGCACCACTGCGACCAGATCCAGGGCTACTACTTCAGCGCGCCGCTGGCGGCGCCCGAACTCGAACAACTACTCATCGCGCATACCAACATGTTGGCAACCGAGGCCGACACAACAATGGCCCTCCGCAGATCTAGAGCCTCCACCGGGAAAGTTGGGGGGACCTCCCTGGAGCAATCCGAGTTGCAGTCTCGGAGCAAGCGGGGTCACTCACGCTGAGGCGCGCTAGCCAGGTCTAAGCCGGTCTAAGCCGGTCTAAGCCCTGGCTCGTACCAGGCGGGTGTTGCCGATGATGCCCGGGATGGGCGAGCGGCGCACCTGTGACTACGTCCGTCACAGCTTGACCAACCAGCTTGTTTGCCGCGTTCAACATCGCCTACGGGACGGTCATCTCTTCGATCCACTCTGGTCCGGCTTCATCATCGGTGAGCTCACCCGCCTGGCAGCCACGCCTCCGTTCAAGCCCTCGAAGCCGACACCCACGCCTGGGACACTGGATGGCACGAAGAGCCCAAACCCTTCATCTGGACTAAACCTGCCCAACATATACTTGAGTCAAGCGGACGACTTCTTTAACGGATCTCCGGTGCAGCACGCCAGGGTTTCGGGATACGGGGGCGATCGGGACATGGTTCGGGTATTGATTGTTGACGACTCGCCGACCGCTGGGCTGTTGCTCAAGTCGATCCTCAGCTCCGATCCCGGCATCGAGGTTCTCGCGGTCGCGAGCAGTGGTGAGGAAGGTATTCGGAAGGCGTTCGAGCTTGACCCCGATCTCGTCACGATGGATATGCACCTGGGCGTGATGGACGGATTTGAGGCCACTCGAAGGATCTTGGCGCAAAAAGCAAGACCGATCGTGATCGTCAGCGCCAGCCTCGACCCGAACGACGTGCGTCTGTCGATCGAGGCGCTGGCAGCCGGGGCCCTGAGCATCATTCCCAAACCGCCCGGGACACGCAGCCCTGGCTTCCGGAAGAGCGCGGCCGAGCTCATCAGCACGGTGAAACTGATGGCCGCAGTCAAGATGGTCGGTCGTAGGGGAGCCTCCAAGGATGCGAGGAAGCCCACTGCATCGTTCCGGCTCGTCGGGTATGCGGAGGTTCTCGCCGTCGGCGCGTCAACCGGGGGGCCTGCCGCCCTTGCCTCGATTCTCGCCTCGCTTCCTGTCAGCTTCCAGGTCCCGATTCTGATCGTGCAGCACATCACCGAGAGCTTCGACCGAGGGCTGGCTGAGTGGCTGTCCGAGGTCACCAACCGGCGAGTCGAGCTGGCTCAGCACGGGAGGCCGCTGCGCGCCGGTCAGGTACTGATCGCGCCATCAGGGGCACATCTGGGTGTGGATGGCTCCAGAAGAGTCATCCTCGACAGGCTGACTGGTCCCGTCGGTGGGTTTCGTCCCTCGGCGACGTATCTTTTCCAGTCGGTTTCTGGGGTCTACGGCCCGACGGCGGTCGGGTTGATCCTGACCGGAATGGGCAGTGACGGCGCACCGGGCCTGGCGGCTCTGCACGAGGCGGGAGGTCTCGTGCTCGCACAGGACGCCGCCTCGTGCGTCGTGTATGGCATGCCGGCCGCAGCGGCTGCGCTGGGGATAGTGGACAGAACCCTTGACCTGGCTGATATAGCACCGGCATTGGGTGCTTCTTCGCGGTTCACGGTCAACGAGCCGGCAGAGTAAGGCGTCCGCACCGCCCGTTCTGGCCGCGTTGCCCCGGAAAGATCAGCCGTCCCCGTGGGTTGGCATGTTCCCTCGGTATGCGCTCGAAATTCTCAATTCGGTCGATAAGCCGATATTCCCCGTGGTGCCTGCCTAGAGTTATTTGAAAGAAAGAAATCGACTCGTGGCCGGCAGCGGGGGCGTTGGGCTATTCCATGAGGCCACGAGCATTGTGAGGTGATGGTTCGGTGCGAGACGCAGACTCGTCCGTGCTGCAGTTCGTGACCTTTCGTCTGGACGGTGAGCTCTTCGCGTTGCCCCTGGCGAGCGTCACCGAGGTCATGCGCATGGTTGCCGTCACCGCGCTGCCCGACTCTCCGGCGTGGCTGGCGGGCGTGATCAACGTGCGCGGGGACGTGGTGCCGGTAGTTGATCTGCGGCGGCGCCTGAACCTGCCGATCCAGAGCGCGGGCCTGGACTCCCGCATCATCGTCGTGGACATGGGAGGCCGGGCGGTGGCACTGATCGCCGACAGCACAGCCAATGTGCTGTCCCTGCCCGCAGAGTCCGTCCGCCCCCCTGACGAACTGACCCGTCAGGCGCACCCCGTCGAGGCGATGGCCCGGGACGGCGATCGGCTTGTGCCGGTCCTGGACCTGCGGCAGGTGGCATTGGGGCTCCCACGACTTGGCTCGGCCGAGATCCCCGGTGAGGAGCAGGATGAGTGCCTCACATCAGTGGCGCGGGTTCTCTGAAGCTGAGTACCAGCGCTTCGCGGACCTCGTGCGTGCCGGCAGCGGGTTGGAGATTCCCTCCTCGCGCCGCACCGTGCTGGAGCGGGCCGTGCGCGGGTTGATGGCTGAGCTGAACGTGGCGAGTCCGGGCGGGCTGCTTAGTGTGCTGAATGATGGTACGGATCACGCCGCTGCGGTGGAGGATCTGGTCGCGCGCCTCACCATCGGGGAGACACACTTCTTTCGCAACCGGCCGCAGTTCGAGGCGCTCAAGACACTTGTGCTGCCGCAGGTCATCGCCAGACGCCGAGGGCAGAAGCGCCTGCGGCTGTGGAGCGCGGGCTGCGCCACCGGAGAGGAGCCCTACTCGCTCGCGATCATGCTGGAGAGCCTTCTGCCCGACCTGGCCGACTGGGATGTCCGCATCCTTGGCACGGATATCAATCGCGACTGCCTCGCCGAGGCTCGCACGGGCGTGTACGGCGCTCGATCTTTCCGGGAGGTACCCGAAGGCATCCAGTCCGGCTCCTTCACGCGGACCGGAGCGAAGTTCGAGATCTCACCACGGATACGACAGATGGTGAACTTCTCGTACCTGAATCTGGTCATGGATGACTACCCGTCCTTGAGCAGCGGCACGGACGCTTTGGACCTGATCCTTTGCCGAAACGTGCTGATCTACTTCAGTGAGGCCACTGTCCGCGGCGTGGCCAAGCGACTGCATGCCTGCCTGGATGTGGGCGGATGGCTGGTCGTCGGTCCGGCCGAACCCTCGCAGACGGTCTTCCATGATTTCCGGGCGCACAACGTTCCGGGTGCGGTCTTGTACCAGAAAACACCCGTGAGTGCCCCGGACGGGGCACCGTTGCCTCATCCCGGGGGCCGGCCCGCTCCGACGAGCCAGCGGACCCCGACGAGCCGGCAGACCCGTGAGCCGATGGTGCCGCTCGTCTCGGCCGTACCCTCTTCGCGTGTCCGCGCCCAACCCCTGATCGTCGCGACGATCAAGGCCAGGACGCGGCTGCCCGACCCTGCGCCGGCTGAGATTCAACCTGTGCTGCAACTGATTCGGGATGAGCAGCCTGAGATCGCCCTTGAACGGCTCGTGGCGCTGTCGGCGACCTACCCGCACGACATCTGGGTGCCATACCTGCTCGCGAAGATCCACGCTGATCGTGGGGAGCTGGCGGAAGCCGAGATCTGTATCGACCGGGCGCTGGCACAGGCACCCCTGCTGACTCCCGCCCATCACCTTCGGGCACTGATCCTGCAGGAACTGGGCCGGCTCGAGGAAAGCCTTGAAGCTCTGCGTCGCTGCATCTACGCCGACCCGCAGTTCTGGCTTGGCTACCTCAGCATGGCTGGGCTGCTGGACCACCTGGCGCAACCACGGAAGGCGCACAAGGTCCTGCGCACGCTGGCGAGCCTGCTTGCCGCTCAGGACTCCCAGACCCTGGTTCCGCAGGGGGGCACGATGACCGTAGGTCGTCTTCGCGAGGTCGTCTCTGAGCACACAGAGCAGCTGAGGCAGTGAACGACACGGGCGAACACCCCAACGCCGTGGAGCGCGTCCTGCAAGAGCGCGCCCGGTTGGTCGCGCGTCCGCCGTCTCAGGAGCTGACCGAAGACACGATCGAGGTGCTGGTCGTGGGGCTGGCGGCGGAGCGCTACGGGCTGGAGACCGCCCTGGTGTCGGAGATCCAGCACCTCGGGCAGGTGGCCCCTGTCCCTGGCCTGCGGTCGTTGTGGGTGGGACTGGTCAACATCCGCAGTCAACTGGTCCCGCTGCTGGATCTGAGGGCCGCTCTGGGGCTTACCCCTCTCGCCTCTGGAGATGCTGGACGCGCGACCGCGGCTGACCTCAGGAAGGGACCCTCAGACGCCCAGAGCCACGAAAAGGGGTACCTCGACGGACAGATCGTGCTGGTCGAGGCAGGCGGGGTGCGAGCCGGCCTGCTGGTGGACGAGGTGCTCGAGGTACAACGGCTGCCGCGTGCGGCAGTCGGCGCTTGCCTGGGCGCCGCCCTGTCCTCGCGTCGGAAGGTCACCCAGGGTCTGACTCCCGGTCTGCTCACCGTGCTGGACCTCGACGCGCTGCTGACCGATCCCGCCCTGGTGGTCGATGACCAGGTCATGTGAGTGCCAGTCTCAACCGCTCCTAGCAGGAAAGGCTCCATCATGAGGAAGATAAAGGTCGGCGCGAGACTGATCTGTGGTTTCGTGATGGTCGCGCTGATCGTGGTGGCCGTGGGTTTGATGGGCTACACGAACATGAAGTCCATCAACGACGGCATGACGACCATGTACCAAGACCGCCTGGTTCCGATCAGCGAGCTTGGCAACACGGAAGTCGCGGTGACAGAGGTTCGGGCGGACCTGGACAAAGCCCTCCTGGTCCCCCAGGAGCGGGCCTCGCTGGAAGCCTCCATCAAGGCCGAGACTGCCCTCGCCCAGCAACAGATGAACCTCTACCGAAAGACAGGCCTCTCAGCCCAGGGGTCAGCCGAGCTAGCCACCTTCGACCAAGACTGGGTGACGTACCAGGACGCCGTCGCCAGCGCCCTGCGAGAGGCCGATTCCGGGAATCCGAAGGCCGCCCTTGAGAGCGTCTCGACAGGGGACGTCTACAAGGCCCGGACAGCGTTGATGTCCTCTCTTGTCAGGCTGCGCGCGATCAACCTCGCGATCGCCCAGACCACGAGTGCGGCTGGGGACACGACATTTGCCAACGCGACCCGGACGATCCTGCTTGTCGGGCTCTTTGGCGTGCTGCTGGCAGTCGGGCTCGGCATCATGATCACTCGCAGCATCACGACCCCGCTGAAGAAGGTGACACGTGCCGCCGAACAGATCGCCACCGTGGACCTCAACGCGATGACGACGGAGCTGGACGCCCTGGCGCGAGGCGACCTGGAGCGCACCCCGTCGGTTGCCATCAGCCCGCTGGAGATCGGCTCCCACGATGAGATCGGTCAGATGGCTGTCGCGTTCAACGTCATGATCGACCGGATGCGGGAGGCTGCGACCGCCTTCTCCTCGGTCAACGCGAGCCTACGAGGCCTGGTGGCCGAGATGGCAATCCTGACCAAGGCAACTGTGGAAGGCAGACTCTCGACCCGTGGCGATGTCGGTAAGTTCGAGGGTGGGTACTCACAGATCGTCCACGGCGTGAACGACACCCTGGATGCGGTCATTGGTCCGCTCAATGTCACGGCTGACTATGTGAACCAGATCGCAAGGGGTGAGATTCCTGCGGCCATCACGGACACCTACAACGGCGATTTCAACGTGATCAAGAACAACCTGAACAGCATGGGAACGAACGTGCGTGGCTTTGTGGTTCAGGTCAGCCAAGCCGCGACCAACACCGACGCCGCAGCCGCCGAGATCCTGGCCACGGTAAGCCAGCACACGGTAAGTGCCACGGAGCAGTCCGCATCTGTCAACGAGATCGTGGCGACGGTGGACGAGGTACGTGCGTCGACCGAGCAGAGTGCCCAGATGGCTGTCGAGGTGGCCAAGAACTCCCAGCAGGCGGTAGCGGTGAGCGAGACCGGCAGCCAGTCGATCGCCGCCATCACCGATGGCATGGGGGAGATTCGCGCCAAGGTGAAGGCGATCGCCGAGGACATACTGGCGCTTTCCGAGCAGACCCAGCAGATCGGCGAGATCACCGAGACGGTCAACGACATCGCCGATCAGTCCAACCTGCTCGCGCTCAATGCCACCATCGAGGCGGCCAAGGCCGGCGAGCACGGCAAGGGCTTCGCGGTGGTCGCGGCCGAGGTGCGCAACCTCGCGGAGCAGTCCAAGACGGCCACTACCAGGGTGCGCACGATTCTTGGGGACATCCAGAAGGCCACCAACGCCGCGGTGCTGGCAACCGAACAGGGCACCAAGGGTGTGGAAACCGGCATTGTTCTCGTGCAGGAGGCCGGTGGAGTGATCGACGACCTGGCAGCGACCGTTGTGGGAGCCTCGCAGGCAGCCCAGCAGATCGCGGCCGCTGCCCACCAGCAGAACATCGGGATGGATCAGATCGGCCTGGCTATGAAGGATGTCCACCAGGCCACGGAGCAGTTCGTCAACGGGGCGCGGCAGTCGGAGAAGGCCGCCATAGAACTGAACGCCATGGCCCAGGAGCTGAAGACAGCAATCGGGTTCTACAAGGTATAGGGCCGCCAAACGGACTCAAGCCGAGGAAGAGATGTGCACAATCCACCCCGCGTCGCTGTTGCCTGGGAGGTGCTCTCATGGACCAGTCGTACAGTGACGGGCTGCAACGCGAGCTGATGGGCCTCTTTGGCGACGAGGCACGAGAACACGTCGAGGCGATCTCCCGGAACCTGTTGGCGTTGGAGGCGTGCCCCCCGGCTGATATCGAGCCTGCGACATGGCGCGAGATCATGCGCGAGGCACACAGCCTGAAGGGTGCAGCGGGCGCTGTCACGTTGCCCGATGTGGGGAACGTCGCGCACCGCCTCGAAAGTCTCTTCACCGACCTGGCGGACGGTCGCCTTGAGCTGGGACCGGAGGTGCTCGACGTGCTCTACCGGGCCCTGGATGCCATCAGCACGCTGGTGCAGAGCGCCACCGGCGCCGGGACAGGCACTGTGGACCTCACAGATCTCCTGTCCGGACTTGACCGCCTTTCCCCGACCGCCCAGCCCCAGGCGAAGGAGCCGCCCGCTGCCAAGGCTGAGCAGGCGCCAGAGCCGGGGGCAACGGAGCCGGGAACACCGGAGCCGGGAACACCGGAGGCCGGGGCGCCGGAGCAGGAAACACCGGAGGCCGGGGCGCCGGAGAAGGCTGCACCGGACGGACAGACTGGCACAGCGGCGGGCGTAGCGCAGCAGCCGGAGGAGACGGTGCGCCTGACCACCGCGAAGCTGGACACCCTGCTGGCGCAGATGGGCGAGCTGCAGGTGACCCGCATCGAGGCAACGCAGCGGCTGGTTGAGCTGCAGGAGCTGGAACAGAGCACCGCCGCCTGGGAGGAGCAGTGGCGGAAGTCCCGGGTTTACTACCGCACCCTTGCCCTGTCCTCAGAGTCAGGTCCCCAAAGCGCGGGGGCCGGTGACCGGACGGAAGGAGCAGGTGACCGGTCGGGCCCTGGTGACTGGGAGACGATTCGACCCCTCCTGCGATTCCTGGAGGCGAACGAGACCCATCTTGGACTCTTGCGCAAAAAGGTGGCCGCCCTTACCCGTGTGTTCAAGGCCGACAGCCGGCACATGGCCCAGGTGACCGCAGACATGGAGGACGGGATCCGTCAGACGCGCATGCTGCCCGTCGCGACGGTTCTCGAGGCCTTGCCGCGCATCGTGCGCGATCTCGCGCGCGACAGAGGTAAAGAGATCTCGCTGAAGGTCGAAGGCGCAGAGACCGGTGCAGATCGGTCCGTGCTGGAGCAGATCAAGGATCCGCTCCTGCACCTGCTGCGAAATGCTGTTGACCACGGGATCGAGACGCCGCAGGCTCGGGTGCTGGCAGGCAAGACCCGGCGCGGGACCATCACGATCACGGTCGCCCAGCAGGGTGACGGCTTATCGATCCAGGTCGCCGACGACGGCTCGGGGGTTGATCTGGCCAGTGTGCGGGCGACGGCAGTGAAAAAGCGAAGGCTGACCGAGGAAGCAGCGGCCGCACTGGACGATCGTCGCGCGCTCTGGCTGATCTTCGACTCGGGGCTGTCCACCAGTCCGATCATGACGGAGATCTCGGGTCGCGGCGTTGGGCTCGACGTTGTCCGCGAGAGGGTGGAACATCTGCACGGCATGCTGGACGTGGAAAACTCTCCTGGTCTCGGGATGCGTTTCACTTTCACCGTCCCGCTAACCGTTGCGTCGACCGACTGCCTGCTAGTGCAGGCCGGCACCCGCACGGTGGGCAGCCAGACCCACCCCCTTGTCTTCGCCATCCCGATCAGTAACGTGATCCGCCTGATCGGCATCACACCGGAGCAGATCGGTTCTGCGCAGGGACGAGATGTCATCCGGCTGGAGGACGAACCCCTGGCGCTGTGGCGACTGACAGACGTTCTCGGGCTGGAATCCGGCTCGGCCGGCGGAGGCCGGGCCACCCGTCCGGTCGTCGTCGTGGGTGCCGCAGAGAAACGCATGGCGCTTCTGGTGGATGCCGTGGTTGGCGCGCAGGAGACAGTGACCAAGAGCCTGCCGCAACCGCTGCTTCGAGTCCGAAATGTCGCCGGGGCCACCATCCTGGGGACCGGTCAGGTTGTGGTCATACTGCAGGTCGCCGATCTCTTCTCATCCGTCGACCGGGTGCCGCCAGCCGCGGCACAGGGGGCACCGGAGGGAGAGGGTCCCGAACCGGGCGAGGCCAGGGTCCCGGTGATCATGATCGTGGACGACTCCATCACCACGCGCACGCTCGAGAGCAACATCCTGCGAGCCTCGGGTTACCAGACCCGGATGGCCTCAGATGGGCTCGATGCGTGGACGCAGCTGCAGACAGAGGGCTGTGACCTGCTCGTGTCCGATGTGATGATGCCGAACCTGGATGGCTTCGGACTGACGGCCAAGCTTCGGGCGGACAAGCGCTACAAGAACCTGCCCGTAGTGCTGGTCACGTCACTGGACTCGTCCGCAGACCGCGAGCGTGGGGTTGAGGCCGGAGCCGATGCCTACATCGTCAAGGGCGCGTTCGATCAGGGCGCCCTGCTCGACGCCGTCGGGCGGCTGATATGAGCCAGCCTGCCAAATTGGACGCCGCCGGGGAGCGCATCCTCCTGGCGGAGGACAGGGCCACCCAAGCCCTTCGTGGGCGCTTCGCCCTCGAGGCGCCTGGTTTTGAGGTGGCTGTCTGCGACAGCGGGATGGCGCGCCTCCAGTACGTCAAGTGCGAGTACCCGATCCGATCCTGCTGGACATGAATATGCCCGGGATGAGTACCCAGGAGGTGGCCACCGAAGGCCGCCCAGCGCACCGCCACCATCGTTCGGGGCTCGGAAGACGCGATCATCGGCGGCACCCTCGAGGACATCGCTGTGAGCTGGAACCCGGCCGCCGAGCGGATGTTCGGCTGGTCGAGCGCGGAGATTGTCGGCAACTCCGCTCAGCGACTCCGCCCTGATAACCGGGCGGGCGAGTTCACAGCCATCCTGGGGGGAGCTTAAGGCCGACCGCCCGGTCGAGCACTTCGAGACGGTGCGCGTCCGCAAGGACGGGACGCACGTCCCCGTGTGGCTGACCGACTTGCGGATCCGCGACGAGGGAGGATCGCCGATCGGCGCGTCCACCATTATGCACGACCATAGCGGGACGTAGCGTGCGCGCGAAGAGCTCGCAGAACGGCAGGTCCAGGACCTTGAGCGGCTGGCCGAGACCTTGAGCGGCTGGCCGAGCTTGAGCGCTTCCAGCGCCTGATTGTCGGGCGCGAGCTGAAGATGATGGAGCTGAAGAGGGAGATAGAGCTGCTCACGGCCCGGCTTGACGATGGGGATGACGGGAGCCGCAGACCGGTCGACTGGCGTCGGTGAGCTCCCTGCCGAACGGGCCGGGGAAGGCGTGCTCCGGTATGGCGCGCGGTCTGGGTCAGTCGATCAGTCGCCCGTTGGCGGTTCGCGGTCTCCCACTGGTCCCGGATGTCCAGGACCCCGGAGACCGAAGGCTCAGAGTCCGCCCTGCGGAGCCGGATGCTCGGCGTCTTTCGGCGAACTCCCGGGCCTCCATGCGGCGACTCTCCACCCATTCGCGCACCGCTTGCTGCAGGCCCTCCGGAATGCCGTCCACGAGGTTTTGGCCATCGGAACGTGGCCGTCGATGGTGTCAACGTCGGCCAGGTTGACGTTGTCGAAGAGTGCGTGGCCCTCAGCAACGGGCCCGGTGAACAGGGGTGCTCGGCCGTGATCGCGTCGTGCAGGATGAGCTCGTGGTTCGGTCCCTGGTCGTGGCGCACGTGGCGCACGTGGCGCACGAGGCGCACGAGGCGCACAACAGACTCGCGCAGCGCCTCGCGGGCCAACAGCGCAGCTGCTTGCGTGGCGTCTTCGTCGCGCAGATGGATGCGGACAAGCTCGCTCCGGCGAGGGCCACGAATCGTGCCGTGGGCCGTTCGTTCAGCGGGCGGGCCACCCCGCGCCTGGGACAGTGACCCAAGTG